>Ga0099828_10003789_pt1 | contig 10602 bp, 10 predicted proteins | sample CZO8metaG_2_FD_79338 | JGI IMG/M metagenome (GOLD analysis project Ga0099828, IMG submission 79338) | Vadose zone soil microbial communities from the Eel River Critical Zone Observatory, Northern California, USA - CZOApr15con2H1.8 metaG | ecosystem: Environmental > Terrestrial > Soil > Vadose...
CAGAAACAAGAACAGGAACAGCGTCCACCAGGATCAGCCGGCCCGCACGCCTCGCCGGAACCAGCAGCCCCACCCGGGGAACCAGTGGCACGCGATCACGGGACGGACACCCTGCCGCCGCACCCGCTCCTTCAAGTTCACTCATGCATTCAGCCAAATACTCAACAGGCAGCAGTTGACAGCCCCACCAGCCGGTCCACTCGGCGCTGCCCCACGGTCCGCGGAGCGGGCCGAACATGTTGCGCCCCATGATGGTGGCGCCAATGCCTGCATCCCCCGCGCGGCGAACTCGTCGTCGATGCCCTCGCTACCGCCGTCCAGGCCGCTCATCTGACGACCGGTGCGGGTCGCGAACACCCATTCATGCAGCGCGGGACCTCCCACGCCGAATGGGTTGTCGAGGCTCTGGTCAGGTCCGGCCGCGTACCCGTCGATCGAGATCGCGAGGCTGTGCACGCGCAGCTTTGGCATTGATGTCTCCCTGTACTCGTGAGAGCGGTTTGTCGGACGACGCCGGCACCGCCGAGACCGCGACATCCCGTCAGCCTCACGGACCTTCGTGTTCAGACTAAAGACCCGGCGCTAACCCAGAACTCATCGGCCAGCTAAATAGCCAGGTGCCGCGGTTACGCGCGCTGCTGCGCCGGGCGGGCCAGGCCGAGGGCAGCCTCGACTTCCGCCACGGCCGCGGGCAGGCTCGGCAGGAACTGGACAGCGTCAGGAATCCCGGCGGGGTCCCACCCGGGGCCGCCGACGAAGATCCTGGGGCGGCTGGGATGATCCCGCAGGTCGGCAAGGGGAGCCGGGTCACCCGTGGCGGCGGTCTGCGACCAGAGGAAGACCACGGCCGGGTGGCTGCGCCAGATCGCCTCGCCCAGCGCGCGGAGAGGAACGCGGGCACCGAGCATCCGGGTGGCGACCCCCTCCTCCGCCAACGCGGCCGCCAGCACATGCAGGGACATGGTGTGCTGCTCATCCTCGGCACAGGACAGCAGCACCGGTGGGTGCTGGGCCGGCCGGGACAGCGCCGCGGAGGCCTCGGCCAGGACGTCACACGCGGCGGCCGTCAAGACATGCTCGACATCGATGAGGCTCCCTGACTTGCGCTGCTGATCGCCTATCCCCGCAATCAGGGGAATGAGGAGGTCTTCCCAGGTACCGATGACCCCGTCGCAGGCCACGGCCACGCGGATGATCTCCACGATCAGGTGAGCGTCCAGGGCCATCGCCGCATCAGCCAGCTCGCGCACCGCAGCCGAGGAGCCGGGAATGATCAGATCGCGCGGCACAGAGGCATAGCCGGGCGACCAGCGCCGGGCGGGGATCGTCGATCGATCACCGGGAGCTCCCGGTGCCGGGGCGTGTTCGGCCAGGACCACCCGCGCGGCTTCGCGGGGTGGCATGCCGGCCGCGATAAGGCTGCGCATCTGCGCCAGGTACGCGACGTCCTCGGCCGTGTAGAGCACGTGCCCACCCGCGTTGGGCCGGCCGACCGCGACGCCGTAGCGCCGGCGCCACGAGCGCAGCGTCGAAGGAGCCAGACCGAGGCGGCGCGCCACCGCATCCCCGGTCAGCGCGGACTCATCTGCCATGCAATACCCCCGATGCCCCAGGTTACCGAGAAATAGCCACGAAGAGTATGCGTGAGATCACAATATGAGACCAAGCTCGCGGCTGGCGGCTCACCCCCGGGGCGCCCAGTGACACGTTTCGACCAGGGGCAACGAGGGGGATGCCGATCTTCCCAGGCAGGCCCGGTGAACCGCCGCGGGTAGATCTTGTGGACTCCTTGCGGCTTGAGGAACTTCGCCCGGATGGGCCGCCGGGGCGGCTATGGTGCAATAGCCGGCGGGGCTGACGGTCCCCCGCTCCCCAAGCAGCCCCGCCGGCACTATGCCCGGGTGGCAATGACACAATCGCTCGCAGCGTCACCGGCACTGGGCCGGCGCGAATGGGACTGAGAGACGCAGGCAAGCCAGTCATGGTTCCGCTCACCGGCATACAGCACGAGATCTCCGCGGGCGACTACCGGGCCACTGTTACCCAACTTGGCGCGGGGCTGCGGGCACTGCATTACCATGGCCGGCCGGTCATCGGGGAGTACGGCCCGGACGTGCTACCGCCAGGTGCCTCCGGCCAGCTCCTCGCTCCCTGGCCGAACCGCGTGGATGGCGGCCGCTACAGCATCAACGGCACCCGATACCAGCTAGACCTGAGCGAGCCTGCCAACCTTAACGCCATCCACGGGCTAACCCGGTGGGATGGCTGGGAGGTCGCGGCGCTCACCTCGGAGGCAGTCCTCCTGCGGCACGTTCTGCTCGGCCGGCCGGGATATCCGTTCTGCCTGGATATCGAGGCCGAATACCGGCTGGCCGCGGACAGCGGCCTGCAGGTCAGCGTCACCGCGCGCAACGCTGGCTCGACACCCGCCCCGTACGGCACCGGTTCGCACCCGTACCTAGCCGCGGGCACACCCGTTATCGACGACTGCGAGTTGATGCTGCCCGGCGGGCTGTGGCTGCCGGCCGACGAACGGGGCATCCCGTCCGGACCCGTGGAGGACGTGGCGGGTACCCCGTACGATTTCCGCGAATCCCGGCCGATCGCCGCGACGCGCCTCGATCACGCGCTCACGGGTTTGGCCCGCGACGCAGGTGGCCGCGCCTGGGCGCGCCTGTCCGGCAGGGGAACTCAGGTCGCGCTCTGGGCAGGCCCCGGCTATCAATGGCTGCAGGTGTTCACCGGCGACACGCTGGACCCCGCGCACCGCCGCAGGGCCCTGGCCGTCGAGCCGATGACCTGCCCCCCCAACGCCTTCGCCTCGGGGGTGGACCTGCTTCTGCTGGAGCCAGGCGACAGCGTGACGCATACCTGGGGCATCCAGGTCAGCGTGGCCGACTGACGGTCAGCTGGCGGCCGACTCGGCGGCCGCGACGATCGCGGCGATTCGGGCCAGATCTTCCGGAGTGTCGACATCGTCGGGGCGGCCGGTGTCCGCGCATTCCACGAGCGTCACCAGGTCCGGATGGGCGCGCAGGAACGGCCGTGCTCCGACGTCCCCCGCGGCCAGCGCGATCGCCGCTGGCCAGTGCTCGCGGGCGAGCAGGACCGGGTTGCGCGGCTGGCCATGATAGGCCGCCACCGCGACGCGGGCCCCCGCCCGGTAGGCGGCAATCAGCCGCCGCACAGAACCAGACCCGACCAGCGGCTGGTCCACCAGGGCGACCACCGCTGCTTCGGCGCTGACCGGGACCGAGCCGAGGCCGGCGGCCAGCGAGGACCCCATGCCAGTACGCCAGTCCGGGTTGTGCACGGTGATCACGCCGAGCAACTCGACGACCGCCGCCCCCAGGACCGCCACCACCGGGGCCGTGCCGCCTTCACGCAACAGCGCGACGCCCCGGTCGATCAGCCGCACACCGACCAGCTCCACCAGGGCCTTGGGGTTGCCGAGCCTCCTGCCCTCCCCCGCGGCGAGCAGCACTCCCGCGACACGTGTCTCCATGGTCACCAAGCGTAGAGCAGCGCCCCAAAGCGTAGAACGGCCGCCGGGGCCCCGCGCTCAGCCGTGGTGAATCCGCCCTGAGGTCGCCGTCAGCGGCTGCCCGGAACCGCCCCAGCGGAGCTGGATGAGTTCAGCGGCGACCGACACGGCGGTCTCCTCGGGCGTCCTGGCCCCCAGGTCGAGCCCTATCGGGGAGCGCAGCCGCGCGAGTTCGGCGGCGGACAGCCCGGCATCGCGCAGCCGGGCGAGCCGGTCCTCATGGGTACGCCTGCTGCCCATGGCACCGATGTAGCCGGCGGGCGTGCGCAGCGCGACCTCGAGCAGCGGCACGTCGAACTTGGGATCGTGCGTGAGCACGCAGATCACCGTCCGCGCGTCCACCGGGGTGCCGGCCAGGTAGCGGTGCGGCCAGTCGACCACGACCTCATCGGCCTCGGGGAACCGGGCTGGCGTCGCGAAGATCTGGCGGGCGTCGCAGACCGTGACGCGGTAGCCGAGGAATTTTCCGGCCCGGGCCACGGCCGCGGCGAAGTCGATGGCGCCGAACACCAGCATCCGGGGCGGCGGCGCGAACGAGTGCACGAACACGGCGAGGTCGTCGCCGCGCCGCTCCCCATGCGCGCCGTAGCGGCGGACGCCGGTCAGTCCCTGCGCGAGCATGCCGCGCGCGTCATCGTCGACGGCCTGATCCAGCCGGTCCCCGGCACCCAGGGTGCCGCTCGCGCCACTCCGGCGGGCCACCGCCGGCTCGGTACCCCCCAGCTCGGTACCCCCCAGCTCGGTACCTCCCAGCTCGGTACCCGCCGGCTCGGTGCCTGCCGACGGCTCGGTGCCGGCCCAGATCACCCGCCGCGCCCCGACCCGGCCCGGCCCCTCGATGACCGTGGCCAGGGCCACTGGCTCCCCCGCGGCGATCGCAGCAGCCACATCACCCAGCTCGGGGAAGGCCACGGTGTCGACCGGCTCCACGAAGATATGCAAGATCCCGCCGCAGGTCAGGCCCACAGCGAGTGCGTCGTCGTCGCTCACGCCGTAGGTCTGCAAGACCGGCTGCCCGGTCTCGCACACCTCACGCGCCAGTTCGTACACGGCGCCTTCCACGCAGCCGCCGGAGACGCTGCCAGTGACCTCACCCTCGTTGGACACCGCGAGGGCGGCACCGGGCTCCCTGGGGGCGCTGCGGAACGTGCGCACCACGGTGGCCAGACCGAACGTCTCGCCGCTGTCCCACCACTTGGTTATGGGGTCCAGGATGTCTCGCACGGCCTGTCACCTCGGAACGTCTCGCCCAGCCCGGGACCGGAGTCAGCACTGACTGATGACCGCCGCAGGCCGCGGCCAGGGCCTGAGCATTCCCCGGAGGTACCTCCAGATTACGTTCACGCCACTCCCGGACGCCACGGCGAGCACGCCGATGGACATGCCACAGCTCCACTGGAGCGGGCGGTGGTGCCTGTTGGTCAGGCGCCAGCCGCGGTGACGATGGCGTCCGTGACGAAGCCCAGCAGGATGCCGAGCAGGATGCCCCAGGTCGTGATTTCCTTCAAGGCCTGCTTGCGCGCGACCGCCAGCAGCTCGATAACGACGTAGAGGATGGATCCCGCGGCCAGGGTCAGGAATCCGATGGACAGTGTCTCGTTGACCACGCGCTGTCCCACCAGGGTCCCCAGGAAGGTAGGGCCGCCGCCGATGACCCCCAGCAGGAACAGGTAGCGCCAAGAGGGGCGGCGGCCTTCGGCGGCCATGGGCGCGACGATGCCGAAGCCTTCCGTAGCGTTGTGCAAGCCGAACCCGATGACCAGCAGAACAGCGAGCTGCAGCGCGCCTCGTGCGGCTGAGTTGCCGATAGCGAGGCCCTCGGCGAAGTTGTGCAGGCCGATCCCAATGGCGATCATCATCGGCAGGTCGCTCAAGCGGGCAAGACCGGTCCGCCCGGCCCGTAGTTCGGCCACCGACGCCGCTCCCGGCCCGAACGACCGGGCAGCGCGCCGTGCTACCCATCGGTCGAAGTAGACCAGGCCCGCCAGGCCGACACCAAAGCACAGCGCGAACACCGCCCCGTTGCCGAACGCTGAGCCGTACCTGTGGCCACTCAGCGCGGCGTCCACCGGTGCCCACGCATGGTCGAGAACATCCCACAGCAGGAAGATCAGGATGCCAGTGGCCGTCGCGCTCAGCATCGTCCGCACCTTGGGCATCGGAGCGCGCAGCCTGCCGACCGGGAGGCCCAGAAAGATGGTGCACCCGGCTATCGCGCCGAGCACGGCGATCTGAGCTGAACCCACGACAGAACTCCCAGGGTTGAACGATGAAGATGCGGCACCGATCGATTCTTAGGCAAGGCTAACCTAATAGGGCTACTCAGCTCGCGTCAACGACCAGTCTTCCTGGCTGGCCTGCCGAGGGCAGCCTCTTCCCGCACCTCACTGTCGAGGCGAACATCGGGAGCGTCTGTTGGCGTGTTCTAGGTTCTGTTCCCGGTCGGCACGGCGAGGCATTGCGCCCGGTGTCAGCGATAGCTACTATCCCACTAACCAATTAGTGGAAGAAGGAAAATGATCGAGTTCCAGCTCGATGCCGCTTCGGGCGTGGCCACCTATCTCCAGCTGGTCCAGCAGGTCCATGACGCCCTGCAACTCGGCCTCCTCGAACCAGGTGACCAATTGCCGACGGCCCAGCAGGTCGTCGCGAAGCTGGCCATCAACCCGAATACGGTGCTCAAGGCGTACCGCGACCTGGAACGCGAGGGCCTGGCGCGCGCCCGGCCGGGCCAGGGGACGTTCATCACCCGGTCGCTCCCCCGCACCGATCCCGCCACCCAGGCCCGGTTCCTCGCCGCCATGACCGACTGGCTGCGCTCGGCGCGCTCGGCGGGCCTTGGTCCCGATGACATTGAGGCGATCTACCGCACCGCAGCCCGCAACTGCTTCGCGGAGGGCGTGGCATGAGCGAGCCGGAGGGGCGCGGCGGCGCCTGGACTGAGGAGGGAGAAGCGAGGGACGAGCGACGAGCGACGAGGGAAGGCGGCGCAGTGAAGGGGGAATGGGGAGGCGGGCGGGGCCCCAGAGGCGAGCGGGGGAACAGAGCGTGACACCTGTACTGAAGACCGACGGTCTCGGCAAGCGGTACCGGCGGCGCTGGGACCCGGCCTGGACCGTCAAGCCGGTCACCATGGACGACCTGGTACTCGCCTACATGAGCCAGGCGCGCGACGCCAGACAAGCCCGCAGGCCCAGACTGGGGGTCCTTCGATGATCCGGTTCACCTGGCTCCAGTTCCGCACCCAGGCCGCGGTGTCCATCGGCGGGCTGGCGGTCGTTGCGGTCGTCTTGGCGATCACCGGCCCGCACCTGGCCCACCTCTACGACACGACGGTCGCGAACTGCAAGGCCCACAATGACTGCAAAACGGCCATGGCAGCGTTCCTCAGGAACGACCGCAGCCTGCAAATAGGGCTCGATGCCCTGGTCGTCGTCGTGCCCGGCATCATCGGGATCTTCTGGGGGCCGCCGCTGGTGGCCCGCGAACTCGAGACCGGCACTTACCGCCTGGCATGGACCCAGGGCGTCACCCGCCGACGCTGGATGGCCGCCAAGCTCGGCGTCGTCGGCCTGGCCAGCCTGGCCGTCGCCGGGCTCCTCAGCCTCATGGTGACGTGGTGGTCAAGCCCCGTCGACCGGGTCAACATGAGCCCGTTTGTATCGTTCGACCAGCGCGCCATCGTCCCCGTCGGCTACGCCGCCTTCGCCTTCGCTCTCGGCGTCACCGCCGGCCCGCTGATCCGCCGGACCCTGGCCGCCATGGCGACCACCTTCGCCGTCTTCGTCGGCGTTCGGCTGGTCGTAGCGCACTTCCTGCGGCCGTACCACCTCATCGCCCCCCTCCACCGCACCGTGCCTGACACCGCGATCGCCGCGATCGCCTTCAGCGGACCGGGGTCGCCGCCCACATGGGGGCTCGCCCCGCGCGACTGGCTCATGTCCAACCAGACCATCAACGCCACAGGACACGTGATCGGACAGGACGGAGTTATCAGCGATGGCGCAGGGAACATCGGCATCGGGCCTCATGGGGTCGGCATCCAAGGACTCACCTGCCCCAACATCAGGCTCCCCAGGCACTCAACCCCGAATCCCGCGGCTGCCAACGCGGCCATTCAGCGATGCGTCAACCAGCTCCGGATACGCGATCTACTGACCTATCAGCCGACCAGCCGTTACTGGACGTCCCAGTGGTACGAGCTGGCGATCTTCCTCGGCCTGGCCCTTGTCCTGAGCGGGTTCTGCCTCTGGTGGTCCCGCCGCCGCTCCAGGGAACCTCACGTCCAGCACTCCCGCACCGACCGCGCACCGGCGCTGGAGCGATCGAGGTGATTGTGGCCAACCCGGCCATCCCGCAGGCAGGCTGACGCTCATGGGCAGCCGACGCGCTCCGAGGCACCTGGCGCGGGGCTTACTCGACGATCTTGGAGATGGGGATCTCCAGGATGTCCCGCGCTCCCGCCGCTTTCAGCGCGGGAATCAGCGTGTTGACCCCGCGCTTGGGCACAACGGTCTCCACGGCGTGCATGTCGCCGCGCGCCAGGGCCGTGACCGTGGGCGATGACATGGCCGGCAGCATCTCTGACACCGCCGCGAGCTGCGCCGACGGCACGTTCAGCTTGAGCAGCACGCTGGCCCGGGCCCGGATCGCGCCGGCCAGCAGCAACGCGATGTCCTCCATGGCGGCGCGCTTGGCGGTGTCGGCGTACGCCCCGGTGTTCGCGACAAGCTCGGTGTAGCTGGTGAGCAGCGTTTCGATGATCCGCAGGCCGTTGCGGCGCAGCGACGAGCCGGTCTCGGTGAGGTCGACGATGGCGTCCACGATGTCGGGCACCTTGGCCTCGGTGGCGCCGTGCGAGGGGATCACCATGGCCTTCACCCCGTGCTCGGCCAGGTACTGGCTGGTCAGCGACGGCAGCTCGGTAGAGATCCGCACCCCGTCCGGCAGGTCGGTGACCGATTGCCAGGGCGAGCCCTGCGGCACGGCCAGCACCACGCGCACCGGCTGCGACGTGGCCTTGGAGTAGTGCAGTTCGCCCAGCGAGGCGACCTCGGCCCCGGTCTCGGTGATCCAGTCACGCCCGGTGATGCCGAGGTCGAAAAGGCCGCGCTCGATGTAGGACGGGATCTCCTGGGGCCGCAGGAACCGCACCCGCTCGATCCTCGGGTCGTCGATGGAGGCGTGGTAATCGCGGTCAGAGGACCGGCGGACGGTCAGGTCCGCCGCGTCGAACAGGTCGAGGGTGGCACGCTCCAGCGAGCCTTTGGGCAGGACGAGGGAAAGCAACGCAGAAGCCTTTCATCAGATGAGCGCCGACTCTTCACGTGTTACGACCATGATCACGCCCTATTTGTCCCAGTTTGGTACTACCGAACGCGTGACCCCAGGGAACTGTGGACACCTAGCGAGCTGCCGGGAGGGTTGCTCCCTGGGCCCAGGACACTTAATGTCGCGGGCGGTCTCCAGCTCCGCGGGCCTGTGCGCTCCGGCGGTCCCGGCCTTCCGGGCGGGTGGCGCGGAGGGAGCGCAGCACGAGCGCCGTGTCGAGGGCGGCCACGACCGCCTCCCATCCTTTGTCCTCACTGCTGCCGTCCAGCCCGCTCCGCTGGCGGGCCTGTTCCAGGGTGTCACAAGTGAGCACCCCGTTGGCCACCGGCGTGCCAGCGTCAAGCGCGACCCGGGCCAAGCCGTAGGTGACGGCATCGCACACGTACTCGAAGTGCGGCGTTCCGCCGCGGATCACCGCGCCGAGGCAGGCCACGGCGTCGTGGCTGGCGGCTAGCTCCGCGGCCACCACGGGCAGTTCGACGGCACCCGGCACACGGACCAGCAGCGGGTCGTCGATCCCGCAGGCCTTGGCCGCCGCCAGGGCCCGCTCCACCAGGCTGTCGGTGATCTCCGCATGCCAGCGGGCCGCCACCAGGGCCAGGGTGAGCCCGCCCGCGTCGACCGCCTCGCTGCCGGGCCGTCCCGCGCCGCTCACAGTGTCTCCCGCTCGCCTGCGGGGCGCTTAAGGCGCCGCCTTCCCTCGTCGCTCGTTCCTCGCTCCTCAGTCCAGGCGGCACCGCGCCCCGGCTCGCTCACCGTACCTCCGCGAGCCCGTCCGGGCGGGCGGTGCTAGCCCGGGGGACATCCCCCGGACCCCCGGGCATAGCCGTGCTGGCCCTGGGGACGGTGAGCGGCAGCCCGTCGATCAGGTGGCCGAGCCGGTCCCGTTTGGCGATGAGGTAGCGCACGTTGTCCGGGGTCGGCGTGACCGGCAACGCAACCCGGCCGGCCACCTCGATGCCGAAGCCCGCTAGCCCACGGACCTTGGCCGGGTTGTTGGTGAGCAGGCGGATGGAGCGGACCCCGAGGTCAGCGAGGACCTGCGCCCCGGTCGAGTACTCGCGGGCGTCCGCGGGCAGGCCGAGCTCCAGGTTGGCGTCGACGGTGTCGGCGCCGCCATCCTGCAACTGGTAGGCGCGCAGCTTGCTGAGCAGGCCAATGCCCCGGCCCTCGTGCCCGCGCAGGTACAAGACGATGCCCCGGCCCTCGGCGGCGATCGCCGCCATCGAGGCCTCCAGCTGTGCGCCGCAGTCACACCGCTGCGAGCCGAACACGTCACCGGTCAGGCATTCGGAATGCACGCGCACCAAGACCTGCTGGCCGTCGCCGAGGTCGCCGAGCACCAGCGCGACGTGCTCAGTGCCATCGACCGAGTTCTGGTAGCCGAGAGCGCGCCACTCGCCGTGCGCGTTCGGCAGCCGGGTCTCGGCGACCCGCCGGACCATCTGCTCGGAGTGCCGACGGAACTCGATGAGCTGGGCGATCGAGATCAGGGCCAGCCCGTGCTCGTCCGCGAAGGCCCGCAGGGCGGGCAGCCGCGCCATCGTGCCATCGTCGTTGACGACTTCGGCGAGTGCGCCGGCCGGCGCCAGGCCGGCCAGCCGGGCCAGGTCGACGGCGGCCTCGGTGTGCCCGGGCCGGCGCAGCACACCGCCTTCGGTGTAGCGCAGCGGAAAGATGTGCCCAGGCCGGACGAGCTCGTTGGGCTCGGTGGCCGAGTCGACCAG
>Ga0099828_10003790_pt1 | contig 10601 bp, 6 predicted proteins | sample CZO8metaG_2_FD_79338 | JGI IMG/M metagenome (GOLD analysis project Ga0099828, IMG submission 79338) | Vadose zone soil microbial communities from the Eel River Critical Zone Observatory, Northern California, USA - CZOApr15con2H1.8 metaG | ecosystem: Environmental > Terrestrial > Soil > Vadose...
ATCGAGGCCGTGACGGCCGCGGATGTGGCACGGGCCGCGGAACGGTACCTGACCCGGCCGACCGTCGTCGTGCTCCAGCCAACGACCCAGCGATGATCCCGCTCAAGGACGACGTCCCGAACGGCAGCGTCCCGTTCGTCACCTTCAGCTTGATCGCCCTGAACGTTCTGGTCTTTCTTTACCAGGCCTCGATCGGGATGGGCGGCGACCCGCGGGCGGCCGAGGCGTTCATCTTCGAGTTTGGAGTTGTCCCGTGCCGTGTCACCGGCGCCTGCTCGGTACACGGCGAGTTTCCGCATCCGATCGCGACGATCTTCACGTCCATGTTCATGCACGGCGGGCTCTTCCACGTCGCCGGCAACATGCTCTACCTGTGGATCTTCGGGGACAATGTCGAAGACACCCTCGGGCACGGGCGTTTCCTCGCCTTCTATCTCCTGGCCGGTGTGGCGGCGGCGCTGGCGCAGATTGCGGTGCACCCGGGCTCGCGCATTCCGATGGTCGGCGCGAGCGGCGCCATCTCGGGAGTGCTGGGGGCGTACCTCCTGCTGTTTCCGTACGCGGGCGTGCTCGTGCTCGTGATCTTCGGCTTCTTCGCTCGCGTCGTCCTCTGGCCGGCGATCATCGTGCTCGGCTTCTGGATCGTGGTCCAGTTCCTCAACGGGCTCATCACGGCCAGCGCCTCGCCGGGGGGCGGTGGCGCGACCGGGGGCACCGCGTGGTTCGCCCACATCGGGGGGTTCCTGGCGGGGATGGTTCTGCTGTTTCTGATGCGGCCGCGGCGCGGCCGTCGCCTATAATGAGGCCCATAATGAAGCGCACGGGAGCGCGAGTCCGGATCGACCGGTTGCTCGTCGACAAGGGGCTGGTGGAGAGTCGCGAAAAGGCGGCCCGTCACATCCTGGCGGGTGACGTGTTCGTGGACAGCCAGCGCGTGGACAAGGCGGGTGCTCTCGTGGCGTCAGGAGCGGCGGTCGAGCTTCGGGCGCGCGCCCCGTACGTGAGCCGTGGAGGCGAGAAGCTCGTCCACGCGCTCGACACCTTCCAGATCAAGGTGCCCGGGCGCGTGTGCCTGGACGTCGGTGCCTCCACCGGAGGATTCACCGACTGCCTGCTCCAGCGCGGCGCCGCGCGCGTGTACGCGGTGGACGTCGGCACGGGCCAGCTCGACCCGCGGCTCCGAAAAGACCAGCGCGTCATCGTGATGGAACACACGAACGCGCGGGCGCTCGACCCTCGGGTTTTCGGCGAGCAGCCGACGCTCGCGGTCATCGATGTGTCGTTCATCTCGCTCGAGAAGATCCTTCCCGCGGTGTTCGGCGTCCTCGCGTCGCGCGGGGAAGTCGCCGCTCTCGTGAAGCCGCAGTTCGAGGTCGGACGTGAGCATGTCGGCAAGGGCGGCGTCGTCCGCGACCCGGCGCATCACCGTGGAGCGGTCCAGCGCCTGGCGCGCTACGTGGTGCTCCGCGGCTGGCACGTTCTCGGTGTCACCGCCTCGCCGCTGCGAGGCCCGAAGGGCAATCACGAGTTCTTCTTGCACTTCTCGACGCACGGCCGCACCGCCAGCGATCTGGAGTCGATGATCACCCGGAGCGTTGAGGCGCTCGCGTGACGCGCGTCGGCATCGTTGCCAAGCCCGATGCGCCCCGGGCTCAGGGCGTCATTCTCCAGCTGCTCCCGTGGCTCGCCGCCCGCGGGCGCGCCGTGGTGTTCGAGAAGGAGACCGCGGACCTGGTCCCGGTAGTGGTCGGTGCGTCGGCCAGCAAGGCGGAACTGCCGGGGCAGGTCGACCTGCTCATCGTGCTCGGGGGCGACGGCACCCTCCTCTCGATGGCGCGGGCGGTGGGCGATCTCGGCGTGCCGCTACTCGGGGTGAACCTGGGCGGACTCGGATTCCTCACCGCGACGACGCTCGAGGAGATGTTCCCGGCCCTGGAGGCGTATCTGGGGGGCCGGATGGCGATCGAGGAGCGGATGCTGCTGGCCGCGCGCGTGATCCGCAACGGACAGCCGCTCTGCGAGTACGCGGCGCTCAACGACGTGGTCATCACGAAGTCGGCGATGAGCCGCATCATCGACCTCTCGGTGTCCGTCGAGGGGCGGTACGCGACCGCGTATCGCGCCGACGGCCTCATCATCTCGACGCCGACCGGCTCGACCGCCTATTCGCTCTCGGCCGGGGGTCCCATCCTCTTCCCCACGATGGATGCTGTCGTGCTGACCCCCATCTGCTCGCACACGCTGACCAACCGGCCGATCGTTGTGCCTGGGACGGACCGGATCGAAGTCACCCTCCTGGCCGACCAGGAGGTCATGGCCACGATGGACGGCCAGGTCGGCGTGGGGCTGAGGGAAGGCGATACGGTCGAGATCCGCAAGGCCGCCTCGCGCATCCGGCTCGTTCGCTTCCCGCAGAAGGATTTCTTCTCCGTCCTGCGCACAAAGCTCAAGTGGGGTGAGCGTTAGCGCCGTATTCGCTCGGATACCACTTGAGGTACCCGCTCTGCTGACCTAGCATCGACCCCAGATGCTCCGCGAGATCCGGGTCCGTAACTTCGCCGTGATCGACGCCGTGACCGCGGCGTTCGGCCCCGGGCTGAACGTGCTCACCGGCGAGACCGGTGCGGGAAAGTCCATGCTCATCGACGCGATCCTCTTGATCCGCGGCGCCCGCGCCCAGACCGACGTGATCCGCACGGACACCGAGACGGCGACCGTCGAGGCCGTGTTCGACGTGGAGCCGCAGGGCCCGGCGGCGGCGGTGCTCGACGACGCAGGGCTCGGCCTGGACGAGGCCAGCTCGTGGTACGACGCGAGCTTACCCACTCCGGGCGCCATCGCGCGTTCGTGAACGACTCGCCCGTGACCGTCGGACTACTGGAGCGCCTCGGTGACCACCTGGTCGAAGTCCACGGTCAGCACGAGCACCAGCGCCTGCTGGAGGTGGCTCGCCAGCTCGACCTGGTGGACCGCTTCGCCGATGCCGAAGAGTTGCGCGAGCGCGTGGGCGAGCTGTTCGCCAAGCATCAGGCGGCGCGGGCCGAGGTCGAGCGCGCGCGGGCGGCTGAGCGCGATCGGGCTCAGCGGGAGGACCTCCTCCGCCTTCAGCTCTCGGAGCTCGACGGCGCGCGTCTGCGGGTGGGCGAGGAGGAGGAGCTGCGGGCAGAGCGCCGGCGGCTGCAGCACGCTGAGCGGCTGGCCGCAGGGCTCGCCGAGGCCGGCGGGCTCCTCAACGAGGACGAAGATTCGGCGACGAGCCGTCTGCACCGCACGGCGCGCCTCCTGCGCGAGCTCGCGCGGCTCGATCCGGCGTTCGCCGCGCCGGCCGACGCGGTGGACGGCGCCGGGGCGCTGATCGAGGACGCGCTCGCGGCGATCCGCTCGCTGCGTGAGGGCGTGACGATGGCGCCGGGCCGGCTCGAGTCGGTGGACGAGCGCCTCGACGTCCTCACCCGTCTCAAGCGGAAGTACGGGGACACGGAGGCGACGATGCTCGCCTTCCGACAGGAGGCGGCGGTCGAGCTTGAGCGCCTGGGCCGTCACGAGGAGATCCTGGCCGAGCAGGAACGGATGCTCGGCGAGCTGCGCGCGGAGCTCCACGAGGCGGCGGTCGCGCTCGCGGACCGCCGTCGCGCCGCGGCGGAGAGGCTCGCTGAAGAGACGGAGCGTGAGTTGCGGCAACTCGGGATGGAGCGGGCCCGCTTCGAGATCGCCGTCGAACAGGTGCCGCTCGCGGACGTCGGACCGCGCGGCCTCGACCGGGTCGAGTTCCGCCTCTCGGCGAACCCGGGCGAGGACGTGCGTCCTCTCGCCCGGGTGGCGTCGGGCGGCGAGCTCTCGCGGACGATGCTCGCCCTCAAAGCCGTCCTTGCGCGCGCCGACCGCGTGCCGACGATGATCTTCGACGAGGTGGACGCGGGCATCGGCGGGCGTGTCGCGGCGGTCGTCGCCCAGAAGCTCGCCAAAGCCGCCGAGGGGCGTCAGGTCCTCTGTGTGACGCACGTGGCGCCGATCGCCGCCCGCGCGGCGCACCACGTTCGGGTGTCCAAGAGCGTGCGCGCAGGCCGGACACGCGTCAGCGCCGAGGTGCTGACCGGAGAGGCGCGCGTCGAGGAGATCGCGCGCATGGTGGCGGGCGAGCGGGTCACCGACGCCGCGCGCGGTCACGCTCGCGAGCTCTTGGGGCGCTCAAGTCCGCGAACGCGCCCTGTATAATGAGCACGTCATGATCGATGTCCTGCTGAAAAAGATCTTCGGCACCAAGCACGAGCGCGACGTCAAGCGGATGATGCCGGTCGTCGATACGATCAACGCGCTCGAACCGTCAGTGGGGTCCCTCGACGAGGCGGCCCTCCGCGCGAAGTCCGAGGAGTTCAAGAAGCGGATCGAGGGCGGCGGACCGCTCGAGGACGTCCTACCCGAGGCCTTCGCGGTGTGCCGCGAGGCGGCGCGCCGCACGGTGGGGATGCGTCACTTCGACGTCCAGCTGATCGGCGGCATGGTGCTCCACGAGGGGACGATCGCCGAGATGGCGACGGGCGAGGGCAAGACGCTCGTCGCGACGCTCCCGGCGTACCTGAACGGCCTGACGGGCCGCGGCGTGCACATCGTCACGGTCAACGACTACCTGGCGAAGCGCGACGCGCAGTGGATGGGGCCCATCTACGATGCGCTCGGGCTCTCCGTCGGTGTCATCCAGCACGAGGCGTCGTTTCTGTACGACCCGGCGTTCGTGACGTCGGACATCCGGCTGACCTCGCTCCGGCCGTGCACGCGCCAGGAGGCGTACCGGGCCGACGTCACCTACGGCACGAACAACGAGTTTGGGTTCGACTACCTCCGCGACAACATGCGCTTCACGCTCGAGGAGCTGGCGCAGCGCGAGCTCCACTACGCCATCGTCGACGAGGTGGACTCGATTCTGATCGACGAGGCGCGGACGCCCCTGATCATCTCCGGACCGGCCGACGAGTCGACCGACCTCTACTTCAAGATCGATCGGATCATCCCGAAGCTCCGCCGGGCCGCCACGATCGTCGAGGGAAAACTCTCGGAGATCGAGGCCGAGAAGAAGGGCGATTTCATCGTCGACGAGAAGGCCCGCGCGGTCGCGCTGACCGAGGAAGGGACCGCGAGCTGCGAGCGGCTGCTGAACGTCGACAACCTCTACGACCCTCGCCACATGAACATGCTGCACCACATCCAGCAAGGGCTCCGGGCCCACGCGCTCTTCCGGCGCGACGTCGACTACATCGTCAAGGACGGGCAGGTCGTCATCATCGACGAATTCACGGGGCGCCAGATGCCGGGCCGGCGCTGGTCCGACGGCCTCCACCAGGCGGTCGAGGCCAAGGAGGCGGTACGGATCGAGCGGGAGAACCAGACGCTGGCGACGATCACCTTTCAGAACTACTTCCGCATGTACGACAAGCTCGCCGGAATGACCGGCACCGCCGAGACCGAGGCGGAGGAGTTCGCAAAGATCTACAAGCTCGACGTCACGGTGATCCCCACGAACCGGACGCTGATCCGGATCAACAATCCCGACGTGGTGTACAAGACGGAGCGGGAGAAGTTCAACGCGGTGGTCGACGATATCATCGAGCGCAACCAGCGCGGCCAGCCCGTCCTCGTCGGCACCGTCTCGATCGAGAAGTCCGAGGTGCTGTCGAGCCTCCTGAAGAAGCGCGGGATCCGCCACGAGGTCCTCAACGCGAAGTATCACGAGCGCGAGGCCGAGATCGTCGCCCAGGCGGGCCGGGAGGGTTCGGTCACGATCGCGACCAACATGGCCGGCCGCGGCACCGACATCCTGCTCGGTGGCAACCCCGACTTCCTGTCGAAGGAGATTCTCCGCAAAAAGGGGTTGGACCCCGTGACTGCGGCGGCGCCCGACCGGACGGTCGCCCTGGCCGACGCCCGACGGATCACCGAGCCCGAGCACGCCCGTGTGGTCGAGCGTGGCGGTCTGCACATCGTCGGCACGGAGCGCCATGAGGCGCGGCGCGTGGACAACCAGCTCCGCGGACGCTCCGGACGACAGGGCGACCCCGGCTCCTCGCGCTTCTACCTGTCGCTCCAGGATGACCTGCTGCGGATCTTCGGTTCTCAGCGCGTGGAGCGGATCATGGAGCGCCTCGGGATGCAGGAGGGTGAGCCGATCGAGCACAAGCTCGTGACCCGGGCGATCGCCACCGCGCAGAAGCGCGTCGAGACCCACAACTTCGAGATCCGCAAGCATCTGCTCGAGTACGACGACGTGATGAACCGGCAGCGCGAGGTCATCTACGGGTTGCGGCGCCAGATCCTGGAGGGCGAGAGCCAGGACGAGACCATCGCCGATTGGCTCGAGGAGCTCGCGGGCGGGACGCTCGACGCCTACGCAGCGCGCGGCGCGCATCCGGAGGACTGGGATCTCGGCGGTCTCACCGAGGCGCTCCACCGGCAGTTCGACACGCGGGTCTCGCCGGCCCAGTACGCCGAGGTGGCCTCCCGCGAAGGGTTGGACGAGCTGGTGCAGGGCGCGGTCAAGGCGCGCTTCGCGGAGCGCGAGCAGGAGCTCGGCCCCAACCTCCTACAGGCGCTCGAGCGACACGAGATGCTGATCGTCCTGGACACGCAGTGGAAGGACCACCTGTTGTCGATCGACCACCTCAAGGAAGGCATCGGGCTGCGTGGCTACGGCCAACGCGACCCGCTGACGGAGTACAAGAAAGAGGCGTTCGACCTCTTCGAGGAGATGTTCGAGCGCGTCAAGGCCGCCGTGATCGAGCGGCTCTTCAAGGTGCAGATCGTGCGCGACGCGCCGATGGAGCTGCCCGCGATGACGGCGTGGGCGGATGCGCGTGAATCCCGCGGCGCGCTGGCGAGCGAGCCCGCGCGCGCGGCCGTGCCCGCGCCGCGCGCCCAGGCGGCTCCGCGCACGGCGACCGGGGAAAAAATCGGGCGTAACGACCCCTGCTTCTGCGGCTCCGGCAAGAAGTATAAGAAATGTCACTACCTCAAGACGTGAAGAGGGACGATATTTAGCGTTCTGGCTCGGTAACACCCCCACGGCTGGTGCTTTTTTCTTTGGTCGTAACGGGTCGCCCGTGCTAAGAAACCCCCATGCGCCTCGAGTCCGTTGCGCTGCACGGCTTCAAGTCGTTCGCCGAGAAGACTGTCCTGAAGGCCACGCCCGGCATCACCGCCATCGTGGGTCCGAATGGATGCGGCAAGAGCAACATCTCGGAGTCGGTGCGCTGGGCGCTCGGCGAGCAGAGCGCGAAGTCGCTCCGCGGCCAACGTATGGAGGACCTGATCTTCCACGGCTCCGCGTCGCGGAAGCCGGTCGGCTTCGCCGAGGTCGAGCTGACCTTCAGCAACGACGGCGTGCTCTCGGTGCCGTGGACCGAGGTGGCAGTGAGCCGCCGGCTCTACCGGACGGGCGAGAGCGAGTACTTCCTCAACAAGAACCTGTCCCGCCTCCGTGACATCCTCGACCTCTTCGCCGGCACCGGCGCCAACCCACGCGCGTACTCGGTGATGGACCAGGACAAGCTCAACCACGTGCTCACGGCGAAGCCGCACGAGCGCCGGGTGTTCATCGAGGAGGCCGCCGGGATCGCGCGCTACAAGCAGCAGCGCAACGAGACCCAGGGCAAGCTCGACGCCGCCCGCCAGAACCTCGTGCGCGTGCGCGACGTCATGGACGAGGTGCGCCGACAGCTCGCTTCGCTCGAGCGCCAGGCGAAGAAGGCGCAACAGTACAAGACGCTCCAGACGGAGAAGCGCGATCTGGGCCTGGCGCTGGTCGCCGCGGACTATGCCGGGCTCGCCGGCGAAGGTGAGCGCCTGGCCGCCGAGCTCGTGCGCGTGCGCGACGGGGAACAGGGCCTGCGCACGCGTCTCGCGTCTCTGGCCGCTCGCGAGGCCCGGGCGAGGGAAGCCCTCCAGGAGAGCGAGCACCGCCTCTCGGACCTCCGCCAGGCGGTCGCGAAGGTGCAGGGAGAGCTCGAGAGACTCCTGGAGCGCCGTGAGCAGATGGGGGTGCAGATTCGCGAGCTCGGCGACGAGAACGTGCGCCTCGACGAAGAAGTTCGGGCGACCACCGAGCGGCTGTCCTCCATCGTCAGTGAGCGTGAGGAAGTGCGCCGGGCGCTCCGCGACGCGGAGCAGCTCGCCGCCGACCGTTCGCGCGCCTCGGCAGAGTTCGAATCCGCCGTCGAGCGCCAGCGTGCGGCCCTCGCGCTTGAACGCGACCACGCGGAGGCGCTGCGCCTCGAACAGACGCGGCTCGCGGCCGAGCGTATCGACCTCATGCGGAGCGCCGGCGAGCTACGGGAGCGCGAGGCTCAGCTGGGGCGACGCGCCGAGCGGCTCGCGGCCGAGCTCGCCCAGACCAGGACGGAGGCCGACCGACTCGTGTCGGAGCGAGCCGCGCTGACCGTCGTGCGTAACCGAGCCGCTGCCGAGTTCAGCTCGCTGGAGGAGGAGCGCCGGCGGCTCGATGCCGAGGAAGCCGGCGAAACGCGGCGGTCCATCGAGGCCGAGGCGCGGCTCGCCGACGCGCGCGTCGCCTTGGCGGCGCGGCGGTCGAGCTTCGAGGCGCTGTCCGAGCTCGAGCGTGCGCGCGAGGGTTACGGGGCCGGCGTCCGCGCGGTGTTCGCGGAGGACCGGCGCGTCGCGTTGCTCGGCGTGGTCGGTACCGTCGCGGACCTGCTCGAAGTCCCGCCAGCCATGGAGCGCGCCATCGAGGCGGTGCTGGGTGAGCGGCTCCAGTGGGTGGTGGTCGAGCGGTTCGAACACGCGCGGACGGCCGTCGCATATCTCCGCGACCGCGGCCTTGGGTCCGCGACCTTCCTGCCGCTTGAGCATCTGCCGGTAGCCGACGGGCCTGGGCCGGACGACAACGGCGTCCGCTGGGTGACCCGGAGCGTCAGCGCGAATGCGCCACACCTGGTCCATCACCTCCTCGCGCAGGTGGCGATCGTCGACCACCTCGACGAGGCCGAGGCCCTGTGGCGTCGGAACGGCGTCGTGGCGACCTACGTCACGCCGGGGGGCGAAGTCCTCGGCCCGACCGGCCGCCTCCACGGCGGCGAAAACCGCGCGTCGGCGGCCACGGAGCATTCCCTGCTGGCACGCAAGCGCCAGCTACGAGACCTCGAAGGCGAGGTCCAGCGGCTCTCCGCCGTTGTGGATGCGGGACAGACCGAAGTCACCACGCTCGGCGCTTCCGTGGTCGCGCTGAGGGAGCAGAGCGCCGGGCTCGGGCGGTCGGTGCAGGCGCGTCTGGCGGAACGGCTCGCCGGCGAGAAGGATCTCGAGCGGGCCGCCCAGGAGCACGAGCGGGTGCAGCGCCACCTGGAGACGATTTCGGCGGAGTCGCGGCAGGTTGCACGGGAAGCCGAGGAGACGGGCGCCACGCTCGCGCGGCTCACCCAGCGGATCGCGGTCGCGCGCGACGCCGAAGAGGCGATCGAGGCGGCAGCCGCGAGAGTGCGAGAGGCGATCGAGGGCGCACAGGCGGACGAGACGGCGCTTGGCGCCGAGTTGACGGCGTGCCGCGTGGATCTCGCCTCCGCGACCGAGCGCGTCGAGGCACTCGGTCGGGAGCTTCCGCGCCTCGACGAGATCGGGCGCGACCTGGCGCAGCGCCTCGCCCAGGCGGGGCAGCGTCAGACCCAGCTTGCGGAGCGGCGGGCGTGGCTCGCCGACGAGCGAGAACGCACGGACCTCGCGGCGCGTGAGGTCGCGGTGGAGCGCGACCGTACGGACGCGGCGGCGCGACAGGCGACGGAGGAGCACGACGGGCTGGCCTCGGAGCTCCGCGCGGTCGAGCACGATTCGCGCGGCGCCGAGAGCGAGCTCGGGCGGCTGGTCGCCTCCGCCCACGAGATCGACATCCATTCAACCGAGTGTCGCGTGCGCCGCGAAGAGCTCGGGCAGGAGGCGTGGCGCGTGTACGGTGTCGACGCCCCCGCGCTCCTCGCCCGTCACGATCCGGCACGGGATCTCGACGGCGTCCGAAACCGGGTGGCCGACCTCGAGGAGCGACTCGCCGCGATCGGTCCGGTGAACCTGGTCGCCGACGATGAGTACCGCGAGCTCGACGAGCGGCTGACGTTCCTTCGGGCTCAGCACGACGACCTCACGGCCTCGATCAAGGACCTCGAGAAGGCGCTGCGTGGGATGACGCGCACCGCGCAAGACCGGTTCGTCCAGGCGTTCGACGAGATCAACCTCCACTTCGGCCGGCTCTTCGAGCGACTGTTCGAGGGCGGGCGCGCCGAGCTGAGGCTGGTCGAAGCCGAAGAAGGGGGCGACCCCCTCGACACCGGGGTGGAGCTCATGGCGCAGCCGCGCGGCAAGCGTCTGCAGACCGTCACGCTGCTTTCGGGCGGAGAGCGAGCCCTCACAGGCCTGGCGCTCCTCTTCGCGATCTTCTACTTCCGGCCAAGCCCCTTTTGCGTCCTCGACGAGGTCGACGCGCCGCTTGACGACGCGAACATCCACCGCTTTCTGCGTGTCCTGAGGGAATTGACCGGCCAGACGCAGTTCCTGGTCATCACCCACAACCGCAAGACCATGGAAGCTGCCGATGTCCTCTATGGTGTAAC
>Ga0099828_10003791_pt1 | contig 10601 bp, 8 predicted proteins | sample CZO8metaG_2_FD_79338 | JGI IMG/M metagenome (GOLD analysis project Ga0099828, IMG submission 79338) | Vadose zone soil microbial communities from the Eel River Critical Zone Observatory, Northern California, USA - CZOApr15con2H1.8 metaG | ecosystem: Environmental > Terrestrial > Soil > Vadose...
CCAGCTCGATGTGGCCTCGTTCGGCGGCAAGCATAAGTGCCGTGTCGCCGTCGCAGTCGCGCGCATTCACATCGGCTCCCTCGTCAAGCTGGGCTATCGCCGTCTTGACGTCCCCCTGATATGCAGCCGTGATCAAATTATAGGGCTGCTTCGAATCATTCCCGCTCATGACAATCCCCCTTACTGGCAAACCCGGTTGTTCGAAAACGCTGCTATAGCGGAGTGAGCCGCGAGCTGTCTGGTCAAAACAGCTCAGCCGGGTATTGCAAATCGATGGCCAGACCCGCGGCGCGCTGTATGCCGTTGCATCGCGACATTACACTGTTTGGTGAGCCCCGACTTCCGAAGTACCAGAAACCTATTAGACTAGGTCCGCTCTGACCATGACTCCGGAAGTGAGCCAGTGTGATCGCCCGCGCCCGCGCGAGGCGCACCGATGCGACGGCGCGCCGTGCCCTTTGTGCAATATCATCGATTGGATCACGGACACAGCCCGGCGGCCGACTCGCGTGCTGGCTCTTGGCCAAGAAACTGATTTCTACGGCAGCCGGCTTTTGATCCACAAATTACCAACCATCCCAACCGCCGCCACCATAACCGCCGCCACCATAACCGCCGCGACCATAGCCGACGCCACCATAACCGCCGCCACCATAACCGCCGCAGCAACAGCACGGCGGCGGAGGCGGCGGAACCCAGACTCGACGACAGCAGCAGCCGCAGCCGCCCCAACCGGCGTTGTCCCAACCGCCACCGCCCCAGCCACCCGCACCAACGTACGCAGGACCATAGAAGCCTTGTGCTTCGGCGTTGGTGGGAATGGAGGCAGCAGCGAGTGTGAGGGCCGCTGTGAGCACGGCGGTTATCCTGCGTAACTTCAGCAACATGACACGTCTCCCTCGGTTTTTATTTGGGGGCGAACCCGCACCTGGATTGGTTGTCCACGAACTCAGACGTCAAACAAGGCACAAGCTAGGCAAATATTGGGAAACTGGAGGAGTCCATACATCCGATAGCGCCTATCTCGCGATATGGTTAATCCGAGGACCGTCGTGACCCCCGTCTAGCGGCCTCATAAACGCCCACTGGTGCATCAGCGATGGCGATGCCCCAGAGGGCGGCCGGCGGCTGGAAGATCGCGAACGATCGTCGGCGTCCGGACCACCAATTCCAATCTCCCCGTTTGTCGCGAACCGATAGCACGCTGCCTCGTTAAGGGCAGCTCAGAGTCAAAAGCGACGGTCGATATGGTCACGCAGAACACTTCTGCTTAGGGTCAATCTCGCCGCTTTAACCCTTTGCCAGCCGTTTCCGGTCTACCCCGATCAACGGACATCGTCAGTCCGGCCCAACTGGTCCGGTTGGTGCCGAAGAGACATCTATGCGGTCGCAGCAAACAAATCCCATCGACCGGGTATGCCCTTGAGTTCATGCGACCCACGCTCTGAGAATTTCAAACCCGCTCCGGCGACCAGATCGGTCACGACTCTTGAAACAAGGACTTCGCTGGATTGGCACTGCGCCATTACCGGCGCAGCAGCGTGGACCGCTACTCCGCCGATATCGCGGCCTCGCATCTCAATCGTCGGGCGGATGAAGATTGAGTGGTGATCAGGACCTATTGTGGACTTCAATTGACGGCAATTTCCATGTAATCAATCAGAGGCTCAGACTGGAGCGCCCAATGTCCACCAATAAGAAACAGCTGACGCTTAAATTCCGCTGTCCGGAAGAACTTGAAGGAAAGCTGCCACGGCCCGTACCGGCGACCCTGGGTGTTCCCGACTGGCTCAAGACGATGCCGACGAAGGCCTTCAGCGCGATCAACTTGAACGACGAGGAAACGATAAAGCGGTGCCCGCCCTTCGTCGACGCAATGACCTGCGGCTTTCTGATCCCGCTGATCTGCGACCTAAGGATCGAGAACGGCGAGATCACCTGGGACAACGAACTCCCACCGGGCGGATCACTCGATTTTCCACGTTCGCCAATCGGGTTTCACGATAAGGGACAGGTCACCGGTACGCCGCTTTTCGACTCCGATCGCTTCATCATCAAATTCCACAACCTACGGACCATCGAAGCCCCGGAAGGCTACGCGCTGTTCTTCACGCATCCCGTCAATCGCTTTGATCTGCCATTCACCACTCTAAGCGGGTTGGTCGATTGCGACCGTTATACTGACACCTGGATACATTTTCCGGCGCATTGGCATAACACAAATTTCCGGGGTACCCTCCCGAAGGGCACACCCATAGCTCAGTGCATTCCAGTCAAGCGAGAAAACTGGGTTGGGCAAACTTCTTCGTTCACGCCAGAAGAGACGCAGCAGGTTCACGAATTCCGAAACGCGATGAGACACGAGTCTGGATTGTACAGGCGGAAATTCAGAGCGTAGCCCCTCAGACCGGTTCTCGCCCCAGGAATTTCGCCGCGGCACTCGGACGGAAAAAGAAGCGGCCATGAGACGAAGCGGCAAGCACGTAGGCGGCGCGGCCGAGCAAGTGAGGTCTTCCCTGCATCACAGAACGTAGGGCCGCCTCGCCGCCATCGCGGTCCCCCATCTCCAGGAGGCACCTGGCGAGGTTGGCGCGGGCCAAAGCGTCTTCCGGACGCAGACCGAACACGTGGCGGAATTTATCGGCAGCAGCGGCGTATTCTCCGTTAGAGAGCAGGGCCAGAGCGAGTTCTGTCAAAATGTCCGGGCGTCCCGGCGCCGCGTCGTGAGCGACCATCAGGATAGTGCGAGCCTTTGCGCACTCATAGTTTTGTAGAAACAGGCGCCCCAGATCGACTTTCAAGTCGATGCTCTCGGGGGCCAACGAAAGGCCATCTTCGACGGTCCTGATGGCTTCGTTAAGTTGTCCAGCTTTGGCAAGCTGACCTGCGAGTTCCTGAAACGCGGGCAAATATGGTGGACGCCGCGCAGCGGTGCGCCGCAGTTGCTCGATCCCATCCGCCGAGCGCCCCGAACCGCACAGTGCCGCGCCAAGCAGTGTCTCGATTTCCGCATCGCTGGAGCGGCGAACAGCTCTTTCGAGTGGCACAATCGCCTCACCCACACGATTTTGAGCGATCAGGGCATGAGCCAGAATGAGCACCGCGTTCTTGTCCGTGCGGTTTGATTTCAGGACCTCGGTTGCAAGTTGCTCCGCTCGACTGAACTGCTGCATCCGCAGCGCCAGTGAGGCTTGTTGAAGCGCCTGATGAGCACGAGAATTGTTCTGGCTGCCACTCACGACGTAGCCTCTGCGAGGTGTGAAACAAGAGCATCGCGGTGTTACCGCGCCTTGCACTGAGCATACAGCAGCAGTCTCGTCAAAGGGGAGCGCTATTGGCCGCAAAACGGCGAGAGCAATTGCTCAAGCGCCTCGCCGATCTTCGCGCGGTGAGACGGGCGCTTTTGGCGCAAAGCGAACCTAGACTGGACCAGCCGGGTCTCTGGGTTGGAAGTCCGCTGTCAAACACAGACGTGAAGTGCGACCCGCGGCATGTCCGCTTCACCCCAATGAACCGACATCGTCAGCCCGGCTAGGCACGTCCGAAAAATGCGATGCGGCCTTTCCTTCAATAGAACGCCGCGAACGGCGTCCGGCAGGGGTTACCACCCAAAAAAACCTTTAAGGCCTGCATAAACCGATCCGCCTGCTGTGACTACAATGCCCACCAACGGGCCGGCCGTAGTTAGGAGATCCTGAATGGTGCGCGCGCGCCGACGCAGTTGCTCCTCGCCGACGTGCTGACCAAGCACCCCCGCGATTCTGTAGGCGAGCGCGTTAGGCTTTCCGCCCTGCGTCATCGTTTTCGGCAACACGTCGAAGATCAGGAAGCCGAGAATGTTGCCGGTCACGTAAGCAAGGACGATGCTGGCGATGTAATCGATAACCTCGCGCCATTCGACCCAGGGGCCCGGAACGATCGGGACGTTATCGTTAAATCCGGTTACCGTAAGCATGCATGTCACGGCGAGCGCCGCCGTCAGAACGCCGACAAGGAAAGCTCCGCCAACTCCGATTTTCTGGCGTGCATAGAGCGCAAAACCGAACGGCAATGGAATGATGACTGATGCCAGCCGCAGATAGAGCGGCGTTACGTTCAATTCGATCGTGACAAGAATATGGGCGGCGACCAGCAGAACGATCGGCGCCAGCAGATAGCCGGTCGCATGCAGGACAAAGTAACGGAACGGAAAGCGAAGCCGGCCAAGCCTAGCGTTGACCCGATCGATCTCGCGCTGCAGCCGGTCGAGTTCGGAAACGATTTCCTGGATTTCGAGAATGACCGGACGCGCCACACGCAAATCCCGCGAGCAGTGCTTGCATGCGATGGCTTCATCCTTGATGGTTTCAGCGCAGAACGGACACTCCATCAGGCTGATCGGCGTTTTCTGCGGCGGCTCAGCTGTTCGAGTTCAGCCCTCGCCGCCAGGAGTTCCCTCTTCACGATATCGCGCTTCCGGACCAGATCATCGCGCTCGGCGATGAGCTGCTCCGGCACCGCAATGTCGCGGGAACAGGAATCGCAGACCAGCGCCTTCGAAGCATTCTCCTTCAGACAAAAAGGACACATCATCGACGTTGCCTCAGGGCGCAACCTTCAAGACAAAACTCGTGCTGCCGATGCGACCGTCCAAATCCTTGATATCGACCCTAATCATGTGGTCGCCCGCCGGAAGTTGGACATCCGGAATATCGATCCCCACCGGCTGCACATAGGGCTTAACGCGGCCGGTCAAATCAACGTTTGGCGTTCTCATATAAGTGACCTTGACCGAGTCCGGATCGATCTTGGCTCCGCCATACGATTCAAACTTGAGTTGAAGATGCATCGGCGAATGGACCGGCTCGCTGTCGGCGACCAGTTCGATTTTCGGACCCCGGGTGATGCCTCGCCGGTCGGCAGCAACTGCCCCTCGTGGTGGCGGCAATTTGGCTTCGTCCTCCGTAATCAAAACCTGGGCGGCGTAAGCCGGAACCGACGCGGACATTGCGACCGTGGCGAAGCCTATCAGCAATCCCACATACCTCATCCGCACGATCATTCCTTCCCCTTTTGCATGAAATCAGCGCGCGCCGCCGTCGCCAATGATCGAATACGGCGCCCAGAACAACGGATGGGCGTACGCGAATTCGGTCTTGCCGTCGGCGCCCATGTAGCCGGTCCCGTCCGCCAGCGCCATCATGGCCTGCCGCAGCGCCTCGCCGCGGGTCAGTTTCGGATCATCCGCCTGCCGCTTGAACAGATCCGTGACGAGTTCCCGCGCCGATTGCGAATGAACCGACCAGTTGGTGACAAGCAGCGCCCGCGTGCCCGCATAGAAGAATGCGCGGCCAAGGCCGGAAGCTGCTTCCGCGCCGGCGCCCGATCCCGCGCCGGTATTGCACGCCGACAGCACCACCCAATCGGCGTCGAGCTTCAGAGCGAGGATTTCTTCCATGGTGAGCAGGCCGTCACCCTCGACGCCCGCGACCGCGGGCGCCGACAGCGCCAGCGCCGGCTGCGTCAGTCCGTTGAGTTCGCCGGGCACCAGGCCATGGGTCGCAAAGGCCAGCACCTTGAACCCCGACAGGTCCATGGTCTTGACGGCATCTTCATTGGCATCCTTGCCGAGCTTGAGAACCTTCGAGGGGTCCGCCTGCAACGCCAGCGCAATCGACTTCAACTCCTCGGCGGTGTCCGGCAGCCGTGGCAGCATGGCCAGTTCAGCGCTGTCGACGCCTTCGAGCTTCGGACTTGAGCGACGCTTGAGCGGCATGCCGCGGGTCGTGACCGTCGCGGCATCCGCCACCTTGATCGGGACTTCCACCTTTTCCGCTTCGGCCGCCTGTTCGGCGCTGAAGAAGGGATCGCCGAATGCAATCAACTCGCCACGTCCGGGCTTGCCCGGCGGCAATTGGCGCAAGGTGCGCAGCGCCGCAGAGGACGGCACCATCGTGACGGCGTAGTTCCGTGCCAGCCAGGGCACCTTGCGATAGCTGGAAAACAGCGGATCGTCGTTGAGATCGATCTCGGCCGGTGCGGTCGGCAACAGCGACAACGGCAACAGGCCGAGCGCGCCGTTGGTGACCACGATCAGGCTCCTCGATTGCTTCCAGCCGGCCTCGACCGGCTGTAGCAACAGCGAATACAGTTCATAGCCGAGCTTCAGGTCGAACGGCGGGATGTCGGAAATCATCGCGGCCTGCGGCTCGAGCGCTTCGCGGAGCTTGCGCACCTTGCTCTCGATTTCACCCGATGTCGCGTTGATCGACGCGAACGCCACCGCGCCCGTTTTCGGCACGGCCCAGACAAAGCTCGCCTCCCGTCCGAAGTAGAACGACAGCATGGCCTCGCCCTCGGCCAGCGTCGCCTTGATCTGGTCGACGCTCGGCGGCTTCGGATCGACCAAATCAGCATAGGACGGGAAGCGCTTGTTGATCTCAGCGCGGGCCTTTTCCCGGTCCGAACGCAATTTCTCTATCGAGGCGTTGACAGCCTTGACGCCCTTTTCATCCCGCTCAGTGGAAGGCAAAGCGAGGATGTTGTTGAGCAGGCCGAGCTGCGCGCTCACCTCCTTGCCCAGATCCTGCTCGTTGCGCACGAGGTCGGCGAGCGCCGGGTCCTTGATCGAAGCGCGGGCGCCGGAGGCCGTCAGCGCCTGCTGGACCGAACGGCCGCGGATCGAATCTGCGAGGCTGAAGGTGTCGGCGGCGACGTCGCCGCTCGCGGACTGCGTGTTCGCCAACAACTTGATATAGGCTTCCACAATGCCCTGCAGCCGCTGGCTCCGCCCGGCCACGACCGTCGCATCATCATCGTCGGCATTCTCCCGCGAGGCGGCCAACAAAATCGGGAGGGCAATCTTGAACTCCCGGATCGCATCGGCGTCCTTGCCTGCGCGCATCAGCCCGACAGCCAGAATTCCCCGCGCAGACGCCGCATCAAAATGCTTTTCGCCGACGCGGGCGATCTCGCGTTTCAACAGCGCCTGTGCCGCCGCGAGACCGGCCTGCGTTTGTCCCGAGGCGAACATGGCGTTGATACGGGAGCCGTTCAGCTCCAAGACCTCGCGGCGCTGTGGCTCCCAATTGGCCATCGCCTTGTCGAGTTCCGTATAGACCGCCGCCGCCTCGGCAAGCTTGCGCTGGAACGTCAGCACAGCGCCAAGCTGCGACAAAATCTGCGCGCTGGTCTGCGCGTCATCACCGATCCCAACAGTTCGCTGAATTTCCAGCGAGATTCGCGTGAGCCTTTCGGCCTCCTCGTAGCGGCCTTCCTCGACAAGAATGTTCGCAAGTTCCAACATAAACGGAACAGTGAGCGGGTTGTATTTGCCCTGGTCTCTCAACCGCGCCAGCAACGCGCTCCGCGCATTGACTTCCGCTTCCGCAAGACGCCCCTGCTTCGCCTTCATCCGGGCGACCTCGAGCAGGTTCAGATCCGCAATCCAGTGAAGCTGAGATTCGGGCGGAGCGTGTTCCTGATTCTTGAAGTCCGGGATTGAGACTAGTCTCCATTCCCGTGCTTTTGCATAGGACGTTTCCGCTTCACGGAATTGGCCACGCGCCTCGAGAATTTGGGCATGGTGCATCTCCACGATGGCTTCCCAGTTGCGTCCCTTGGTTGGGTAGTTCGCTCGCCAACCAGGCAGCCCGCTGGTGCGGGCCTCGGTCAGCAGCGCAACATTGCGGCGAAGATATCCCTCGGCCTGCGGGATGTCCCCCATCTCGATCAGGATTTTCGCGGCCGACTGCAGCGCCCCGAACAGATAGCCCTTGGCGCCTGGCCGATCGGCCTCGCTGACCATGGTGCGATTCATCTGCAGCGTGCCTTTGATATCGCCGAGCGCGCGCTTCTGGCTTGCGATGAGTATCTTGATACGCTGGGTAAAATAAAAATCGCCGGCTGCCTTTGCGGCACTGAGCGCCCTCTCGCCATCCACCATCGCCTCGGCATTGCGGCCGAGTTGCGAGCGAGCGAGGGCGCGATCGTTGTAAAAGTCTGCAAGACCGCCCTGCGACATCCCCTTCGCCGGCTCGGCATCGGCGTCGGCCTTCAACTTGGCGAGCGTCGCGGGATCGGGCTTTTCATTGTCGAGAACGGCGGTGATATCGGCAATCGTGCGCGGCGGCGCGACGAAACCGGCCGGCAGCGGATTGCCGGGAGCCACAACATCGGCCTTCGGCTTGCCGTTTTTGTAGAGCTCGATGGCGACATTGGCCCTGCCGTTGGCGGCGTTGAGCGCTGCGTGCACGCAAGCCGTCATTTGCGGCTGCACGCCGGCCCGGCATTTTGCAAGATTAGCCTCCCGGTCGCCGCCCTTGCCCAATCCCTGCATGCAGGCGTGAACGATCGGGTGGCCCACGGTCTCGCGGCAGCTCGCGCGGGCCTGCTCGAGCGAGAGCGCGAAGGCGCCTTCGCAACCGGCGATGACGGCGACCAGGGCGATCAAATTCGCTGCAACAATCACCGTAAGTGATTTTGCAGCGTCTCGCGCGTAATTGGCTACAATGCTCGGCGCTTGGGATATCGCAATGCTCCCTTCGAGAGCGAACAGACCAAATCGACCAATGTCCTAGTGGACCCCAACCAGAAGACTGTACGGTCTCCTGACTTGGCCCTAATCGCACCCGAAAGACAACACAGCGAACAAACTTACCTTCCGACCGTATGAACGATAGCATAGGTCAGTCCTCTGGGCGAACCGGTAATTCGGCACTTAGCCCCGTTCTCCCGCCGCAAGCTCCGATGTCCGTTAGCGGGATGGTCCGGCCGTGCTCCCGCTCCACAAACAAGCGCTTCTTGTGCAGGGCACCAAAGACCAGGAGCTCGCCATGGCAGAAGAAGAATTCAATTGTCGTCGGCATGTGGCGAAGCGCACTCTCCCCGAGCTTGATTCCGAACCGATAAGCTCTCTACTTCTTCTCTATCAGTCACGAGATGCGGTCCGCGTATGAACGGCCGCTTTGCGCCAAAAGCGGCCGCAAATCGAGGGACTGATTTTGATTTTTCTTAACGGCTTGCGACAATCGGCACTACGACGTGGCTGAAGCCCTTTCCGTCGATATGCAGCGTGGTCGTTCCCGCGAACAGCCGGTGCGGTCGATCGTGGGGATCGTCGTGCAGAAATGGTCCGCATCCTAACAATTCGTTCTTGAAATTTGAGAGTTTCATCCCCGTCGTCGCCTGCCATTCGTAGTCTTTTCCGCGAATGCCAAGTGCGATACGGTAACCTCTCGGGACGACGATCGATGTCGGCCATAGTTCGATTGCGAGATCAACGGGCCGCCCCGGCTGCAATCGCTGCACCTCGTCATGGCTATGATCGGGACGGTACGGTCGAGACAAGGCTGCGTCGAGCTTGCGATGAGACGCGCGCAGCCAGCCCTGTGCAATTGGGGTATGTGGATCGATCGCACCAGCAAACGTCACCTCGCGCAGGTCCGGGCCAAATACTCGGAAGACGACAAAGATATCGGCGTCCTCGGTGCTGGAAGAAATCCGCAGGCCTGCCGCCAGTGGGCCCGTGATCTCGGTTTCTTCCGTCAACGGCCTGGAAATAAAAGTGAGTCCATCGCCCATCGCCGCGAAGCTGATCTCCGCGTCCTCTGCAGGCGGCTGCGAGGAGAGAGACTGATCGGTGGGATCAAGGTAAAACTTGGTCCAGACCGTAGCGGGCAGCGGCCAGTCAGTTTCATGCCGCTCGACGAAATCGTCGATGTGGCGGACCTGTAGCTGAACTTTCGGCTGCCGAACCCAATCGTTGGCTTCGCCTTTGAGGTAGAAATCGAAAAATCGCTTCTGCAGTTCGCGCCCGTAGTCGGTGTAAAAATGCGTCCAATGCTCCAGACCGTGACACTCCAGCCACTTCTCCTTTGACGCTGCGCGAACATAACCTTCAAAATTTCCTCGCGGGTGTAAGCCCTGGCCACCCCAATTTGCCGCTGACAAAAACGGCACCACAACTTTGTCCCAGTCAGGCGAACGCGCTTTATGGTAACCATCGTCGAGGGGATGAGCCAGAATCTCTTCCCCGAAACTTGAACGGTTTCGCGCCAATTCATCGTCGGACATTGTTTCGTCGCCGCAAGCCAATACGCCGGTAACGTTGCTGCGAGGGCCTCTTTCTCCCAAGCCGAATTGTACGGTCTTCACCTGCATGTCGTACCAGTTTGCCCAAAACGTCGAGAGAATACCCCCATGGTGGGTCATGTCCCGATACCAATCGGCCGCACCTTCCCAGATACACATTGCCCTCAGATGGGGCGGCTGCAGAGAAGCTACCTGCCACTGGTTAATTGCGTAATAGGAGATGCCGTTCAGGCCGACGCGGCCATTCGACCATTTCTGGACGCCGGCCCATTCGATGCATTGATAAAAATCAAGCGTCTCCCGGGGAGAAAAATGATCGATGTATCCGGGCGATCGACCGGTCCCGCGCGAGTCAACTCGTACGCAGACATAGTCGTAAGGTACCCACTTTTCCGGGTCGACCACTTCCCAATTCTGATATTTGTTAGTCGAGCCGTAAGCAACGTCAGGGTGATTTGCGATCATGCTTTGCCAGGCACTCGGGTAGCCCTCCTGAAAAGCGAGTCCCTTTGCATATGGACCATATGTCA
>Ga0099828_10003792_pt1 | contig 10600 bp, 12 predicted proteins | sample CZO8metaG_2_FD_79338 | JGI IMG/M metagenome (GOLD analysis project Ga0099828, IMG submission 79338) | Vadose zone soil microbial communities from the Eel River Critical Zone Observatory, Northern California, USA - CZOApr15con2H1.8 metaG | ecosystem: Environmental > Terrestrial > Soil > Vadose...
ACCTGATGAACCATTTCAAGCTGGTGATGCATGGCATTCAACCGCCGCCGGGTGAGGTGTACGGCTACAGCGAGGGAGGCAACGGCGAGCTTGGTTTTTATATAGTCAGCGACGGTTCGCTGCGCCCGTGGCGCTGTCACGCGCGTGGCCCGTGCTTTCCTATCTTCTCGGCGTATCCAAAGTTGATCGAAGGCGGACTTGTAGCGGACGCGATTGCAACGCTGAGCAGCTTGAACATCATCGCGGGAGAGCTTGATCGATGAGGACATGTAGGGGCGTCCCTCCGCGGGCGCCCCTCCTGACTCCGGAGGAACGGGCGGCGATCAAGGGGCGCCCACGGAGGGACGCCCCTACATGTCTTCATCACTTGATTGCTAGCATGGAAGACTTGATCGATGATCGAATTCAGTGAAGAAGGAAAGCGGCGCTATCAGACTATTCTAAGCCATTATCCCGAGAAGCGCTCGGCGCTGCTGCCCGTGTTGACCCTCGCCCAGCACGAGTTCGGATGGATCTCGCGAGAAGCCGCCGAGTATGTCGGCTGTCTGATGGGTTATCCGCCTTCTGATGTTATGGCCGTCGCTACTTTCTACACGATGCTTCACAAGAAGCCGGCGGGGAAGTATCACATCGATATCTGCAAAAACGTTAGCTGCTGGTTGATGGGAGTCTATCCGTGCGTCGACGAGATCAAGCGGCAACTTGGCGTTGAGAGAAGGGAAGTCACGCCTGATGGAAAGTTCAGTTGGGACTTGACCGAATGTCTTGGCTCTTGCGGAACGGCGCCCGCGATGCAAGTTGGAAATCGATACTACGAAAATCTGACGCCCGCGCGCGTCGCAGCGATCATCGACGAGTTGCGCAATGACTAAAATACGAAGGCGACAGGCAGGCAGGATGCCTGCGCTCCCAGGGGAGCAATGACTAAGATACTGCTGGCAAACATAGACAAACCGGATCAGACCCGCATCGCGAAGTATCGCGAGCGCGGAGGCTACGAGGCTCTCGAAAAGGCGTTGGCGATGGAGCAGGCTGCGATAATTGATGAAGTGAAAGCGAGCGGGTTGCGCGGTCGCGGCGGCGCGGGTTTTCCAACCGGGATGAAATGGAGCTTCGTGCCGCGCAACACAGGCAAGCCCTCTTATCTTCTCTGCAACGCCGATGAAAGCGAGCCGGGTACGTTCAAGGATCGCATCCTGATGGAACGCGATCCGCACATGATGATTGAAGGGATGGCGATCGCTTGTTTCGCGCTGAACTGTCATCTGTCGTACATCTATATTCGCGGCGAGTATGAGTTCGTCGCAAACACAGTCCAAAAGGCGCTCGACGAAGCTTACGCGGCGAAGATATTGGGTCCGTCAGTTTTCGGGAAAGACTATGCGCTCGATATTTTCTTGCATCTCGGACAAGGTGCGTACATCTGCGGCGAAGAGACTTCATTGATCGAATCGCTCGAAGGCAATCGCGGCTACCCTCGCATCAAGCCTCCGTTCCCGGCGACTCACGGCTTCGTTGCGTCGCCGACGGTGGTGAATAACGTCGAAACACTTGCGGCGTTGCCGTGGATCATTCAAAACGGCGCTGCGGCTTACGCGGCGATCGGAACGGAGAAGAGCAAGGGCACCAAGCTGTTTTCGGTTTCGGGGCACGTCAGTAATCCCGGCGTTTATGAAGTCGATCTAGGTTATCCGCTGTTGGAGTTCATCAACAACGAAGCGGGCGGCGTGCCGAACGGTCGAAAGTTGAAAGCAGTGATTCCCGGCGGCTCGTCAGTCCCGGTGATGACTGCCGCCGAGTGCCCCGGAGTGCTGCTCGATTACGAATCGCTGCTCAAGGCAGGTTCGATGCTCGGATCGGGTGGAATGATCGTACTCGACGAAACGACCAGCATGCCTGAAACCCTGTCGGTGATCGCGGACTTCTACGCGCACGAATCTTGCGGACAATGCACGCCTTGCCGCGAAGGCACGGGCTGGGCGGCGAAGATTTTGAAGAACATGGTGGCAGGCAAAGGCAAGCGCTCCGACATTGATTTACTCTTGAAGATCGCGGATATGATGGAAGGCAAAACGATCTGCCCGCTTGCGGATGCGGATGTGATGCCGATCAGAAGCTTCGTGACGAAGTTCCGAAGCGAGTTTGAAGAGTTGTGTTCGAATTGAAACCACAGATGAACACAGATAAACACAGATAAACACAGGTGAGAATGCATAGTCCGTATCGGTGTTTATCTGTGTTCATCTGTGGTTCCAGGGTTTGATGAGACGATGCCGAAATTCACATTAAACGGTCAAGAGCTAGAAGCCAAACCGGGACAGACTATCATTCAAGCTGCCGAGGATCGCGGCATAGAGATACCGCACTACTGCTATCATCCCGACCTCCCTATCGACGGCAACTGCCGAATGTGCCTGGTGGATGTCGAGAAGATGCCCAAGCTCACGCCGGCCTGCACAACGATTGTGAATGAAGGCATGGTTGTGCGCTCGGACAACGAACGAGTCAAGGAAGCGGTGCGCGGCGTGCTCGAGTTCTTGCTGATCAATCATCCGGTCGATTGCCCGGTCTGCGATCAAGCGGGTGAGTGTCGATTGCAGGACTACTACATGGTCTACGGTCTTCACACCAGCGAGATCCCGCTCGGAATGAAGGTTCGCAAGCGCAAAGTAATCGACCTCGGCCCGATGGTAGTGCTCGATCAAGAGCGGTGCGTGTTGTGCTCGCGATGCATTCGCTTCTTTGAGAACGTGACCGAAACCGGCGAGATGCAATTCTTCGGTCGCGGGGATCACGTCGCAATCGGAACCTTTGAGGACAGGCCGCTCGACAATCCGTACTCGGGAAATGTTGTCGATATCTGTCCGGTCGGCGCGTTGACCTCACGAGATTTCAGATTCAAGTGTCGCGTTTGGTTTTTGCACGCGACTGATTCGGTGTGCGGCGGTTGCTCAACCGGCTGCGCGGTGAGAATCGATCATCGAGACGGCGCGATTTTCCGTTTGCTACCGCGACGGAATGTTGAAGTGAATCGAAGCTGGCTCTGCGACGAAGGCCGCTTGAGCTTCCACGAACTTCACAATGGCGAGCGCGTTCAGCGCCCGCTGATGAAGGGCCGGGACGAGGTGCAGGCCCCGGTTACCTGGGAAGATGCTGTGCGCGCGGTTGATTCGCGTTTGAGGGAAATTCGCGAAGTAAACGGCGCCGATTCGATTCTCGGATTCGCTTCACCGTCGGCGACAAATGAAGCGCTGTTCTTGTTCAAGAAGTATGTGGGAGATCAGCTCGGCGCAAGTCGCTTTGATTTCCGCCTCGACTCTGAAGATAAGAAGCTTGCCGAGGAGGAGGACCAGATTCTTCGTCACTTCGACAAGCATCCGAACTCGATGGGTGCGATCAAGCTCGGGCTGATTAGCCCCGAGCTCGGCGGGATTGACGGCGCCATCGATGCGGCTCGGGTGGGGCGAATAAAGGCGGGCGTAGTGATGTACATCGAGCCTCTGGTGCGAAGGCCTGGCGATGAAGAGGCCGAGGGGCGGCTCCTCGAATTGATAGACGAGCTCGAGTACTCGGTAGTTCTCGCGACTCACAGGGCGGAATGGCAAGCGTCGGCGAGCGTTGTCCTGCCTGTTGCTGCCTGGTCGGAAGAGGACGGCACTTACACAAATTTTGAAGGTCGAGTTCAGCTTGCCGGCAAAGCAATCGAGCCGGGCGGAGACGCGCTTCCAGTGTGGGAAGTCTTCGCGATGCTTCTTCACGCGGGCGGCGCCCAGTCGCTGTGGATGTCAGTGGGAGATGTCTTTGCGACGATGACCGAAAACGCGCAGGCGTATCGCGGGATCGGCTTGGATCAAACGCGACTGCCGGGCGTTGTTGTAGGGTAACCTGGGGCGTCCCTCTGTGGGCGCCCCGCGATGGTGAGACGGTTTTTGGCGGGCGAGAAAGGGCGCCCACGAAGGGACGCCCTGCAGGTGCAAGACGTACAGACTGAAGTCTGTGCTACATTTATGAAGAAATCCGCAAAAGTAATCAACATATCTGAACGTGCCGAGCGAGAGTCTTCGTTCGCAAGAGATATGTTAGGCCCACTTGTAGGAATGGGACTGACGATAAATCGAATGATGGACAATCTGACCGGAAAAGTGAACGCGACTATCCGCTATCCCGAAGAGCGGCGCGCGTACTCAGACCGGTTTCGCGGCGCTCACATTCTAACCGCGCGCGAGGACGGCTCGCCTCGTTGCGTTGCCTGTTATATGTGCGCGACCGCTTGCCCTGCTGACTGCATCTACATCGAGCCCGCCGAGCATCCCGACCCGCTGATCGAAAAGTATCCGGCGAGGTTCGACATCGATATGCTTCGTTGTGTCTTCTGTGGCTTCTGCGTCGATGCTTGTCCCGAGGAAGCGATCATAATGAGCCGCGAGAGTGAGCTGTGCGCCTACACGCGTGAAGAAACGATGTGGGACATCAAGCGGCTGATGAGCCGGCCAGAGCTTCCCGAGTTCGGCTTAGGATATCGGCCAAATGAAACGCTGGTCGATAGCACGATCAAGTTCGTGCCGAAAGAGAAAGAGAAGAAAGAACTCGCAGGCCGCATCACGTTGAAAGAAGACGTTGAAATGATTCCGCATGTCACCTTCGACCCAACCAAGGATTGAACGAGACTCGGCTATCGCTCGCAACTGGCTACTCACGCCACCGACCACCAACCACCGGCCACCGTTCCTGTCGCCGCCGTTCCTTGACTCTTTTCAGCAAATCGGCGAAATTTGTACCGATACATTGTCATCATCTTAGTTAATACCGAAAAGGAGGCTTACGTTTAGATGACGTACGTTATCGCTGAACCCTGCATAGGGACAAAGGACACGGCTTGCGTGGACGTCTGTCCTGTAGACTGCATCCACCCGCGCAAAGACGAGCCGGAATTCGAAGGCGTGGAGTTGCTGTACATCCATCCCGACGAGTGCATCGACTGCGGCGCGTGCGAGCCGGCCTGCCCGGTCCAGGCGATCTTCACTGAAGACGATCTCCCCGAGCAGTGGAAGCACTTCACGGCCATTAATGCCGACTATTTCAAGTAATGACGCGAGCGCGGAGCAAGAAGTTTGGCCTACGTTATTTGTGAGCCGTGCATCGGCGCTAAAGAATTGGCGTGCGTCGATGTTTGTCCCGTTGACTGCATTCAGGGTGGCCCCGGCCAGCAGCAGATGTACATAGATCCAGCGACCTGCATTGACTGCGGAGCTTGCGTGCCAGCCTGCCCTGTGTCGGCGATCTTTGCCGTAGCCGATGTGCCGGCCAAGTGGGATAGCTTCATTCGAAAGAACGCCGAATTCTTCAAGTAGCCGGCTTTTCCGCCGAAGAAAGGTCGATCGCATCTGTTCCGCAGAAACGCGCCCAACTCGGCAAACGAAAGAGCCGTCGCTTATCAAAGACGACGGCTCAACTCTTTTCAGGTCGAAGCTGAAACCTTCAGTATCGGAAGTTTTTCATGTTGTGAAGCAGCATCTTCTTGCCTTCCTGAAACCTCACCTCGATCTTGTTTGGAGGCAGAGCCGTCTCGACCGCTCCCAGCCCGAACTTTGGATGATTGATGACGTCACCGGTCGAAAAGCTGTTGTTCATATCGTAAGACTTCACCGGGCGTTTCGGGTCGATGCTGAACGCGTTACTCTCTTTTGGCCGCCTCGAGCTCGTCGCTTTTCGCTTCTTTGTCACGTCGGTGGCCCCATCCTTGGGCGCAGGCGCGGGTCTTACTTTGTAGTTGTGAGTGCTGCCGCACATCGAGCACGAAACTCTTCGGACGATTTCGCCGTCCATCGCCGCAACGATGTGTGTGCGTTCGTCCTTGCATTTGCCGCAGTACGCATTCAGTTCCTGTCCGACCCGAGGCTTTCTGTAGAGCATAATCTCACTATAACATTCGCGTCGGAGAACTTTCCAGTTTAAGAGAACGAGACGCCGGTCGCGGATATATAAGCGCTTCGCTAGATCAATTCGCGCAGTTTGCGAGCTGCGCGATAGTGAATACCATTCGCTTCGCCGGGAAGCTCGCCCGGACGAAACAGACCGTCGACCCATCGCAGATACTCACCGACCGCGCGTTTGCCCGCGATCGTTTTTTGTATGCCTCCTCGCGCTTGCCTCGCTACGATGTGATAGACAAAACCGTCGGTGCCGAGGTAGACCGCGTTCTCCCACAACCCCTTTTTTAGCTCCTGACCTTCGAACGCCAGCGCGGGGCCGTCGAGTGCGACTTGAAGCGGTTCTTTATTAGCGGGAACCTTGCTGGACATATCTTCATTTCTACCTAAAGCTCCGTCGCGGCGCAACGCCTGGGACGGCCACGCTGATGTCATCGGGTTGATATTTAGAGGCTCAAGAGTTGACACTTAGGCTTTCCGACAAAAAGATCCGGAAGGCGATTATGATCAACCTATTTTCGATTCGGTGCAGCCTGGCTTTTGCGCCGTACATCGCCGAGAGCGCGACCGCGTTCTTGACCGATGGCGAGATGCCGTCGCGTGTTGTGCGCCAGGGCGGCAGCGGCTTGATAATGAGGGCCGGCGAAGATGTCATCCTTCGGCACCAGAATCGTGAAGCGTTTTTCGCGCGGGAAGACGCCAGACACTATCTAGCGACTGTCCAGTTCAGATGCGAATTCCACGATGTTTTGCGGATGCCAGATGAAGTCGTCGTGGCAAACGTCGGGCGCGAACTTCTGCTGTCGCATCCGCAGTCTGACTTGTGGTTGAAAGAGCAGCACGTTGCCGAGCTGGTGGTCGCGTTCAGAAGTAATAAAAGCAACATCGAAAGCCCCTCGAGCTTGCCGGAGTGGTTGATAGTTTCGACCGGGGCCGGGCAATTGATGCTGAGCGATCAACGAAACGGGCGATGGGTGCTGCTCGGCGAAGATCACGTGAGCGAACTCGAACGCAGGCTCTCGTCGCTTCGACTTTCTCACGAAAGCGTTGCTCAGCCTACGGCGCCGACGATCTCGACGAAAGGACTCACCGTTCATTTGCAGTCGGCTTTCAAGCTCGCAGAGACGCTGGAAACGTTCGCTGAGACTGGAAACTTCGCGGTGTTTGAAGAAGTCGTTCCCGGGTTTTCGATTCGCGCGAAAAGCGCAACAGAAGGTATTGAGATCGCTGAGTCCGACCGGCGCGTCGCTTTCACTTCGAAAGAAGCCGGCAAGTGGGCAAGCATTATCCGAACCGAATTGGCCCGGCTTAACGCGTCCTATTTCGAGCGCGGCAGGATCAGGACGGTGTTTGCCGATGCCGATCAGGGCAGATGGATTCTGCAGTGGGGCGATGAAGCGCTCGTGCGCGATAGGCTGCTTTCGCAAATCAAAGCTGCTCAAAACGGGCAACCGGTCTTGCAAACTGATTCCCTCGCTCTCAAACGTACGCCAGAGTTTCTGCTGTTGCTTTTGCCCGCTTCCGGCGAGTGCGTGGCTCTTGATGAGAGGGAACTGGCACAATTGCTGGAGAGAATCTGAGCGACGTTTGGGGACTAAGACGCTGTTGGGGATTCTACTTTGAATCGACGGCCCCGAGCATGTGTCCGAGCTTTTCCTTCTTGGTTTTCATGTACGCTCTCGTTCGCTCGTGGGATTCAACTTCGATCGGCACACGTTCGACCTCGAAGCCGGCCTGTTCCAGAGCGACGATTTTCTCGGGGTTGTTGGACATCAGTCGAACCCGGCGCAGCCCGAGTTGTTTGAGAATATCGACGCAGCATTCGTATTGACGCAGATCGGCTTCGAAGCCGAGCGAAAGGTTCGCTTGAACCGTATCCTGCCCGGCATCCTGAAGCGCGTAAGCACGAATCTTATTCGTGATGCCGATGCCCCGGCCTTCCTGCTGTTGATAAATGATTACGCCTCGCCCCTCTTCCTGAATGAGCTTCATAGCATGATCAAGCTGCCGGCCGCAGTCGCATTTTAGGGAGTGAAACACATCGCCGGTCAAGCACTGAGAATGAATTCGCACCAACGTAGGCGTGGCCGCGTCAAGCGGTCCTTTGACCAGCACTGGAAACTCTTCGTTAGCGACAGTGCTCTTGAACCCGATTATTCGGAAGAGGCCAAACTCCGTGGGCAGATTGGCTTCGGCCAGACGCTCAACACCAGCGCAAGGTCTGTTTGAATTCCCGTCGCCTTTCGTCATAATCAAACACCGTCAGGGATCACTTAAGTAAAAGTGTAGAGAGCGCTTCTATCAGCGTCAAGCAGCAGGCAAAGAGCGAGGGTAGAGAATAGAGGATAGATCGAGATTAGTCACGGGATCTTCAACCCTCGATCTTCGATCCTCGATTCTCGATCTTTTCGTTGCCCTTTGCGCTCTGACAGTCGCCGTTGATATATTAATGCCCATTGAAGGTGAGATCCTGTGAATGACGCCGAGCAAACAATAAAGCTCGACCTCCGCGAAGTGGCTTTATCTATCGCCAAGCGGCCAGTCCTGGTCGTTCTACAAGGACAATCGATCGGGGAAACGATCAAGCTCGAAAAGGAACGCACTATCATCGGCCGCGGATCGCAGGCAGACCTCGTGCTGCGAGACGATATCGCGTCGCGCCAACACGCGCACATAACACGGCTTTGCCTCGAGGTTAATTGTATTGAGTATTATCTCAACGACCTCGAATCTACCAACGGCACTTTTCTGAACGGCGCGAAGGTCACTTCGCAGCAACTGCTTCAAGACGGCGACAAAATAAAGATCGGGAGCCATCTGATCAAGTATGCGATGCTCGACGAATTCGAGACGGAGTTTCAGGAGAAGCTTCACCAGATGACTCAGCGCGACGAGCTTACGGGGCTTCGCTCGCGCCGCAGCTTATTCGCCGAGCTCGATAAGAAGATAACCGAGGCAGCCAAACTGCCGGACCCGCCGCGGATCAACGTGCTGATGATGGACATCGACTTCTTCAAACGCGTCAACGACGGGCACGGGCATATCGTCGGAAGCCACACGATTCGCGACGTCGGACACGTCATTCGCGATGTTGTTGGAAGCGCCGATATGGCGGCCCGTTACGGCGGCGAGGAGTATATGGCTTACGTGGTCGGCTCGCGTGAGCGCGGCCTTGAAATCGCGGAGGCGATCAGAAAGACCGTCGAGGCCCATCCGTTCCCCGCATCGACGAGCGACCTGACTCAAACGATACACATCTGTATAAGTGTGGGAGTGGCCACATTCCCCGATGACGGCGAGGCGGCGCTGGAAGTAGTCCAAAAGGCAGATCAGGCTTTGTTCAGAGCCAAGCTCAGCGGCCGCAATCGAACTTGCGTTTTCGATCTCGAGGTAGACAAGCCCGGATCATTTCATCAAGCAGTCGATGCTTCCGCGATTATCTACGGTCCCGCCGACGCGCAGTGACCGTCAAGCCTCGAGCAGCCTCGCTCTGATCGTTGCAAGGAAGCTGTCGAGGTCGATAGGCTTCTCGACGAAGTCATCGGCTCCCGCCTCGAGTGCGTCATCGATCAGTCGCTTTCCGTAAGCGCTCATCACTATGATCGGAGTTCGGCCGATATCCGATCCGCGAATTCGCTTTATCATCTCGATGCCGTCCATGCGCGGCATCTGGATGTCGGTAACTATCAGATCGGGGTGCGCGCTTGTGGCGGCATTGTATCCAACCATTCCATCTATCGCGTGCTCGACCTCATAACCCTCCATCTTCAACAGACGGCACAGCAGAAATGAAGTATCGTGGTGATCTTCGACTACAAGAACTTTTTTGCTCATAACCATTCTTCGAAAAGAATGCGCTTCGCGCTAAGCTCCCAGCAAGGCGAGGCGCAGTTGAGCCTCCTCTTCTGTATTGACCAATACAACGACCACATCGCCTTCATTAAGTTTAGTTTCTCCACGAGGGATAACCATCGTGTTGCCGCGCAGAATAGCGATCAAGTTACTCTCGAGCGGCAGATCGATCTCTCGGACCAGATGACCGACGGCCGGAGACGAGCCGTCGAGCGGGTACTCAAGTATCTGAAACGAGCCCGCCTGAAGGCTCAACAAGGTCTTTATTCGAATAGTCGGCAGCTCTCGCTCGATTACCTGTTGAATGATTGCCGTTGAGCTTACCGTGGAATCGACGCCGAGGCGCGCCATCACTTCTTCGTTCTTCGGATTCGATGCGCGAGCGATTGCCTTCGGCACTCCGAACACTTTCTTGGCCACCTGGCATGCGATCAGGTTATCCTGGTCACTTCCGGTTGCCGCCACGAACACGCGTGCTCGCGAGGCGCCCGCTCTCTCGAGCACATCGTGCGTCGAGCTGTCTCCTACGAAGACCGGGCAATCGAGTTTGCTCGAAAGCGCAACCGCGCGAGCGGGGTCTCTTTCGATGAGCGCTACTTCGTGGCCGCTTTCGTAGAGTTCGCGCGACAGGTTTACACCAACCTTACCGCCGCCAGCGATCAGTATGTAACGCGATTCGTCGGTCGCGTTGTAGCGAGCTCGATGCTGAGCCTTGAACGGTTCGGATGGTATTCGCTCGGGCAAAGGTTGGTTGGCAGCGATGTCTACTTGCTCGACGATCATCGTTACAGCCAGCAGTGTAGGGCAGACCACGATCA
>Ga0099828_10003797_pt1 | contig 10592 bp, 7 predicted proteins | sample CZO8metaG_2_FD_79338 | JGI IMG/M metagenome (GOLD analysis project Ga0099828, IMG submission 79338) | Vadose zone soil microbial communities from the Eel River Critical Zone Observatory, Northern California, USA - CZOApr15con2H1.8 metaG | ecosystem: Environmental > Terrestrial > Soil > Vadose...
CGTTGGCGGCCTTCTTGCCGCCCATGCGGCCCGAGAGCTGCCACTTCAGCATCTTCCAGTTGTCGCCCAGCTTGCGATGCGCCCCGAGCACGGCGGAAGGCTCATAGCCCACGTGCACCATGCAGTCCTGGCAGCGCGGGTCGCGCCCACGCCCGTATTTCTCCCACGGTGTCTTCTCCAGGAACTCCTTGAAGGTCGCGTGGTGCGCGTCCGTCATCAGGTAACACGGGCCCTTCCAGCCGCGCGGGTTGTACGTCGGGTTGCCCCAGGCCGTGCACATCAGCTCGCGCTCGCCCCGCAGGTATTCCAGATAAATCGGCGAGGTCATCAGGTTATACTTCTCCAGTAGTTGGCAGGCCAGCCGGAACTTCTCGCGAATTTCTTCCCGCGACATGAAAATGTCCTTGGTCTGCACGGCGGCGTAGGAATAGGCGGGCGAGATCATGTAGCCGTCCACGCCTAATTCCTGCAGGTAGTCATAGAGCTCGGCAATCTCGCTCAGATCGGTCTCTTTGTACACGGTGGTGTTCGAGCAGACCAGGAAGCCCGCGGCCTTGGCGGCCTTGAGGCCCTCGATGGCCTCGCGGAAAACGCCGTCCCGCTCGACGCACAGATCGTGCGTGCGCTCCATCCCGTCCAGGTGCACATTCCAGAAAAAGCTGCCGCTGGGTTTGAACTCATGCAGGCGCTTGCGAATGAACATGCCGTTGGTGCAGAGGTAGATGTGGCGCCCGCGGTCGAGGATCTCCCGCACCAAGCGGCCTAGCTCGGGATAAATGGTCGGCTCGCCGCCGCAGATGGAGACCACCGGCGCGCCGCACTCCTCCACCGCGGCGATGCACTGCTCCACGGTGAGCATCTCGTTGATCGTGGATTTGTACTCGCGGATGCGCCCGCAGCCGGTGCAGGTGAGGTTGCAGGCGTGCAGCGGCTCGAGCATCAGCACCAGCGGAAACATCGTCTCGCCGCTCATCTGCTTGCCGACGATGTAGCGGGTCAGTTTGGCAGTCAGCTTCAGCGGGAATCTCATCGGCCCCCTCGTCTCCCGTTGCGCGGCTCGAACTCTTCCGGCCGCACTCGGAGCGCACAGAACTCGCGCGCTCCCTGGAGGAGGTTGCGGCAGCGCGCCAGCGCGTACAGCGGAAAATAATTCCGGTAGAGATGATATTTCAGGTAGAACACGCACGGAAAGCCCGTGCCGGTAAATTCCTGCTCGTCCCACGACCCGTCCGAGTTCTGCTGCGCCACCAGCCAGGCCGCGGCGCGCGTGATGGCCGGGTCATTGAGCTCGCTGCCAGCGAGCAGGCCGATCAACCCCCAAGCGGTCTGCGAAGGCGTGCTCGGGCCCTGCGCTTTGAGCGCCGGATCGTAGTAGGAAGCGATGGACTCGCCAAAGCTGCCGTCGGGCTTCTGCGCGCTGCGCAGCCAGCCGATGCCGCGCTGGCAGTAATCGCGCGCGATGAGCGCCACGGTCTCGAGCGCGCGCAGCACCCCGGCCGTGCCGTACACGTAGTTCACGCCCCACCGGCCGCACCAGGAACTATCCGGCGCTTGGTCGCGGAGCAGGAAGCTCACGCCGCGCTGGATGACCGGGTGCGAGGCCTGCCAGCCGTGGCGGCCCAGGCACTCAATCACGCGCGCGGTGACGTCGGCGGTCGAGGGATCAATCATCGCGTTGTGGTCGGCGAATGGCACCTTGGTGAAGACGCGGCAATCGTTGTTGCGGTCAAACGCGCCCCACCCGCCGTCGCGGTTCTGCATGCTGACCAGCCACGCCAAGCCGCGGCGGATGGTATGTTCCATGCGCGCCCGGTCGGGGTAGTCCACGCGCTGCAACGCCATCAGCACAAACGCTGTGTCGTCCACGTCGGGATAGGCATCGTTGCGGAACTCGAACGCCCAGCCGCCGGCACCAGCGCGGGGATTTTTCACCTGCCAGTCCCCGGGGCCCAGGAGCTGCTTCCCGAGCAGCCACTGCGCTGCCCCCACCAGCGCCGGATGGTCCGGCGGCAGGCCGGCCTCCTCGAGCGCCACCATGGCGATGGCAGTGTCCCAGACCGGGGAGATACACGGCTGCACGCGGAGGGTGTCGTCCTCTTCGATTTCATAGCGGGCGAGTTGCCCGATCTCCCGCACGGTCAGCGGGTCGTCGGGTGAGTGGCCCAGCGCAACCAGCGCAAACACGGCGTTCATCATCGCCGGGTAGATAGCTCCCAAGCCGTCGGAACGCTCCAGGTGGTCGTAGAGCCACCGGCTCGCTTGGCGCAAAGCGCGCTGCCTCAGCGGCTTCCAGGGCAGCCGCTCGTAGAGCTTGAACGCGCGGTCCAGCGCCAAAAAGAAGTTGCGCCAGGTGAAGAGCTGCTGATCCCAGTCAAACGCGGCCATTTTGCGCGCCGGGTCGCGGAAGAGCTCGTCCACGCGGGCGCCGGCGGGCAGCGACCATCGCGGCTTGTGCGCGTAAAGGATCGCTAGCGGGATGACTATACTGCGCGTCCACGACGACATCTCGTAGATGTTCAGGTAAAACCAGTTGGGGAGCAGCATCAGCTCCGGTGGGATAGCCGGCACCATCTCCCACCCCACCGCGCCGGCCAGCGCAAGATAAAACCGCGTGTAAGAATTGGCTCGCTCCAGCCCGCCGAGCGCGTGCACGCAGCCGCGCGCGCGCTCCAGATGCGGCTCATCCGGAGAATCGCCGGCGAGCCTGAGCGCGAGATACGCCTTAACGGTAGCGTTGAGTTCCGGCGGGCCGCCGGGATAGATGCTCCAGCCGCCGCCTTCGGCCAACTGCCGTCGGCGGACGTAGTTCGCGAGCTTCGCGATGCGGTCGGGGTCTGCTTTGCCCAGCACGTGCAGGTAGAAGATGTAGTCCGATTCAAGCGTGGTGTCGGCTTCCAGCTCGCCAACCCAATAGCCTTCCTCGGCCTGCAGCGAGAGCAGGCAGTTCACACCGCGTTCGACACCTTCCTGCAGGCTCTGCTCGAGCGCCGCGATCGGTGTGCCGGCAGCTCGTTGCTGCGGCGATTCAAACGCGATTTTTGCTCCGGATGCCATTTATCTCTGAGATTACGCTGGCGCAGGAATGGTTTCTCCGCGCGCAGGCGCGTCCCTGGGCACGTTCAACCCACACACATCCGGGAGCGTTCCAAACTCTCCCAAACGCCGCTCTCCCAGGTAGAGTTTTCCACCTGCCCCCGGAGTCGGCAGACGCTAAGATCCTAAACCCAACATTATCTCTGCGATTTCCACAGGGGTCAACCGTCAAGATGCGACCAGGGTGCTCGCCGCCCACAGCTCACCACCCGGTGGCACTCAGCCCTCTACTGGCCCGTTCCGGCGCGCTCGAGTTTGCGCACTCGCTCGGCCAGTTCGGGCAAGCGTGCAAACCAACCATATTGTTCTTTGAACTTCTCGAGCGGCCGCGCTGGCGTTCCCCACACAGTTTGCCCGCGGCGAATGGTCTTGCCGGATGGAATGCCGGCTTGTGCGCCCGCCACGGCGCCATCTTCGATGTGGCAATGGTCGGCGACCCCAACCTGGCCGCCCAGGACCACGTTTTCCCCAATAACACTGGAGCCGGAAATGCCCGTCTGGGCGGCGATGACGGTGTGCTCGCCGACGACAACGTTGTGACCCACTTGCACCAGGTTATCCATCTTTACGCCGGCGCCCACGCGCGTTTCGTCCAGCGCCCCGCGATCAATCGTCGTGTTGGCACCGATCTCGACATCGTCGCCGATTTCCACCCTGCCCAGCTGAGGAAATTTCCATTGCCTTCCTTCCCCAAAAACGTACCCGAAGCCGTCCGAGCCGATCACCGCGCCGGCATGCACCACCACGCGGTCCCCCAAGCGTGCGCCGGCGTACAACGTGACGCGCGGGTACAGGCGGCAGCTCTCGCCGAGGCGTGCCGAGCGCCCCAAAAAGCAGAATGCGCCGATTGCGCTGCCCGCGCCGATCTCCACTCCATCCTCGACGACGGCATACGGCCCCACGCCCACCTCTTGCCCCAGCCGCGCGCTGGGCGCAATGACGGCCGTCGGATGAATGCCCTTCGCAATGGGCGCCGCAGCCACCAGCCAGGCCGCGGCCTTGGCAAAGGCCAGCTTGGGATTGGCGGCGCGCAGCAGCGTTTTCCCGGGTAACGCCGTTTCGGGCGCGACGATGGCGCAATCCGCCGCGGAAGCCGCGGCGCGTGCCAAATGCCGCGGCGAGCTGACGTAGATCAAATCTCCGCCCCGGGCGCTCTCCGGGCTGGCCACGCCGCTCAGGAGGATGCCCGGGTCGCCTTCGAGTTGAGCGCCGACGTGCTGGGCGACTTCGCCTGCGGTACGCGTCATAAAATCCTCTCTCGTGAAGATTCCGAGTCCTTCAGAACGGATATAAAGGCTTCTCTCCGGGCGGCCGGGTCTTCCACCGGCGGTGCACCCAGAGCCACTGGTCGGGATAGCGCCTGGCATAGTCTTCAATCACGCGGGTGAAGCGCGCCGTGTTCTCACGGATGTCGGCAGCCTCGTCGCCGGAACGCGCCAGCTCGATGGCCGGCTCGAAGCGCAGGCGGTACTTGCCCAGCCCCGCGTCCCAGAAAATATATGCGGGCAGCACCGCGGCGTCGGTGTGCAGGGCGATGCGCGCCAGCCCGGTGGTCGTAGACGCCGGGAGGCCGAAGAAGTTGACGAACACGCCCTCCTCCACCGACGTGTTCTGGTCTGCCAGGATGCCCACCGTGCCGCCGTCCCGCAAAATCTTCAGCACGGCCCGCGCGGATTGGTTCTTATCGATGGGCGCGTTGCCGGAAAGGCAGCGGTAGCGGTTCACCAGCGCGTCCACGCGCGCGTTCTCGACCGGGCGCACCAGGAAATGCAGCGGATGGCCGTAGAGGGAGTGCGCAAACGGGGCCAACTCCCACGCGCCCATGTGCCCGGTCAGAAAAAGCACGCCCTTGCCGCGACTCTCCGCGGCAGCGAAATTTTCGAAACCATCGAGCACCACGACCCGTTCGATATTCTCCCGCGTGTACTTCGGGAACTGCGAAAACTCTCCGGCCATCCAGCCAATGTGCCGCACCAGCCCTCGGATCGTGCGACGCCGCTGAGCTGCGGTCCATTCCGGAAAGGCCAGCCGCAGGTTGAACGCGGCGGCGCGGTGCAGCGGCGGACGAAACAAATACACCAATGCCACAACTTGCGCGCCCACTGCGCGCGCCAGAGCGCGCGGCAGCAGGCCCAAGGATTTCAGGGCCAGCCATGCCGCAGCATACTCAAGCCACTCCCCCATGCCGCGCCATTATGCTAGAGGCTGCCGGCTGGAGGCTAGGGGCTCCAAGCTCCCGGCATGCTAGACTCAGGCCGCGTTTCGCAAGCCCGGAAGCCGGAGGTCGGATGCATCAGGTGTCTGCGAGACCCCGTCCCGCGGGCGCACGCGTTTACCGCCTGGCACCGGTTTTTTGGGCCGCGCTGATTGCCGCTGTCTTCTACATCTGTTTTTTCAGCCACCTTGCGGCGCTGGGTTTAGTGGGGCCTGACGAGCCGCGCTACGCCTCGGTAGCGCGGGAAATGGCTGAAAGCGGCGACTGGGTGACCCCGCGGCTCGACGGCCGGCCGTGGTTTGAGAAGCCCGCGCTTTACTACTGGAGCGCGGCGCTGGCCTTCCGCGCGTTTGGCGTGAACGAATCTGCCGCGCGCCTGCCCTCGGCGCTGGCCGCAGCGCTGGCGGGATTGGCCCTGGCTTGGGCCGCACGGCGCTTCTACGGCTGCGCCACATCACGCGCGGTGCTGCTGATCTTCCCGACGTCCGTCGGCGTGTTCGGATTTGCGCGCGCCGCCACCCCCGACATGCTGTTCAGCGCCGCACTGGCCGCAGCAATGCTGGCGGCGGCCCCCGCGACACCCGACGAGCCCGAACAAAAGCGCACCGGAGCCGCTTCGCGAGTTGCCTTCGGAGCTTTTCTCGGGGCCGCGACCCTGGCGAAAGGGCCTGCCGCAATCGCGCTGGCCGCAGGGAGCCTGGGCCTGTGGGCGCTGGCGACGCGGCGCTGGCGAGTGACGCTTCGCTGGGCGCATCCGCTTGCCATCGCCGCCTTCTGCATCGTCGCTCTGCCCTGGTACGTGCTCTGCGCGGCGCGCAATCCCGGCTTCATTCGCACCTTCCTCTTCAAGCACAATTTCGAGCGCTATCTCACGCCCATCTTCCGCCACGAACAGCCGTTCTGGTTCTTCGTTCCTATTCTGATCCTGGGCCTGTTGCCCTGGACGGTGCTTCTCGCGGGCGTCGCGCGCCATGCGGCGCGGGCCTGGCGGCAGAAACGCTGGGCCGACTCCCCGGGGTTTTTCTTTGCCTGCTGGGCTTTCTTCCCCGTGGTGTTTTTCAGTTTTTCAAAATCGAAACTGCCGGGTTACGTGCTTCCGGCTTTGCCGCCGCTGACGCTGCTGCTCGCCCGAACCGTCGACCGCGCTTTTAAGAATGAAGACCGACTTGTGCGCTCCCTATGCGGCGTCCTCGGAGCGACATTCGTGGTGCTCGCGGCGTCGGCCGGCTACTGGCTGCGCCGCCTGCCGCCGGAGTCCGGCCTGGACGCGCACCGCCTGCTCGGATGGATCCTCCTCGCTGCGGTGGGCGGGCTGGCCATCGCCGCGCTGGGATTGACGCGGCTGCCGGGAGCAGCCTTGCTGGCCGCCACCGTGCTGATGGCGGTGATGGTTGAGGGCGCGAACCGCCGGGCGCTGCCTCAGCTCGATGCCTACGTTTCCGCGCGTGCGGCGGCACGCGCCGGACAAGCCCGGGCAGCCGATAGCCTGTCGGTCTACCGGCTCCGGCGCGCATGGCGCTACGGGCTCAACTTTTATCTCCACCGCGAATTGCCCGAGTGGAGCCCTCAATCCTCGCTCCCGGGGTGGGTGTACACCACCGCCGCGGGGCTCGCCGAGCTGGAACGTCAGGGCGTGGGCGTCGCTGTGGCCGAGCGCGCCTCTCCCCAGGCCTGGCTGGTGCGTGTCTTCAGCCTTCCGGAGGCGTCGGGGACGCGGCGGGCCCTGATAGAGACTGAAAAACGCCGCCATTCCGGGGCCTGATGGTTTTTCTCAGGCCGAGGAATCGGCTTTTCCAAACGAGGTTCACGACTCACACCCAGATTCTGGCTTCGTTCGGGAAGACCAACAACAACCTTTTTCAGCACTCTGCTGAACTTCAGCGCCCCGGCGAGCCTGAAATCGGCAAGTTGAGGAGGAAAAAGCTCACCGTGCGGTTTTCGTAGCTCCGCTTTTCGTCGTCCATCATGCCGGCGTAATCCCCCTTGGCGAGGATGGTCTGCTCGCGCGGCTCGGGCGAGCGCAGGAAGAGTTCCCGTGTGGATCGGGCGAGTTCCGGATCGTCGCCCGCCGAGATATAAAGCTTGGAGACGCCGGCAAGCCGCGCGAGGCCCTGCGAAAGCGGGGGCTCGTGGCGGTAGCCGCGGTTGAGCCACAGGAAACCGCGCCGGGCAAGACGCTTGATCAGCGGCAGACCTGCCAAGCCGGAGCGCTCCACCTGCAGCGCCACCATGTCCGCCGGCTGGTTGTAAACGGAGTCGACAACCACGGCGCGCACCCGCGGATCGGCCTCAGCCGCGGCAATGGCCGCGTAGCCGCCGAGGTTTGCGCCCCAGAGGCCGAAGCGGCCGCGGTCCACGTCGTCGCGTCGCGCCACTGCGGCGATGGCGGCGCGCACCTCCGTGGCCTCCCGGTAGCCGAACGTGCTGACGCCGGGGCTCACGCCGTGGGCGGCAAAGTCAAACACGAGCACGTTGTACCCGTGCTCCTGCAGCGCGGGGATCATCGTGAGCAGTTCACCGCGCTGAGATTGATAGCCGTGGCAGAGGACAACGGTTGGTGCCCTGCGCAGCCCCGGGAAAAGCCAGCCCTCGCGGATGCCCACCCCGGGGACGTCAAACAAAATCACATCGGGATGGCCGGGGAGATCCTTGGCGTTGATGTCGGAGCGAGCGTGCGGCGGCAAGACGATGTGATAGAGCAGGAAACTGGAGATCGTCACTGCCCCCAGCAGCACGAAAATGGCCAGCGCGAAAGTTGCAGTGACTAGCTTGCCGTACCACTTGGTGGGGTGGCGGAGTTCGTAGATCACGGCCATGCGACGCGAGTGGGTGAGGCGAGCGCCTCGCTGCCTGGGTCGCCCAGTGCGCGCGACGCGCCAGAAAACGCTCGCTGGCGCGCATGTTAGCACAGGAGGCTACGCGGCAACGGTCGGCGCACGCCGCGCGTGTCTGAGATACACGGCGGGACGAACCTGATTCAGTTCGTGCCGTTCTAACTATTTCGACCTATTCGCAGTGGCCGGCACGGAACGTGGAGGCCCGCCCGGGCGGGACTCGACCCATTAAGTTGGAAGGGCACTAGCGGTATGATAGGTATACGGGTCGCGCGTCCCCTAAGAAGGCGCAACCGAGGCTACCAGCCATGCCCATTGTGGACCTTCGCCAGGTCAGCTCGCGACAACTCGAACCGCTGCTCGAGGAGGAAGCGCGGCACTGGCGCGAAGAGTTGCACTGGAACTACCGCGCTTCACTTGAGCTGATCAAGAAGTTCGTGGAGGCGCGTTCGCTGGCCGGAAACGCAGCCCTCGAGAACGGCCAGGCTGCCGGCTATGGCTTCTACGTGCTCGAGGAGCACAAGGGACTGGTGGGGGGCCTGTTCGTCTCGCCGCGCTTCCCGCAGTTGGCGCTCAGCCAGCAGATCCTCGGCGAAATGCTGGCCACGTTGCGCGCCATCCCGCGGATCGAACGCATCGAAGCGCAACTGATGCCCTTCGGTTGTCCGCTCGACCAAGCGCTCATCGAGCAGGGCTTTCGGCTCTACACGCGGCAGTTCATGCTGCTCCCGCTCGCCGAGGCCGCGCTCAGCGGCCAGCCCCTTTCCTCCGGGCTGCGCCTCGAGCGCTGGGACGACCGCCACTTCGAGCCTTGCGCCCGGCTGATCCATCTCGCCTACGCCAACCACGTGGACGGCGAAATCAACGACCAGTATCGCAGCGAGGCCGGCGCGCTGAAGTTTCTGAAGAACATCATCATCCTGCCGGGTTGCGGCCAGTTCCAAACGGACGCGTCGTTTGTGCTGCGTCCGGTGGGAAGCGACCGGCTGGTCGGCGTGGTCCTGACCTCGGCGGTCTCGCAGGGCGTCGGCCACACCACGCAGATCTGTGTGATGCCGGGGTACCAGGGCCACGGGCTCGGCCGGCAGTTGATGGAAGCCTCCATCCAGGCGCTGCAGGCGCGGCGCTTTACCGCGCTATCCCTCACGGTGACCTCGGTCAACGCCAACGCGGTCCGCCTCTACGAGCACCTCGGCTTCCGCACCATCAAGACCTTCGCCGCCGGCGTCTGGCAGGCGTGAGCACCGAGCTACTTCCGGGTGCGCTCCTTCAGTAGGCCCTTCAGCTCCGCCATGAATTCTTTGACGTCTTTGAAATCGAGATAGACCGAGGCGAACCGGACGTAAGCCACCTTGTCGAGTTTTTTCAGCCGGGTCATGAGCAGCTCGCCGATTTCGGCAGTGGTCCGCTCGCGCTCGGCGGCGTCGTGGACGAACCGCTCGACCTCGTCCACCAGGGCTTCGAGCTTGGGCGTGGCCACGGGCCGCTTCTCGCAGGACTTCAGCAGGCCCTGGAGGATTTTCTGTCGGTCGAACTTTTCCCGCCGGCCGTCCTTCTTGATCACCATGTAGGGGATCTCGTCGATGCGCTCGTAGGTGGTGAAGCGGCGGCCGCAGTGGAGGCACTCGCGGCGGCGGCGGATCAAGTCGCCGGCGCGGCCTTCGCGCGAGTCAATCACCTTATCGTCCACGTGGGAGCAGAAAGGACACTTCACCGCCGGGCCTCTCCAGGTTTCGCGCCCTCATCCCCGCGGGGCGCCTCCGGGACGGCGGCGTGTGCTCCGGCGGCTTTGGCTTCCGCCTCGGCGCGCGCCAAGCGCCGCAGCTCGCCCATCGACCAGCCCTCGCGGATCAGCAAGGGCACACCCGCCAGGCTTGACGCCGCAAACGTGACCAGCCACAGCACAATCGAAGCCGCCGCGGCGGGTTCCTTTTCTACTCCAAAGACAGCGTTAAAGGCAAGGAAGCTGGCCACCTGCGAGCCGACGCCGACGCCGGGCAACTGCAAAGTCGATCCGACCATAGTGAACGCGAGCACGAGCATGGCTCCGGAAAAGTCCAGTTGGGCCAGGTGCTGGTCCACTCGGCCGAAACTCCGCGCGACCCACAAATAGATCATCGCAACCAGGGCCCAGTGCGCGGCCGAGTAGCCGACGGCCGCGAGCAGGTCCGGGAGCGTCTGGATGGCCTGCAATCCCTCGCTGAAACCGCCAAATACGCTGGCGAAGCGCGCTTTCCAGCCGCTGGCCTCGCGCCAGCCGGCCAGCCGCCGCTCTATTGCCTCAGCGCCGTGCAGCCGGAAATACACCAGAAAAACAATGGCGGAAATAAGCCCGGCGAGCAACAAGAGTCCTGCGGTCTGCATGGCGGCGTTCAGGGTTGGGCTTTCTTGGCCGGCGAGCCTCTCGCGGGCAAGAAACAGCAGGCCGAGCCCGGCCAGTACGGCGGTAC
>Ga0099828_10003799_pt1 | contig 10591 bp, 9 predicted proteins | sample CZO8metaG_2_FD_79338 | JGI IMG/M metagenome (GOLD analysis project Ga0099828, IMG submission 79338) | Vadose zone soil microbial communities from the Eel River Critical Zone Observatory, Northern California, USA - CZOApr15con2H1.8 metaG | ecosystem: Environmental > Terrestrial > Soil > Vadose...
AGCTCGCTGAACATTCTCTTGGGAGGATTCAGCGGTGGACTGCCAGTGCTGTTTGGATGGTCCGCCGTAACCCCGGGGCCGGTAGGTAGTTTCCCACATCCGATCGTTCCTCTTCTGATGGCTGGTCTAGTCTTTGTCTGGATTCCGGTCCACATATGGTTCCTAGCCGTATCCTACCGCTCGGACTACTCTAACGCCGGCGTGCCGATGTTGCCTGTGGTAGTAGGGTCCACCACAGCCCTGAGGCTCATCACTATTTTCTCTATGGTTATGGTGCCCTTCTCGCTCGCCCTCTATTTTCTAGGCCCGTTTGGGCAGATCTATGGTGCAGTTGCACTGGTCAGCGGGCTTGCGATTCTAACTGGGAGCCTCTGGGTCCTCTACGAGCCGACTGAGACGAATGCATGGAGGATGTTCAAAGTGACGAGTCCCTATCTCACGTTGCTCTTCGCCGTGATGATAATCGACGCAGCTCTAAAGCACTAGGAAAGTAAATGCACGAAAGTTCCCATACCACTTGGGACCTGGCACATTATGACGTCTGCAATCCTCCGTGTGCCCATCAACCTTAGCATCATATCGAATACGAATTCGTGACCCATCAACCGGTCCGAGGCCTGTCGCATAATCTTCGAGTTCTCCATTTCCACGCCAATCTGATCCTTCCAAGCGTCCTCGTAAGTTGAGAGCGGAGTCTTATCCTCGAAATATCGGACCGCGGCTTCTGCAGCCAAACGTCCGGTTATCATGGCAGTCTGTATCCCGCCGCCGTTTGTTGGCATGACCATTCCCGCCGCATCACCCACAGCCATGACTCGGTTAGTGTAGGTCCGCGTAAGGGGTCCGTCGACTGGAAGGCTGTCTCCGATGAGAGAGGCGGTCTTTCCTCCCTTCAATCGTTTCGCGGCGACCTTGTTCTTCTCGATGAAACCAGTTAACAAGTCACGGATCTGCCATTCCCGACGAACATACGGTTCCCTGATTCCAATGCCGACATTCGCTCTGCCATGTCCCTTTGGAATTATCCAGCCGTACCCTCCTGGCGAGTATCTCGGATCCATGTACAACTCGGCCACATCTTGTTCGACTCCCAGATCGGTCATCAAGTACTCGATATTGGTCGCCACTGCGTATGGTCCAGCGTATTCCCGTTCCGGAAGCCCTGCCCTCTCCGCCGTCTCGCTGGGATAGCCATCTGCCGCAACGATGATCTCTCCGTGGTCTGCAGTTTCACGGGTCGGTCCCACCCATCCACCATCATCCTCAGGATAGTAGTGAGCTTGGACCCCGATGTCTATGTCGGCTCCGTTGCTCCGGGCAACGTCCCCGAGATGGGTTTCGAACACATGCCTATCGAGAATGTAGGCCTCAAAGGGAAATTCGAATTCATGCCCTCTAGGGCTGACAAGTCTGATCGACTTGCACTTCGAATCGATCGCATCCTCCGGCGAATCAATGATATCGATGCATTTGACGCGAGGAAGCAGCTTGGCCATTTCCTCTTTTACAGGGAAGTACTCGCCGCAGCGGACCGGTTTGCCGAGAAGTTTCTTCTTCTCGAAGACCTTCACCTTCAGACCCTCCTCCGCAAGATGGACGGCCGCGGACAGACCGCCAGGCCCTCCGCCTACAACAATAACATCATACTTGCGACCGGACAAGTGTGCAGGTCAACTGTTGAATTGCAGTGGACTCGGCGATGATCCGATTTATGGGTTTGGCAAAGTAGAAAATCGACGACAGTGAACACGTTTATAATAAAGGCCAGGTCGGTTCGATGGAAATTTCATACCTTCAGGACAGCAGGAACCCAAGCATGGCTTTTGACCCGTTAATTCTGACGACCGGCCTCGCACTCGCGGGGGTCCTCGCTGCAATCTTCCTAGTTCTCTCGGTCAGAAAATATCCGAAGGGAAACGAGAAGATGATCGCCATCTGGACGGCCATTAGGGAGGGCTCGAATGCTTACCTGAAAAGACAGTTCCGGACGATCGCGATAATCGCCATAATCATCTCACTTGTTATCTTGGCCGCCTTCGGCGCTACAGTCAATTTCACCTACGGAAGCGAAATCGCGTTCAGCTTCTTACTCGGAGTGGCATTCTCCCTATTTGCTGCCTACGTGGCTCTCTATTCTGCAACAAACGCCAACGTCCGAGCGACTGCGGCAGCCGAAAAGTCGACGTATGAGGCGTTGAAGGTGGCTACGCTTGGAGGTGGAGCACTCGGGCTAGTTGTCATCAGTATGAGCCTACTGGGACTCTCACTTCTCTACGCCATCTTTCGTGATCCCGGAGTACTCGCAGGGTTCGGATTCGGCGCATCGCTCGCTGCCTTATTCGCCCAGTTGGGAGGCGGAATATTCACAAAGTCAGCTGACGTTGGAGCAGACTTGGTTGGGAAGGTGGAGGAGAACTTCCCTGAGGATGATCCAAGGAATCCAGCGGCGATAGCCGACAATGTGGGGGACAATGTGGGAGACGAGGCCGGGAGAGGTGCTGACCTGTTTGAATCACTCACAGCCGAGAACCTTGGCGGAATGATCATCGGGTTGATAGTATCTATCATACTCTTTCAGGGTATCAATATCTATTATGTGACAATGCCTCTCATAGTCAGATCGCTGGGCATAGTTGCGACATTCGTTGGTCTTGCCGTCGCCGTCTTTGAGAAGAAGTTCAAGAATCCAATCAAACCGACCAGAGATGGACTGCTCATTGCGTCGGTAATCGCTGCTATCCTCATGTTCGTTGCGACTTGGTACGTTTTCGGACCATCCGGCCTTACCCCGAGTGGGAGTGCTCTGGGCGCCATTGCCCTCTACGGTTGTATGTTATCCGGACTTGCGGCTGGTCTGTTAATCGTCGTCTACACTGAGTTCTACACTGGGTCGGAGGCGAAGCCGGTGATCACTATCGCCGAGCGATCCAAATCTGGACCAGCGTTGACCATCATGTCCGGTAACGCGGTGGGAATGATATCTAGTGGCTTGCCGGTTATCACGGTGGCCATCACTCTTCTCATCTCGTTCTGGCTCGGCGAACAATTTGCCGGATTCAGTGGGTTATTGCCTGCCCTCGGCAATGATCCATTCCTAGGAGGCGTCTATGGAACAACTATGGCGGCTATGGGGATGCTCTCGACTGCTGGAATTGTCCTGACTATGGATGGGCTTGGCCCAATCGTTGACAACGCAGGCGGAATCGCTGAGATGTCCGGGGCTCCCGAGGTGATTCGCGAAAGAATAGAGCCTTTGGATGCTCTAGGCAATACGACGAAGGCTCTCACAAAAGGCTACGCGATGGGATCCGCAGCCCTAGCGTCGCTGCTACTCTTTCAGGCATTCGTATTGGAAGTTGCACGTTACCAGGCTAAGATACTCGATCTCACGTCAATTACTGCTGCCCAGGCTACGCTTTTGGGAACGAAACTATCCAGCCTAGGCACTTCACTTGCGCTCAATCATCCCGATGTCGTCATCGGTGCGCTAATTGGTGCCATGCTACCCTTCGTATTCTCAGGCACTGCGATTAACGCTGTCAGCGTAGGCGCTTATCGAATGGTGGAGGAAGTAAGAAGACAATTGAGAGAAATTCCAGGACTTAGAGAAGGAACTGCCAAACCAAATTATGCGGCCGCAGTTGATATTTCCACTAGAACGGCGTTGCGATTGATGGTTGTACCTGGCGCGATCCCAGTAGTCGCACCGATAGTCGTCGGAGTTTTCCTGGGCTGGGCCGCTGTTGGAGCGTTAGTCGTTGGGGCTACGATTTCTGCAATACCCTTGGCGATCATGATGATGTGGGGTGGCGCAGCAATGGACAACGCCAAGAAATATGTGGAGATGGGACACTTCGGAGGCAAAAACACGGAAACGCACGCCGCCACTGTTGTTGGGGACACTGTTGGCGATCCTTGGAAGGATACTGCGGGTCCAAGCCTCCACATCCTCATCAAGCTTCTGAATACAATCTCCCTCGTGTTCATTCCTCTCTTTCTCGCAGCAATCATAATCCTCTAAATCAGGCAGAAAGAGAGTCTCGCCGAGATTCTCCATCTACTCTCATGGAGATGGAGTGTTGGAATCAAATTAGCAAGGCGTGAACAGAGCTGAGCAAGCCTGATCTAGAAGCGAAAGTAACACCGAAAATCGCAGAAGCCTTCCAAGCGGCCGTGGGCAACGTTGGGCGCAAAGAGTTTTTGGCAATGGCTGAGATCGACGATTCGCGCCTTCAAGCTATTCTCGAAGGAGATGATGAGTACGTCTCTGTTGGACTTGTGACTCTCGTGTGTCAGATCAACAAGAGCCACAAAGATCCAAATCCAAACCATTCCAGTGTGACTGAATGCCTGAAAGGATCCATAATCCTAATTCCATCGACTGGTCAGCCTGCTTCACCGAGAACTATTGCAAGATCCATTAGCAGGACCGAGTTTCGAAGATTGAAAGATGGAGCAAGATCTGCAGGAGCGCTTTACGAGAAGAGCACTGTTCGACTGGTCGGATTCAGTGCGAACACCATCGCGTTTCTCATCCTCGGCTACTTTCTAGGAGGCATAGCGCTTTCGCCACTTATAGGACAGCCATCATGCATCGGAGTATCCATCTCTCCACCTGCACTCGTCCCTTGCAGTGGTTCGATAATCGGTCTCGTCGTGAGCGCGATCGGAGGCATCGGATATACGTACTACTATTTCGTAAAGAAACTGTAAGGGGCGTTTCCCCATCGCCTCGTGTGTAGCATTTGAATGCCCCCAACCAAGTGTCTCCTCGCCTCAACCGGTCCGGTAGCACTCTGTTTTTGGTTTCATCGGGGGCTGAGAGAGCCCATGCCGAATTTGGGAAAAGAGCACTCTGAATTGACGGACAATCCTTCAGAGGATGAGAAGGAGACTGTTATGGGAATCCTTGTTGTAGCGTTTGGGGTTGCCATCTTCAGCGTAGTATTCGGAGGCGCTCTCGGATTTCTCCTCGGATTCCTTGGAGGGGCGGTCGGCGCGACGGGTCTTGTGATAATTCTTCGAGGAGAACGCTAACATCTATTGCGTTAGGATGAAGCCTTCACAAAAATTGTGATCGGGATCTGAGCGTCGTTGACTATTCTTGAAGAGCTAACAGTGAACGAAGTTCATCTGTCGGCAATCCAGCGGCGACCCCTGCTAGGACTGCTGCGAGGTTCCTGGCTTCGTTCTCTTTGAGGACGAGAAAGGCAAGCACGATTCCGACAGAGTATGGGAAGCCGAGGAAGAGTCTCTTGCTTAGGTCCAGTTGGTATCGTCTCAGGGCGACTTCGATGAAGGATAGGGACTTTGACTCTTCATACCTCTGCCGGGCACCGCTTAGAATTCGGCTGTAGTATTCGTGGCCCGCCGCAGCATCCAGGGCCTGCAGTGTGTCTGTCGCAGCGAGTAATTGGTCGATCGCTCGCTGGTTGAGCTTCCAGTGTGAGGGAATGAGATGATCTCTGACCCCAGAGGCTCCGATGAGTTTGCTCCTGATGATGATGGTTAGATTTGCAATATCGATCGCCGACCCCGCAATCGGAAGACAGTTTTCCCGGTCTGGACCCGACAGTTTTTCATCCACGTACTTGTAGAATCTCTCTTCTCCCCAACCGTTGATGATGTCCCGGGCCAGCGAGGCTCTTTCACCTTCAATGTCAGTCATCGAAAATCCTTTCACCCTTTCGACAAGATGTCTATCGCCTGCCTCGCGCGCTATTGTTGAAACGTCATCTAGGGAGTAGAGCCGATGCAATTCTTGCTCTTTTATCAATGCAACCGGTAGCCGAGTGGCGAGATACTCTTCCCAGGTCTTGCCTTGGGCTTTGAAGACTACAAGGCTGGCCAAAGAGTATGCGTCGAATCTTCGTCGGTACTGGACTAGGAACTCGTGGGTGTCTCCACCTGAGGCTCTGATTAGGCTCATTACGGAGTCAGCGTATCCGAGCCGGACCGCTCTCTCTGTCTCGATGGTTGAAGACTCGCCTCCTAACTTTGAAAGTTCAGGTCCATAGGGACCCTCTGCTAGCAATCCAATGATTTCGGTCTGGGACTTGGATTCTGAGAGTGCGATTAGCTGTTGGCGTTGGAGCAGATTACTGCGTTTACCACGTAGCCTAGCGATAAGATAGTTGTCTCTTAGAAGATGCGATAGTGTATCTGAAACCACGGGCTATTCCGCTTACTTGGCGCCGAAGACCAGCAAGAGCGCAGTGACTAGCGCGTAGATAGCCAAGGCTTCTGCCAAGATTAGGGAGATTACCGCCCTCGAGAAGATGTCCGGTTTCTCAGCCGTTGCCGAGGCCATCGCACTCCCTGCGGCTCCGATGCCAAAACCTGCGCCTAGGGAAGCTGCTCCCATCGTCAGGCCGGCGGCGAATATTCGCGTGCCTCCCTCAATAGTAGTTAGGCTTGGAATAGCGAAGATCGACAAAAGGCCGACCACTAGACCGTATATGGCGAGCGCTTCTGCTAGAATCGTGGCGATGAATGTTTTCAGCATGACTTCGGGTCTTTCAACGCCCGCGCCAGCGATGGCCGGTCCGGAGATCCCGATTCCCAGGCCTGCACCGATTGCGGATAGTAGGACGCTGAGTCCTGCGCCTAGGCTGGCCCAGAATGTGGGGCAAGTTGTAAGATCTACGCAGACCACTAGTTTGGCACAATCCAGCTCATAGGTTCTTGGTAAGGCGCGAATGCGTGGCCGGTCCCTTCATAAAACTTACTAAACCATTCTACCCAGTGAAGCCTAAGCGTCTGCACAAACACAATCAAACCCTCTAGTATCATGACTAGTGCGTTGCCTGCAATTATTCCTCCAATGCCAAACGATGCGAAAGCAAACTTTACCGCGAAGTCTGCCAGGTTGAGAGCCCAGATTCGGAGATAGGAGAGAGTGTTGCTGCCTGCGCCAATGAAAGCCTCCATCACGTGAAGGCCTCCTTCACCATATCCCATCAAACCTAGTGGCACGAAGACGAGGATCGGAATAAGCGGGTTCGCGAGTAAGACCGAGAACTTGAATCCTGAGCTGACGACGAGCACAGCGGCGTAGATGAACATGGAATAGAACCATATCCATGAGATCGGGCCGAGGAGGGCGTGTCGATATTCGTGGTTCCGTATCTTGTTGTATGCGCTGATGCCGAGACCTGAGAGGTAGTGGGCTACGCCGAAGAAGAGGACGAACTCCATGTAGAGGATCAGATTGGTCGTGTTGGGGATCTTGTCAAAGGCTCCCGCTGTTGGACTGAATATGGCATGATATCCAGGAATGGGCGGGTCGAAACCGAAAAAGTCGCCGAAGACGAATCCGAAGATCGTGGCGCCAATTCCGAGCATTATTACGAGCTCAGCGCCGTTGACGAAAATTTGGCCTATTTCGAAGACTTTGACTTTCTTCCGCTTGAGGTATAAGAGGAAGAATCCGAAGGCCAGAAAGAGCAGACCCTCGCCGATGTCTCCGAACATCAGGCCGTAGATTAGTGGGAAGGTGAGTATCATGAAGGGCGTCGGGTTCGTTTCTGAGTACGACGGGATGCCGAAGTTGTCCACAATCGATTGCAGCGGGCGGGTCCATCCCGGAGTCTTGACTAGGGTTGGAGGTTCGGGATCCTTGGCCGGCGCTGGGTCTTCAGCTGAATGATGCGTTCGGCTCCTCGTCTCCTCAGGATGTGTGGATGCAAGTCCTCCGGTTGCCTTTGACACGTCTTCAGCGATTTCCTTAGCCTTGGCCGTGGGGATCCAGGCTTGTAATAGAATGGTTGACTCGGTGGTTGAGGATCCTCCTAGAGCCTTCGTTCTGGCTTCTAGGATTTCTGATAGTGTGGCTAAGGCTTTGATTCTGGGACCGTACTCCTTTGCAGTTCTCGCTCTCTTCTCTTCGAGGTTCTTCGTTTCGCTCTCTATGTTTGCCAGTTGAAGGTCGATGGCTTGTTTTGCCTTCTTCGGGTCCGTTGGCAATCCAGTCCAAGGCGGTCCAAGCTTCGCTCCCAGCGCAGCGGTCGCCTGTTTGGCATCTTCTTGGAAGGCAGCCGGGAAGAGTGCGAGAAAGGTCTGAGTCTTCTCAGACGTATTTGTGATTGCGAAGATCACGTCGCCATGTGTTAGTTGGTCAAGTTCTTTCTGGAGTAGAGGCACTGTTTCGGTGCTAGCTTCTCCTACGAGGCTCGTTAGGAATCCGCGGCCCGCTATCGCGTCAAGCGAGACTCCCAAGCCTTCCAGGCCTGATATGAATCGCGAGAGTTCGGAGGCCTGTTCCTTTTCTGTCTGAAGTTTTCCTTCAGCATTCTCTATCTGTCGGACTGAGTGTTCAAGTCTCATTGTCTCCTCGTCGAGAAACTTTGTGAGCGCCTCAATATTGTTGAGCGGTGCATCCAGCTTCTCGAAAGACGACTCGGAGACCTTGAGGGCTGTGGTGAGAGTTGTTATCCTGTTCCTTATTGTGGAGGATTTGGCCTGGAGTTCGAGTGCCTCGTAGCGTTTGGCTCCCTCAGGAACATTGTCGTCTTCAATTTCTGTGAGATGGAAGAGTTTCTTGGAGCCAGCATATGCTAGGAGGCTGGGCAGTTGGTCTTTTGCTACGATAATGCTGACTTGCTGCATACGCTCAGGCCTTAGCACGTGAGAAGCTACTCGCTGAAGACTGTCGAAGCTATGAGTGTCAGAAGCTGGTTGTCGAGTCTCTCTAGGCGAGACTTGAAGGTGTTGTTGAAGATGACTCTGCCCTCTGGATCCGTGGCCACGACTCCGCCAAACTCGTCAATAGGCTTCTCGTCGATCACAAGCTTCCCACCCTTCGGGAGGACTCTCGATATTCCATCGAGGTTCTTCTTGGTCGCATCTTTGAAGCCGATCCTAACTATCGGCTGGTCAGAGTCCACGGCTTTCACCGCCTCGGCCACAAACCGCTGGGCTGTGTTTTCGAACTGGTCTGATTTTGCGATGCTTGAGAGCTGATGTTCAACATTATGGATAATGTCCTGGACGATCCGGTTCTTCTCATCAAGAATTCTAAGCCTATTGACGCGGACCTTTGAACTCAAAATGCTTCTTCGGATGGACTCCGCCTCCACGTTCGCCTTGGCGATTATCTCGTCAGACTCTCTCTGTGCTCTCTGCCTTCCCTCTTCGAGAAGATGTTGGGCCTTTGCCCGGGCCTCCTTGATCGTCTCGTCGGCCTTGAGCCTGGCATCAGAGATGATTCGATTCTGTAACTTCTCCAGAGACTCTGACATTGTGCTCACGCGTTGAGGATCAATTCCACAGCCTTGCGCACTGCAGCATCCTTCCTCTCCTCCGACAGTTTTCGGTAAGTGTCCAGGATCTGTTCTGTCTCCTTGTCTGACTGGCGAGCCTCTGCCTCCGCTTTCTCTCTGGCGACGCGGAGTATCTCCTCCCTTCGTTGCTGTGCATGGGCGATGGCTTCTTGCCTGTTTCGCTCCGCCTGTTCCCGGGCCTCAGAGATTATTTGCTGGGCCTGCGCTCCGGCTTCATCGACGATTCTGCGTGCTTGTGCCTCGGTTTCAACTATCTTTTTGACCGCGTCTAGTCCGGACAAGCTGCGTGGGTTCTCCGAGAAATCCTATTGTTCGTTTCGAAGAAACCGGGAATGGGCCTATAAAACTGTGGGGTCAAACTAAATCGATCAATAAGGGTCCACGAGCATACCAACTGTGTTGGTACTCGTGCCGTCGTGACTGTTAGCGGACCCGCTTGATCAAGCTTATACGAATGGCGGCTGGGTCCTTGTTTTTGCCGGGGGCCGAACCAGGCCGGGGTTGGCTTGTCCACCGAAGGCCGATCGGATAAGGCGACGGGCTGCAGACTCGGCTCGTAGCAACCCGTAGTAAACATCCAACAATGGATGGCTAAGGTGGGTTCAACTCCCACCCCCGGCTCCAAGAAAGAAGCCTGACGTGCCGTTACTCAAACGTGCACCTAGGGGTACCATAACACCTCTAGCCCAAGGCGTCCGAGCTTTGCCCAGTCGACGCATTATGGAGTCCGCACGAACGGTAAAGTCGTGGGTAGAGCTACCTACCAGGGTAGCCTCCGTCAGACAGAGAAAGGCTGTAGTCAGGAACTGGGTTGTTGGAAACCAGTTCCTGGCTGACGTGCCGGACACCCATCCGCTGTCGGAAGGTGAAAAGGAGAAAGTTTGGCTGAATGTGTACGAAGCAAGTGAGAGAGGCGTATCTGCACTCCGAAAAGGAACCATCGACATCTACCAAACCATCAATACCATGATCAATGCCATGCAAGACCGCGGCGCCGCAGCCTCCACCATTTTCGGTCACAAATTCAAGCTAGTCAAACTGTTTCGCTATCTCAAACTAGGAATTGACGAAGACGACCTCAAACAAGCAGTACGACCCATCGACTCTTCAAGAGTAACCGACGACAAACAACCCACACGCGAACAAATCAGAAATTGCATCCTGCACGGCACAACGAAACAGAAGGCAATGATCAGCTTCATGGTCTCTACCGGAGCACGGATCGGAGAGACAGTTCAAGTGAAACTATCGGACATTGAGTTCGACAAGAAGCCAGTTATTGTGAGATTTCCCGCACGGAAAACTAAGAC
>Ga0099828_10003802_pt1 | contig 10586 bp, 7 predicted proteins | sample CZO8metaG_2_FD_79338 | JGI IMG/M metagenome (GOLD analysis project Ga0099828, IMG submission 79338) | Vadose zone soil microbial communities from the Eel River Critical Zone Observatory, Northern California, USA - CZOApr15con2H1.8 metaG | ecosystem: Environmental > Terrestrial > Soil > Vadose...
AGCCCCAGGCGATCTTGCCCCCGGTCGCTCGCCGCCACGACGAGGAGGAAGAGCGGACCGTCGATCCGGTTCCCGCGGCGGAACGCCCGCTGGAACTCGGCGGGGGAGCGAAGACGCTGCCAGGGCCGGAGACGTGCTCCGCCCGCCGCCGGCCTAGGCTCCGATGCGCTTCCGTCCCTTCCGGCGGCGCCGCTTGAGGACGAGACGACCCCCCTTGCTCCGCATCCGGACCAGAAAGCCGTGCGTCCGCCTCCGCTTCCGGTTGTTTGGCTGAAATGTCCGCTTCATCGTGGGTTGCCCTTCGTCCGGCGGGCCGCGTCCAGGCCGGCCTGTCCCGGGGAAAGGGGTAAGTCTACCGGGCACGCCGGGTTCGTGTCAAACCCGGGCTGCGTTTGCCCCCGCTTCGTCTTGTCGCGGTCGTCGCGCGTGTGATAGCCTAGGCTGCTTGGAGCAACGCGACCCGCTCCCAACCTTTTTCCGTGTTCAGGCTTGGCTTTTCCACAGGTGTTGAAATCTTTGTGCAAAAGGGCTCCGAACGAGAAGCGATGCGGCCCAAATGGTCTTCTGTCACATAAGTATCTGTAAATAAACGACTTAGATATCGAGCGCATGAACCTCTGGGACGAGGTGCTGGCCAAGGTCGAGGCCAAGGTCAATCGGCATAGCTTTGCGACCTGGTTTCGCCCGACGACGTTCCAGGCCCTCCAGGGGTCGAGCCTGCTCGTGCAGGTGCCGAACCCGCAGTTCAAGGATTGGCTCGCGCGCAACTACCACGGGATCATCGCCGAGTCGCTGCACGACCTCGGCCGCGCGGAGGTCCAGGTCGTCTTCGAGTGCGAGTCGGCGGCGGCGGCCGCGCCCGACGCCGGGAGCGACCGCGAGGCCGTCGCAGTCTCGACCGCGCTCAACCCCAAGTACACCTTCGAGAGCTTCGTCGTCGGCTCGTCCAACCAGTTCGCCCACGCGGCCGCCCGCGCGGTGGCCGAGATCCCGAGCAAGTCGTACAACCCCCTCTTCCTCTACGGAGGCGTGGGGCTCGGCAAGACGCACCTCATGCATGCGATCGGGCACTACATCCAGGCCCGCAACCGCCACCTCAACCTCGTCTACATCTCCTCCGACCGCTTCATCAACGAGATGATCAACGCCATCCGCTTCGACCGCCTGCCCGCCTTCCGTCAGAAGTACCGGGCGGTGGACGTGCTGCTCGTCGACGACATCCAGTTCATCGCCGGCAAGGACCGCACCCAGGAGGAGTTCTTCCACATCTTCAACGCGCTCCACGACGCCCAGAAGCAGATCGTGATCTCGAGCGACTGCCCGCCGCGCCAGATCCCGACGCTCGAGGAACGGCTCCACAGCCGCTTCGAGTGGGGGCTCATCGCCGACATCCAGGCCCCCGACATCGAGACCAAGGTCGCGATCCTCCGCAAGAAGGCGGAGGCGGAGCGGGTGGAGATCCCGGAAAACGTCGCGCTCTTCATCGCGAGCAAGGTGCGGACGAACATCCGCGAGCTGGAAGGGAGCCTCATCCGGCTCATCGCCTACGCGAGCCTCACCGGACGGGACATCGACCTCACCCTCGCCCAGGAGATCCTCCGCGACCTCCTCCATACCGAGGACAAGCCCATCACGATCGAGATGATCCAGAAATTCGTGGCCGACCAGTTCGGCGTGAAGATCACCGAGCTCAAGGCCAAGAACAACTCGAAGACGGTGGCGGAGCCCCGCCAGATCGCGATGTATCTCATCAAGACCCTGACCGCGGCCTCGCTGCCGGAGATCGGCAAGGCCTTCGGGGTCAAGCACCACTCGACGGTCATCCATTCGGTGCGGAAGATCTACACCCTGCGCAAGCGCGATCCCGAATTCGACCGCCGCATCAACAGCTTTGTCCAAGCGTTCCGATGAGGTTGCCCTGGTTTTCCACCACGACGGTCCGCGGGCCGGCATCCGCCGGGGCGGGCCCGCTCCGCCATCCGCGTCGGGAAGCGCCGGCGCCCTCGGACATCCACACGTCCTCCCACAGGCCAAGCCGCCGCGCTGGAGCGTGTTGGCCGGCTTTTCGCGGTTTCCGCACCCTCTCTTTTCCTCCTTTAGTGAGCATTCGGGAGAGAGAGAAGAGGAGGTAGAGCGCTGATGGAGATCACGGTCCGGAAGAACGACCTCGTGCGAGAACTGCACCTCGTGCAGGGGATCGTGGAGAAGAAGAACTCGATCCCGATCCTCTCCAACGTGCTCGCGGAGGCGAAGGGGAAGGAGCTACGGATCTCGGCCACCGACCTCGACGTCTCCTTGCGGTGCGGATGCCCGGCGGAGGTCGCGGGCGAGGGCGCGATCACCCTGGCGGCCAAGAAGCTCTACGAGATCGCGCGATCGCTGCCGGAGGCGGACGTCAAGATCAAGGTGCTGCCCGACGCGTGGGCCTCGATCGAGTGCGAGCGCGTGACCTTCAAGATGGCCGGGCTGCCCAAGGAGGACTTCCCCTCGCTGCCCGAGGCGAAGGGCAAGGGGGGCATCGAGGTCCCGGGCGAGGTGCTCCGGGAGCTGATCGCGCGCACCGCCTTCGCGATCACCGCCGAGGACGCCCGCTACTACCTGGCGGGGGCCCTCATGATCCTGGACAAGGATGGCGTCGCGATGGTGGCGACCGACGGCCATCGCCTTTCGTATGCCCACCGGCAGAGCGCGCTCAAGATCACCGAGCCCCAGCGCGTGCTGGTGCCGCGCAAGGCGATCCACGAGCTGGCGCGCCTCCTCGAAGAGGAGGAGACGGTGAGTTTCCAGCAGGTGGAGAACCACCTGGTCTTCGTGGTGGGGGGCCGAACGCTGGCCTCGAAGATGATCGAGGGCCAGTTCCCCGCCTTCGAGAAGGTGATCGCGGTGTCGGGCGACAAGGTGGTGAACCTCGGCCGCGAGCAGCTCGGGACCGCGATCCGCCGGGTCAGCCTCTTGTCTTCGGAGCGGAGCCGGGCGGTGAAGCTGTCGCTCAACCCCGACCGCCTCGATCTGGCCGCCTCCTCACCCGACCTCGGCGAAGCGCGCGAGACGCTCGCCGCCGAATACAAGGGCGACGCGGTGGAGATCGGCTTCAACGCGCAATACCTCCTCGATTTCCTGGGCGTGGCGGGGACGGAAGCGGTGCGGATGGAGCTGAAGGACCACGAGAGCCAGGGGATCTTCCGCCCCCAGGGCGCGGCGGAGACCGATTACCGCTACGTCGTGATGCCGATGCGCCTCTGAGAGTCGAACCGCCAGGTGTGGGTGGCGAGGATGGAGGTACGGGACCTGCGTAACGTGAAGGAGGCGAGCCTGGAGCTCGCACCCGGGCTGAACGTGCTGGTGGGGCGCAACGCGCAGGGCAAGACGAGCCTGCTCGAGGCGGTGGGCCTGCTTGCGCGCGGCCGCTCGTTCCGCACGGAGGAGACCGAGACCCTGATCCGCCGCGGCGCGGGCGCGCTGCGGGCGCAGGGGACCGCGATGGCGCCGGACCGCCGCACCTGCCTGGAAGTCGAGATCGCCCCCGGCACGAGGAGGCTGCGCGTGGACGGCCGCGAAGTCCCCCCGCGCGAGTACCACGGCCGCCTCGAGGTGGTCGTCTACTCGACCGACCGCCTGCGGGTCGTGCGCGGCCCGATGCGCGAGCGCCGGCAGTTCCTCGACCGCTCCGGCTCGGCGCTGTGGCCGGCCTACCGGCAGACGGTGCGCGAGTTCGAGCGCGTTCTCGGCCAGCGGAACGCGGCCCTGGAGACCGGAGCGAAGGATCTCGACACGTGGAACGAGCGCTTCGTGGAGCTGGGCGCGCGGCTGCGCGACCGGCGGGCCTCCTACGTCGAGCGGCTGCGGCGGGCCCTGCGGCACGGGTTCCACCCGGAAGGCGAGCGTTACGACGTCGTGCTCGTCCCCGCGCCCCTCGCCGGCGGCGTCGACGCGGAACGACCGCGGCTGCAGGCGGAGATGGAAGGTCGCCGGCAGGACGAGGGCCGCACCCGGCGGAGCCTCGTCGGCCCGCACCGGGACGAGGTGCTGCTGCTGGTGGATGGCGAGGAAGCGGGTGTCGCCGCCTCGTCGGGGCAGGCCCGCAGCCTGCTGCTCGCCCTGGCGCTGGCGACCCTCGAGGTCTACCGGCAGGAGACGGGGAGCGCCGCGGTGGCGCTGCTCGACGACCTCGACTCCGAGCTGGACGAGGCGAGGGCCACCGCGCTGTGCCGCGAGGTGGGGAGCCGGGGGCAGGCCCTCGTCACCACCGCCCACGACGGCTGGGCGCGCCGCCTGGCCGACATGGGGCGTCTCTTCGAGGTGGAAGCAGGCGAGGTGAGAGCGGCTTGAGCAATGGGTCCCGCGCAGGCGGGGTACGAGGATAGGTTACCAGGGAGCGAATGAGCGATCCCACGAAGACGGTCGAAGACGAGATGGGCGCGTATGGAGCCGAGGCTATCCGTGTCCTCGAGGGCCTGGAGGCCGTGCGCGTCCGGCCTGCGATGTACATCGGCTCCACGGGCGAGTCGGGTCTGCACCACCTGGTCTACGAGGTGGTGGACAACTCGGTCGACGAGGCGCTGGCCGGCTACTGCACCGAGATCAGCGTCACGATCCACATCGACAACTCGGTGACGGTGATCGACAACGGCCGCGGCATCCCCGTCGAGGAGCACCCGACCGTGCGCGGGATGAGTGCGGCGGAGGTTGTCCTTACCAAGCTCCACGCGGGCGGCAAGTTCGACAAGAAGTCCTACAAGGTCTCGGGCGGCCTCCACGGCGTGGGCGTCTCCGTCGTCAACGCGCTCTCCGAGAGCCTCGAGGTCGAGATCTGGCGGGACAAGAAGGTGTACCGCCAGAGCTACAAGCGGGGGGCGCCGCAAGGACCGCTGGAGAACGTGGGCGTCACCGACAAGCGGGGCACGAAGATCCGGTTCAAGCCCGACGCCGAGATCTTCGAGACGACCTCGTTCAGCTTCGACACGCTCTCCCAGCGCCTGCGCGAGCTGAGCTTCCTGAACCGCGGCATCCTCATCGTGCTCGAGGACGAGCGTGACGGGAAGAAGAACCGCTTCCAGTACGAGGGCGGCATCGCGTCCTTCGTGGAGCACCTCAACCGCAACAAGGAGACGATGCACCCGCGGCCGATCCTCATCGAGGGCGTGCGCGAGGGCGTGCAGGTCGAGATCGCGCTTCAGTGGAACGACGGCTACGCGGAGAACATCTACTCCTTCGCCAACAACATCAACACCCACGACGGAGGGACCCACCTCGTCGGCTTCAAGAGCGCGCTCACGCGCTGCCTCAACAACTACGCGACGTCTTCCGGCCTCGGCAAGGACATGGCCGAGCCGCTGCAGGGGGAGGATGCGCGCGAGGGGCTCTGCGCGGTCATCAGCGTCAAGGTCCCCAACCCGCAGTTCGAGGGGCAGACCAAGGGCAAGCTCGGCAACTCCGAGGTGAAGGGCATCGTCGAGAGCCTGATGGGCGACAAGCTGTCCGCCTTTCTCGAGGAGACGCCGTCGGTCGCCAAGCGGATCGTCTTCAAGGTGCTCGAGGCGGCCCGGGCCCGGGAGGCCGCCCGCAAGGCGCGCGACCTCACGCGCCGCAAGGGCGCCCTCGACGGGGCGGGGCTCCCCGGCAAGCTCGCCGAGTGCCAGGAGCGCAACCCCGAGCTGTGCGAGCTGTACCTGGTGGAGGGCGACTCGGCGGGCGGCTCGGCCAAGCAGGGGCGAGACCGCCACTTCCAGGCGATCCTGCCGCTCCGCGGGAAGATCCTGAACGTGGAGAAGGCCCGCCTCGACAAGACCCTCGCCTCGGAGGAGATCCGCAACATCATCACCGCGCTGGGGACCGGCGTCGGGGCCGACGACTTCGACGTCACCAAGCTCCGCTACCACCGGATCATCATCATGTGCGATGCGGACGTGGACGGCAGCCACATCCGCACCCTGCTCCTGACCTTCTTCTACCGGCAGATGAAGGAGCTCATCGAGCGCGGCCACCTCTACATCGCGCAGCCTCCGCTCTACAAGGCGAAGGTCGGCAAGACCGAGCGCTACCTGAAGGACGACCACGAGCTCAACGCGTTCCTGATGGAGCGGGCGGTGGAGAAGCGCAAGGTGCGCCTGGCCGCGGGCCAGGAGATCGAGGGCGCGCGCCTCATCCGGCTGCTCGACCGCATGGTCGGCTACTCGAAGCTGCTGGCCATGGTGGAGAAGAAGAGCACGCCGCGGGCGCTCGTCGAGCTTCTGCTCAAGGGGGAGGTCAAGGACGCCGAGGCCTTCACGGACATGGCGCGGCTGCAGGAGCTGATCAAGCCGCTCCGCGCGACCGGGGCGGACGTGGTGCTCGAGAAGGACGAGGAGCACGGGGTGTTCGAGATCCTCCTCCAACTGGGCACCGACGGCCCGACCCGCGAGACCCGCGTGGGCGAGGCGTTCGTCTCCTCGCCCGAGTACAAGGCGCTCTACTCCGCCTACGAGGAGTTCCGTGACCTCGACCAGCCGCCCCTCGTGGTGGTGGACGGCGGGGAGACGCCGGTCGCCAGCCGCGAGGCGCTGCTGAGCCTTTTCCTGGCCGAGGGACAGCGGGGCGTCACCATCCAGCGCTACAAGGGCCTCGGCGAGATGAACGCCGAGCAGCTGTGGGAATCGACCATGGACCCCGCCACGCGGCGGCTCCTCCAGGTGCGCCTCGAGGACGAGGAGGTGGCGGAGAACATCTTCACCACCCTGATGGGCGACGCGGTCGAGCCGCGCCGCATCTTCATCGAAGAGAACGCCCTCAACGTGAGGAACCTGGATATCTAGGGATGCGAACGACCCGGCTTTTCAACGCGGAGAACGCGGAGGGGAACGGAGAGGACGCGGAGCATTGATTAAATCCTCCGCGATCTCTTCGTTCGTTCTCCGCGCCCTCCGCGTTAAAGAGCCGTCTTAACCAATGGAACAAGACCCAATAGCCGCGCAGAAGATCCCCACGAACATCGCGGACGAGATGCGCCAGTCCTACATGGACTACGCCATGTCCGTGATCATCGGCCGCGCCCTGCCCGACGTGCGGGACGGGCTCAAGCCCGCGAACCGCCGCGTGCTCTTCGGCATGCACGAGATGGGCCTCCAGCCCGGGAGGCCCTACAAGAAGAGCGCGCGGGTGGCCGGCGACGTGATGGGCAAGTACCACCCGCACGGCGAGGGGGCGATCTACGACACCCTCGTGCGCATGGCCCAGGACTGGAACATGCGCGCGCCGCTCGTGGACGGCCAGGGCAACTTCGGCTCCGTCGACGGCGACCCGCCGGCGGCGATGAGGTACACCGAGGCGCGGCTCTCCCGCGTGGGCGCCTCGATGATGTTGGACATCGACAAGGACACCGTCGATTTCCAGCCCACCTACGACAACGAGTCGAAGGAGCCGACGGTCCTTCCCACCGTGCTCCCAACCTGCTCGTCAACGGAGCGGAGGGCATCGCGGTCGGCATGGCCACGAAGATCCCGCCCCACAACCTCGGGGAAGTGGTCGACGGGCTCACGTTCCTGATCGAGAGCCCGGACCTCACGCCCGACGAGCGGCTGGAGGGGCTCATGGAGCGGATCGCGGGCCCCGACTTTCCCACCGCGGGCTTCATCTGCGGCCGGGCCGGCATCCGCCAGGCCTACCGCACCGGGCGGGGATCGGTCGTGATGCGGGCGCGGGCGGAGATCGAGACCCGCAAGGGGGACAAGGAATCGATCGTCGTCACCGAGATCCCCTACCAGGTCAACAAGTCGCGCCTCATCGAGCGGATCGCCGAGCTCGTGCGCGAGAAACGGATCGACGGCATCGCCGACATCCGCGACGAGAGCTCCCGGGAGGGGATGCGGATCGTCATGGACATCCGCAAGGGCGAGCCGAGCCAGGTCATCCTGAACAACCTCTACAAGCTCACGCCGCTCCAGGACACGTTCGGGATCATCATGCTCGCGATCGTCGATCAGCGGCCGAAGGTCCTGAACCTGCTGGAGGCCGCCGAGCTCTTCGTCGAGTTCCGCCGCGAGGTCGTGCGCCGGCGGACGGCCTTCGAGCTGCGCAAGGCCGAGGCGCGGGCCCACGTCCTCGAAGGCCTCGTCATCGCCCTCGACCACCTCGACCAGGTGATCGCCCTCATCCGCGGGGCGAAGACGCCGCCGGACGCGCGCGCGGGACTCATGGCCCGCTTCGGCCTCAGCCAGATCCAGGCCGACGCGATCCTCGAGATGCAGCTCCAGCGGCTCACCGGCCTCGAGCGGCAGAAGATCGTCGACGAGCTGAAGGAGATCAAGGTCCTCATCGCGGACCTGAAGGACATCCTCAGCAAGCCCCGTCGCATCGACCAGATCGTCTCCGACGAGCTGAAGAAGATCCGCGACGACCACGGCAACCCGCGCCGCACGGTGATCGTGGACGCGGTGGAAGACATCACCGTGGAGGACATGATCGCGGAGGAGGACGTGGCGATCTCCATCACCCATGGCGGCTACATCAAACGGACCTCCATCTCCTCGTACCGCGCCCAGCGTCGCGGCGGCCGCGGCCGGATGGGGATGCGCACCAAGGACGAGGACTTCGTCGACCAGCTCTTCATCGCCTCCACCCACTCCTACGTCCTGATCTTCACCGACCGCGGCCGCGTCCACTGGCTGAAGGTCCACGAGATCCCCGAGGTGGGGCCGCAGGGCCGGGGCAAGGCGGTCGTCAACCTCGTCCAGCTCCACCCCCAGGAGAAGATCGCCGCCTTCGCGGCGGTCAAGGAGTTCGCGTCCGGCCGCTACGTGCTCCTCGCCACCCGCAAGGGGATTGTGAAGAAGACGGAGCTCTCCGCCTTCGCGAACCCGCGCGCGGGAGGCATCATCGCCCTCTCGGTGGAGGACGACGACGCGCTCATCGAGGCGGTGCTGACCTCCGGCGCGGACGAGATCCTGCTCGCCACCCGCGACGGGATGGCCATCCACTTCAGCGAGGAGGACGTGCGGCCGATGGGGCGGGCGGCCTACGGCGTGAAGGGCATCGAGCTGGAGTCGGGGGACGAGGTGGTGGCCCTCGAGGTCGTGGCCGCCGGCGGCACCGTGCTCACCGTCACCGAGAACGGCTACGGCAAGAAGACCTCCCTCGACGAGTACCGCGTCCAGAGCCGCGGCGGCAAGGGCCTCATCAACATCAAGACCTCCGGCCGCAACGGCAAGGTGGTGGGGGTCAAGTTCCTGAAGGGCGACGAGGGCGTGATGCTCATCACCGAAAAGGGTATGATCATCCGCCTGAACACGGCGGACATCTCGACCATCGGCCGGAACACCCAGGGGGTGCGCCTCATCCAGCTGGAGGAGGGGGACCACCTGGTTTCGGTGGCCCGTCTCGCGGAGCGCGAGGAGGGCGAGGACGTGCCTCCCGCGGGGGGAGAGGCCTGAGCGACGACCCCGCGCCGGAAGGGCGGCGGCTCGTGAAACACGCGGCGAAAGGAGGACGACGATGAGGAATGGGATCCGACACCTGTTGGTCTTGACAGGCCTCGGCCTCGCGCTGGCGGCCTGCGGCCACCGCGACCAGCGACTGGTCGACCAGTACTTCAACGCCGTCAACGCCAAGGACAACCAGACCCTGGGCAGTTTTGCCGCGGTGGGGTTCGACAAGAAGGTCGACCGCTGGCGGATCGCGAAGGAGAGCGACGAGGAAAAGGCTCCCATACCGCTGACGGACCTGATCGCCAAGCAGAAGGAGCTGGAGAAGGCGGTGGCGGACAACAAGAAGGCGGCCACCGCCTACTCGATGGACCACTACGCCGAGGTCGACGCCGTCCGCGAGGCGCGCAAGGCGGGCAAGCCCGTCCCCGGCAAGCTTCAGGCGGTGGCCGCGGAGTGGGACAAGTACAACCAGAAGGACCGCGACCTCAAGAAGGCGCTCGGCGACGCCAGCGCCGCGGTGGAGAAGGAAAAGCGCAACCTCGAGCGGTCCCTCGGCCCCACGGAAAACGCCGAGGGGCTCAGCGGGGACATGGTGACCAAGCGGCTGGACCTCGTGCTCACCATCAACGGCGAGGAGCAGCCCTACGTGATGACGCTGCGGAAGTACGACATCAAAGGCAGCGCCCGGCCGCGGTGGGTGGTCCAGGACCTGAAGCCGGCCTAGACCAGCTCCAGGCCCGCGTATCGGGCCACCAGCCTCTTCGCCCCGACGCCGGGGAACGAGACCGTCACCTTCAGATCCTCGCCCGCGGCTTCGCTCCGCAGCACGGTCCCCACCCCGAAGAGTGGGTGGCGCACGCGGGCCCCCGGCCTCAGCTCCTTGAGGGCTTCGGGCGAAGGCGCCGGGGCGGGGGTGAAGCCGCGCTCGGAGGCGAAGCGGCGGCGGGGGACCGATGCGGCGATCACCGGGAGGCGGCCGTCGGCGGTCTCCTCCACCTGGTCGCGGGGGATCTCCCGGAGGAACCGGCTCGGCTGGCTGAGGCGGCGCTGGCCGAACACCGAGCGGCTCTGGGCCCAGGTCAGGTGCAGCCGCTCGCGGGCCCGCGTCATTCCCACGTAGCACAGGCGGCGCTCCTCCTCGAGCGCGTCCCCGCGGGCGAGGCTGCGCGCGTGGGGGACGAGGCCCTC
>Ga0099828_10003806_pt1 | contig 10584 bp, 10 predicted proteins | sample CZO8metaG_2_FD_79338 | JGI IMG/M metagenome (GOLD analysis project Ga0099828, IMG submission 79338) | Vadose zone soil microbial communities from the Eel River Critical Zone Observatory, Northern California, USA - CZOApr15con2H1.8 metaG | ecosystem: Environmental > Terrestrial > Soil > Vadose...
GGGTCGTTTGCACCCATAATTCTTGCCATGAAGAGGATGACTGGACGCCCCAAGTTCTCCTCTCCCAACAAGTGAACAACTCTCCCTCTGGCACCTCTAATCGGATGGAAACGATCGGTATCTATTCCATTGTGTACTACACTCACTTTTTCTTCGGGGAGCTTGTAGAGTTCAAGTAGAGCTCTTCTAACCCAATCACAGACGGCTACAATTTGATCTCCCTTGGAGAATGCCCATCGCTCCATTCGAGGAATCATTGGACCTGTCCCAAGGTAGATGAGGTCAGCAAGGTCGAGACCGTTAGGTCTGTAATGCAGGAAGTCGCGAATCAGCGCTCCTGTGCAGCCGTGGGCAGTTATGAGCAGGGGAAGGGAAGGTGAGTGGAAGGGGGGCATACCAAGGTATGTTGGGAGGTTGTACTGAATGAGGTCGTACTCTTCTATTGCTTGAAGCCCCCGTAGCCTCCGGTTTATGCGCGTCTCGAAGTTGATGAATCTGAACGTTGCGGACCTCCCAGTCGCCATTACATGGAAGTCTTCGTCAGGACTTGGAGGAGAGCCTCTGGGAGGAGGACCGGTGAGCGTGTGGACTTCATGACCTCTCCCTCGGAGTCCTCTCACGAGGTAGGAGACATATACGCCGTAGCCACCATAACCAGGATATTGGGGGGAGAGGACGCAGACCTTCAAGCCAGTTCTTTCCGCTCAGTTCGTTCTTCTGCAAGGGTGCGTAGTCTGCTGAAGCCGTCTATGATGCCTTTTGCATGTGAGAGGAAGGCTCGGGGCTTCTTGTAGACCGCGCCTCCAAGGAGGTATAGGAAGTTCTGGAAGAGCTGGGCGATGAGGCATCTTGCTAAGGCTATGGGTCCATCCCACTTGAATTTGTAGAAGAAGTAAATCTGGTTATAGGACATATAGTAAGCATAATTCTCTTCGGGATAGAGAGGTGTGCCTTCGCTCTGATGTATCTGTTTGAGCGATGGGTCTAGGAGCAGTTTGTAACCGAGTAGAGTGCATCGGTATCCATAATCGGCATCTTCGTAGAGTCCGTTTCCCGTGTAATTCTCATCGAAGAGTCCGACTCTCCTTGTAACTTCAGTACGAAATGCCATGTTGCTGCCTCGGAGCCATTCGACGCTCATCGGCTTTATTGTGTACTCGAAATTCGAGGCTGTGAAGCCGTTTGATAAGACTCTGCCAATCTTCTCTCCGGATGTTAAGTCTCTACCTGTAAAGAGGCGTAATAAGGGAGAGAGTAGAGGGTGTGTGATCATTGGTTCCTTGATCATACTTCTTCCTCCTACTCCTGCAATCCCAGTGTTTTCTCTCATGATGGCGGCTAAGCTTGTCAGGTAATCATCCTGTAGCTCAACATCGTCGTCGAGGAAGAGGATGAGCTCTCCCCGAGCTTCATGGAGACCAAGATTTCTTGCTCTCGGAAGCCCGTCTTGCTTTTGCGGGATTAGTTTGGACTTGGAATCGAGGTTCATGAATCGATCTGGGGAAACTATCAACACTTCGTAATCATTGGAGAGCTGGCTCCGTATTGAGGCAAGGAGATTTTCAACGCAAGATTGTCTGTTTTTGGTGGCAATAATGATAGAAATCCCGGGAGCCGAGCTAGAGACCACGTGTGGCGCTTCGGTGCGGCGAAGAGGCGGGGAACGATATATAGATTGATTGAGGGATAGATGGCGAGCAGCCGGCGGATGCGTGCCTTCCCTTCTAATTGCAACCTCTCGCTATACCTTCAGGCACCCGTTGTACAGCCGGAACCGTGCAATGATTGAGTTCTTGCAGCGAAGAGAGAAACTGGGCTTCAACTCGGTCACGATTCTTTACCCCGATCAATTCTCAAGCAAAGAGTCACCATTACTGAAGAATCTTTCAGGTGGATTGAAGGAGCTCTGCTTCAGCCTGCAACCCCTCCGCGGCAATCACCCAGCCATCGAACTTGGCTACACTATAAGCAAAATCATTTCTTACTTTCGAAGAAGGAAGCTTCACTATGATTATTGCATAGCAGCAGACTTGACTGGTTGGCAGATTGCTTTTCCTCTCCGCAGGTTGGGACATGTCTCGTCTTTATTCTATGATGATCAAGACTACTTCCCGAGAGTGACCAAGAGCATTCAGGGACGGCTAACGAGCATAGGGCTTGAGAAGGTTATTGCGAAGACTGCAGACGGAGTCATCTCTGCAAGCGAGACCCTTGCAAACCTGCGTCGCAGTCAGGGTGCACGCAATGTGCTTGTAGTTCCCAACGGGGTTGATCCCAGCTTCTACAAACTCCCTGAGAGTAACCCCACAGAACGGTTGAAGCGTCGGACTATAGTCTATGCCGGTAGCTTGGATCATGATTATGGTGTAAATCTTCTCCTTGAGGCCTTCTCCAGGCTTAACCCGGCTTTCAGAGCTAAGCTGGTACTCGCTGGTTCAGGGCCACTTGCCCGAAGCTTGAATGCTGAGTTTGAGGACGAAAAACTTGACGGGGGTGTACGTCTTTTGGGTATTGTGGAGCACAAGAAGCTGCCTGAGTTGCTATGGGAGGCGACGGTGGGTGTGGCACCGTACCTAATTGGTTCGAGCGCAGCATACGGGGTTCCTATGAAGATTAAGGAGTATCTAGCTGCGGGGCTACCGGTTGTCGCAAGCCGTGTCGGGGAGATTGATCATTTTCTTAATGGAGACGTTGGTGCCGTCATCAAGCCCGAGGTAGGGGAATTAGTTGAGGCGTTGGATAGGATACTATCCCTTACTCCAGCTAGATATGCCTCTATGTGTACCGCTGCAAGGAAGCTTGTCAAGGGTTATTCTTGGGATGATTTGTATGAGCAATATTTCCGTTTCATTCTTGACTCTGGCAACTAGCTAAGATGTAGCCTTCGTGAGCCATTTAACATAGTATCGAAGACCATCTCGGAAACTGACGTCTGCCTTGAGTCCTAAGATGTTCTCCGCTCTTCTCGTGTCCGCGTAACTGAAGCGGATGTCACCCGGTCGTGGAGGGATTTTTTTGCGTACGACGTTTAGTTCGGTAATTTTGCCGAGGATATCTGCGAGCTCGTTAATGCTGGTTGGTTTGCCAGTTGCGATGTTGAGAACTTGGCCGGAAGCTTGTTTCGTGGAAGCTGCCTTGAGATTTGCGGCTGCTACATCGGATACATAGATGAAGTCCCTTGTTTGCTCCCCATCGCCCTGGATCTCAAGACTCTTACCCGCGCTCAGTCGTTGGAGGAATATTGTGATGACACCACTGTAGGGGTTCTGAACTTGACGCGGGCCGTAGACGTTGAAGTATCGTAGGGCTGTTGTCTTTAATCCGTAGGTTGCGTGGTAGGCTTGGACGAAGAGTTCCGCTGAGAGCTTCGAGGCGCCGTAAGGCGAGAGAGGTTTGGTCGGAGCTTCCTCGTTGACAGGGGGGTCGTTGGTGGCTCCGTAGACGGCGGCGGAGGAAGCGTAGGTAAGGTGTTCAAGGTCAAGTTGTCTGGCTGTTTCGAGGAGGTTGAGTGTTCCTTGGACGTTGATGTTCGATGTTTGGATGGGGTTTTCGGTGGCGTACTCACTACTGACGATCGCGGCTTCATGGAAGACTCGTTCGCTGTCTTTCATGGCCTCTTTGAGTTTGGGTGTGTCAAGGATGCTTGCATGCTTGAAGCGAAGGTTCTTGTTGCCTTCATGCTGAGAGAGGTTTACTTTGCTACCGGAGGAGAGGTCGTCGATCACAGTTACTTGGCAGTCTTCTTTCAGGAGGTGGTCAACCAGGTGGCTTCCAATGAAGCCAGCTCCCCCCGTAACCAGTGCTCGCTCGAAGTCTAGTGCCAGGGTTCTTTCCTCAGGAGAAGAGGAAGCCTAGTTTCTCTTCTAGGATGTCGTCATTGAGCTTCTCGTACTTCTCGAGGAAGCCCACGTCATACCAGAAGGCATCGGTGAGGTAGGGATAGACTGGTTCGCTCTTGTGTATTAGGTGGGGAATTAAGTCGCCCATGATGTCAAGTTCCTTCTTGTAGGCGTTTACTTGCTCATCTAGGACCTTTCCGTTGAGTGCGAGCATTCCGATGCTGACGGGTCTTCCGAAGTCTGGTTTTTCTAGGAACTCTACTACTCGTCCATGCTCAACTTCAGCAACACCTACCGGCACTGGATACTTGGGGCTGAGTGCAAGGGTCGCTGTCGCACCCTTTTCTCTGTGTAGCCGCATGAGTTCTCCAAGGTTGATGTTGGAGATGATGTCGCCGTAGTAGACAAGGAAGTTGTCTTCGGGCTTTAGGAAACCTTTCTTGTCTGCGTTGAGGAGAGCTCCTAGGCTTCCTTTGATGTTGGGATCATCTTTGAGGTAGCTAATGGTGACGTTGAAGCGTGAGCCATCTCCGAAGTAGTTTGCTATCTGCTCTTGCTTATAGTCTGCGAGGAGGAAGATCTCATCGATTTTATAGTGGGCAAGGAGTCTGACTGCATACTCGAGAAGGGGTTTCTCACGTCGGCCGATGGGGATCATGGCCTTCTGGATGTAGTAGCTTAAGGGTCTCATTCGTGTTCCAATGCCTCCACACATGACTACACCCTTCATTCACTGATCCCTGCAAGATGGTTTGCGGGCGTCTGGGGCGTTTGAAATAAACCTTTATCAAGTGGGTGAAGCCGGCTTAGAATGTGGGTTTCAGGCGTGAAGTATCGTCTTCTAGATCTTCTTGCCTGCCCGATCTGTAAGACTTTCCCTCTCCCGTATTACGTGTTTGAGGAGAATGATTATCCCACTCGGAAGCTGAGTGAGCCGGTTCCGTATTGCCGCGAGTATTGCGGGTTGAACGTTGAGTATGTGGCAAAGCTGCAGAAGGAGAAGCTGATCTGTCCGGAGTGCATCAAGAAGGAGGTGGCGGAGGGATTGCTGAAGTGTCCGAAGTGTGGACGGTGGTATCCGATTATTGATGAGATTCCCCACATGTTGCCCGACGACCTGCGGGAAGAGAAGGACGACTCTGATTTTCTACGCAAGTGGAAGGCAAAGATACCGGTGGAAGTTCTGCGAGAGGGGAAGCCCTTCAATTTAGGCGTTGATGCAAAGAAATCATAGACTAACTCTCATAGTCTCCTCAGCCTGATCTGAGAGATTCTCTTGTCCTCTTATCGGCGAAGAGTTGAACCCGTCCACACTTAGGGCATAGGAACACGTCGAACGATAGGAGTCCCTCTCCAAGCTCTGCCCAATCCCCGAAGAGTAGATGCCAAGACCCGCTGGTGCCGCCTATGCGGAAGGGCACATCCATCACCCCTTCCATAGCTGCGCTACAATGAGGACAGATTACACTGGACGAGTCTTCTTGCGACATCTAAGATTCCTTTGGGAGCGGGTTCCTCAGGGCTATTCAAGTCTTCTCTCTCGGTAAGGTTTCTCCTGTTCTTGCGCACAAGATGACTCAAGCTTATATTTGGAAATGCAGTAGGCTCTGTCATGAGCGAAGCTCAAGCCCTTACCGTCCGCGACCAAATCCCCTCCTTGTCTCAGATGACCTATCTCGACAATGCCGGTGCGGGACTCCCGCCGATCTCGGTTACAACAGCAATGAAGGTGTTTGTTGAAGACTGGTCACAGAAGGGTGAACACTGGGAGGCGTGGCTTCAAGACGTTTTGGAGTTGAGACAATCATTTGGACGGCTTATCGGTGCGAAATCAGAGGAAGTTGGTGTCGTTCCGAGTGTTAGCTCTGCTCTTGCAGCCTTCGCTGCATCTCTCACCTACTCTAAAAGAAGCAAAGTTGTTACGAGTGGCCTGAACTTTCCTACGAATGCCATACTTTGGCAGCGGATGCGGGAGGCGGGACTTCTCAAGACTGTGGAGGTTCTCCCATCGCAGGAGGGTAGAATTCCTTTTGACGCTTACGAGAAAGCTATTGACGATGAGACTGCGATCGTATCGGTCGATTATGTTTCATGGTTCAGTGGATATCGGGAGCGAATTCGAGAGATTGCTGAGATAGCACATAGGCATGGTGCGATTATGGCTGTTGATGGCTTTCATGCTTTAGGAGTCTTTCCGTTTGACGTTAAGAAGGATGGGATTGATGTTTTCGTGAATGGTTTCTACAAGTGGATGTGTGGCCCGCATGGAGTGGCCTGCATCTATACTGATAGCAACCTGCTTCCGGATTTGAAGCCTGCCTATATTGGCTGGCATGGGATTAAAGATAATGTGATTGAAAGGATTCAGGCTGGGAGAGACCCCTTCGATGTTCCTTTCCCTCTTGATAGTGCGACGCCTTCCGCGACAGCGGCGCGTTTTGAGTGGGGAACGTGGGCGGCTGTGACTGTAAAGGGTGCTATCGAGGCGGTGAAGTTTGCTTTCGATACAGATGTTGCGGCTCGGTACGAGACTATTAAGAGGCGCAAGGCGAGACTGATGGAGGGTTTGCGGAATAAGGGAGTCGAGATCCTGACACCTTCAGAGGATGTGAATCCTGGAGGCGGGATTGTGACTTTTGGGACCAATGATCACAAGAAGGTGGTTAGCGACTTGATGCGGGAGAAGATCGTTGTTTCTGGGAGGTTTAATCATGTTCGAGTCTCTCCGCATTTCTATAATACGGCTGAAGAGATTGATACCTTTCTCGACGCTTTGAGGATTACTCGTTAAGGCTGTCTTGCCAGACTCTTGATTCTCGGCTGGGCTAGCCTGCATCATGGATGATTTTTGTGAGTTTATCCTGGTACTCATGGACAAGTTGTTCTGCTTTCTTGGGTTGTGTGGACTCGGCGTAGAGTCTGAAGACCGGTTCGGTTCCTGAGGGTCGGAGGAGAATCCAGCTGTCTTTCTCGGCCCAAATCTTGACTCCGTCGAGGGTTTCTGTCTTGAGATTACTTGCTTGGATGAGAAGCTTGGATAGTACCTTCTCCTTTAGTTCATTCTTGCAAGGAACCTTGCCTTTATTCACATAGTAGCGCGGGAGCTCCGCCATTAGCTTGCTGAGGGGTTTGCCTCTTTCGGCGAGGATTTGGAGCATCAGGCTGGCGGTCATGGTTCCGTCGCGTACAGGTTGATGTGGAGCATAGAAGACGCCTCCATTCTCCTCTCCTCCAAGCTTTGCCCCTGTTTCTATCACGGTGCGTGAGACGGTTATGGCGCCGACTTTGGTCCAGATGATCTTCCCGCCGTGTTTTGCCGCTATGTCGGGAATTGCCTTGGAGCAGTTGAATGTTGCAACAATCTTCTCGCCTGGGTTGTGGGTTAGGAACCAGTCGGCGATAAGGGCGAAGGATTTGTCTCCGTAGTAGGCCTCGCCCTTCTCATCCACGAAGATGCATCGATCGGCATCTCCATCGTGAGCTATCCCGAGATCTGCACCGACGGCTTTTACTGCTTTCGATAATCCAGCAAGGGCTTCGGGAGTGGGTTCCGGCTGGCGTCCTGGGAAGGTTCCATCCAAGTCTGAGTTCATGGTATATACTTTGCAGCCGAGGTCGCGCAGTAGGTAGGGCGTGATGAGGGTTCCAACCCCGTTTCCAGGGTCAATCATAACTTTGAGCTTGGCCTTAGCTATTCGCTTTGGCTCAATCTGCTTGAGGACGCCTCTCTTGTGGAGTTCGAGGGCTTCTGTGAAGGGAAACTCTTCGCCAACTTGGTTCCAAGGTTTGAGTTGGAAGTTTCTCTCGGCATAGATCCTCTCGATCTTCTCCTCGGTCTTTCGTTCGACCTCTACTCCGTCGGGGCCAATGACTTTGATTCCGTTGAAGGGCGCAGGGTTGTGGCTTGCAGTAATCATCACCCCTCCCGCAAAACCTCTCCTGCTAACCGCATACTGAAGGCTTGGGGTAGGTATCGTTCCGGCGTCGTGGACGTTGCATCCTGAAGCAAGTAGACTGCTTGTGATCGCGCTCTTTACCATCTGGCTGCTGGTTCTCGCATCACAGGCCACTATGATCTCGCTTTGCTTGAAGTGTGCGCCGATGGCCATTCCAATGTCGAGGAGGAATTGGGGTGTGAGTTCTTGGTTGATTACGCCTCGGATTCCGTTGGTGCCGAAGAGTCGGGTGGACATGGGTGATGGCACTTATTCTGACTGCAAGTGAGGTCTCGGAGCGGTGCCCGTGGCTATTTAACTCCGCCTCCAGTAGGGTGAACCTTCACGAGGACTTGGCTTGCCAGTGATCTCTCCGGGGAACGAGGAGATCCACTGGTTCAAGTGGAAGAAGGAGAGTTTCCAGCTTGCCCGGGTCCTTGATCGACCCATACTTCTTGATCTCACGGCTGTCTGGTGTTATTGGTGCCGCTTCATGGAGGAGAATTCCTATACGGATCCTGGAGTTGTTGGGCTTGCGAACGAACTCTTTGTACCAATTCGCGTGAACGTTGACCAGCGACCTGACATTAACGAGCGGTATAATTTCGGGGGCCTTCCAACGACTGCCGTACTCACCCCTGATGGAGAGACCATTAGCGGCGGGAGCTACATCCCTGCAGGGGAATTGAAATCCTGGCTCCTATCTCAGAGTGAATACTTCAGGGTGCAAAAGAATGAGATTATACGCAGACTCGCGTCCTTTAGTCAAGAGGCATCTAATCAGACTTGCGAGGGAGAGCTCTCTCAAGCAATTGTCACTGACCTGCAGCAAAGCTTGCTTGAGAATTTTGACAGGGTCTATGGTGGCTTTGGAACTCAGCCCAAATTTCCATTACCGGACGCTGTTGAACTCGCTCTAATCTCAGCGCATGCCGCTGGCGGAGAGGTCTTTCGCAAAATCCTCACCAAAACACTTGATGAAATGTCCATTGGAGGACTCTTTGACCATATTGAAGGAGGCTTCCATCGATATTCAACCACTCGCGATTGGAGCGTTCCGCACTCTGAAAAGATTTTGGAAGGAAATGCGGAGCTTATTCGGAATTACGTTCGCGCCTACAAACTTACTGGCGAGGAGACCTATCGAGGGATAAGCGAACACACCGTCGAGTACCTGTTAAACACCTTGCGAGATCCTGAGAAGGTTGCCTTCTATGGGAGTCAGGCCGCAGACGAAGAATACTATAATCTGCCGAAAGATGAACGCTCTGATAAGAATCCGCCTGCTGTCGACAAAACCGTCTTTACTAACTGGAATGCTTGTGCCATACTATCCCTGATTGAAGCCGCCTCAATTACCAAAGGAGAATCGAGTCTGCTCTCCATCTGCGAACGTGTAGTCAATTTTCTGTTCAATCAAGGTTTTGATGAGTCGAAGGGTATGCATCATTACTTCAATCCTGAACCCACCCTGACTGGGCTTCTGACTGATAATTTGGAGATGGCATCCGCTCTGCTGAACCTCCATATGGTTACCGGAGATCAGTCATATTTGATGGGTGCAGGCAAGTTGGCTCAAATTATGAAAAGGAAGTTCTGGGACAGAGAGAATGGAGGCTTTTGCGACCGTGTGACGAATCGTAATGCCGAAGGACATCTTAGGCGTCCCGAAAAGATATTGAATGATAACAGTCAAGCCGCCGAGTTCTTGCTCAAGCTTAGTGTAATAACTGGAAACGGAGAGTGGGAGGACATGGCTAGGAAGACTCTCGGCCTCTTCGCCGAGTCATACTCTGATCTGGGATTGCAGGCTTCTAGCTACGCGTCGGCTGTAAATCTCCTACTCCATGTTCCTATACGAATTGAGGTAATAGGGTCGCGAAAGGATTCCGAGTTCCATGAGTTCCTCAAGGCAGCGTCTAGTCATCTTGAGCCTCGATCCGTCGTGTTGCCGCTAGATGTTGATGATAGTCATGGCAGAATTAGAGAGCTTCATGCAAACCCCTCTCAAGACACTTACGCTCGTGTCTGCACTAGTACGCTGAATTCTGGCGCGATTTACAAGTCTTCTGAATTGGCGGCGAAGGTCTCAGCTGTCTCGAAGGCTGGATAATCCGTCAGATTTAGTGCGTCTAGTAACGCAGCTGGGTAATTGCGGAGTAGGTGTCCTGATGGGCTTCGCTTTACGGAGTGGCTAGCAATCTGGCGCTTTCTCGCTGCTTCATTGTTTGAACCATTTTTGTAGCGAGGCGGATCTGTTGACCTAATTTGGATTTCATGTAGCGCTGGTAGCATGTGTCTGAACAGAGGAACATTATATCGTCGTCAACTTGGACGTGTATGGCGTCTACGAGTGAGCTGATGTTTTCTCCGCATCTGGCACAGCTCATCCAGGTGTTGCCTACTTCCTCCTCGTGATGGTCATCTAGGCCGTTGATTGTTTGGTGCAACTTCTGTAAGAGTTTTGAAAGCATAACAATCCTCTGTCGCAATTCGTATGTTATGTATCTGATGATGGCAGAGTGGTATTTAAAGCGCCTATGAATCGTGTATCGGATTATTTACGATATTTCACATTTCACAAACCCAACGTCTGAAGAGCCCTGCACATGACGAATGGCTTGCAGTCTTCTTTAACCTGCAACCCGTGTTTTGAGTAAGCCTCATAACGGAGACCTATTCCTCCAGTCGCGCTCAAGAGGATACTGGAAAATGGCTGTTCAAAGATGGGCTGCTGTAATCTGGGAGAAAGACCTACTCTCTGGAAGAGGAACGGTTACTACGGGAAGTGAAGCCTTCGGCCACTTCCA
>Ga0099828_10003812_pt1 | contig 10580 bp, 10 predicted proteins | sample CZO8metaG_2_FD_79338 | JGI IMG/M metagenome (GOLD analysis project Ga0099828, IMG submission 79338) | Vadose zone soil microbial communities from the Eel River Critical Zone Observatory, Northern California, USA - CZOApr15con2H1.8 metaG | ecosystem: Environmental > Terrestrial > Soil > Vadose...
TCCTACGACCTCGTCGAGAGCATGCTTGTGATCTACGTCTTCCATGGCATTTCAAGTGTCTTCCTGGAACGGCGCAACATCGTCATCGACGTCATCGATTCGCTGGTAAGCCCGCGCATCCTGCGCTTGCTCGCCTTAATCGCCGATATCGTTTCGGTGATGTGTCTGCTGCTGTTCCTGTGGGGAATGCTGGAGCCTGCGATGCAGGCGTTCCAGTATGGCGATCGCAAGCTTGAATTGGGCATTCCGCTCTATGTGCTCTGGTTGTTCGCGCTGGCGGGCCTCATGGGCACGCTCGCCTGCGCCATCGCCGCCGTTACCCATATTTCGCTGCGCCAGCTACGGAGACAATTGTGAGTCCCGGTATTGTTGGCGCCCTCGGCATTCTGACCCTGCTGGTTCTTCTGTTCGTTCGCATTCCTGTCTGGGCGGCGCTCGCCCTGGTCGGCTTTGCCGGCAACTATATTCTGTCCGGGCTGCGGAGCGCGTTGACGCTCACCGGAACCTCCGCTTTCGATGTCTCATCCGCCTACACCCTCTCCGTCATTCCGCTGTTCGTGTTGCTCGGCGAGGTGGCCTCGAATACGCGGCTGTCGGCCGACCTCTTCAATGCGGCGCGCCTGCTCCTATCCGGTGTACGCGGCGGCCTTGCGATTGCAACCATCGCTGCCTCCGCCTGCTTTGGCGCGGTGTGCGGATCATCGATCGTCACCGCCGCGACCATGACCAGGATCGCGCTGCCGGAAATGCGCAAGGCCGGATATGACGACAGGCTGGCGACCGGATCGCTGGCGGCCGGCGGCAGCATCGGAATTCTGATTCCGCCGTCGATCATCCTTGTTATCTACGCCTCGATCGCCGAGCAATCGGTTCCAAAACTCTTCGCCGCAGCGTTGTTTCCCGGCCTGATCCTGACCGCGCTCTATATGGCAGTCGCGGTCGGCATCGCCATCGCCTATCCGCATTATGCGCCACGCATGGAGCGGGCATCGGCGCGCGAGCGGCTGAAGGCGCTGGCAGGCCCGTGGCAATTCATCCTGCTCTTCATCGTCACCATTGGCGGAATCTATGCCGGCATCTTCAGCCCAACCGAAGCGGCGGCGGTTGGAGCGTTCGGCAGCATCCTGCTCGGAGCTCTCGGTCGCCGGCTGACCTGGGCGACGCTGTGGCGTTCGATCGAAACATCGATCCGGACCAGCTGCATGCTGTTCGTCATCATCATCGGCGCAAACATCTTCTCATCGTTCATGGTGCAGACCCAGTTTCCCACCATGCTTGCAGACGGCGCCAGCGCCCTCAACCTTTCGGCACCGGTCGTGATGGTGATGATCGTGCTGGCCTACATCGTGATGGGGTGCTTTCTCGAAGGCATCGGCATGGTGCTGATCACCGTCCCGGTGTTCCTGCCGCTGGTCGTCAAATTCGGCTACGATCCGATCTGGTTCTCCATTCTGGTGGTCATCGTCGTCGAAGTCGGATTGATACATCCGCCGGTCGGAATGAACCTTTTCGTCATCCAGGCCCAGGCCCCCGACGTAAGGATCACCAGTATCTATCGCGGGATCATCCCGTTTCTGATCGCGCCGCTACTGCTGATCATCATTCTGTTCCAGTTCCCCCGCCTCGCGCTGTGGCTGCCAAAGCTGCTGTATGGATGATCCGATGACCAATGTCCTTGTCCTGGAAACCTACGCCGAGGTCTATCGCGACGCGCTGCGCGGCGAATTCCACGATCTCGAGATTCAGGTTGCGAACTCGGCGAACGTTGCCACCGTCAATTTTGCGGAGGTGGACGTACTGATCGCGTTTGGCATGGGCGTCACCGATACGCTATTCACGCGCATGCCGGGGCTGAAGTGGGTGCAGTCGCTGGCGACCGGCGTCGACCATTTCCTGCGCAGCAAGACCCTGCCCGCCGGAGTGATTCTCACCAGCGGCCGCGGAATGCACGGGCCGGCGATGCGCGAGACCGTTCTGCATCTGATGCTCTCGGTCAGTCATGACAGCAACCGTCTGGTGGCCGACAAGACTGCTCGTCGCTGGGAGCGGCGACCATGGCCGCTGCTGGCGGGCAAGACCGCCGCGGTGATCGGCACCGGCGTCGCCGGCTCGGCAATCGGAGCCGCGCTGCAGGCGCTCGGCATGCGCGTGGTTGGGATCAGCGGGACGCCGCGCGACGTGGACGGCTTCGACGTGGTGCTGCCGCGACAGGAACTGACGAAGGTCGCGGCCGATGCGGACTATCTCGTCAACGTGCTGCCGGCCGATGCCGTAAACCTGAACCTGATCGGGCGCAAGGTTTTTGCCGCGATGAGGCCGCGCGCCTATTTCATCAATGTCGGGCGCGGTGAAACCGTCGATGAAGCGGCCTTGATCGAGGCGCTGGAGCAACGCCGCATCGCCGGCGCGGGCCTCGACGTTTTCGCCACCGAGCCGCTGCCGGCCGCAAGCCTGCTGTGGGAGATGCCCCATGTCTTCATCGCGCCGCATATCGGCGGCCTGTTCGAGGAATATGCGCAGATGGCGATGCCCCTGATCATCCGAAACATGCGCGCCTTCCGGTCCGGTCAAACCGACGAGATGATCAACAAGGTGGACCGCTCGCGCGCTGCAACGGCGGAGACCCAGCCATGAGCAACACCGTAGATCCCGCAAGCCGGATCCTGACCCGGATTTCCGACGCTGAACTGATGCGGCGCTGGGCCGCGGTTCGCCGCGTCATGCAGGAGCGCGGCGTCGACGCCATCGTGATGCAGAACACCAACGACTGGCTCGGCGGCTATGTGAAATGGTTTACCGATCTTCCGGGCAACAATGGCTACCCGCGTACTGTCGTCTTCCACGCCGACGCCCCGATGACCCTGGTCGAGATGGGCCCCTCGAATGTGCGGCGGACATACACCGCCGACGAAACGCTGCATCGCGGTGTCGGCGAAATGCTGCATACACCGTCATTCACATCCATCGCGTATACGGACCAGGATGATGTGCAACTAGCGATCGAAGCCCTCCGCCGCGACGCGAAACGCGCCATTGGCCTCGTTACACCCGGGATGCTGCCTTACGCCTTTGTCTCTGCACTGAAGGAACAGCTCCCCGCGACAGCATTCGTCGATGTCACTGCTGACATCGACGCCATCAAGGCGATCAAGAGCGACGAGGAAATCGCGCTGATCCGGCGAACCGCCCGGGTGCAGGACGAGGTCTTCGCGGAAGTCCTCAAGGAGATTCGTCCGGGCCTGCGAGACATCGACGTCACCTCGATCGCCCAACGCAAGGGCCAGATCCTCGGCAGCGAACAGGGCATCTTCCTCGGCGGCTCGTCCCCGCTCGGGATACGCTCGCCCTTCGTCCCGCGTTACATGCAGGGCCGAACGCTGCAAAGGGGCGATCACCTCTCGCTGCTGATCGAGATCAATGGCCCTGGCGGTTTCTATACGGAAATCGCGCGCACGATCGTGCTTGGCAAAGCTACCTCGGAGCTAACAGATGCATTTGCGGCCGTCCGGGCCGCGCAGGGCTATTCACTGAGCATCATGAAGCCCGGGGTTTCTGCGAAGGAGATCTTCGCGAAACACAACGCCTACATGACGAGGAACGGCATGCCGGCGGAAACCCGCCTCTATGCACATGGCCAAGGCTACGACATGGTCGAGCGTCCCCTGATCCGTCAGGACGATGATATGACGCTGCAGCAAGGCATGTGTCTTGCCGTGCATCCCGGATATGAAACCCCGTCGCTGTTCGCGGTGATCTGCGACAACTACTTGATTGAGGCCCACGGACCTGGCGATTGTCTGCACCAAACAGCGAAAACGCTTTTTGAAATCGATTAACGATCAGCCCAGAACGGCCGCCACCGCACAGGGCAACACCAAGGCCTCCGCCAATGCAATAGCCCAGGTAATCGCTCGCAAACCTACATTTGTATACAGGAATACCACATTATTGGCATAAACAAGGGAACTATTGCAAATCTAAGCCAATAATGTATACATATTGGATCCCACTAGAGGCGCTATCGAGAAGTATTTGTCATGATCCCATCGTTCCCGATGAATGCCTGGTACGCCGCGGCGTGGGATGTCGATATCAAACACGCGCTGTTTCCTCGGACGATCTGCGGCAAGCACATCGTCATGTACCGGCAAGCCGACGGACAAGTGACCGCGCTGGAGGATGCCTGCTGGCATCGGCTGGTGCCGCTTTCGAAGGGGCGGCTCGAAGGCGATAGCGTGGTGTGCGGCTATCACGGCCTGAAATACAATGCGTCCGGCCGTTGCACCTTCATGCCGTCGCAGGAAACCATCAACCCGTCGGCGTGCGTGCGCGCTTATCCGATAGTCGAGCGTCACCGGTTCATCTGGTTGTGGATGGGCGATCCCGCGATAGCCGACCCCGCGCTCGTTCCTGACATGCACTGGAACGACGATCCAGCCTGGGCCGGAGACGGCAAGACAATTCACGTCAAATGCGATTACCGGCTGGTCGTCGATAATCTGATGGACCTGACGCATGAGACGTTCGTGCATGGCGGGAGCATCGGCAATGCAGCCGTCACGGAAGCACCGTTTGATGTGACTCACGGCGACAAGACCGTGACCGTGACGCGCTGGATGCGCGGCATCGAAGCGCCGCCGTTCTGGGCCAAGCAATTGCAAAAGCCGGGACTGGTCGATCGCTGGCAGATCATTCGGTTCGAGGCGCCCGGAACCGTCAATATCGATGTTGGGGTGGCTCCGGCCAACACAGGGGCGCCGGAGGGCGACCGCTCGCAGGGCGTCAATGGCTTCGTGCTCAACACCATGACGCCGGAAACCGAAACGACCTGTCATTATTTCTGGGCTTTCGTGCGCAATCATCATTTGACCGAACAGAAACTCACCACCGAAATCCGCGAAGGGGTCGCCGGCATTTTCCGCGAAGACGAGATCATTCTCGAAGCGCAACAGCGGGCGATCACCGAAAACCCGGATCGCGCGTTCTATAATCTCAACATCGATGCCGGCGCGATGTGGGCGCGACGCGTGATCGACCGCATGGTTGCCCGGGAAATCGCACCTTCACGGATGCACGCGGCGGAGTGAGATGTCCAGAGAACGTGATCCCGATCGCTCCGTATCTCACACCGTACGCGCCCAGCTCGCGCTGCGGGATCTGATCCTTTCCGGCCGGCTGCGGCCAGGCGAGCGAATTTCGGAACTGTGGGCGGTCGAAACCACCGGCGTCTCGCGAACACCGGTGCGCATGGCGCTGGTCCGGCTCGAGGAGGAAGGCCTGCTGGAAGCAATTCCTTCCGGCGGGTTCATGGTGAAGGCCTTCACCGAACGTGACATCCTCGACTCCATCGAGTTGCGCGGGGTGCTTGAAGGTCTTGCAGCCAGATTCGCTTCCGAGCGAGGCGTGTCCGCGCGCGATCTTGAGCCGTTGAAAGAGGCCCTGGCGGAACTGGACAGACTGGTCGCGCAGGATTCGATCTCGGTGGAAGCGTTCTCGTCCTACGTCACGATGAACGCCCGCTTTCATGCACTGCTTACGGAATTGTCTCACAGTGGCCCGCTGATCCGGCAAATCGACCGCGCCTCCGCGTTACCGTTCGCATCACCCAGCGGGTTCGTGATGGCACAATCGGTGCTGCCGGAAGCGCATCAGATCCTGATCATCGCGCAGGACCATCACCGCATTGTACTTGACGCGATTGAAAATCGAGAAGGGGCACGGGCGGAAGCGGTCATGCGCGAGCATGCGCGCCTTGCCGCTCGAAACTTGCGGCTAGCGCTGCGCAATCGAACGCATCTCGATCTGTTGCCGGCGTTGGCGCTGATCCGTTCTCCTGTCGCCGAATGAACGTTTGAGGACTTCATGCGATTTGAACTTAAATGGACGAAGTGCACGGTGGACGCGATACGCGACGTAACGCCCGCGATTCGTGAAATCGTGCTGCGGCCGGAAGGGTTCGGCATCGAAAATTACGCTATCGGCAGTCACGTGAATGTTGCGGTGTTGATCGACGGACGGCCGGAAACCCGCTGCTATTCGCTGGTCGGCGACATCGCTCCCGATCGATACCGGATTGCCGTTCGGCGTGCGCCCGACAGTCGCGGCGGCTCGCTCCATATGTGGTCGCTCAGGCCAGGCGCGACCATCGAGGTATCGAACCCGGCTTCGCTGTTCGAAATCGACTGGTCGCGAAAGTCCTTTTGCCTGATCGCGGGCGGAATCGGCATTACGCCGATCATCGGCATTTCGAGTGCGTTGACGCGCAGAAACGCCGAAGTAGAACTGCACTACGCGGTCAAATCACGGCACGATGCCGCGTTTCTCGACGAACTGTCCGGTTCGCTGGGAGATCGTCTCACTATCCACGCCAGTGACGAAGGCAAGCGGATCAATCTGGACGACACTTTCGGTCGTCTGCCGGCGGATGCGTTGGTGATCATATGCGGCCCGATGCGCCTTCTCGAAGCGGCCCGGCGCAGTTGGGCGGCAGCCGGACGCGTGCCAACCGACTTGCGATACGAGACATTTGGCTCGAGCGGTCTTTTGCCGACGGAAGCGTTTCGGGTCCGGATAGATAATTCCGGCCTCGAGATCGTGGTTTCCGAAAGCAAATCGATGCTCGCCGCACTCAATGAGGCTGGATACGAAGTCATGTCGGACTGCCAGCGCGGCGAATGCGGTGTCTGCGCGATCGATGTCGTTTCCGTGGATGGCCAGATCGATCATCGCGATGTCTTCTTTAGCGATCAACAGAAGAAGTCGAACGGCAGGATCTGTCCCTGTGTCTCGCGTGCGGTTGGCGCAATCACCGTGGATACGCTTTATCGGAACGACGCTCTTTAGCGGGCGAACTGCCTCCTCGCCAAGCCCTGCCTAATCCTAGGTGATCATGACGTTCATTTCACTCGTTTGGTCGCACCAACATTCTTCGCACGGGAAATAGCGCAACGCGGTAGCGTTGCGCGACATATCCCCAAATTCCCTTCGGGGCGAACAACATGATCACAATCGCAAGTGCACCGAGCAAAATCAGATACCAGGTGCCAAAGTCCGCAAGGTAGTGCTGCATCGTGTAGAACACCATCACGCCGATGATTGGACCTTCGATCGTGCCGACCCCGCCGATGATGACGATAAAAATCACGTAGGCGCTCCAGTCCAGCACCGAAAACGCGGCGTCCGGCGAGATACGCGCCTTCTGCAAATAGATCAGCGCACCGATCATCCCGGTCGCGGCCGCGACCAGCACGTAAACGCCGAGCTTGGTGCGGAAGCTATCGACGCCGGAAGTTTCGGCGGTCGCTTCGGAATCGCGGATGGCGAAAAGCGCAAGGCCGTAGCGCGATCGCAACACAAGATAGACCAGCAACGGCGCTCCAGCCGCCAGCGCAAGTGCGATCCAGTAGGTAATAATGTCGCGTGCGGCCGGCGAGCGCACTTCGAACATCACCTTGACCCATTCGATGCCGAAAATCTCGTTGGTGGCCGATGGCGGCAGCGACGTTCCAGTGCCTCCACCGAGTTGCTTGAATTGTGCGAACACAAGCCGATACACCTCGGCAACGACCCAACTTCCAATCGCAAAATAGGGACCGCGAAGGCGGAATACCACAAACGCCGTCGGCACTGCGAATGCCGCGGCGATCAGCCCCGACAGCACCACCGCTGCGATTGGATCGATATCGGCGCCGATCGTAAGTGCAAACAGCAGATAGCCGCCGAGACCGACAAATGCCTGCTGCCCGACCGAGACGAGCCCGGCATACCCCGCAAGCATATTCCAGCACTGTGCCAGCGCGAGCATATAGAAGACGAAAATCAGATCCTGAATCAGTCCGCGGCCGGCAAAGGCCGGCAGAGCGGCAAAGATCAGGACAAGGACGACGCCGGCGAGCGCCAAGACCGAAGACGCGCGGGTTTTCGTTTCGGTATGATATCGTGTCGGCTCCATCAATTGGTTCCCGTGACCCCTCGCCATCACCGTTCAATCCACCGCGCGAGGAAACAGGCCGCGTGGCCGCAGCACCACCACGAACAGAAAGGCGATGTGACCCGCCAATATCTGCCATTCCGGGTTCAGCTTGGCGCCGACGGTCTGCGCCAGGCCGATAATGATGCCACCCGCGAGCGTGCCCCACAGACTCCCGAGGCCGCCGATGATCACGGCCTCGAACGCGTAGATCAGCCGCGCCGGACCGATGGTCGGATCGAAATTGGCGCGGATGCCAAGATACAGCGCTGCAATCGTCACCACCACCATCGCGATCCCCATGGCGATCGAGTAGATTCGATGATGGTCGATGCCCATCAACTGCGCGATTTCGAGATCGTCGGAGGTGGCGCGAAATGCCCGCCCGAGCGCAGTGCGATAAAACAACAGATTGAGCAGCAGGATCACCGCGATCGCAGAGCCAAGCGTAAGCAGCGGCATCACGCCGATCGCCAGATTGCCGCCGAGATGAATTGAAGCGGTCTCGATCGCGCCGAGCCGCAGCCGGCGGCTGTCGGCGGTAAAGGCCTCGAGCAGCCCGTTTTGAATGATGATGGACAGCGCGAAGGTCACCAGCAGCGGCGGCAAAAGATCACGTCCCAACGTTCTGTTCAGCAGCACATGCTGCAAGGCAAAACCCGCGGCGAACATCGCCGGCATTGCGAGCAGAGCCGCGAGAAATGGATCGAAGCCGAACCACGTCGCCAGCGCGAGGATCGCGAACGCCGCCAGCACGATCAGATCGCCGTGGGCGAGATTGACCAGCCGCATGATGCCGAAGATCAGCGACAGGCCGGCGGCGAACAGCGCATACAGCCCGCCAAGCAGAACGCCCTGGATGATCGTGTCGAGCCAATCGAGCATGCTCAACGTCCGAAATAGGCAAGGTGAACCTGTTCGCGTGTTAGTTCCGTTGGCCGCCCTGACAGCGACACCCTACCCTCCTGGAAACAATAGACACGGTCGGCGACCTTCATCGCCTGCGCGATGTCCTGCTCGACGAGCACGATGCTGGTGCCGTTCTGTTTGATCCGCGGCATCGCATCGTAGATATTTCGGATTACAATCGGCGCCAGACCGAGACTTATCTCGTCGCATAACAGCACGCGCGGGTTTGACATCAACGCGCGCCCGATCGCGGCCATCTGTTGCTCTCCGCCGGACAGCGTGTGGCTCGGCGCGGTCCGGCGTTCTTTTAGCACCGGGAACAGCCCATAGATGCTATCCAGCGACCATATCCCGACCACATGCCGGCCGTAGCTTCCGATCAGCAGGTTCTCCTCAACCGTCAGCGAGGAGAACAGCCGCCTCCCCTCCGGCACCATCGCGATCCCGAGCTTGAGAATATTTGCCGCGCCAAGCGCGCCGATGGGCCTGTCCTCGAACCGCACGCTATCGGGCTCGGCGCGGATCAGGCCGGTAATGGCCTTGAGGTAGGAGGACTTGCCCGCTCCGTTGGCGCCGATGATCGCAATCGTCTCGCCTGGGCCGATCACAGTGTCGATCCCGTACAGCGCCTGGAAGTCTCCGTAGTAAGCGGTAAGGCCGCGGGTCTCGAGCATTGGATGTCTCACGCCAACAGACCGATATAGAATTGCCGAACCTCCGCGGAAGCCATCACCTCCAGCGGATCGCCCTCGGCGACTTTCTTTCCGAAATTCAATACGCTCAGCTTTCCGACCACCGCCACCAGCGCGTGCACGATATGCTCGATCCAGATAATGGTCATTCCCGCGGCATGGACTTGCTTGATGGTCTCGACAAGTTCGAGGCACTCCCCCTCGGTTAGTCCCCCTGCGATCTCATCGAGCAGCAACAAATGGGGGTTGGTTGCGAGCGCGCGCGCCATCTCCAGCCGCTTGCGTTCGAGCAATGTCAGTGCACCGGCAAGCGTGTTGGCGCGTTTGAGCAGATGCAAGCGTTCAAGAATTTCCGCACAGGGCGCGGCGGCGGCGCGCTCCGTCAAGCCCCCGCCATGCACAGCAGCGACCAGCAGATTCTCGAACACCGTGAGATTCTCGAACGGCCGAGGGATCTGATGTGAGCACCCGATTCCGGCGATGCAGCGCTCATGCGGCCTGGCCACGGTAATATCACGACCGTTCAGGCGGATTTCGCCCGCATCGGGTGCGAGACCGCCGGCGATCAGGTTGAAAAGCGTCGTCTTGCCGGCGCCATTCGGGCCAATGATCCCAAGCGCCTCGCCCTGCGCGACCGACAGATCGATATCGTCCGCCGCGATGACCGAACCGAAACTCTTGCGCAGGCCTTTAATCTTCAGCATGCGCTTGAGTTTAACAACACGACGGACGAATCGGAATGTAATCGCAAACCTGCGCCGGGGGTGCTCCGCTCGCCTCGCCCTGCTCTCAACCGATCACCTCCATTTTGCCGCCGGCCGGAATGTTTGGCGCAGTCCTGTTGTCGGTGATGACGATGTCGTATTTATTACCGTCCTTCACGCGCCATTGGCCGCCGACCAGCGGTGTCTTTGCGACGTTTTTTGCGGCGAATGGCGGCAGGTTCGCTCCGTTCCACTGTACCTTGCCGACCACGGTATCGAGATCGGTCGCGGCGATCGCAGCGACCA
>Ga0099828_10003814_pt1 | contig 10578 bp, 4 predicted proteins | sample CZO8metaG_2_FD_79338 | JGI IMG/M metagenome (GOLD analysis project Ga0099828, IMG submission 79338) | Vadose zone soil microbial communities from the Eel River Critical Zone Observatory, Northern California, USA - CZOApr15con2H1.8 metaG | ecosystem: Environmental > Terrestrial > Soil > Vadose...
GGGTATCCTCACCGGCATCGCGTGCAGGCGAGCAAGCCTGGTCGTCGATCTGTTCTCGTACAAGTACGCGACGTGATGCATTGTAAATCTCCTGAGAAACGTAATGCGTCATCGATCCCTCCAAGACCCTTTCTTCTTGACAGACGGGCCAGCATCAAGCATACTGGTTGCACAGGCCCGTTTTGGCAGCAAAAAACTGCCGGGATGCGTGCCTCGCTACTGGGGCGTTTGGACAACTTACCAGTAGCAAGGCCTCGGGTCAGCAATGGAGGCGTCTGGAGTTCCCGCTCCAGGCGTCTTCTTGACTTTCTGCTCATTTAGGTGCTAAGACTATCAAGCCTTGATAGTCTCCTAACAGCAGCCCCCTGATAGATAATAACAGCTTCAAATATCATGTTAAGTGCTTCAAGAAATTCAACAGCTTCAATAAGAATTGTAGCACAAGAATTTATTTGTGTCAAGGCGTAGGCGTTTGAATTTTTGTAAAGAACTTCAAGAGGTTCAACAGGACATGTTATAATGATGCATATTGTTACATAAGGATAGTTTTTATGAACGATCATTCCAATGACATGCCGTCTCAGCGGACTATCGCTGGACATTCAAGAAAGAAAGCCCCTCGTGAAGACTTGTTGACAGCTTCTGAGGCTACCCAGGAGTTACATATTCCTAAAACTACATTTCAACGGCTCGTTCGAGCAAAGCAAATACCGAAAGAGGTTCCATTTGGGCGAACCGAGGGATATTATCCAAAAGAGTTCATCCTGATGCTTGCGTCTCACCTCAAAGGGCAAACTTCCTACAAAGAAGTGCTTGCGCTCTTGGAGCAGATGAATCCTAAAGAGCCAGAACAATTAGGTGACACTGATTGGATTCGGTCTAGCGATTTACCATATGTTCTTGCTCTCGATTATGAGATGTATGGCATGGCTGGCGTTGTTGATATGCATATTACAAGCAAATGGTGGGAAAGGAACCCGTATCAATGTCGTATTTTGTTCGATAAATCAGATAGAACAAAAGTTTGGGGTGCCCTTACTGTTATACCCTTGCCCCTTGCGATCATCTATCAGCTCCTCAGTCGTCAAGTTTCAGAACGTGACATCTTTCCAGATGATATCCAACTTTATGAGCCAGGAAACGCCTATGATGGATATGTCGCGTCTGCGATTATCCGGCCAGAGCGCCGCGCATATTTTCGTATGCTGATCCAAAGCGTTTTCACATTCTGGTGCGATCAGTATCCTTCTATCCGACTGAGGCGGCTTTACGCCTATGCATCGACAGATGAAGGATTTGATCTGATTCAGCAGTTGCTTTTCTCGCCTCGCTATGACCTTGGCGAGAATGCGTATGAACTCGACCCGATGCGTCGTAACCGTTCAAGGCTCATTCGTTCATTTCAGGAGTGCATCAAGATGAAAGATGCGAAATGAGCCTAATCCATGTTTTCATAGGGGTAGTCTGCACACCTTCATTCAATTGTTCAGGTACTTTGGGACTACTCCTATGAGTGAGGAGCAATTCCGGCTCTCTTGTGCATAAGTGTAGCAGAGAAGCTCTCTCCCCTGTTGGTTTTTTTGAACCATTAGGGGCATTTAATGGTTTTCTTCAGAACCATTAGGAAAAATTCGTCTCTTTACCGAAACAGTCAAGAGCTTCTAGTCTGGGGAAAGTCGTTTCCGATACCATTGTGCTGATCAGGCCCTTTTCGTCGGAATGTCTGGACAGGGGAAAGCGAACGTGATACATTCCCATCAGTACCGCAGGGAGAAAGCGGCTCTTTCATTTGCAGGGCGATTCCGCGTTCATGAGTATTGACACGGTCTTTTCTCATGTGCAGCTATTTCAGTGGAAAAATAGGAGACACCAATGGTTGAAGTACACCTCCCTCAGCTATTTCCGACGATGACTCACGAAGACCTGCTGACGATCACTCAGTGGTACGTGGAGGAAGGAGACATCGTCAATCCGCAAGATTTCCTACTGGAAGTAGATGCTCCCCCTGGATTCATCAGCATTCCCGTTCCCCCTACTGTGACGACGGCAGCCAGGGTAGAACGCATTGAGGCAGAGAAGAAAATACGCCTGGGTGATCTGCTCCTCACGTTGGAACCTCTCTTCGCATCGTAGAGAGACCCAGGCTTCTATGTCCATGTTTTTCGCACCTATCCCTGCACACAGGATGCTGTCCAGAATGAGTTTAGGCAGCATCTCAGCCGCGAGAATGGTCGAAACCCCACTCCGCTTCTCAGTTGGAAGAAGAGAGAAACGGAGTGGGGTTTCTTGTGGTCCCCTCCTTACTTGCTAATCATTGGTACCGCCACCCCCATCATCTGGTGGTCGATCGTCCCCCCAGTGGATTCTCATGGGTGCTCCTTTCTGTAGAAGTACACTCTCTCAGATCGAAAAAGGCTAACCTACTTCAACAACATACATAGAGTACAGGCATGATTCACCGCTGGAATAGCGGTGAATCATGCCTGTCTGGTAATTTGTCCTTCAGGCTGCTCGAATGACAATATGCAAGCATCCAGCTCAGGATCTTGTACGAAGGTCCTCAGTGCCTGCGGAGAGACGGCGATGCCTAGCTCTTTCATCGCGGGCAGCGTGTCAAGGGCGATCACGCCCGCCGCGAGTTCGTCTAGTACCACCTCCCCGCGTTCGCTCACCGCTTGCTCGATCTTCCAGAGTCCTCGCAAGTAGAGGGCATCTTTCGAGTAGCAGACTCCCACTTGCTGGAGATCAGGAACTCCTCGGAATGTGCGGAGAGCACGGGCCAGCGCGTGCTTGCGCGCAAACTTCCTCGCCGTCTGGATATCCTGGTCAGGTCGCTTGAGCAGGCGCAGAAGGTACACAAACAGCTCGAAGAAGGTGCAAAGCGAGAGGAAGTTTTGCGGAGCGGTGATCACTCCGGTGGCCAGGCCAGTTGCTACGGTTCCAAACCACACCGCCGTCTCGTCGTGCAATTGCCCGGTACGTGAGGCTTGCTGAATCTCGTAATATGTCGCAAGCCCCTCCTCAGTCTCTAGTGAGTTCTTTGTATGGATGCCGAGAAGGCCGAGAGGCGAACGTTCTCCGGCAGCGCACCGTGCGACATGGACCGCAAGTTCGTGTGCTAGGTAATCCTTGAGCTGCTGCACCGAGATCGGGCTAGTCGGAAGGTATAACTGGCGTAGTCCCTGTTCAACATGAGGCACGCTGGCATGCACGTCGGCCACCACCTGCCATCCCTCAAAACCACTCTTACGGAGCACATCTTCCAGGAAGCGCTTCGCCGTCTGTGCATCCACCATGCGTCGCAGCTGAGCAGACGGCAACAAGGCTTCTGTTCGCAGTTCCTGAGCTTCGTGTTCGCTAGAGGACAGATCGAGTGAGAGGTAGAGCTGGCCGCGCAGGAACTGGACCACTTGCTGACTCGCTTCGCGCAGGGCTTCTCGCCGCTCCTGGCTCGCTGCTTCCCCCATGTCCGCAAGGAGCATCCCTTGTAGCACGATGCGCCGGATGCGGGCGAGGGCGTAGTGCATCTCTTCGGCGGCGGGCACCGAATTGAGGCGGAGGTTGAGGTCCCTGAACCGCTCACTGTCTCCGGCATAGCTCGCTTCGATCAGCTGCAGGTACCACATCTCTTCCTCGATGGTCTCGGTGTACAGCTGGCGCACGATGGCATTCGGCTCCTCCCGGTCGATCTCTCCCTGCAACTCCAGCAAGCCGACGATCCGTCGGCGCACTTCCTCGATCTCGATGGCGGGATACTGCAAGTGCGGAAGCCGCTGCTCGGTGAGGGCTGCCGCGAACTCGCGTTCCCGGGACTGCGTGATGAGCGCTTTGAGCTGCTCTTTCGCGTCCTCGGAGGCTGGGGGGAAGAGCAGGCCCCACTGACCCTGCTCGCTTTCCGTGAAGGGACCGGCGGGGGCCAGCCACCAGTACGAGTCAAACGCGGCAAGCTCGCGGTATCGCTCTACCCAGCGCCAATCCAACTGGTACTGGCGCGCTGCTCCTGTCTTTTCGCGCCACTGCTCGATCTGCGTGAGGGCATCTTGTGCGAACATGCGGTAATAGCTCCTTCTTGGATGTATGTGATCGAGAGCCTCTCGAAGCAACGGCTCCGCTTCATTCACTTTTCCTACCAGCACGTAGAGGCATCCGCGATTGATTCGATGAATCCAGATTTCCTCTTGTGAGAATGTATACCCAGCGTTGGCAAGGCGTAGCGCTTCGGTGTAGGCTTGCTCGTCGAAACGCAGGGCCTCGCGAAAACGACCAAGCGCCGCCAGTGTCTGTGAGGTGTCTCCGTAGAGTGGAGCGAGGCTATCGACCTCGGCATATCCCTGTTCTTGCAGTTCTCTGCTCTGTTCCAGCGCCTGGAGCGCTTTTTTGCACCGCCCGGTCTTGCTGAGGTGATAGCCCAGGTAGTTCAAGACGCGAGCCAGGCGTTTCTTGAGGAAGAAGCTCTTGAGAGGAGAGGATTCTTCAGCAGCCGAGAGGAGAGCACTGCACTCATCATAGAGCACAATCGCCTGCTCGCGCAATGCTTGAGCTGCTCCCACATCTCTCTGTTCTTCGGCGTACTCGCTCCACCTGCTGAACAGCCATGCACGTTTCTCAAGGAGAGATGCCTCCAGGTCAACGTTGGACACCTGCTGTGGCTGCAACCGCTCGTAGCAAGTATTGAGAATGGCTTGTGCCTCTTCGTACTGCCCCACGTTCATCTCGTGCAGCATGAGGATATGAGTAAGATGCACTTCCACCGATGGTTGCAGTGCAATCTCCTGGGCCAGCACGGCCTCGCGGATGTACCAGTAATCGGTCGCCCGCTTGCGCTCAATGGATTTTCCGAGAAACGGCGAGAGGAAGTGATACAGCAACAGCCCTCCGCACTTGCTGTTCAAGGATGACCGCCAGTCAAAGGTCTGCATCTCCTCCTCGGCCACCCGTGCAATACGGATGGCATGGCCCAATCTGAAGCTAAATGTGGCGTAGCGAAGCAGCAGTTGAGCGGCTTCAAGCAGCTGCTGGTGTTTGAGCAAGAGAACGGCGAGCGCGGTGACGACGGCTCCCGCTTCCTCCTTTTGTAGCGTTTCGTGAGTGAGCCATTCCCTGCACATCGCGATGACGTGCTGTTCCGCCTCGCGCATCCGACCTTGGAGTGCCAGCCGCTGCACCCCGGCTTCGGTGACAATCGGTAAGAGCCTGGCACGTCTGGTGTACATCATTGCATCAATGTCAACCAGTGATGCTCGCTGAAGTTCTTTCCATGCATAGATCGGATTCTGGCAAATGCTGGTCAGAAGGGGGAATGCCAGGGGGATCTCCGTTGCTGAGAGGACTTCCAATAGGCGCTCCGTATCTTTTGAGAGGCGCCCGCTAATCACCTGCTGGAGGAGCTCCTGAGCTTCCACATCGGTGTCATCGAAAACGTGAGGTTCTTCCAGCAAGGTTTGAAGAAGGCGGTCTTCTTGGTTTGCCTCTGGAAGCTCTCTTATCTTGCCGCTTTCCCACGAATAGGCGAGGCGACGTTTGAGCGTCGCTGCGCGCAACTCGATCATGCCAGGATTCCCGCCGCATCTTCCGCACGCCTGTTGTACCAACTCTTCAGAGGCAGTGCTGAATCCGAGGCGTCTCCAGATGGAGGAGGCGGTTTCTGGCGACAAGGCCGGGAGGTACGTTTCTTCGATGAAGGTTCGATCTTTCATCGTCCACACTGGCCACTCGCGCGTAGCAAGAACAAGCGAACTGCGGTGCGGGCACTGGACAAAGGCAACGAGAAATTGCTGCCAGTGCTCAGTGAGCGCGCCGTTGGCTTGCAGGATGACTTCTGCCTGATCCACGAGCAGTGCTACTCGTTTGGCGGTATGTGCTAGTTGGCGCATGATTAAGTCAATGCGCTGCGTCGGAGAGAGTACCTGGATGTCTCCAGGATGGACAGTAAGTGCTGTCAGAATCGTTGCCAGGATTTGATTGAGATACTCCTCGGCAGTCATACTGGTCGGTGTGGGACCAGGAAAGTACAGCGCAGAAAAACCCGTCTCGCTAGAAAGTTGTCGAAAGAGAAGATTCAACGCGCCTGACTTGCCAATCCCAGCTGGACCTTGTACGACGATGAGCTTTTTGACAGGAGTGGATTGCATCAATCTCACAGTGTCCCGAAGCCAGGTTTCTCTTCCCACAATATGGCTAATATCGTCTGGAAGTGGGGGAGAAAAGAGCATGTCTTGAAAAGAGAGAGAAGTGCTCTGATGATGGCTGCTAACCTGGGTCAGCGTCGCATGAAGCTGCTTCCAGGCGGCGTCTGATCGGTTTTCTCGCCGCCTTTCTTTCTGCTCGATAGCAGCTCTGGCAAGTTTGACATAGGTGTAGCACGTCTCTGCGTCAAACATCATGCCCGCCTGCACAAGCAGCTTGAAGATGAAGAGCAACTCATCAAACTGTGGAGCGCGTCTTCCATTTTCGATACGTTGGTATGTGACGCGATGCCACTTCATTTCCCATTTGGGCAAATAGCAAGGGATCAGTTCGATGATATCATCAAGGGGAACACGCCAGTGTTTCCGCGTGCGCCGAAGGAAATCTCCAAATGACTCGCCATGTATGTTTTGTGCTTGCTCATCGAGATGACGTGTCTTGTATCTGATCACTGTACCAGACATGCTCTTCTGATTGCTCCCCGGTGTTTTGATCCTGGAACGGTCAGGATGCGATACATTAGTTATGCCTATCATGATACCATAATGGCCTGATATGCGCAAAGCTGACATGAAGTGCAAGGTAGGCTTTTAGCTCTTCCATTGCTTTCTTCTTTCCTCCATCACTGATCTCGCTTCCCCTTTGCTTTTATCCCTTGGTGGTGCGAGAGTGACTCGCCGCAGAAAAGTGGCAGCAGATTCTAAAATCTGCTGCCAGTTGTGCCATCGAAACCGAAGCGCTCACGCTCAAGTACAACGGCCAACAGCTAAAATGATAAGCGAAAACTCGCCGCAGAAAAGTATCTCAGGCTAAATGAAGGCTTCCTTTCCACTTGACTCACCATTCGCGTAATGAGCTAGGCAAAAGCGGAATTTTCTGGCATACTGAGGAGCATGAAAGAAGAGCTTCAAATTACAAACGAGCGTCTCGATGACTTTGTGGTGCTCTTGAGGCTGATGCAACAGATGGAGCTGCCAGCCATCTTGGATCGGCATCTGCCGCGCCATTGGTTACAGCAGGGGTTGAGTTGGGGATGGACGGCCAGTATTTGGCTAGCGCACATCGTCTCGCAAGGCGACCATCGGAAATTGACGGTGCGGGATTGGGTGCGTCAAGCGCATAGCACGCTGGAACAGGTCACGGGACTGGATATCCGCGAGACCGATTTTACCGATGATCGCCTGACGATTGTGCTGCGGCATCTCTCGGATGGGGTCCGTTGGCAGGGGATTGAGCAGGAGTTGGGAGAGCATCTGATGCGGGTGTACGAGTTGGAGGAGCAACCGATCCGCGTGGATGCAACCACGGTGTCAGGCTATCGTGATGGGGGAGAGGACAGCCTGTGGCAGTTTGGGCACAGCAAAGATGATCCGACGTTGCGGCAGATCAAGGCCATGATGGCCACCTTAGATCCGCTGGGTCTGCCCCTGGCACTGGAGGTGGTGTCGGGGGAACAAGCTGATGATCGCTTGTATATCCCGACGATTGACCGAGTGCTGGCATACCTGGGGCGAACAGGCTTGCTCTTTGTGGGAGACAGCAAGATGAGTGCGTTGGCCACCCGTGCGCATCTGCAGGGGCAGCAGCAGTATTATCTGACCCCCTTGGCACTGGTGGGTGAGACAGCAAAGCTTATGCCGCAGTGGATCGAGGCAGGCGTGGGGCGAGGGGATACATTGACGCAGGTGCAGTCCGAGGATGAGCAGCAGGTGCTGGCCCAGGGATATGAAGTGAGCCGGACGTGTGTCTATGAAGGGCGCACCTGGCAGGAACGCGTGCTGATCGTGCGCTCTCATGCCTATGGCGAGACCCAGCGCCGTCACCTGGAAGACCGCCTGGAGAAAGCTCAGGTGGCTCTGTTGGCATTAACCCCACCAGTGGGACGAGGCAAACGCCAGATCAGCGAGGAGGCGGCATTGCAGAGCGCAGCCGAGGCCGTGCTGGTCAAGCATCGTGTGGGAGGTCTGCTCACCTCCACCTATGAACGAGAGAGTGAGCAAGCCGTCAAGTTCGTTGGGCGTGGACGAGGTGGGGCCAACCGCCCACAGCAGGTGAGCGAGCGGGTGCGCTATCAGATCACGGCGGTCGAGCGCAACGAGGAGGCGATTGCCCAGCTCGTCTCGACGTTGGGCTGGCGCGCCTATGCCAGCAATGCGCCGAAGGCTCGCTTGTCTCTGGAGCAAGCCGTGCGGGAATATCGGCACGAGTACCACATCGAACAGGGCTTCGGACGCCTCAAAGGTGCGCCGCTCTCCATTGCCCCCATGTTTGTGAAACGGGACGATCAGGTGACCGGGTTGACGCATCTGCTGAGTGTGGCCTTACGGGTGCTGACCCTCCTGGAGTTTGTGGTGCGTCGTTCGTTGCAACAGCAGAGGGCAACTTTGGCGGGACTCTACAAGGACAACCCGCGCCGAGCCACCGCCACTCCGACGGCAGAGCGGCTCCTGCAAGCCTTTGTGCCAATCACACTGACTCAGGTGCAGTTGCCCGATCAGACCATCCGACACGTCACGCCGCTCACGCCTGTCCAAGAGCAGATTCTCCGTTTGTTAGGTTTCCCCGCAGACCTCTATGCTGGTCTGGCTCGCCAAATTCCGCAAACTGCTTTTCCATTACGCGAATGATGAGTTATAGGGATGGGGAGAAGAGGAATATCGGGTCTATAATGTTGTAGCGCTTCACTCCATTTTTTAATATAAGCTCTTGTGGATGTGCTTTTCGAGCCGATTCTTGGGCACTTACCAGCATGAAAGCGATAGCAAGAATACCTGCAATGCCACCAATACCAGTCCAACCCTGATAACTGAGAATCGCGTTAATGTCCTGTATCAATAGTTTGGCCGCCTCTGATGGTTCCAACTGTCTTTCTCCCCTTTATAGAGATATTCCTATGGCTAGTATTACGTTTCATTGTCTCGTATAGTTGTGGAACTTTCGAGCATTAGCCATTTTGGGTACCAGGGCTGAACAAACGGCGCGGATCCGTCGCAATGATGGAGGCCGCGGCGATTGCCAATGAAGGCGTCAAGCTCGCATAGGCCGCAGCTATAAAAAGCGCCTAAAATCGATTTGAGACGTTGTATACCTTAAGGGTGATAAATATTGTATCTTACACTGATGTTTTGATAGAAGGAAGGGGGTATTGCGAGGAAAGAGAGAAGGTGGTAGGGTAGGGGAAAACCGGAGGGGAAGATGAGTCAAAAAGCAGGCGAGGAGCAGAACGAGCCAAGTGCGGTGATGCAACGATTGAACTGGCAACTGGCGTCTCGAGATGATGGGGGAGTGGCGCAGGCGCTGTACGCAGGGGAAGAGATCGAGGAGATCCACGAATTGAGTGAAGCGGGGCTCCTCGACGAGTTTTTCGTGTTGGTGGAGCAGGTGGGGATGATGGCCGTGGTGGAGCAGCAGGAACTGCCAGGAGTGAAACGGGTGCTGGTGCCAACGGTGCAGTTTGTGCTGCTGTACCTGCTCAAAGTGCTCTTTGGGGGTCAGTCGATGAATGAGTTACCGAGGGTGCTCTTCAGCAATATGGCGCTGATGGAGCTGGTGGGGTTTAATGCGCACCAGGTGGAAGAAGGCTTGACCAAACGCGGGGATGCGGGGCGCAAGACGAAGAAGAAGCAAGGGCCGCTCAGCCCGCAGTGTTTGGCGGACAACATCAGCAAATTGAGTCAAGAGCAGATGGAGACCCTCTTCAACGAGATGGTGCAATGTCTGGTGGCATGGGGACTCTTGGATGGGCAACGCATGGCGGCGCTGGATGGGAGCAAATTGCCCACGCCAGAGACGTATGAAGGCCGGGGGAAACTCAAACAGACGCGCAGCGTGAAGGTGAAAGGGCAAAAGGAGCCAGCGACGGAGGAATACTTCGTCTACGGGTGGAAAGTGTTGGTGCTCATTGACGTGCACACGCGCCTGCCACTGGCCATGAAGGTCGTCAAGATCCAGGAGGATGAGGGGCGTTGGCTCGTGCCGCTCTTGGAGCAAGCCGAGCGCAATCTGGGCGCGCGAGGACACATCAGCACCATCGTCATCGATCGCGGCTATCTGGATGGAGAGGACTTGTGGCAGGTACACCTCAAGGGCGTCATCTTTGTGGTGGTGAGTAAATCCGACATGACGGTGACCCTGGACGCCCAGGCGCTAGCCAAGCGCGAACGAGTGCAGGCGCGCGAGCGTGTAGTGCGTCATGGCCACGGCAAAACGGCGAGGGAAGAGCGTTTGCGTACCGAACTGGTGGGCATCGAGGGACTGACCACCTATGACCAGTATGGGGAGGCGGAACACACACAGTACGCGCATCGGCGCGAGTATGAGGGACAGCCCATCAACGCCGTGGTGGTGCGCCGTTGGAACAATCGGGCCCCCGCCACCGACGGCACGGTCTAC
>Ga0099828_10003825_pt1 | contig 10566 bp, 11 predicted proteins | sample CZO8metaG_2_FD_79338 | JGI IMG/M metagenome (GOLD analysis project Ga0099828, IMG submission 79338) | Vadose zone soil microbial communities from the Eel River Critical Zone Observatory, Northern California, USA - CZOApr15con2H1.8 metaG | ecosystem: Environmental > Terrestrial > Soil > Vadose...
AGCGAAGGCTTCGCGCCGAAGAACGCCGGCTTCCACAACACCAAGTCGGCGAGCTTGCCCTCTTCGACCGAGCCCACGACATGCGAGATGCCGTGCGCGATCGCGGGGTTGATGGTGTATTTGGCCACGTAGCGCTTGATGCGGAAGTTGTCGGCCTCGGGATCGTCCTCGGCCAGAGCGCCGCGCTGCACCTTCATCTTGTGCGCCGTCTGCCACGTCCGCATGATCACCTCGCCCACGCGGCCCATCGCCTGGGAGTCGGAGCTCATCATGCTGATGGCGCCCAGGTCATGCAGGATGTCCTCGGCGGCGATGGTCTCCGGCCGGATGCGGGACTCGGCGAAGGCCAGGTCCTCGGGGATGTCGGGAGATAGGTGATGGCAAACCATGAGCATGTCCAGGTGCTCCTGGAGCGTGTTGGTGGTGTACGGGCGCGTTGGGTTCGTTGACGAGGGCAAGACGTTCGGCAGGCCGGCCACCTTGAGGATGTCGGGCGCGTGGCCGCCGCCGGCACCCTCAGTGTGATACGTGTGGATGGTTCGGCCGGCGATGGCGGCAATGGTGTCCTCCACGAAGCCCGCCTCGTTGAGCGTGTCGGTGTGGATGGCGACCTGGACGTCGAAGTCATCGGCCACACGCAGGCAGGTATCGATGGCGGCTGCGGTGGAGCCCCAGTCCTCGTGCAGCTTCAAGCCGATGGCGCCGGCCTCAATCTGCTCCGCGAGGGCCTCCTGGCTGGAGGAATTGCCCTTGCCCAGGAAGCCCAGATTGACGGGATAGGCGTCAGCCGCCTGCAGCATGCGCTGGATGTTCCAAGCGCCAGGTGTGCAGGTGGTGGCGTTCGTGCCGGTGGCTGGCCCGGTACCGCCGCCGATCATGGTGGTCACGCCCGATGAGATCGCCTCGGTGATCTGCTGCGGCGAGATGAAGTGGATGTGGGTGTCGATGCCGCCCGCGGTCAGGATGAGCCCTTCGCCAGCGATAATTTCCGTGCCCGCTCCGATCTCCAGCTCAGGATGAACGCCGTCCATGATGTCGCCGTTGCCGGCCTTGCCGATGGCTGAGATGCGGCCATCTTTGATGCCTACGTCGGCCTTGACGATGCCCCAGTAGTCGACGATCAGGGCGTTGGTGATGACCAGATCCGGGACTACCCGCGCGGTTCCCTGGCCCATGCCGTCGCGGATCACCTTCCCGCCGCCGAATTTGGCCTCTTCGCCATAGACGGCGTGATCCTGTTCCACTCGCAGGAACAGCTCGGTATCGGCCAGCCGGACGCGATCGCCGATGGTCGGACCATAATGCGAGGCGTAGTCGTGGCGCGGCTGGCTAGCCGACATAGCCTTTGGCACGCATCAGCGCGCGGTCCTTCACAGTAGGATCGTCGAGCTGGCCCTCGGCCAGGCGGTTCACGCCCTGGACCACCCTCCGGCCAGCGATGGCCACCAGGCTCACCGGCCGTTCTTCGCCCGGCTCGAACCTCACCGAGGTGCCGGCCGGGATGTCCAGCCGGAAACCGTAGGCGCCGGGGCGGTCGAATTCCAGGGCCTGGTTCACTTCGAAGAAGTGGCAGTGCGATCCGACCTGGATGGGCCGGTCGCCCCGGCTGCGCACCTCCAGCGTGCGTGTCTCGCGTCCGGCATTGAGCTCGATCGAGCCCTCCACCGGCAAGATTTCGCCGGGGATCATGGGATGGGCTGGTGAACTGTCACCAGCTTGGTCCCGTCCGGGAAGGTAGCCTCGATCTGGACCTCGGGGATCATCTCCGGCACGCCCTCCATGACGTCCTCCCGCCCCAGGATGGTCTTGCCGAAGCTCATCAGGTCGGCCACGCTGCGGCCGTCTCGGGCGCCTTCGAGCAGCTCACTGGCCAGGAGCGCCAGCGCCTCGGGGTGGTTCAGCTTCACGCCGCGAGCCCGCCGCTTGCGGGCCAGTTCGGCGGCAACGAAGACCAGCAGCTTCTCCTGCTCTCTTGGGGTAAGGTGCATGGCTTAGACCGCCAGCAGGTCGGTCACCGCGGCGCGATCCAGCGTCTCGGCCGCACTATCCAGCGCGACCGTGCCGCCGTCCAGCACGCAGTAATGGTCGGCCAGTCCGGCGGCGAAATCGAGGAACTGCTCAGCCAGCAGCATGGTCACGCCGGTCTCCTGCCGGATGCGACGGAGTACCGCCCGAATCCCGATCACGATGGAGGGCTGGAGACCCTCGGTCGGCTCATCCAGGAGCAGCAATTTCGGGCGGGCGATTAGCGCCCGGCCAATGGCGAGCTGCTGCTGCTGTCCGCCGGACAGCATGCCGGCGGCGCGGTTTGCCATCTCCTTCAGCACCGGGAACAGCTCCAACACCTCACCCAGAGCACCGCTGCTCCCGGGCGGCAGCGCCTCCAGACCCACAAGCAGATTCTCGCGGACCGTGAGCTGCGGGAACATCAGCCGGCCCTGCGGAACGTAGCCAATGCCCATCCGGGCACGACGATTCGGCGAAAACGGCGTGATGTGCTGGCCGTCAAAACTGACTTGGCCGGCCTTGGGCTTAAGGAGACCCATGACCGTTTTCACCAGTGTGGTCTTGCCTACGCCATTGCGGCCCAGTAGACACAGCGCGCCGCCGGCCGGCACATCCAGGCTGACGTCGCTCAGAACGATCCCGTCACCGTAGCCGACGGTGATGCCGCGCAGCGACAGGAGGGCGCTCATGCCGCCTCCTCAGCGCGACCCAGGTAGACCTCGATAACCCGCTCGTCCGTCTCAACCTGGTGCATCGGTCCCTCAACCAGCACCTGTCCTTGATGAAGCACGGTAACCGTTGCCTCAAATTGCCGCACGAATGCCATGTCGTGCTCGACGATGAGAATGGCGCAGCCGTCTCTGATCGAGTGGAGCAGCTGGCTGGTGCGATCGCGCTCGGCGCGCGTCAAGCCGGCCACCGGCTCGTCCAGCAACAGCAACTTGGGCCGGTGCATGAGCAACATGCCAATTTCCAGCCACTGCTGTTGGCCGTGCGACAAAACGCCGGCCCTGGTACGTGACTGTGGCCCGAGCGCGGTAATGTCCAGCACCTCGGCCAGCCTCTCACGGATGCGAGCGCGAGCCGGCAGGAGCAGGTCCATGCCGCGATCGCGGTAGCTGCCCGCGGCCTCGAGGTTTTCGCGCACAGTCAAGCTGGCGAACACGGCGGGTGTCTGGAACTTGCGGCTCATACCTAGCCGGACAAGCTGATTGGGGGGAAACCGAAGCGCATCGTGGCCATCGAACAGCACTTTGCCCGAATTCGGCCGCGTCTTGCCGGAGACCACGTCCAGTAGGGTCGTCTTGCCGGCGCCGTTGGGGCCAATGAGAAAGCGCAGCTCGCCCGCTTCCAGGCTAAGACTCAGCCCGTCTAATACGCGAATGCCGTCGAAGCTGATGTGGAGATCCTGGACCTCCAGCAGTGCCGCGCTCATGCGCGGACAAGCTCCTGCGCCCGCGGTTCAGCCTCGCCTGTCGCGGCCTCGGATGGCTTGCGGCGCCCGGTTCGCCTCAGCGCTTGGGGGATGGCCCGTAAGCCGCCAATAAGGCCGCCGGGGAATAACAGCACCGTGGCCACAAACAGCAGCCCGATGCCGTACTGCCAAACGTCAGGGAATTTCTCGCTCACCGCGCTTTGCGCGGCGTTCACTGCCACCGCGCCGAGCACGGCGCCGATCAGTGTGCCACGACCGCCGACGGCCACCCAGATGACCATCTGGATGCCGAGGATGATGCCCAGTGAGTCAGGGTTGACGATACCCACCTGGGGCACGAACAGCGCGCCTGCAAGGCCCGCCATACCACCCGCTACGCCGAAGGCAGCGGCCTTGAGCAGCGTTGGGTCATAGCCGCTGAAGCGCAGCCGCTGCTCGTCGTCACGCAAGGCGATGAGCAGCCGGCCAAAACGCGATCTGGCCAGCCACAGGCCAAGGGCCAGGCAGGCCGCCAGCGCCAGCACGGTGACCCGGTACAGCTGCGCCTGGACGTGCGGATCCTTCAGTGGCTGGCCGAAGATCGTGGCGAAATTCGTCAGGCCATTGGTGCCACCTGTGAACGGCTGCTGACCGATGAATAGCGTGGTGGCGATGAACGCCAGAGCCTGGGTGATGATGGCGAAATAGACCCCCGTGATACGGCTGCGGCCGAGCAGGTACGCCAGCAAGCCACCGCATGCTGCCGGCAAGAGGATGGCCACCCCGATGGCGAAGAGCGGATCGCCGAACGGCCGCCAGAATCGGGGCAGTGTGTCCAGACCGCTCCAGCTCATGAAGTCGGGCAGCTGTCCATGCGCCGATTCCATCTTGAGATACATGCCGAACGCGTAAGCACCCAGGCCAAAGAACACGCTCTGGCCGAGGCTCAGCACGCCGGCGTAACCCCAGGCCAGGTCCAACCCGAGCGCGACCAGGGCGAAACACAGGTATTTTCCCAGCAGGTTGAGCCGGAAGGGGTCGAGTGCGTTCGGCAGCGCAAACAGCATGCCGAACAGGACGATGGCCGCCAATATCCACCATGCGGCGGCGCGCCATCGAGGGGCTGCCATCATCGTCGCGGTCCGCATCAGCGGGTTCGAGTCCGGACGAAGCCGGACGGCCGCAGTTGGAGGAATGCGATGACCGCTGCGAAGACGATAACCTGCCCGATGCTCACCGAGAACTTCAGATTGAAGATCGAGTCCAAGCCGCCGATAGTGGCCGCGGCTCCTACCGTGCCCAGCAGCTGGCCCACTCCACCCAGTACCACCACCATGAAAGCCTGGACGATGTAATCAGTGCCGATAAACGGACCCACCGGGCCCAGCAGGCACAGCGCCGCGCCGGCCAGCCCGGCCAGACCTGTGCCGACGGCGAACGTATACGCGTCCACACGCTCGGTCCGCACCCCCAGGCAGTCGGCCATGGCCCGGTTCTGCATGACCGCTCGCACCAGCCGTCCGGTGTTGGTCCGGAACAGGTACAGGTAGACGCCTACAAGCGCCGTGACCGCCAGCCCGAGGATGAACAGTCGCGCCACGGACAGCGACAGATCCTCGCCCAGCTGCAGCGTTCCCGTCAGCCAGGTCGGAACGATTACCGTCACGTTTGGTGCGCCGAAGATGGTCTTCGCCGCCTGTTCGAATACGAGCCCCACTCCCCAAGTGGCAAGCAACGTATCCAACGGACGCTGGTAGAGAAAACGAATCAGGCTGCGCTCCAGCGCCCAGCCCAAAAGAGCGGCGACGAGAAAGGAAGCGGGCAAGGCGAGAATAAAGGCGTTGCCCGCCATGGCTGGCCCCAGGAGGCCCGCTGCCAGGTTGCCGCACACGTACGCCACATACGCTCCCACCATGATGAATTGCCCATGGGCCATGTTGATGACGTTCATCAAGCCGAACGTGATCGCCAGGCCGATAGCAATCAGCAGCAGGATCGAGGCGACGCTGAGGCCATTGAAAACGCCCAGCAGGACGAGACCCGTCAAGCCCGCTTCCTTTCTGTCAACCTGCTCTCTTAGCTGCCTGTGACCGTCGAGCCCCAGGAATAGGTCTTCAGATAGGGATCGGGCTGCAGCGGTTTGTCGCCGGAATCCCACAAGATCTTGAACTGACCATCGTCGCCGGCCTGGCCAATCATCGCTTTCTGGAAGATGTGCTGTGTCGCGCCGTCAAGCGTCACCTTGCCTTGTGGGGAATCAAAGAAGACACCGTCGGCGGCGGCCCGCACCTTATCGACGTCGATCGAGCCGGCTTTCTCGACCTGTTTGGCCCATAGGTATACGGCCGCGTAAGCATGCTCGATGGGATCGTCGGTGACCTTGTTCGCGCCATAGGCTTTCTTGAAGTTGTCGACGAACTTCTTGTTGGTGTCGCCCGGCATGGTCTGGAAATAGTTCCAGGCGGTGAGCTGGCCCTTGAAGTTGTCCACGCCGATCCCGGCCACCTCTTCCTCGGCCACGCTGACTGACATCACCGGCATGTTCTCGGCCGTAAAGCCGGCCGCCTTCATCTGCTTGAAGAAGGCCACGTTGCTGTCGCCGTTGAGCGTGTTGAACACAGCCTGGGGCTTGGACCCCTTGATCTTGCTGACGACGGCGCTGTAGTCGGTGCTGCCCAGGGGCGTGTACTCCTCGGCTACGGTGGTTCCGCCCTCAGCTTTGAGCTGGGCCTTGATGACCTTGTTGGCCGTGCGGGGGAAGACGTAGTCCGAGCCCAGCAGATACATGTTCTTCCAGCCCTTCTCCAGCATGTAGGTCACGGCCGGGATGATCTGCTGGTTCGGCGGAGCGGCGATGTAGAAGATGTTCTTGGAAGCCTCTAGACCTTCGTATTGCACGGGGTAGTAGAGCAAGCCGTTGAGCTGCTCGACCACGGGCAGCGTGGCTTTGCGGCTGGCCGACGTCCAGCAGCCGAAGATGGCCGCGACTTTCTCATTCTGGAGAAGGAGCTTGGCCTTTTCGGCAAAGGTCGGCCAGTCCGAAGCACCGTCCTGCACCACGGGCGTGAGTTGTTTGCCCATCACGCCGCCTGCCTTGTTGATCTCGTCGATGGCCATGAGCGTGGCGTTCTTGACCGCCACCTCACTGATGGCCATGGTGCCGCTGAGGGAGTTGAGCACGCCGACCTTGATGGCCCCGCCAGCAGCGGCCGAGGCTGCCGGTGACGCCGCCGCGGATGCCGCGACCGAAGCCTTGGCTGCCGCCGACGCCGCGGGCGAAGCTGCCGCGGATGCCGCGACCGAAGCTTTGGCTGCTGCTGAAGCTGGGGCTGAGCTCACGGCCGGAGCCGCGGCACCGCCACAAGCCGCCAGGATGCCACCGATGGCGGTGAGCGCCGCTGCGCCGCTCGCGAATCGGAGGAACTTGCGCCGGCTGAGGTCCGGTGGACTCGAGCCGCCAGGAGTAGGGGATGGATCGTTCGGGAATGGCACTGTAGACTGCCTCCTGCATAGAAGTCGCGAACGCCGGGGCATAGGGACTCAAACGCTGTCCCCGGCGTTCGCCTCTATGCTAAGTGCCCAATCTCAGCTGCACATCGGGCGTTTTGCCATAACCTGGCCACCGAACATTGTGCAAACTTGCCAGTCGATGGTCATACTCGTGATCACCCGGGGCGATCCGCACCCAATCAGTCTTAGGTGCCGTCCTCGTTACGCGCCAGCAGCTTTTTGAGCGCGTCGTTTTCGAACGCGTGTGACGTCATTTGCTCCTTTTGCATCGTGTGCAAAGAGGTCAGCAACAGATGATCGGTCTCGGCTTTGATCTCCGCCTGTCGAGACTGAAGATTCTGTCCGACGATGATCACGGGAAGCAGAACGAGTTGCAAAAACGTTTGTGCGATCCAGGCCACGATGACAATTGGATCGTGCGAGTGAATCGCGGCGGGGAGTGAGATGAGAGCGAGCGCTACGAAAGCATAGGCTGCTCCCATTGTGCCCACGATGCTGGTAATTTTGAGGCCGAGCTTGTCGTTGAACGACAGGTGTTCTTTGTGGACTTGAACAGGCGACTTGACTTCGGGATGTTCACGCGCTGCCGCGAGTGCTTCTTGATGACGGTTAGCCATCGGACCGCTCTCGTCCTGGTGCTGCAGAAATCATTTCTCTTCTCCTGACCGTTTGATCCAGCGCGGCAGGTGGGTTGCAAGCCCATGCAAGAACGGCGCACCGGCCGCCGCGACCCACAACAGCGTCCCGAAGAGGATCACAGCATCGACGCTTTGCCGGCCCTCGCGCTCCCAATACACGTCCACGAAATGGAACCACAAAGCAAACTCGTCGAGCGTCAACGCCGAGCCGATTCCAAAGAACAATGCTGTCAGGTTTGAAGCGGTGGTCGAAGTGTTCGCTAGCCCGGTGCCTTCCTGGAGCAGCCAAAGGTAGCCGACTATTAACAACAGCAGGACACCCCACACCAGGTGATGCACGTGCTCGCCATTCGAACTTTCGATATTGCGGAACGGGCCAAAGCCTGCTCGGATCGAATAGGTGATCGCTCGAACGATGGCGAAGGTCACCAAGAAGCTCAGCGAGGCAACAAACAGTCGTTCACGGCGCCGATCGCGGAAGTGCCACCGATAGAGCTCGCCTATGTTCTTGTGCATGCGGCGCTCGCTGGGAATTGGGGTCGGCACCTGTGCCGAGTCCTTCACCATCACCACAAGGCTAACCCCACGGGTGCCCGTTCAGCGGTCATCACGTTGTAGTCGTCAGCCGGAGGCCACTGCGGCCTCATCGACAGTTAGTACACCCGCGATGTAGGAGACCGCGCAATCCAGGTGGGCTGACTCCGGCGAGGGCAGAATCTTACCGCTATCGCAACGCGCGAGCGCAAATACAGACTAGGTCTGGGAACCAGAGGACCCCACGGCCGCCAAAGGCCGGATGGTTGCTGGTCTCAGCGCCCGCTGCCCGCCGGGCGGAATCCTGTCTGCCCGGACTGGCGCATCGCCTCCATCCCTTCCTGAGCCGTCAATAACGGGGTGGTTCGAAAGTTTCTGTAGCCGCCTGTGCCCGCGACGGCGACCGCCAGGGCCGCGGCGTTGGTGTTGTCCGACAGTTCGGCGATGGCCACAAAGTCGTCCGCGCCAAAGGTGAAAAAAAGGCTGTGGAGCTTGCCGCCGTTCTTCTCGACTATCTCTCGAACAATGGCCTCACGATTCTCCGGCGTCTTGCTTAGCCGCGCCCACGTCTCCGATGTGTAGGAGCCCTGATACATGTAGTACGGCATGACCTTCCTCCGTGTCTCTTCGAGATGCGCTGAGGTTATCAGATGAGGCGCCCCGCGTAACAAGTAGCGGCCAGCAGCGGTCACGACCAGTCGATTTTCTGGAGAACGTCGACGTTTCTTCCCTAGCCACCAACAATGGGAATGGGCGCGGTGATGATTACCACGAACTCCAGGCTGCTGCACCAAGGATATTTCGGCACAATTAGTGCCACATCCTTGGGGAGCCACACGAGGCGAACGACTGAGCTCTTTAGCCTAGGCGCTGCTGGTGGACGTGCTCGGCAGTAGGTGAATCGGCCCTTGTGGGCACTCTCCCAGGGAGACTAAGTTGGGCCACAGAGACTCTCATGGCCGGTCCGAGGCTCCTAACAGCAGCGACGGCTGGCGCTATGGCGCTAGCTGTGTTTTCGTTCGTCCTTCCCCGGCAAAGCGACGTCATCATCGCCGATTCTGGGACCCCTGAGTCCACCTCCACCGCTACACGTACGGCGACGAGTACGCGTACAACTACCCCTACGTTGACTGCCACAGTTACCCGGTCTACCACATCTACGCCGACCAACACGCCCGCGGCGACCGCAACGCCCACCACAGGATCGCCGACGCCCACTTCAGCCGCTTCCCTGACCAGTGAGCAGCAGACCGCCACGGCGACCGCCATTATCGCCACGTTTGTGGCCCAAAACACAGCGACGGCCGCCGCCCTCCTCACGGCTCAACCGACCGATACGCCTATCCCAACTGACACCCCGATCGGAACGGATACTCCCACTGCCACACCCAGCGGCAGCCCCACGCCAAACGCGACCGCTACTCCCAATCCAGCCACCCCACAGGACTCTCGCTACTTCGCTCAAACTGGCTTTCGGGTGGACGACGACGCGTTTTGGAGCTATTTCAATAGCCGAGGCGGCCTCAACACATTTGGTTATCCGACCTCACGCGAGTTTCAGTTGCAGGGCTTTCAAACACAGTTCTTCCAGCGCCGGGTCATGCAGCTGGGTCCGGATGGAAGTCCGCGCCTCTTGAACCTATTCGATCCGGGACTGTTTCCGTACACCGCCGTAAACGGGTCGACATTACCAGCGGCCGATCCGGCGCTGGTCAGTTCGGCGCCCCAGCCCGGCTCACCCTCCTATGCCGCCGACATTCTTCGCTTCATCCAGCAGAACGTTCCCGACAGCTTCAACGGGAAGCCTGTGAACTTCCTGGCCACGTTTAACAACACCGTCACCGTTGCCCAGGCGTTTCCCTCCGGCACGCCAAACCTCTCCTTACTACCAGGCCTTGATCTTGAGATCTGGGGCGCGGTGATCAGTCATCCGGCGACCGATCCCAACAATGGGAACTTCATCTACTTGCGGTTTCAGCGCGGGATCATGATGTATGACGCCACGGCGAAAATCACGCAAGCCGTGCTGTTGGCTGATTACTTTAAGGCACTCATCACCGGCAGCAACGTGCCCTCGGATCTGGCCACCGCCGCCCAGCAGTCACCCTTCTACAACCAGTACAACGATGGCATGCCGAACGGGCTCAACCAACCAGCGCTGCTCCCCGGCACCAACATGCAATTTGCCTTCGACCCCGAATAGTACCCTCAGGGTTTCCACCTACCGTGCTGCGCGGCACGGCCGATCTGGCGTTGCGGAGATTGCTTAACGGAATGCAGACTGAGCGGCCTGGACCGAACCTCGTTCAGGCGCGCCTAAGTCTTCTTATCCCTTCTCGTAGCCTCTCTTCGTGGGATCGTGCTGAATGGCGGCGTGGATTCAGACGCCCGGTAGTGCCCCAAGCTGGTGCATCATGCCCATGACGTCGAAGTAGTGCCGGTTTTCCTTGACCTTACCGTCCC
>Ga0099828_10003827_pt1 | contig 10563 bp, 9 predicted proteins | sample CZO8metaG_2_FD_79338 | JGI IMG/M metagenome (GOLD analysis project Ga0099828, IMG submission 79338) | Vadose zone soil microbial communities from the Eel River Critical Zone Observatory, Northern California, USA - CZOApr15con2H1.8 metaG | ecosystem: Environmental > Terrestrial > Soil > Vadose...
AAACAAGGAGGGAACTCTGCCTGTATCCAAGAAGCGTACCACATCGACCCCTGAAGCGGTCAAAGTGGAGTCATCGGACCACAACATGCCCGACGAGCAGGAATTTCGCCAGCGCATGCGAAGTCGAGAAGTCAAGCGCCATGCGGGTCTTGATTGAAGCAGTCATGCGCGAGGAGCTTGAGCAGTGCGTCGGCGCAGCGTGGGGGGAATGCACGCCTTCGCGGAAAGGCTATCGCAACGGCTATGACACGCGAGACCTGGTGACAAGTACGGGGCGCATGGAGGACCTCTCAGTGCCCCGAGATGGTGAGGGGCAGTTCCAGACGCAGGTGTTTGAGCGCTATGGCCGGGATGAACCCGAGGTAGCGGAAGCACTGACGGAGATGTTTGTGAGTGGCACCAGCACCCATCAAGTCGGGAAAGTCACGGAAAAACTGCTGGGAGTTGCCCCCAGCGCCAGCGCCGTGAGCCGTCTCAATCACACGCTGACCGAGCCATAGCAAGCGTGGCGCGAGCGCCGCAGGCCGCGAGCACTGGCGCCTGGTGGACCTGGATGGCATCCATGGTGATATCCGCCATGGGGACCAAGTGGATTCAACCCTCATTCTCGTGGCGTTAGGGGGAGACCTGCTTGGCCGCACAGAGGTTCTGGCGAGGCGTCCCGGTGCGCAGGAAAGCCAAGACGGATGGGCGTGTCTTTGGCAAGACCTGCGCACCCGTGGAGCACCCAAGATCGATCTGAGCGTGACGGATGGGCATGATGGGAGGCTTTCGGCAGTGGATGACCTGTTTGCGGCCACACTCCGTCAGCGCTGTCTGGTCCACACACCACGCCAGGGGATGAAGGCCATTGCTAAACGCGAGCAACAGCAGGTCGCGACGGAATTGGCAGGGATCTGGAAGCCGGAGAAGCAAGAGCACGCACAGCTCAATCTGGCAGCCTTCACAGCCAAATACCGTCAGCGTTATCCTGAAGCCAGACGCAGCCTGACCGAAGACGAAGAGCCTCTGTTGACCTTGTCTGCCTTCCCACAGGTCCTGCACCGCTCTATTCGCAGCACCCATGCGATGGAAAGCTTCTTTCGCACTGTTCGGCAGCGCACAGCTCAAATTGACGCCTTCACCACGCAAACCAGGTGCCTCAGCATGGTCTGGGCCGTGATGCAGGGTATCCATGTGCCGAAGATTCCTGTCTCATCACGAGTGAAGGCTGTTCGCGGAGGCTCAAGCAAGTAGCCAGAGTGAAAGTCTGGCTGAAGGGAGGGGGTTCGGTTGGTGGCTTGCTTGTGTATCTTCCTTTCCGCTAACATACGCTTGGCATTCATCTCGCTTTTCCTGCCCCTTGCCAGTTGCATGATCAGACTTCCCTTTTGGCTGGTTCGTTCTCGGAACATCTTTATCATTTCAAGCATCTTTGTCTTTACACAACAGTCGGGATGGTGTCTCTTCAACTCGCTGATGAGAGACAAGGTGAAATACTTCTTAAGGAGATGAGCTTACCCGGTGGATATTGTTCGTTCATCGGACAGGGACCATACCCCTTGCACCCGGTAGTGCGGCAATGACACACCTTTACCTGTGTACCAAGAAAGAGTGAGCTTTCCATTCACTCCCAACTACTTTCGGCGTTTAGCGCATACTTGACCTCGCCTCCGCCACTCGGTCGTGCACAAGGTAACAATATCCATCTGTTTATCCCGTCTCTCTTGATATCCCGTCTCTCTTGATAGAGCAGACGACATCATCCAGGATATCGGTCAATACAGCGGGATTGCCCTTCTATCTTGGTACCGTCTTCGGCATACCTGGTCTGAAAAGTGGACCGAACTCCTCCTCGATCAACCCAATGGCAAAGATCTCCTGCAATACGTGGGCGGATGGACCAATCCTCATTCGCCGGACCATTACATCCAGCACAATGCTGCACAACAGGCCACCAATTTCATGCAGTCTATCACCATGCGCTCTATTCGGAGGAGTTCTAGAGATGGACAAGGCTTTACAACAGTAGAATGAGAGATCTCATGACTCAGATCTTCCCCTTATCCCTTCACAGGTTTTGTCACGTGATGGATTATAATGGACCCTCAACGAGAGGTCCACTATACAAGGTCGTGAACGTAGCGATCAAAGTAAGAACATTCTCATTTTATTCTCACACTAGACAGATCCGGTTAAAAAGGGAAAAGAGCAGCACCTGGTCGCCTTCATGTGTATGCAACAAACGCTCGATCTCGCTATACTTGGCGGGAGCATTCATGGCAATGTTGCGAGCCTCGCGCCATGCCAGCATAGCGGCACGTGCCTCTGGATCTCGCGCGCTGAGGAAAATAAGTTTCTGCTGAAAGTCTTCTGGTGAGCGTATACTGATACGGCGGCGGCGCAAAAACGAACTGTAGATACGGCGTTGTTCGGTGTAGCGTGCCTCGTCCTCGCTCGATAATGCAATGTCGATGATCTTTTCCTGGTATTGCGCGAGGTAGCGTCCCTCCGTCAGTTCTGCCGGGAAACGGCGGTAGACCTCCGGCCCGATCAGTTCATCCAGGTCGGTGTGAGCCATATCACTGCGTTCAGGGGTAGCACTGAGACCCAGGCGCAGGGGCGTAAAGGCACTCTCGGCGATGAGGCGGTAGGTTGGTGCTGGCAAATGGTGGCACTCATCGAAAATGAGTAGACCAAAGCGGCGCAGTTCGCGGAGATAGAGCGCGGCAGAATCATAGGTAATGATGGTAATCGGCTTGAGGTCCTTCTCACCACCTCCAAAGATGCCAATGTCATCTATATTGAGAGAAAGTGCCGGGGCAAGCGCGGCCCGCCACTGCTGCAACAAATCAAGCGTTGGTACGACTGCTAGCGTCCACAGGCCCGTCTCTGCTATCGCCATGGCTGCCACAAAGGTCTTACCGGCACCCGTGGGCAAAACCACGACTCCCGCGCTGCCCTCGGCAAGCCAGGCGGTGAGAGCGTCCTCCTGGTATGGGCGCGGCTCTATGCTAAGGGAAGTTGGGAATGGAAGTGCGGGCCGTTCATCGAAGGCAACTGTAAACGGCGTTTGTTGCTGGCGCAAGGCCTGTTTGACTGCACTGAAGTGTATTGGTTGGGTGCGCAAAAAGTGATAGCGTTTGTCGCGCCCCATCTTAGCTCGCACCGCCCTGGAGAGATATGCCCCAAAGAGGGCATCGAGCAATTCAGGCGTCGGTAAGGACAGCAGGTTTTCAGGAGGAGTGATGGTGAGGTCACGACCCTTAAGGTCAATTATTGTCATAGGCAACCCACTACTCGTTGGATGTGGTAAACAGCGAAAGTTGCTCTGAACGTTCAGGCGTTTCGCTCTGTTTTTGTTGTAACACAGTACTTTCAACGAAGAGAGAGGAAAACATCTCGGCCATATTTTCTGTAGGCCAGGACAGCGGATGCCCTCCACGCTCGATCAGCGCGTCGTTACCAGCAAGTGACGGAGAGGATGTTGTTTGGCGCACATAGAGCGGTCGCCCCTGTTTCAATGCGCCATTTGCCCCTTCCCACGTTCCTCCCTTGATATCCGATTCGGCAACGATTACTACCTGGGCCAGGGCGGTAACAACTTTATTGCGTTCCATAGCGCGGCTCACCACCCAGGGAGCATCAGGCTGAAACTGACTTATCAAGAGGACATTTCCTGCTTCAATTTTTGGGACAAGGTTACGCATCTGGACACCGCTAAGTTTACGAATGCCATGTGGCAGTACAACTGTAGTATGTCCACTTTCTATACTGGTGGCACCTTCAAAAGCGGCCCGGTCAACGCCGCGAGCATTGCCGCTGATAACATTAGCTCCCTTTTCTGCTAAATACTGTGCCACCTCGCGAGTGAATGCGAGACTTGGTTCCCCGGCGTTACGCGAGCCAATAATCGCGATGGTCTGGCGTTCAAGAATCTGCAAATCGCCTGCATAGCAGAGTACAGGGGGTATTTGATTGCGGTTTAGAGCCAATTTGAGTAGCCGGGGATAGTTTTCATCAAGCACAGTCAGCAAATGAATATGCTCGTGGGACAGCTTCTCTACCAGGAATGCCTGTCCAACCAGTTTCTCTTTTGCCTGTTCAAGTTTCTGGATGATTTCTGTCTTGAGATGGCATGTAGCTTCCCATTCCTCTGTACTGGCCGCGAAGAACTCCTGCAATGTTTTCCCAAGTTGTTTACACCAGGCCACAAGAATGTCGTTGATGATACGGGTAGATAACCCACTTTCAAATGTCAAAAGGAGCCAGCAGGCTTGTTCTTGCAAATCTTCGTTCATTATTTTTCTCCTTATTGGTCATCTGAATGGGCAGTCCGGGTTATCGTTAGTGGAAATACCGAGCTTGCTCCTGCTTGCTTCAATGTCTGTGCCACTTCGCGCAGCATATACCCAGAGTCATAGATGTCGTCGATAAGCAATAGTGTACGTCCAGCTACAAGCTCAGGAAAGCGAACGCAGAAAGCTCCTTTGACGTTGTCGACCTTTTGCCGCCAGTTGGTCAAATATTTCTGCTCCTGCGTAGGGCGTACTTTCTCAAGCACAGAGAGATACTCTATAGCCAACTGAGTGGCAACTTGCCGGGCAAATGTCTCCACCAATGGTCCACTTTTCGTCGGTGGCACGCTTACTATACCATTGATAGTCCCTATTGGATAGCGAGTCCGTACCAAATCAACGGCGCGATAAACGAGGTTTAGGGCAAATGGTCCGGCGTCTTCATATTTGCTTGCACGAACCAGTTTACCGGTACGGCTATTACCATGATAAGAAAGTGACCAACCGGCTTCATGTTCTGGACGTTTTTCGATACGCGGCAGGAATTCTTCTTCGAGAAAATGTGCCGCTGCTCCTTCTATTCTTCTCGAGGGTCTCACAGGTGGAAAGTTCGTTTTCCGGCAACGCCCACACTGTCTACAGTAACTTTCGGGTTCATCTCCTAGATAGGTGGTGAGATACTGCATATAACATGTGTCGCATTGAACATAATTCTGTATGTTGCTCAACTCTTGCAGTTTTTGCTGTCGCACTTCATCGTAGGCAGAAAAATCCATCTGACCCAAACGACCTACGGCGGCATACATACGACTTTTAAGATTGCGTTCGATAAAGCGTTGTTCTTCTAAGTCAGCGAGGATGATGCGTGTCGCCGTCTGCGACAATCCAGTTGTTAACATAACGTTACTCTCACGCAAGCCTTGAGCATTCATACGTAATAGCGACAAAACCATATCATAATGCTTTCCTTCGGGTCTTGCGTTACGAATAAAATATTCTTGAATAGTGATATCAGCGGGGTCGTAGAGGAGAATGCACCAGGCGACTTTCTTATCACGTCCCGCCCTGCCCATCTCCTGGTAATAATGGATGGGAGATGCGGGGATATGATAGTGAATCACAAAACGCACATCGGGCTTGTCGATGCCCATGCCCAGGGCGTTGGTTGAGCATATTACTTTATACTGGTTGATCATCAATTTCTGTTCGATATCCTGCCGCACGTTGTCTTCTCGACCTGCATGATAGTAATCTGCGTTGATTCCCTGCCGAATTAAGAACATTGCCACCATTTCGGCACTGTTTTTTGTAGCAGTGTAGATGAGTCCTGTTCCAGGGTAGTAGGGCAATATCTCAGCCAAATAACTCAGCTTTTCCTGGTCACCTTTTAGCTTCTCAACATTCAGATGCAGATTGGGCCGTTGCATCGTGCCTCGTATGACCTGGGCTCCCTCTCCTATCTGTTGTAGGACATCTTGCTCAACACGCTTATTGGCGGTGGCGGTCAAAGCGAGGATGGGAACATTTTTAGGAAGGGCACTGAGTAGCCGTACTATTCGGCGGTAGTGAGGGCGAAAATCATGGCCCCACGTTGAGATGCAGTGTGCCTCATCGATCACAATCATGCTGATACGCATCTGTGTAACATAGGCCTGCCAATTTGCATTGTCCAGGCGCTCAGGAGCAATAAAAAGTAATTTGAAGTTGCCTGCTACAGCTTGTTCCATCGCTGCCTCGTTCTCTACTTCGCTGAAATCGGAGCTGATAATAGCTGAGGGAATATTGTACCAGTCGTTGCAGCGTTGGCATTGATCTCGCATGAGGGCTTTGAGAGGAGAGAAGACGATGGTGAGATGGGGATAATAGAGGCTTGCCATCTGGTAGCAGAGGGATTTGCCCCAGCCTGTGCGTTGGATTGCCAGGACACGTTTGCCCAGTACGAGCTGTTCAATGATGTCACGTTGCCCTGGGTGAAAGCCGTTGGTGATGTGAAATTGGTCTGCCAGGAGTTTTTCTGGTGGATAGCTCTGCCACGTTAACCCCGATATCATGTGAGACCCCCTACAACAAATTGGGCGGGCCACATTGATACGTTTGCATGGATGCGGCCCACTGCATTGTAGGGGGCTGTGATGGGATTGTCAAATTATTTATTGGGCGTAGTAGCATTTTATCAAACAAGCGAGGTGAAAGCGCAATGCAATTGCGCTCTCACCTCGCTTGTTTGATAAAATGCTACTGATTTTACTACGAGTTGTTCAGCCCTATTCTCTCCTCTAGTTCGTTTGCTACGCTGTAGGGGTCTCGTTCGCGTTTGGTAATATCCTCTACCAGGGTTTGCCACTCGTCCTCGGTGGTTTTGGCTTTGAGGGCGTTGACTACGGCGTGCAGCACGAGGGCCTGTACCTCGCTGCGCACCTGGCGCTGCGCACGGGTCGCCAGTATACCGCTTTCAACCAGGTAATCATAGTGCTGCTGCATGGCGTCCACTACCTGAGGTATACCCTGGTCTTTGATGGCAGCCGTCTTTAGCAGGGGGATGCGCCAGTAGGGGCGCGATTTATCGTGGGTACGACGAGTTGGGTCAAGGCTCAACAGCATTGCCAGTTCAGCTACGGTCTGGTCCGCGCCGGGTTTGTCCGCTTTGCTGACCACGAAAATATCGGCGATTTCTAGAATACCGGCCTTGATGGCCTGGATCTCATCTCCCATGCCGGGAGCGGCCACCACCATAACGGTCTGGGCGGTGCGCATTACCTCGACCTCTGCCTGGCCTGTGCCAACTGTCTCGATGATGATGGGATTGTAACCGGCGGCATCCATGGCCCGCACGACATCGCGGGTTGAGGCCGCGAGACCTCCCAGGTTGCCGCGGCTGGCCATGCTGCGAATAAATACCATGGGGTCGCCCGACAGCTCCATCATGCGAATACGATCACCGAGGATGGCTCCGCCGCTAAATGGGCTGGTGGGGTCGACGGCAATCACGCCGACCTTGCGGTCACGGCGGCGTAGTTCTCGCACCAGGCGCGTGACGAGGGTACTTTTGCCAGCACCGGGGGCACCAGTAACGCCAACGATATGGGCGCGACCGGCGTGTTGATGCAGTTCCGCCAGGTAGCGGCGGGCCGCAGGTATCTCGTTCTCGATCAGTGTGACCATGCGCGCCAGCGCTCGGCGATCGCCACTGAGAAGGCGTTCAACAATGTTCTCCAAAGGGACACCTATACCTCGGTGGTCAGGCGGTCGGCCTGTACATTGGTACGCACAAATTCGATGATCTCATCCATGGAGGTGCCAGGGCCAAAGCAGCCCTTGATGCCCATCTCCTTGATGGCGGGTAAGTCCTCATCGGGCAGAATGCCTCCGGCGGCCACCAGGATATCGTCCACGCCCTCCTTTTTCAGGAATTCCATCACCTTTGGGAACAGGGCCATGTGCGCGCCGGAGAGAATGCTCATCAGTATAGCATCTACGTCTTCCTGGATGGCCGCCTCGACGATCATCTCAGGTGTTTGACGAATACCTGTATAGATCACTTCCATGCCGGCATCACGCAGGGCACGGGCAATCACTTTTGCACCACGATCATGTCCATCCAGGCCCGGCTTGGCGACCAGTACGCGAATTGGGCGAGTATCAGCCATTATCTAGACTCCTTTGTCTAAAATCAATCTTCTAAATGGGAGTTGTAGAGCGTACGGATAGCACGCTCCTGCTCCTCATAAATGTTTTGAATATCTTCTTTCCATTCTACAACGGTGCCTGACTCGCTGCAAGCACGCACCAGCATTTTTGAGCGTGCTATAATTTCCTGTTTCTCAGGTAAAGAGGCGGTTGGTACGGGCAGCCGGGCCAGCACATGCTGCTCAATCTGCGGCTGCACCCACTTGTAAGCGGTGTGTAGTACATAGACATATTGTTGCAACAGGCGCGAATTGAGCAGAGCCAGGAAGAAGTAGAGGTCGTCTGCGCATCCATTTTTGTCTTTGAGATGGAGCAAGTAGAGGGTCTGCAATGCCACATGGCCTTGCATATCCAGTGTTGCCTGTAAATGTCCTGTACTCTTCACCACCAGTAATTTGGGAGAAAGGTATCGCTCAAGCGGCTTTGTGATCGCTTCACGAGCTATCCACCACTGCCCACATGGTGTTCCGTAGGGACGTATATCTTTCCCGCCGCGCAGGATGGGATACATTCCATGATGACACCGGCAATGGGTGCCATCACATGTGATGGCACCCATTGCCGGTGTCATCATGGAATGTTGAATAAGATATGAGCTTGTTCTGCCGAGTTCTTCGCCGCGACGAATCGATAAGAAATCAGCAAGAGGGACGAAACGAGATGGCATACCAGGTGTTTCATCCAGGCAGGTTCGCAATCGTTCAATGATTGGGCCTTGCTCGGTGGTCAGAAGATAGCGGAATTCAGCACGCGGCTGCTGGAGAAAAAGGGATTGAGGTACGCCTCTCCCAATTTCCGGAATCAGGGAATGGTTCCATTTTTCGCGTACCCAGGACAATTGGTGCTGGCTTTTGGGAGGGGATTTTTGCGCGATGATGACTACTGCACCCACCTGGGCAGAGAAGACCCCTGAAAGGTGCCAGAGATGGTGAATGGTGAATGCTTTCAGCAGGTGTATGCGCTCGGTGGCGGCATTGGTGCGGGCCAATACAGGGTCGGGCAGCACCAGGCCGAGCCAGCCATGGGGGCGCACGATTTGCAGTCCTAAGCTTAGAAAGAGCAGATAACTATCCACCTGCCCGCGCTGTTGGGCTGAACGATAGCCACTGAGGTCTGTGTTCTTTGCCGCCAGGTACGGTGGGTTGGCAAGGAACAGGTCAACACATGGCTCTCTCCATGGGAGAGCCAGGCCATCTGCCTGGTGGATATGTAAAGATGTAGCGAGAGTAGTGGGTGTAGCAGGTGTAGTGATGTTCTGATCTGTGCCTATTTCGTTTTCTATGGCGGCACTCAATTGCATTTGGGCTAGAAAGCAGGAGACGGGGTCGGGATCAAAACCCCACACATTGCGTTGGACGAGTGAAATAATTTCTTGCGCAGGAAGGCGAGCGTGCGCTGTGGAGGATAGGAGACGACGGGCTGCCGCTACGATAAAATTACCGCTGCCACAGGCCGGGTCAAGCAGGCGTATGCCTGTCAGATCTTTGTCGGGGGTATAACCGCAGGCGTCCAATATGCGTTCAACCAGCAGTGGTGGGGTTGAGAAATGCCCGCGGCTGCGGCGTTCCTGCAACGGCAAGGTAGCTTCGTACCAACCAACCTGCTCTTTTTGAACTCCATACATTGGCCTGCACTCTTCCCAGGGCGCGATAAATCGGGCCCCTACAGCATTATTTCTCGCTCATGAATTCCAGAGCCTCGCGGGCGGCTATACGACCAGCCTCTTTGATACTGGAGGCTTTACCTATGCCCAGTAGAAAGTCTTGCTCAAATACGCCCACGATAAAGACACGGTCGTTGTTGCGCCCGCTCTGCTCTAAGACGCGGTAACGTGGTAGATTGCCGGAACGCTGCAGGACACTCTTTTGCAGTCGTCCCTTGGGATTGGTATCGAGCGTTTGCTGGCTCAGATGTGAAACCATAGGTAGGATGGTGCGTGCTACAAAGTCATGAGCCACCTCGGGCCCCTGGTCAATCTGCATGGCTCCCACCAGGGCTTCCAGCACGTCGGCACAGAGCGAGTCTCGCGAACGATCATTGAAGGTGCGCAGATTGGCGATATCAACGCGAATATAGGGAAAGAGGCCAAGCTTCTGCCCAATGCGAGCCAGGATGCGGCGGCTGACCACCTCGGATTTGAGCGAGGTCATTTCACCCTCGGATGCATCGGGGAATGTACGATAGATGTGTTCTACGACGTGAGCACCAATGATGGCATCACCCAAAAACTCCAGTGTGTCATACGAGTCATGGACAGCGGTTTCAGGGCAACAAGAATGATGCGTCACAGCTCGCAACAACAACGAGCGGTCACGAAAGCTTACTTGCAGTAGTGCTTCCAGATCCTCAAGCTTGTCTACATTATCCATATAGGGTTATTATATCTTAGGAAGGGCAAGAGGTCGAGATGCAGATGAGTGTTGTTGCTGCCATCGGCAGCAACACCTGCACCAACCATGCAGCAACAACAGAAGATTACGAACTCAAGCCTATTGACTTCCTGCCCTACACTATTAAATCGAGCAAAAACACCAGGTACTACTTGATGTACTTAATAGTGAAAATATGTAGAACCCTATTTCCGTTGCGGCTTCCTATT
>Ga0099828_10003836_pt1 | contig 10554 bp, 11 predicted proteins | sample CZO8metaG_2_FD_79338 | JGI IMG/M metagenome (GOLD analysis project Ga0099828, IMG submission 79338) | Vadose zone soil microbial communities from the Eel River Critical Zone Observatory, Northern California, USA - CZOApr15con2H1.8 metaG | ecosystem: Environmental > Terrestrial > Soil > Vadose...
GTCGTGGGGGTGATCGCGGCTATCACCCCCGAGGGCCGAAGACTTCTGCGGAAGCTCGGGAGAGCCTCCCACGGGTCCCCTATGTCGAGGATTCCGGCGTCGGCATCCTTCTCCTCGAACCCCGCCTTCGCGTCGCTCAGCCTGAGCGTGACGAACTCAAGAAGTCCGAGCCTCGCCAGGTTCTTCCTCGCGTTCTCCTGAAAATCCTCCCTGACCTCGTAGCTGAAGACGTGTCCGCTCGGCATCACCAAGTAGGCGAGTAAGGCGGTCGTGGCCCCGCTTCCGGTCCCTGACTCGAGGACCATCGACCCTGAGTGGATTCCGCACTTCACCATTATCATCCCGAGGTCCTTTGGGTAGATCACCTGTGTCCTCCTCGTGAGCTTCAGAATCATGTCCTCTATCGTCGGCTTGAGTATCACAAGCTCGTCGTTGAGGGAGGTCTTCGCGGTAATTCCGAAAGACTCACCGACGAGCGCCTTGCAGTCGAGGATTCCGAGATGCGTGTGGAGCCTGGGCGTCTCGCTGGGTCTGACTATCCACTTCCGTCTTCTGTCCCTGTAGACGAGGATGAAGGTGTTTTCCCCGATGACATCCACGTCTCGCCACCCCTCCCTTGCTTTATTTTGTGTTCTGGTTCGCGGAGGAAGCACGGACGTGAGGAGGCGGGAGAGGAGAAACGAGGGATGCTATTGGGCTAGGCACGCCACCAGTCATACCTGAGGTAGTCAACGACTCCCTTCTTGGCATCCGCTATCGCGATGATGAACTGTTTCTTGACAGTGGTCGCCAGCCGCCCCGACCGAACCAGAGAGGTCGCAGTGATGGGGCTCCCGGGCTTCATTACCTGGACTATGTAGGGGGCGTGGTCAATCCCAGGCCCGTGCTCGTAGACGGCGAAGTCCGAGCCGAACTTGATTCCCGGAGTCACCACGTATCCAACCTCTCGAAGGTGCCTGTAGACCAGGTACTTCTCGGGGAAGTCCGTGTAAGAGCTCACGCAAATCTTCTCAATCTCCTCTGCCCCCAGCCGCTCACCCTCCTCCGATTCGATCCTCAGGACCTTTTTCTTTGCCAGGTAGTATGCCTCCATCAGGTCGAGAATGAGGGGGGCGTTGAACTCGAAGTCTTTCGGCTTGGGGATTCCCAGAGGCTTTCCGTAGTATCCCTCCCTGAAGAGTCGCCTCGAGGTCTCTATGTCCCAGATGACTATCCGATTTTCGAAGAGCCTCCCCGAGGCCTGCCCCTTTGACATCTCAGACTACTACTACGAACCGAGCGCGACAACTGTCGTCGCATTCGCGGCATTGAGCATCGCATCTGCGCAATCCTCGATTGACTCCAGAATCTCTTTCACAACAATCAGCTCCTTGTAGCCGGTGGCTGTCTTCATCGTCTGTGCTATCGCCTCCCGGTACTTGGTGTCTATCTCGCTCTCGAGCCCCTGCACCTGCCCCGCCATCTCTATCGACTGTTGCGGGTTCATCGAGAGCCCCCTAACCCCCTCGTTCAGTTTCGACATCCCGTCTATCAGGGAGCCCAGGAGGTCCGTGATCGCATCCCTGTACTTCTTTTTCTTCGCGAGCGCCTTCGAAAGCTGCGACATCCTGAAGGCGACACCGTTGATGTGGCCGAAGATGTCCTCGACCGCGAAGGCGGTCCTCAGGATGTCCTCTCGGTTTATGAGGAGTGTACCGACCTGGGCGAGCTCGCGAATAAGGGCGCTCCTCAGAGTGACGACATCCTCCTCGGCCTTCCTCACCTTTTGGGTGGCGGCTCCTATCGCGTTCTTGTCTCCCTTGTAGAGGGCGTCGTACTCATCCAGAAGAACGCGCGCTGCGTCGAGAACCCTTCTCATCTCGTCCTGGAGAACAACGATAGTACGCCTTCTAGCTTGAATCTCGCCTTCGGCGCCCGACAAAAATTACCTCTCGCTTCACTGCATGTTCAAGTTGGGTTATAAATGGGGCTCGGGTTTTACACTGAGAGCCTTTACTTCTCTTCCGAGGATTCCTTCACGTAGTCCTTTAGGGGACTGAGAAGGTTCGTGAACTCCATCGGAAAGATGTACTTCGTCGACGGGCTCGCACCCAGCGCCTTCAGGGTGTCGAGGTACTGGAGAGCCATCGTCTTCGCATCGATCGTCTTTGCCGCCCCGAAGATCTGGCTCAACGCCTCGGCGTACCCCTGAGCCCTGAGAATGGCGGACTGCTTGTCCCCCTCGGCCCGCAGGACCGTCGACTTCTTGTCACCCTCCGCGACAAGAATCGCCGACTCCCTCTTCCCGTCGGCTTCAAGGACCATCGCTCTCCTCGACCTCTCTGCGGACATCTGTTTCACCATCGCCTCCTGTACGTCGGCGGGGGGTCTGATCTCCCTGATCTCGACGTTTGTCACCTTGATGCCCCACCTCTCCGTCACTTCGTCGAGCTTCGTGCGGAGGACATTATTGATCTGCTCCCTCTTCGCCAGTAGTTCATCGAGCGGGATATCGCCGACGACGGCCCTAAGAGTGGTGGTCGCGATCCCGATCGATGCCCCCGTGAAGTTCTGGACCTGCACAATGCTCTGCGTCGCCTCCACAACCTTGTAGTAGATTAGGAAGTCGATATCTGTCGGAGCGTTGTCCTTGGTGATGCAGGTCTGGTGCGGGACCTCGAGGTACCTCTCTCTCAGGTCTATCTTGTTGACCCTGTTGACGATCGGAACGATGAAGACCACCCCGGGACCCTTCGCGCCGACGAGCCGACCCAGGGTGAAGACGACGACCCTCTCGTACTCTCGAACAATCTTGATCGAGGAGCCGATGAGGGCGAGGACGATTATCAGGAGGATCGCGATCGCGACGTAGTTACCTATGTCTGCGACGCTCTGCAGCAACTGCGAGCCGAGAAGACTCATGACTCTGCCTTTTCTACTACGAGCTTCAGCCCCCTGACCTCTTTAACCTTTATTCGGGTTCCCTTCTCGATCTCCCCCGGGGAGGTAACGGTCCAATCCTCGGCCGCGATATTTGCTGTGGCGTCACCGCCTGCCTTTAGGTCGGTGAGCAGCCTACCCTCCTTCCCGACCATGAGCGAAGTCTCGAGTTGCTTTGGTCTCTTCATCAGACCCTCTCGTATCCTGTAGAGGTAGATGCTCCCGATTACGACCCCCGCCCCGAGGAGACCCAGCAAGAGGTAGGTGACAGTACCAATTGCAATGAAATTGGCCTGAGGCGGCTGCCCCGGAGTCGGTTGGGACGGCGGCGGAGGCGTCTGGAAGATGAGGAGGAAACCTATGATGAAGACGACGACCCCGGTCAGGGCGCTGATGCCGTGGTGTGTCTTCAGTTCGAGGAAGATGAAAGCTGCCCCCACGATCATCAGGAAGAGGGAGACTATCGGGGCGCCGAAGACGCCCAGACCGATTAGGGCGAGTGCGATCGCGACCGCCCCCGCGATCGAGACGATCACCGTTGGATGGTACAGGTCAGCAAGAATCGCGAATGTTCCTACGAGGAAGAGGAGCCCGGAGACATTTGGGTCGGCCAAGACTGAGATGAACTGCGAGCTGATTCCCGGTGTGTGGATTTCGTAAGGTGGAGCCACGCCGATCGCTTGAAGCGCCCCCCCGACTGATGTGGCATTCACCTTTCCGTCGATGACGCGAAGCCTTGCTGCCTCATCCGCCGTGTACGATACCCCCTTCGTGACCATCAGCTCCGCGGCGGTGACGTTCCTCGAGAATCGAGAGGCCAGCGCCCCCATGTACGCCTTGAACCCGTTGATGTCTTTCGTAAGTGTGGTGTTCACCTCCCCCGTGGGAATGTTGTAGACGATCGGGGTGGCAGACCCTATTGCCGTCCCGGGCGTCATGTATATCTTATCAGAGGCCTCAGCGATGTAGGCGCCAGCGCTGAAGGCGTGATTCCCCGAGGGCGCGATCAGAGTGATGAATGTACCACCATCAGCCTGATAGCTGGAAATGGCGTTGATGATGTTGTCCATGTTGTTGCCGGCGCCACCGAATGTGTTCATCACCAGGACAAAGTGGTTTGCGCAGCTCGCCCGGGCGTCGCTGATTGCGCTCGTGACGAAGTCCTGCGAGCCGGGGTCGATTGTCATGTTCATCGAAGCGACGTAGTATGATGGCTGCCCGCCGCAGGATAGGGCGTTCGATGACGGCGGAACCGCGGAGGAAAGCGCAAGCATCACGGCGACCACAAGGATGAACCTGATGGCTGTTCTTCTCTTCAATCTCTAGTCTCGGCAAAGGAAATCTGGTGTAACATAAATACTATCATGAGGACGCTTCAATCGGGCGTACGTGGATGTCCAGCCCCAGGATAACCATCGTCAAGCATCCCATGGCCCTCGAACAGCTGACCCTCGCCCGTGACAGGCGAAGCGACCAGGTGATCTTCAGGAAGGCCATCTTTCGCCTGGGGAGGATGCTCGCCTACGAGTTTCTCCGCACACTCGAGACGAAGGAAGTTGAAGTCGAGACGCCCCTCGAGAAGTCGCGGGGGAAAAAGATTAAGGGGAACGACAAGATAGTAATAGTCATGATTCTGCGGGCCTCGATTCCCTTCGTCGAGGGGATGTACAAGATGCTTCCGATGGCGAGGACAGGGATAATCAGTGCGTGGAGGGGAGAGCCCCCCGACTTCACGATAGAGGTCAGTTACGCGAAGATACCGACGATTCACGAGGACGACATCGTAATCATAGCTGACCCGATGCTCGCGACGGGTCACACCCTCGTAGAGGTGGCCAACAGGGTCATGGCGAGAGGAAAGCCGAAGAGGTTGGTCTTCTTCTCGGTCATCTCCGCCCGCCAGGGGATCAACCACGTCAGCAGGGTTTACCCGAATGCCGAGTTCTACACCTGCGCGATCGACCGCAAGCTGAACAAGGAGGGCTACATCCTACCCGGATTGGGGGACGCGGGGGACAGGGCTTTCGGCCCGCCCTACTGAGCCACCCGTTCGACCTTCTTCAGCTGAAGGTTGTACATCTCGACTATCTCGTCGACCGTCGTCGCGTCCTCCGGCTTCTTGTCGTTTCTTATCTTACCCGTGAACTTCGGGAACCTCAGGGCGAGTCCGCTCTCCTTCCGTATCCTCCCCATCCCCGCGGGGTGGATTGGAGAGAGCGTTATCTCGGAAGCTATCGCCTCGATGACGAGATGAGGCCTGAACCAGACGTCGGGGACCAGGTTGGACTCCACGTTGGGCGGCTTGACCCGACTCTCGTATTTCTTGAGCAAGCGAGGGAACTTCTGGAGATCCTCATCGGTGAAACCCGTCCCAATCTTTGAGACGGTGGAGAAGTTGGCCTTCTTGTCATCGTAAGCCGCGAGGAGGTAGGTCCCGTACGTTCCGGCCCTCCTGCCCCTCCCGTGAAAGGCACCGACTATCACGAGGTCGATCGTATCGGTGAGTTCGCTCCGGTACTCTCGTTTGAGCTTCACCCAAGAGAACTCTCTCGCCCCCGCGCGGTAGACGCCATCCAAGTCCTTCACCACAAGTCCTTCGCAGCCGTTCGCAATCGCATCCTCCATGAATTTCTCGATCTCTTCAGGGTCGGCGGTCCGCAGGGCAGGGACGGGCCTAGTCCTTTCGGTCTCCTTCACGACGCTCTCGAGCTTGGCCCGCCTCTCCCTGTATTGGAAGTTTGTGTGGTCCTTCTTATCGGCGGAGAGGAGGTCGAAGAAGTTGAGGGCGACGGGATACTGCTTCATGGCCTCGGCCACCCCGTACTTTCGCCGCCTGTGCATGAGTTCCTGAAAGGGAAGGTACTCGCCGGTGTCTTCGTTGATTGCCACGACCTCTGCCTCCAGGATCGCCTCCCTAGAGGCGACGTTCTTCGCGACGAGTTCGAGAACGTCAGGGTAATTGTGGGTGATGACCTCGAGCCTGCGAGAGAAGAGTGTGACGTCTTCGTTTCGTTTGTGGATCTGAAGCCTCTCTCCGTCGAGTTTGTACTCCGCCGCAACGACCTTGTTGCCCAGCTTCGCGATGATGGCCTTCGCGGAATCCAGCCTCTCGGCGAGCATGGGTCGAATCGGGACGCCGACGTCGACACGGATTGCCTTGATCCCCTCCAGCCCCTCCACGGCGAGGGTCTCGACGATGAAGCCCAGGTCCGGGTGGATGTTGTATGCCCTCTCGATGAGCGGTCTTCCCTCCTTGCTTCCGAGAAATGCGAGAGCACAGGCGTCCAGCATAGTGTAGTCGGCAACGCCCAGCCTAAGCTCCCCGGTTACCGTACGCATGATGTACTTTGCCTCGAGAGGTGAGGCGTCGTTGAGAAGGCTTGCGAGCTCCCTTTGCTTCGCCTCAACCGAGCCCTCCCCGGCGGTCTGCGAAACCTTCAGCAGCGTCTTGTAGACTCGTTCGAGCGTCAGCCGCTCGGAGATGAGAGTCCCCTGGCTCTTCTTCGAGAGGAGCTGCTCAGCCGCGCTTCCCACGTCTCCCAGCTTGACGTAAGTCTTGTAGACTGCGTCTTGAGAGAGACCGCTCGCGCTGGCGATGACCCTCAGTGCGAGCTTCTCAGCCAGCCCGAGCTCGACTCCCTCGTAATCAGGCCTCAACTTCCCCTGCGTTAGGTAGGCGAGCATCGGGAGTTCGTCTCGCGGTGTCTTCTTCAGGAGTTCGGCAAGAATCTCCGTCATCTCTATTCTCCCGGAGATTGCCTCGAGCTTGCGATAGGTTTCTGCGACCGTCGAATAATACAAACGGGTCGGCGGCTGTCACCGCCTCTTTTTTTTACTTTTGCAGTTTCTTTTCGAAACCCTTATCTTCTTCGCTGCTGCCCGAGGCAGCGATTATCGATGGGTGGGGTAAAGAAGAGAAGTATGGCCTCGATGGAGAGGCAGCAACAGTCGCAGCAGTCGCAGGGGGGAGAGGAGACCAAGAAGGAGAAGGGAGAGAAGGCGGCTCCTCAGCAGCAGAAGAGGCTCACCTTCTTGCTCCCGAAGATGACTGACCAGGAGATGTTGAAGTCAATCTCCCCGCTGAAGGCGATTACGGTTTACTCCGCCTCGCGCGCGCTAGGCGTCAACTCCTCCGTCGCGTCCAGCCTCCTTCTTTCCCTGGAGGGGAAGAGCCTTCTGAAGCGAGCGGGAGGCTTCAGCGGTCACTACGTCTGGGCGCTCCCCTAGAGGGCTTGATTCCCACCCCGGCGGTCTCGTACCCACTCTTGCCAGCCCTGTTGGACCCTAGCTATGGTTCGTCGGCTGCCCATTTTTCCGAACAGCGGATGGGGCTGAGGATAAGAGAGAGACGACTCTCTTCGTCATTCCGATACAGAGTCGTCCCCTAGGGTACCAGAGCCAGCCTGATCACGTCGCCAGACCTAACTCTGTCGAAGACATCTTCCCCCTCCTCCACCCTCCCGAGCGGGTTCAGCGGCTTGTCGCTCTCGACTTCTCTCGCGAAGATGCAGATCAGCGCACCCGAAGGCAGAAAGGCGAGGTCGCCTCGCGCGAACTTCACCCGAGGTTTTTCGACGCCGACGCGGACCGTCGTGAAGAGGCAGACCATCGTCTTTGGCTGGACATTCGCCCTGCTTTCAAGCGGGAGCGCCCGAACTATCGCATTGACTGTAAGGGGGGCCATGTGTCGGAATAGTCCGAGGGTGGCTTCCCCTTCGCTTCCGACTCTCGCCTTGCAGAGAATTTTTGAGACTGAAAATGGTTTGCTCCCGTCTGTTGCGGCTGTCCTCTCCTCCAACCATCTCTTCGCCCGCTAGACAGCTTATCTGTGTTGCGTTGCGCTAAGCGAGGGAGTTTTTCGACCCGGCGTCGTTCAGAAAGTTTTAAACGAGGTTTCTCCGGGGCGATAGCGTCTCTCGAGGCTAGCCTTGGTACCGACTCCTTCCAAATCCGGAAAGAAAACGCCAAAGAAGCCTCTTCTAGAGGGTTTCGAGATTAGGGTGGGACCTCCGAAGTTGACCCGCTTCGAGAAGGCAAGAATCGTCGGCGCGAGGTCCTTGCAACTCGCCATGGGTGCACCACCCTTCGTAACGATTGAGAAGGGCCTGAAAGATCCGATTTCCATCGCGATGGCCGAACTCGAGGAGGGAGGGCTCCCCGTCTCGATAAGGAGGACACTCCCGAACGGCGTCTTTCAGGACATCCCGATTCGGGCACTGATGCAGTAGGGGCACCCCCCCGGAAGTTACGTTGGACGCGTCCAAACACAGAGAAAACAGCGACTATGTCAGTTATCTATAAATAATGGGCAAGTTGGAACCCACCTTTACAGGACAATCACATGCCAAGAACCAATAAGTCGAATGCAAACGATCCTGAAAAGGAGGAGACGGCCAACACTTCCATGCAGGTGACCCAGACGATGCAGACGGAGACGGTCCAGACGGAGGCGGTCCAGACCCAGACAATTCAGAGAAGTTCACCACCCAACCACATCTTCGTAGGCAAGAAGCCGGTGATGAGCTACGCGATGTCGGCCCTGATCCAGCTGACGCAGGCTGGCGAGATCGTCGTGAAGGCGAGAGGGATGGCGATCAGCAGGGCAGTCGACGTCGCAGAAATCGTCACAAAGAGGTTGGGCAACGGTGCGTTCTCAGTGAAGGACATCCGCATCGGAACAGAGGTAGTTGGCGAAGGCAGCGAAACCAGGAACATCTCGTCGATCGAAATAGTAGTCGGGAAGTAGTAAACCGACTCGGAGATACAGGAGCGGGAACCCAAGTTCCTATTTCGTAGCGTTGGCTATCCATCAGCTCCTTTCCCTCCCATTCCCTCGAACGACTGGAGGCTCGCGCAGAGTTTCAGCTTTTCTCCACGCGTCATACTCTTGATGACCGCTTCTCTCCTCAGCGATGCGGACTTGCTCGGATATCTCTCAAGGAAGACTAGTCTTACGGGAAGTCGCGAGCGGGTGTATTTTGAAGCGCGCCCCGTCTGATGCTGTCGCAACCTTCTCTCTAGGTCGCTCGTGAACCCAGTGTACAGTTTTCCGTCTCTGCACTTCAAGATGTAGACGAAGTAGTGCGGCACGGATGAACTCGGCAGCAAGCTCATGAGAATTTTTCTCGAGAGGCCCTCGCGATTTTCTTGCAGGGTCTCACTCCACTCCATCGGTGCCAAGTCGCGGTGGTTTTAACAAACCCATGAACAGGATTTTCAAGATCGGGACAATGTTTTTAAACAAAAATGACGAGGGAGTTGTCAGCAATAATTGGTGGACACGCGGACACAACCCGTCCCGAAGTCCGGGGTTGAGTCGCTTAGATTCGCTGAAAAGGATTTGTATAGACTCGCAGAAAAACATGGGACCCCCTACTTCCTGATCGACGAGGCGACGCTGCGGAAGAAGGTGAATGAGATAGAGCAGGCCTTCCAGGAGTTCAAGGGTGCATTCAGGGTCGCCTACTCGATGAAGGCGAACTTCAATCCTTCCATCATTCGAATTTTCGTAGGCGAAGGAATCCTCTTTGACATCACAGCCCCGAGCGAGCTCTACTTCCTCCTCAAGTGCGGAGGGACTCCGGAGAACGTCCTCTACACGAGCATCACAGAGACGTTGGCTGAGTACGACAACGTCCTCAAACAAGGAGTAAGAAGGATCGTGGTGGCGAGCCACAATGGTCTAACCAACCTCATCGAGGCCGCAGGACGGGCGGAGACAGAGGTCGAGGTGATGGTCAGGGTGAATCCTGAGGTTCACGTGAAAGCAGAGCTCAGGGGATCGCTGAAGCACGGTAAGTTCGGGATGCAGCTGGACGGAGATAACCAGGACGCCGCTCTCCCGGTGCTCAAGAAGATACTCTCCACCCCCGGGCTGAAGTTCGAGGGGTTCCACTTCCATCTCGGGAGTCAGGTAGAAGACCAGGAGTGCTACGCGGAAGCGATCGAGAAGCTCGAGGGTTTCATCCTGCGGGCGAGGAAGGAGCTCGGGGAGTTTAGCGTGAACACGATCGATATAGGGGGAGGCCTTCCCGTCTCGTACGGGAGAATCGTCCCTTCACCCAAGGACCTCGGAACGAAGATAGTCGGCCAACTCAACAGTCTCATGGAGAGCCTAGGGGTCAAGTTCACCCTCGTCGCAGAGAGCGGGAGATACCTTTCCGCCGAGGCGATGATCCTGGTTTCGAGAATAGTCAACGTGAAGGACTTCGGGGAGAACAGGTACGTCTACCTCGATGCGGGGTACAACGTCCTCCTCGACGCTGCACTCTTGAAACACGAGTATCCCGTTGAGGTGATTCCCGGCGGCCCCTCCACCTACCCCAAGACTGTCCTGGTGGGGAGGCTCTGTGACCCGCTCGACATCTTCCCGACTTCGAGTCGTTCAAAGCTCGGAGGTGCGGAGGTAGGAAAGCTCGTGGTCTTCAGGGACGCGGGCGCCTATTCGATCGTCATGAACATGCCCTTTCACAGCCAACCCAAGCCCTGCGTGCTGATGAGGAACTCCCACGGAAATTATCTGATGGCAAGAGAGAGGCAGGACGTCGACGCCCTCTTCCTAGAGGAGGGTGGCAACCTCCTCGACGGAAAGCCTTCGACAGACTGATATAATTAGCAAAAAGAACTGCAACGTCA
>Ga0099828_10003841_pt1 | contig 10544 bp, 8 predicted proteins | sample CZO8metaG_2_FD_79338 | JGI IMG/M metagenome (GOLD analysis project Ga0099828, IMG submission 79338) | Vadose zone soil microbial communities from the Eel River Critical Zone Observatory, Northern California, USA - CZOApr15con2H1.8 metaG | ecosystem: Environmental > Terrestrial > Soil > Vadose...
GCGGTGCACGACGCGGCTATTGCCGCCGGCGCGCGGGCGGCCTATCTTATCCCCGAGCCGCTGGCCGCGGCGCTCGGCGCAAGCGTGCCCATCTCTGAGGCAAGCGGCAACCTGATCATCGACATTGGCGGGGGCACGACCGAGGTGGCGGTCATATCGCTCAACGGGATCGTGACCTCGCACTCGGTGCGCGTCGGCGGCAACCGCTTCGACGACGTGATCTCGGCTTACATCAAGCGCCGCTACAACCTGATGATCGGCGAGCGCACGGCCGAGGCAATCAAGATCAACATCGGCAGCGCCACCCGGCTGGAAGATGAGCTGGAGATGGAAGTCCGCGGCCGCGATCAGCTACTGGGCCTGCCGCGCACGGTGACGGTGCGGACCAATGAGATCGTGGACGCCATTGCGGACCCAATCTCGGCAGTGACGGAGGCGGTGAAAACCGTGCTGGAGCAGACCCCGCCGGAGCTGTCGTCGGACGTCATGGACAAGGGGATGGTGATGACCGGGGGCGGGTCGCTGCTGCGCAATATCGACAAGCTGCTGACGTCCGTCACGGGCGTGCCGTGCCACGTAGCCGAGCACCCGCTCAACTGCGTGGCCATCGGCACCGGCCGGGCGATGGACAGCTTCGACATCATGCGGGATAGCCTGCTGGGGGTGTGATGCGTCAGGCGCTTGCGATTGTTCCTCTCCCACCGCCAGTGGGAGAGGCTAGGTGAGGGCCCTCCGAGCTTCGGTGCTGCCGGGGTCCAGGGTAAGGACTGTGCCGTATTCGCGCTGTGCTTCGTCCTCCTGGCCCGCCGCTGAGTAAGCCCTGGCTAAGGCCAAGCGAAAATCCTCCTGGTTGGGGATGCCCCGCACGGCACGCCGCAGCTCGCTGACGGCTTCATCTAGGCGGCCCGTCCGAAGGTACAGCTGGCCCAGGCGGTAGAAGCCAATCGAATCCAGGTCGGCCAGCCGCAGGTACTCCTGCTCGGCACGGCTGTCCTGCCCCGACAGCTCGAAGCCGCGGCCTCGCTGGTCCTCAGGCAGCCGGGGGCGCACCGGAGTCCACAAGCTGCCTTCGCTGGCCTCGGGATCGTCAGGATCGACCGCCAGCGCGAGGTCGAACAGGCCCTGGCGCACCAGATAGGGAGCGGCGTGGGCCTGCCGCCACTCGGGGATGGCTTCGGTAGGGTGGCCCGAGGCGAACAGCGCTTGCGCCAGCTCAAAATGAGCCCGTTCGGTCTGTGGGCCATCGCGCAGCGCAGCCTGCAGGTAACGGGGGTCACCGGTCTCGAGTCCTAACCGGCGTTCGGCCAGCCAGGTCGCCTGAGTCAGCGGCAGGAGCAACAGCGGCACGCCCACGGCCGCCCAAGCCGGCCGAGGGATGGCGATTGGCCCCACGCGGGCGGCCAGGACGCCTAGCGGGACGAACATCAGCCAGTAGGTGCGCGGATCGCCCGCGAAATAGGAGTCGACCTGGGCGTGCAGCAGGACGGCCGCGGTGCATACCGCCGCGCCCACCGCCAGGCGGTCACGCGCCTGAGCGATGCAAGCCACCGCGAGTACAGCGATGGCCAGCATGCCCATGACCCCCAGCAGGCCCGCGTCCAGCCAGGTCTGCAGGAACAGATTGTGGGCGTGCGGGTGGGTGTTGTGGTATGCCGGCAGGATGTACTCCGGATAGGCCCGCTGGAACATGCCCATGCCAATGCCCGTCAGCGGCCGATCGGCCAGCATGTACAGCGAGCTCTGCCAAATGGCCAGCCGCTCGCCGGTGCTGGGCATGCCTAGCGCGCCGGCGGCGATGAGGGCGGCACTCGCCAGCGCGGCGGCTGGGCCAGCCCACCACCACGCGCGGGTCCAGCGCCAGCCCAGCAGCGCCAGCGCCAGAGCCAGACTGAGAATCGCTGCCCGGGAATCGGTCAACAGCAGCTCCAGCCCCAGGAAGATCGCGAGTGGCCATTTCCGGAGAGCGATGGCGAAGGGAATGACCAGGATCAAGAACGCGGCCAGGCCGTTTTGGCTCATGGCCAGCTCGCTGAAGCGGGGCACGTGCTCGAAGAGGGCGTACACAGGGGTATTGAGGCCGTTCAGCTTGGCGGAGTTGCGGTCCAGCAGGACATTGCCGGCAATGGCCGCCGCGACTCCGGCCGTGAGCAGTCCAACGGACAGACGCTCGAGGCCTCGGGGGTTTAGCCGCCTGATGACCTGGAACAGGATCGCCGCAACGGCAATCGAAGCCAGCTTGAAGAGGCTGACTGCCAGGTCTTGCGAGGGAAGCAGGCCGACGGCCGCGCCGGCCAGGAGGAGAGCCCAGGCCGGCAAGGAGGGCTCCCTCACCCTAGCCCTCTCCCGCTGCGGCGGGAGAGGGGATCGTTGACCACTCAGCGCCGGTAGACGGCCAGGGCGGTGGCGCCGTAGAAAGGTTGGTCGGGGGGAACGCCGGCCTGGCGGGCGTGGCTGAGGGCGCGCTCTTGCGGCAGGAGGGGAAAGTCGCTGCCGAACATGGAGCGCTCCGGTCCGGCTGTTTCCAGGGCGGCGGTGTAGACGCGGGGTCCGTACAGCAGCTCCGTGGCGGCCGAATCGAAGTACAGGTTGGGCAGCGAGGGCGCCATCTCGGGCATCAAATAGTAGAAGGGCAGGCCGCCGCCCCAATGGGCGGCCACGATCTTCAGATCCGGGTGAGCGAGGGCGAAGCGGTACACCTTGTCCGGCGTGTTCTGGCCTTTGCCGCTGTAGAGGTGCCCGACCGGTTCGCTGCTGTGCAGCATCAGCGTGGCGCCGGCTACGACCAGCGTCTCGACCAGGGGGCCCCAGCAGTCCTCGTCGGCCAACTCGACGCCCTGTGCGTCCACGTTCATCTCGCCCAGGCCGGCGAAGCCGGCATCGAGGCAGCGCTTCAGCTCGTCGAGCGCTGCGCGGCGGTCTCCGGGTTGGACGGTGCACAGCAGGATCAAACGCTCCTCGCCGACCAGCTCGCGAAAGTAGGCATTATGCTCCTCGCAGAGAGCTTGATCCCGCCACGGAAAGGCCGCGACAACACTGCGGTCCACGCCCGCCTGGTCCATATCGCGCAGCAGGTCGGCGGCGTTAGCGATGCGGGCCCGGGCCGGCTCATAGAGCTGTTGGAACCAGCGATCGCGTGGCACATAGGCGGCTCGATCCGCCGCCACAGCGGGTGGGAAAAGGTGCACGTGGGCGTCGACGATCACTGGAGATCAGCGTAGACTATGGGCACATTTAGCCTAGGAGGCAGAAGATGGCCATTGCCGTTCAACCCGAGGCCCGGCTGCAGGCGTTTTACGAGCGCGTCCAAAAGCAAGGTTTTCACCCTCTGTGGCTGGCCGAGAACGCCGACGCGCCGCTCGGGGACGTGCGGCCCTGGATGTGGTCCTGGGAGGTCCTGCGCGAGAACATGCTGGAGGCCTGCGAGCTCATGCCCCTGGGGGGATCCGACGGCGCCGAGCGGCGAGTGCTCAGCATGGCGAACCCGACGATGCCGCGGGGCATCGGGCCAACGCGCACGTTGACGGCCGCGTGCCAGCTGGTGCTCCCCGGCGAGCAGGCGCCCAGCCACCGCCACACGATGGCCGCGCTGCGCTTCATCATCGAAGGCCAGGGCGGCTACACCATCGTCGACGGCGAGCCGCTGAGCATGGAGCCCGGCGACTTCATCCTGACGCCTTCTTGGACGTGGCATGGCCATACGCACGAGGGCTCGGGCAAGATGTTGTGGCTGGACGTCCTGGACGTGCCGCTGGTGCGTGCCTTGGACTGGCAGTTCTACGAGGAGTACGCGGAGCCGCGCAGCCTGCAGACCCCTGAGAAGCCGCGGGACGACTCACTCCACCGCTATGGCACGGGCTCGGTGCTGCCCAACTGGATGGGCCGGCCGAATGTGCCCTACTCGCCACTGTTCAGCTACAAGTGGGGACCGACGCGCGAGGCACTGTACCGGCTGACCGACTACGAGCCCAGCCCGTTTGAGGGCTATGCCCTGACGTTCACCAACCCGTTCACCGGCGGGCCGGTGATGCCGACCATCGGCTCATCGATGCACCTGCTGACGGCCGGCCAGCACACCAAGGCACGCCGCTCCACGACCAACCACATCTACCATGTGGCGCAGGGCAGCGGCTTCAGCGTGCTGGACGGGCAGCGCTTCGAGTGGCGCGAGAACGATACCTTCTGCGTGCCCACGTGGTGCTGGCAAGAGCATGCCGCCGGCTCGAAGGACGCCATCCTGTTCGAGTGCAGCGACATTCCGGTGCTGCAGGCGCTGGCCCTCTATCGCGAGGAGATCTTCCAGGAGCACGGCGGCCAGCAGGCGGTGACGACTACGTTCGAGAGAAAGCGGTAGGCAGTAGATCTTAGCCCGCGCCCTAAGGGGCGCGCGGCTGTTGAAGCCGTCCGTTAGCTCTGTCTCACGCGTGATACACTGCCGCCGTGAGTGAGGTGACAGTGCGAGACTTGAGAAACCACGGCGGCGACGTCGTGGATCGCGTTGCCCGCGGTGAGCCTGTGACGATTACCCGCTCGGGCAAGCCGGTGGCCGAGCTTCGTCCCATTTCACAGGCTGGCCTTTCGGCGGATGCGCTGCTCGCGCGCTGGAGGAGCCTCCCAGCAGTTGATCCCGCCCGTTTCCGCGAAGATCTCGACCAGATCGTCGACAGCTCCCTCTGATGGCTGGCCCAGCTCCTGGGCGCGGCGTGCTCGACACCTCGACGCTCCTACTCCTTCCGCGCCTTACCGATCCTCGTGTCCTGCCGGCTGAGCCGGCGATAACCGCCATTACACTCGCAGAGTTGTCGGTTGGGCCGCTCATCGCCCGTACCGAACACGAACGAGCGGCGAGGCAAGCGCACCTGCAGCAGGCGGAGGCGGATTTCGATCCGATCCCGTTCGACGCGGCCGCGGCACGGGTTTTTGGACGCGTCGCCGCGTCTTTGCGTCGCGCGGGGCGCAAGCCCGCCGCTCGAGCCTATGATGCGCTGATCGCGGCCACGGCAATGGCTCACGAGCTGCCACTCTACACCTGCAATCCTGGGGACTTCGCCGGCATCGATGGGCTGCGCCTGATCGGTGTTCCGCATCCGGACTCAACGTCCCAGCCCCGCTCCTAACGAAGCGCTAGGCGCTGGCTGCTGCTGCGACCTGCTGGCTGATGCCGTCGCGCCAGCTTTGAGTGAGGGCCGGATGGGCGGCCATTCGCTCCAGCTGATCGCGCTCGCCTAGGCCGAACAGGCGGGCCTGGTGGACTGCCAGGATGGTGACGGCGGCCGGGTCGCGCTCGATGACTTCCATAGGGCCAGCGGTCGGGACGCGGCCGGGACGCAGGACACGGAAGTACCAGCCGGTCCAACCCTTGGCCACAAACCGCTTGGGGAGATCCTTGCGGCGGCGATAGGTGGCCAGCTTGAAGCAGGGCTGCCGCGGCTGGCTGACCTGGAGCAGCGCCTCGCCCCAGGCCCATACGTCGCCGATACAGACGTCGCTCTCGAGCCAGCCGGCGACCGTCAAGTTCTCGCCGAATGAGGCTGGTCCAAGGTCCTCACCCAGCTCTGCCGCCCAGGACCGGATGTGCTCGACCGGGTAGGCGTAGACGGCCTTGTCCGGCCCGCCATGCACCTTTAGGTCGGCCTGGCGGTCACCCTCGAGGTTGCGCTGATCGAGATACAGGCTGTCAGTCGCCACGGGCTGCTTGCCGATGGCGCTGGTCAGCGGCCGGCCGCGGTAGCTGCCGATCACGGACGGCAGCCCGACGTTAACCGAGACGAGGCTGACCAGGTCCACGCGCTTAAGGCTAGCTTGGGGCACTTCGAAGGCTCGCCCGGGTTCCCTCACCTAGCCTCTCCCACCGCGGTGGGAGAGGAACTCGCGCTGCCCCTCACCCAACCTCTCCCGCTGCGGAGGGAGAGGAATTCGTTCGGCCTGGCGTAGCGCGCGGCTGCGGGCAAGGGGCACCACAGACGCCAGCAGGACGACCGAGGCGATGCCGACGGCGATGGGCGGGCCCCAGGCCTGAGCAGCCACGCCCACGGGCAGCGAGCCAAGCCGCCACATGCCCCAGGTGCTGGCCATGAACAGGCTCATCATCCGGCCTCGGAGGCGCTCCTCGACGTTCTCCTGCAAGAGGGTGTTCGCCAGTGTATTGGCAGCCGTGGAGCAGCCGCCAATCACGAACAGCAGCCCCAGGGCCACGGGGAAGCTCCGCGTGGCGCAGAAGCCGATCAGCGCGCAGGCCATAGCGGCCACCAGGATCACGAACGAGCGAACCAGCGCGACGCGCCGCACCCAGGCGAGGGTGATGCCGGTGGCGATAGTTCCCAGCGCCGGCACGGTCAGCATCCAGCCCAGGCCTTGCGGGCCGACATCGAACACGTCGCGGGCGAAGGCCGGCATGAGCTGCGAGTAGGGCCGCGACAGGAACGTCACCGCGGCAATGCTCAGCAGCAGCACGCGAACGTGCTGCGCCCGCCAAGCGTATCTCAGCCCCTCGCCGACCTCGCTGAGACCCGAGCGGCCGGTGCGGACACGCTCGACAGCCGGCATGCGCATGAGCAGCACCGCCACCAGGCTCACCACGTCGCTCGCGACGTTGATGTTGAAGCTGCCCGGCAAGCCCCAGAAGGCCAGGATGATGCCAGCCACGGCGGGTCCAACGACCGCTGCGCCCTGCCAGACGATGGAGTTCAGGGCCATAGCCGATAGCAGCGCCTCGCGCGGCACCAGCTGCGGCAGCAGCGCCTGCCGGGCCGGCGTGCTGAGGCCGTTGATCGTGGCCGTGACCACCGAGTAGGCGAACACGTGCTCGACGCGGATGTTGCCGCTGATGACCAGCCAGGCCAACGCGGCGTCGGGCAGGATCTGCACCACGTACGAGGCGGTCATCAGGTGGTAGCGGTTGAAGCGATCGGCGACCACGCCGCCGATAAGGGCAAAAACCAGGATGGGCACCGCCTGGAAGGCGGCGTTGTAGCCCAGAAAAGCGGGCGAATCGGTGATCTGGAGCACCAGCCAGCCAGTGGCTACCTGCTGCATCCAGGTGCCGATGTTGGTCGTGACCTGGCTGACCCAGTACCAGGTGTAGTTCGGGTACTGGAAGGCGCCCAGCCCCGAAGAACGCCTCACCTCGGAATACAATAACCTAACCCTCACGTTAGGAGCTGAGTCGTGGGTATCAAAGTCAAGGCAATGCATCACGCCAATGTGCGGCTGCAGACGCCCGACCAGGCGGAGGACTTCTACGGGCGCGTGCTGGGGCTGCAGCGGGATCCGAGCATGCCCTGGAGCGACGAGCGAAGGCTCATGTGGTGGAACATCCCCGGCGGCGCCCAGATCCATACGCCCATCGGCGAACGGGTGAATCAAACGCCCTCGGGGCGGCCAATCGGCGCGCACTTCGCGCTCGCAGTGGACGACATTCAAGAGGCCAAGCGCACACTGGAGGGGGAAGGCATCCAGTACGACGAGCAAACGCTGCCGGCGCGCGGCGTGCAGCTGTTCGTGCATGATCCGGCGGGCAACCTGGTGGAGCTGTTCCAGGGGTAGAACCCTCTCCCCTAGCCCTCTCCGGAGGGAGAGGGAACAAGGTACGCTCAGGCTATGAGCTACCGCCCGCCTAAGGCTGTGAACGAGCCGGTCCTTTCGTATGCGCCTGGGACGGCGGAGCGGAAGTCGCTGCGGGAGACGCTCGGCTCGATGGCTGGCCAGCGCATCGAGATCGCCTCGATAATCGGCGGTCAGCAGGTGCGCACCGGCGAGCTGGCGCAGGCGGTGATGCCGCACTGCCACAGCCACGTGCTGGCGGAGGTTCACATGGGCGGCACGGCCGAAGTGCAGCGCGCCATCGCGGCGGCCAAGGAGGCCTGGGCAACCTGGTCGCGGACCTCATTCGAGGAGCGGGCGGCCGTCTTCCTGAGGGCGGCGGACCTGCTGGCCGGCCCGTGGCGCAACACCATCAACGGAGCCACCATGCTGAACCAGTCCAAGACTGTCCACCAGGCGGAGATCGACGCCGCGTGCGAGATGGCAGACTTCTGGCGCTTCAACGTCGAGTACGCGGCCAGGCTGTCCGACGAGCAGCCAGAGTCATCGCCCGGGGTCTGGAACCGGATGGAGTACCGCCCGCTGGAGGGCTTTGTGTTTGCGGTCACGCCGTTCAACTTCACGTCGATCGCCGGCAATCTGCCGACGGCCCCGGCGCTCATGGGCAACACCGTGGTCTGGAAGCCCGCTTCGGCGGCCACGTACTCGGCGTGGTTTATCGTGCAGCTGCTGCGCGCCGCCGGCCTGCCGGACGGCGTCATCAATCTGGTGTACGGCCGCGCGTCCGAGATTGGGGACGCGGCGCTGGCCAGCGAAGAGCTGGCGGGCGTGCACTTCACCGGCTCAACCGGCGTGTTCCACGGCATGTGGAAAGCCATCGGCGAGCGCATCGCCAACTACCGTAACTACCCGCGGGTGGTGGGCGAGACCGGCGGCAAGGACTTCATCGTGGCCCACGCGAGCGCTGACGTGGACGCGGTGGTGGCAGCCATCATCCGCGGCAGCTTCGAGTACCAGGGTCAGAAATGCTCGGCCAGCTCGCGCATCTTCGTGGCCGAGGACATCTGGCCGGCGGTACGGGAGCGGCTTGTGGCCGAGGTCGCCACGATCAGGATGGGCGACGTGGCCGACTTCCGGAACTTCATGGGCGCGGTCATCGACCGGGCGGCCTTCGAGCGGCACCGCGCCGCCATCGAGGAGGCCCGCTCGACGGCTGGGACGGAGGTGCTGACCGGCGGCGGGACAGACGACCGTGAGGGGTATTTCGTGGAGCCAACGGTGGTCCTGACGGACAACCCCGCCTCAGGCCTGCTGCGGGAGGAGCTGTTCGGCCCCATCGTGACCGTGTACGTCTACCGCGACTACGCTGACACGCTGCGGCTGATCGACAGCTCCACCGCCTACGGGCTGACCGGCGCGGTGTTCGCCACCGATCGCGCGGCCAGCCAGCAGGCGGAGACGGAGCTGCGGCATGCCGCGGGCAACTTCTACATCAACGACAAACCGACCGGCGCGGTGGTGGGCCAGCAGCCGTTCGGCGGGGCCAGGGCCTCCGGCACTGACGACAAGGCCGGCTCGCTGTGGAACCTCATCCGCTGGGTGAGCCCGCGCACGATCAAGGAGACGTTTGTCCCGCCGCGGGATTATCGGTACGCGTTTTTAGGCGAGGAGGGAGCGATCGAGCCCGCCAAGTAGTGGGTTCCCTCACCCTAGCCCTCTCCCGGTCCTACGCGGACGGCGAACTGGCGGGAGAGGGGACAGCTGTTCGGAAAAGCCAGCGACTTGACCACCACTGGCACGACGTTCGCGGGCTGAATCAGCTCGCCGATGTCGATGTAGTCCAGCTCAAGGAGCTGCAGGCCATCGATGGAGACGAGATCGGTGCGGACGTCGAACTCCTCCTCCAGGATGCAACCGAGGGCACGACCGACATCCTCTCGCAGAGCCAGCACGAGCGGGAGACCGCCGGCCAGCGTGCGAGGCATGCTCTTGGCGATGCCGCCGGCCAACGCCCGCAAGGTGGCGAAGCGGGGCTCGCCCTGCCACGAGATGGCCAGCGCGACAGACTGCTCGCCCTCGCGTAGGTCCAGACGGCGGAAGGACTCGTTGATGGCGTCCCGCACGCCCTCAGCGCTGAGCTGTGCCGGCAGCCGCGGGTGGACTACGGGCAGGTTGTGGACCGGCAACACCGCGGGATTCGAGATATGGAGGGTGTTGCCGCTGAGCTGCAGGGTAAACTGCGACGCGCCGATGACGGTGGCCCGGATGCCCTCGCCCGCCTGTACGACGCCGGCTGGGAGCTGACGCTGGCGCAGCTCGGCGGCCAGATCGGCGCCCAGATCGCCGAAACGGCCCGCCTCGTGGCCGTAGATGTACTCAGCGACGCCGCCTGAGAAGCTCCAGGCGGCTGGCGGCTTTATGCCGGAGAGATCCAGCGGCGGCGTGAGCATCAGCTCGCGAGCGAGCTCCGACTTTGGCTTGCCCTGAGCGACTTCGAGCAGCACCGACACCATGATCTCGCTCAAGCGGCGGCGATCCTCAGCGCTCAGCGGCTGGCCCATGATGACGTCCACGCTGGCCGCACGGCCAATAAGCTCGGCCGAGGGCTCGATGCGCACCACCCGCTCCTGCTCGTCCACGGCCACCAGACGGCCGCCGACGTGCACGGCAGCGGTCTGGAGGACGTCCCCATCGGACACCAGGGCGAACTTGGTGGTTCCGCCGCCGACGTCAATGTGCAGCAGCGTGTCGCCGCGCTGGTGCGACAGGCTGGTGGCGCCCGAACCGTGGGCCGCCAGGATGGCCTCCAGATTGTGGCCGGCGGAGGCGCACACGAACTTGCCGCCCTCGCGAGCGAACAGGTCCGCGACCGCTCGCGCATTGGCTCGCTCCAGCGCAGCGCCGGTGAGGATCACGGCGCCGGTATCGACCCGCTCCGGCTTAAGGCCGGCCTCCTTGTACGAGCGCGCGATGAAGCGCTCCAGCTCGTCTACGTCGATCAGCCC
>Ga0099828_10003846_pt1 | contig 10539 bp, 8 predicted proteins | sample CZO8metaG_2_FD_79338 | JGI IMG/M metagenome (GOLD analysis project Ga0099828, IMG submission 79338) | Vadose zone soil microbial communities from the Eel River Critical Zone Observatory, Northern California, USA - CZOApr15con2H1.8 metaG | ecosystem: Environmental > Terrestrial > Soil > Vadose...
AGCTCCGGCCGCGCAGATAGAAATCGTAGGCCTGGGTGTTTTCTGTCGGCTTAAGGCCGATGGTTTTGTCTTCCTGCGGGGTCAGCGTGATGCGCAGGGCCTGCGCGATGCTCCTCGCGATTTCGTCTTGGATGGCGAAGACGTCCTCGAGTTGCCGGTCGTAACGCTCGGCCCACACCGAATGTCGCGTCGAACTCTCGACCAGCTGAGCCGTAATGCGCAGGCGGTTTCCAGAGCGCCGGATCGTGCCCTCTAGCACGTACGCGGCACCAAGCTGCTGGCCTATCAGGGGAGCTGCCGCCGGTTTGTCGCGAAACGCAAGCATCTCCGAGCGTGGAAAAATCTGGAGCTGCGTGATTTTCGAAAGCTCGGTGATGATGTCCTCGGTCATACCGTCCCGGAAGTACTCATCTTCCTTCCCGCCGCTCTGATTTTCGAAATAGAGCACCGCGACTGATTTTTGCTTGGCTGCAATCGCGTGCGTCCCGGAACCCGCAACGCTCTTCTCCGCAGCAGGCCTGCGGCTCGATTCGATGTCGCGACTGAGGCGCTTCAGGTCGGCGCGAAGTTCGGCGGCCGTCTGGCACCGCAGGTCGGGGTCCTTCTCGAGAGCTTTGCCGAGGATGTGTTCCATCGCCAAGGGCAGACGAGCGTTTAGCTCCTTCGCAGGGGCGGGTGTGGAATGCAGGATTCCGTCGAAAATCACTGCCGAGGTTGCCCCGGGGAACGGAACCGACCCGGTTGCCATCTCGTAGAGGACCACCGCGAGCGAAAACAAATCTGAGCGTGCGTCCAACTCTTCGCCCCGCGCTTGTTCCGGCGACATGTACGCGACTGTGCCCAGAGAGCTGCCGGGGCTCGTCAGTTGCTCTTCATAAGGCACATGCGTCAGCGTACGCATCATGGTGCCGCCTGCCGATTCAGCGGCCTGGCGGACTTCCGAAGTTAGCTTCGCCAAACCAAAATCCAGAATCTTCGCCTGCCCCCGTTCCACGAGAAAGATGTTCGCGGGCTTGATGTCGCGGTGCACGATTCCCTTGGAGTGCGCCGCATCGAGTCCGCTTGCGATCTGAATCCCGATCTCCAGGAGCTCCGGGATTTCGATGGGCTTCCCGCTGATGCGGTGCTTGAGAGTCTGTCCCTCGAGCAGCTCCATGGCGATAAACGGACGGCCTTCGAATTCTCCAACATCGTAAATGATGCAGATGTTCGGATGATTGAGCGTCGATGCAGCGCGCGCTTCGCGGCGGAACCGCTCAATCGCCTGAGTGTCTTGGGAAATATCTTCGGGAAGGAATTTCAGTGCAACGCTTCGGCCGAGGCGCGAGTCCCGGGCTTTGTAGACCACGCCCATTCCTCCGCCGCCCAGTTTTTCCAGGACGCTGTAGTGGGAGATGGTGCGGCCAGCAATGGAGGCGGTATCCGGCACGGACCATGCAGTGTACCCCAGCGCCTCAATGCAGGCAATCGTGCAACATGGGCCGGGTTGCGCCTGATCAACGCGCGTGCCGGACAAGTGGAATCCACATGTCCGGTAACGCGACTTATCAGCAGTTAGCCCGCCGCTCCGACTGCCATTTTCTGCTAGCAAGGTGAGCTTCCCGTCTCGATTCAAACGGGACCGACGCAGGGCTCAAGTTCGAAGCCTGATTGCACCTGGGCCTGGAAGTCATCGACGGTTCCACGGACATTGTCGGCGGCACTGGCCCAGTGTGGATTCGGCCGAAGGGGAAGCCCGGAGCGGTGCGTTTCACGGCGATGCAGCCGCTGCCGGTGAACCCGGAACCGTACATCGAACTTGTTCCGGCGCCTGCGGCCACGAGGTAGGTTTTTCGGAGAGGCTGCGGGCTGAGGCGGCTATCTCAACTGAAGTACTGGTGACAGATAGGTGGCAGGCCGGAGGCTTCGCTGAGACGCGCCGACGCAACAAAGGTAGCATCGCGACACCCTACCCTGAGAGGCGAATGCCGATGCGAACCGAACGACGTCGCGCGCCCAGGTATCCGTTCATTGCGATGGCCGAAATCGTCGACGAAAAGGAAAACGCCCGTACGTCCTCGAGAGTCAGTGATCTTAGTCTGCACGGATGCTATGTGGAGATGCTGAATCCGTTTCCTCAAGGGACAAATGTGATGCTAGAGATCTACACCGAGTCGGAGTTTCTGGAAGTTCATGCGACCGTGGCTTTTTTCGAACCTAAGCAAGGGATGGGACTTACATTCAGCGAAATGCCGCAATATTTCGCGAGTGTCTTGAACAGGTGGGTGCTACAAGCCAAAGGACATCAAGACAACTGATTCCTGCGGCATTATTTTTGAGGGTGCGCCGGCGAAATCCTCCTCCAGTGAATCGAAACTCTGTTTGCGAAGGTGCGAGCCGACGCTCCACGGCAAGAGTTCCATCCTAGCCTTGCAGAGTTCGTCGGCGACATTCAGGAGCACTCCAGATCGTGATTAGCGGCCAGAACCATAAACCTTCGCGACTTTTGCAAGATCATTTCCAGCCCTCAAGTTGACGTTTTACGTGCTTACCTGGCAGCTGAAATCTCGCTGTCTCCAGGGAAATCCGCTTCTGGGAAATGGCCACTCCCCTCCAGATTGATCCGCTACTTAGAACTCCGGATACTTGCGCCACGCATGCGGAAAGTGTTCTCATCGGCGGATGCCCTGGGACATCTTGCTAATCTTTTTCCTGCTCGCCGTGATTCTGCCTTGGCGCGGCCGCGCCCGAATGAAAAAATTGCTGGCTATGCCGCACGTCAGCTCCAAGGAGAGGCTCGTGCTCTACGCCTCGACCGTCGCTTTCCAGTGGCTGGCCGTCGTCGCAGTTGCCTGGCGTGCCTGGGCCCACGGTTACACCGCCCCGCAGCTGGGTTTGACCTTTCATCCTCAAACCGGGCTCGTTATGGTCGGCATGTTCGGCGGTGCGACGTTCGCTCTCTTGCAGTGGCTGAACCTCCGGCGCGTCGGACGAGTCCCGATCGAGAGGCGCGGGCCTTTGCAGGCTATCGCGGAACGCATCCTTCCGCAATCTACAATCGAACTCCTTCCCTATCTTGCGCTTGCCATTACCGCGGGGCTTTGCGAGGAGTTTCTCTATCGTGGCTTCGCGATGGCCGTTCTCTGGGGCTTTGGATTACAATCCTGGGCGGTGGTTCTGCTCTCCGCGATCCTTTTCGGCCTCGCCCATAGCTACCAGGGGCGCGGCGGAGTTGTCATGACCCTGCTCATCGGAATCGCTCTAGGTACCAGCCGAATCGCGTACGATAGCCTGGTGCCTGCTGTTTTCTGGCATACTGCCGTGGACGTGGTAGTGGGAATCGCGGGCCCACGCTACCTCACCCCGGCGGGTCCGGCCGCGGACACTATAATTTAAATACTGATGAATAAATAATAACTGTAATGGTAACACATTCCCCAGCCCTTCCGTCGGCGGAAACCATCCGTCGCGCTCTTGGAGAGTTCCAGCTCTCGGTCGATGACAACCAAGTACTGCAAATTCAACAATATACAAAGATCCTAGGGGCTTGGAATGAGAAGATAAACCTGACGGCGATTCGCGATCCGCTGGAGATCCTGTATCGCCATTTCTGCGAGAGTATGTTTGCGGCCTTTGCCGTGCCGCTGGAAAATGGTCGGCTCGCCGACGTTGGATCGGGTGGCGGATTCCCGGGAGTGCCCCTTAAGATCCTGCGCCCGAACCTGCAGATCGTTCTGATCGAATCCAACATCAAGAAAGCGACCTTTCTCGCGGAAGTCGTTCGTGAGATTGGACTTCCGGACGTCCAGGTCCTTGTAGGCCGCTACGAGGAACTGGGCGAAGAACTGGCCCCTCTTGACTTTGTGTGCTCTCGAGCTCTCGGGGAGTTTGGACCTTTCCTGGCCTGGGCCGGTTCGGAAAAGATAGCAGCCAAAGAAGTTATTCTTTGGATTGGAGCGCGGGACCTCGAGGAGATTCGGGGAATCGACGGGTGGGAGTGGCGCGAGCCAATCCAGGTGCCGCACTCTCTGCGACGGCTGATACTTGTCGGCCAGAGGAAAATGGAAACTATTGGCGCATCGACCTGAAACAAATGGGCTTCTGCAAGCTTTGGACCTCGGAGGTCCCTTCCGTGTTCCACGTGGAACATTCCCCTTCCCAGCTTTACCTCCAAAACGCACCTTCAGCCACAGCCCTTCGTCTCTTACCTGCTTCAACTTTGATTTTTTCGCCGAGCTGCAAACCAGTTTGCGCCGCAAACCAACTGTTTCACGTGGATCCCTCGCCAAAACGGCGCATCAAGGAAAGCCCCGTTTCGCGCGGAACAGCCTGGAATGATTGACCCCTCTGAAAGCGCAATGGATGAAAGTTCGAGAATCAGTCCCTGAGAAGACAATTTTCTCTGGTTAAACTTTGTTCCACGTGAAACAACTTGCATCCAGCTGCACGCTTTGCTAGATTTTCGCTCTCGGGGGTGCGTTTGGCGCGAATTATTGCGGTTGCAAACCAAAAGGGCGGGGTGGGAAAGACGACCACGGCGGTAAATTTGGCCGCCTGCCTCGCAGCCGCTGAGCAACCTACTCTTCTCGTCGATTGCGATTCCCAAGCCAACGCTACGGCCGCCATCGGGTTCACCAAGGATCCTTCGCGCAGAACCCTTTATCACGTCCTAATTCTGAATGAACCTTTCGACAAGATCATCCAAAAGTCGCAAGTGGAAAATCTGGATGTCGTCCCTGCCGACAAAAACCTCGCTGGCGCAGCCGTGGAATTAGTTAGCGCCGACAATCGTGAATACAGGCTACAGGCTGCCCTGAAACCGGTTGATGAGAAATATCGCTACATCGTTCTCGATTGCCCTCCCGCCTTGGATTTATTGACCCTGAACGCACTAGTAGCGGCAGGCTCCGTCCTGGTTCCGATCCAATGCGAATACCTGGCGCTGGAAGGCGTGTCCGAGTTACTGGATACGTTGATGAGGATCCGGAGAACCCTGAATCCGAGTCTCGAAATCGAGGGAATCTTGCTGACCATGTATGATGAGCGCACAACGCTCTCGCGGCAAGTTGCCACGGATCTACGGAGTTTCTTCGGAACCCAGATCTTTCAGACTTTGATTCCGCGCAACGTACGACTCGCGGAAGCGCCGAGCTTCGGAAAGCCGATCATTTTTTATGATATCCACAGTAAGGGGGCGGAGGGCTACACGCAACTCGCCCAGGAGGTTATCGCCAATGCCGAGAAACGCGTTGGGACGGGGGTTAGGAGCGCTCATTCGGGAGCCTGAAGGCAAGGCTCCGCCGGAAGCCGCTCCGATCCAGCCTCATGTCACGGCGGCCAGTGGAGTTGCGGCCGCACCGGCACGCGATGTTGTGCACGCAGGCCCGCAGCAAATTGATATCGATCTGATCGAACCCAGCCCGTACCAGCCTCGAACGCGCTTTCGGGAAGAAGCACTCGAGGAACTGGCGCGCTCCATTCTGACGAGCGGCATCATTCAGCCGCTGATTGTACGGCCCATCGGTTCCCGGTTTCAGTTGATTGCCGGAGAACGCCGCTGGCGCGCGGCGCAACGCGCCGGCCTGACGAAAGTCTCCGCCATCATCCGGCAGGTGTCGGACGAGCTCGCACTGGAAATAACGCTCGTGGAAAACATCCAGCGCGAGGATTTGAATGCGATCGAAGCGGCGCGCGCTTTTGCACGGCTGATGGACGAATTTCAACTGACGCAGGATGCGGTAGCAGAACGAACCGGCAAGGATCGGGCGACGGTTGCAAACGCGGTGCGATTGCTCAAACTGGAGCCCAGGATTCAGGATTGGATCGAAGAGGGGAAACTGACCGGCGGACATGGCCGCGCGTTGCTCGCAGTGGCGGACTTGCAACTGCGCATGCGTTACGCGCAGCGCGCTGCACGGGGCGGTTTGACTGTACGGCAGATCGAGCGCCTGGCCTCGCGACGCTCGCGCGGCAATGCTGTGCAAGCTGAGATTCCCACAGACGCCAACATCCGATCTGCTCTGGAAGAGCTGCAACGGCATCTCGGCACCAAGGTTCTGTTGCGCCAGAAAACGAAGATGCGACCGGGACAGCTGGTGCTGGAGTATTATGACGACGCGCAACTGATGGGGATTTACGATCGCTTGATGAAATAGCGGCGGGACCTGCGAAATCAAACCTTGTCCCTTCGTTCTGTCGTTTCATTCGACAACTACTTCCAACAGCTGTGTTGACTTGTTCGCGCGCGCAGCTAAAGTGGAAGAGTCTCTTTCTCGGGGGTTATGACATGGCCTGGAAGTGGAGTGGCGGCTCGAAGGGTGCCAGCAGCGAAGAATGGACCGGATTCATCGATCAGGGCGTCACGCTGGAGGGCACGCTGACCGTAACGGGAACTTTTCGGATTGGCGGCAACGTAAAAGGAAACATTATTTCGGAGCAAACGATCGTGCTTGGGGAAGGCGCCAAGGTCGAGGGGCAGATCGAAGGCAATCGCGTGGTGATCTCCGGCCGGTTTGACGGCGTGATTTTTGCCAAAGGCCGGGTGGAGATTCAAGCCAAGGGCGTAGTGACGGGCGAAGTTCATTCTCCCTGCATGGTCATTGATCCGGGGGGAATTTTTGACGGCCGGTGCCACATGCTGGCGTCTTCCGATGCGGCCTCCACGGTCACGATACCGATTCGCGCCGCTGGCAACGGGTAGATCCACCGAGCATCTTATATACTATGCTATTAATATTAAATCTATTACTAATTCAAAGGATCCGCTGTCTGTGGAACGCGCCGTCTTGGCTGGCTTTCCGGCTGCGCAGAACTAGGACCGGGCAATCGGGCCCGCGGGAATGGCCAGCAGTTTTTCCGCTTCCTGGATGCCGGCTTGGATATTCGATTCCCAATCGAGGTGTGGCACCGGGGAGGCAGCGGCGGCTTTGTAGAAACGCAGTGCGTCCGGCGGTCGATTGAGTTTTTTCAAGGAAATGCGCCCCGCGGAGAGCAGCGCCAGGACTGCTTGCCTCTCGGCAGGATAGGCCTCGGCAAGATGTTCGTACTCGATGACGGCGCGTTCGTAGCTCTGCTGGGCCTCCGCGATGCGGCATAATTCGAGCCATGCCGGCAGCGGCATGCGCTCCCCGCCCGTACTCGTAAATTCCTGATAGTTCTGCCAAGCGGCCTCGCCATCCTGGGCTTTGAGGTGTAACTGGCAGAGCTTGATGGTGACGTCGCGATGCGCCGGGAGATCGTTCTTGCGCCGATAGAGTTGCTGCAACAAGCAGTAGGCATCGGTGGAATCCGGCTTCGCCGCAACGTGTTTTCGGAGAGTGGAGACGGCCTCGTCGATCTTTCCTTGCCCCATGAGCTCCGTTGCCTGAACGATGGCCGGATCCGCCGTCCAGCTGATTTTTTGCTCGATAGCCGCATTGGCTTTGTGCTCCAGGCCGGTATGTTGGATGACGAGCGCCGCCAAAGCACCAAAGAGGAAACCGCCAACGTGCGCCCAGTGCGCCACGCCGGACATCTGGCCAGAGAAGCTGCCGTAGAAAACTTCTACGAGCAGCCAGAGCGGCAGGAGCCAATAGGCATAGGCCTTGAAGCGGTAGGAGCGGAAGAAGAATCCAAAGAGCCAGATCATTTCAATTTTGATTTTCGGGAAGCGGACCAGAAAAGCCCCCATCAAGGCGGCGACAGCGCCTGACGCTCCAAGCGTAGGGACGATGCTCCCAGGATAAAACCAGGCATAAAACTGGAGCGCGGCGGCCCCTGCTATCAGGTAGAAGACGGGGTAGATGACGCGGCCCCAAGTATCCTCCAAAATGAAGCCGGCGAGCCAGAGGAACCACATGTTCCCGACGAGGTGAAGCCAACCAGTATGAAGGAAATTGGCGGTTAGGTAAGCGGTAGCCGTCGGGTGGGTGGGGATGAAAGCATAGTGCGTCAGTATGGAGCGTTGCTCCTCGTCCGTGAACCGCTGCGCCAGGGCATCCATTTCCTCCTGGAGTTGGCTGGGGTCTTTCATCAGCCGGATTTTCGCGTCCCAGACGTCCAGGCTCCTGCGGTTAGGAGCGGCGAGTTGCTTCCAGAACTCGGCCGGATACTTGGGTTCAACGTCGCCGACGAACCGTTGAACATCGGCCGGCATTTGCAATTCAGGATGCATGGCGGCGAGCAGGAGAATATGCATGCGAACTTCGGCGCGTTCGGGGTTTTGCTCTTCGATTTTCCAGTGTGTGCCGAGAAAGATCAGGACATTGAGGGCGATCAGCGCGAAGGTGATGACCGGCCAGCGGCGGCCCTCCATGTTTTCATGGCGCAGCGGAAAAAGCATGGCAAGACCCCTCCGGCTCGTTAAAGGCGTGGAACGAACACTGCCGAGTGTAGAGGTAGAAACCCGTTGGCGTAACTGGCCGTGCGAACAGGCTACCGCCAAAGGATAAACGTGCCGCGATTGGAGTTAGGGCTCGCAAAGAGGAGATAACGGCTGGGTGCCCGAGCGGCATCCGAGGATCGGCTGGGCGCAGCGGAACGGGCCGGGTTGACACGCCGGAGAGGGGCGTCTATCGTTCGACAGGGTTGTTCACGAGGTGTTGCGGATGAAGATTTTGGTGATTGGCGGCGGCGGGCGCGAGCACGCACTGGTGTGGAAATTGCGACAGAGTCCGCGCGTGGAGAAAATCTGGTGCACACCGGGAAACGGCGGCATCGCCGCGGAAGCGGAGTGCCTGGCCATTGATGCCGGAGACGTTGCGGCGCTCGTTGCGCTTGCGGAAAACATTCATCCGGACTTGACGGTCGTGGGACCCGAACTGCCGCTGGTCAACGGGCTGACGGATGCCTTCCGGCAGCGGAATTGGGCGGTGGTAGGGCCTTCGCAACAAGCGGCGCAGCTCGAGGGCAGCAAAATCTTTTCCAAAGAGTTTTTGCAGCGGCACGGCATTCCCACGGCGGAACTGTACGGGGCCTATGACTCTCCCGGAGATGCCTACGGGGCGCTTTGCGCCGTGGATTGGCCAGTGGTGATCAAGGCCGACGGCTTGTGCGCGGGCAAGGGAGTTTTTCTGGCGCCGAACCCGGATGCTGCAACGGATTTCATCGAGCGTGTGATGGAGAAGAAGGAACTGGGGCCGGGGGGACAAAGAATTCTTTTGGAGGAAACGCTCGAGGGGGAAGAATTGTCGTTCATCCTGCTCACCGATGGAGAGCGCTATGCGCCGCTCGTGCCGACGCGCGATCACAAGCGCGTGTTCGACGGCAACCAGGGACCGAACACCGGGGGCATGGGAGCGTATTCGACCGATGACCTGCTGCCGGATGATTTGCGCAGGACGATCCTCTCGAGAATTGTCGAGCCCACGCTGCAGGGTCTGGCAGCAGACGGGATCCGCTACCAGGGATTCCTGTACATCGGTGTGATGCTCACGAAGTCCGGGCCGAAAGTGCTGGAGTTCAATTGCAGATTAGGTGATCCCGAGACGCAAGCAATTGTGCCTCGCATGGATTTTGATTTGGCCGAGGTGCTCAGTGAGGCCGCTGCAGGCCGGTTGGACCCTTCAAAGTTACGGTGGAAGCCGGGGGCAAGCGTCTGTGTGGTATTGGCGGCCGGCGGCTATCCCGGGAAATTTGAGAAGGGAATGAAGATTGAGGGCCTAACCGCTGCAGAACAAATTAACGGTGTGAAAGTGCTGCATGCGGGAACCAGGCGAGATAGACAGAGCATTCTCACAAATGGAGGCCGGGTGCTTGGAGTCACGGCAACCGGTTCCTCCCTCAACGAATCAGTCGCAACCGTCTACGCGGCCGCCACAAAGATTCACTTTGCCGGGATGCACTATCGGAAGGACATCGGAACCCACGCAAGCCGATCGCAGGCCACGGGAGACTGAGGAGCATGCCCAGCCGGGCGGACATCCTGCGGCTGCAGCGACCCGGTTGAAGCAGTCCTCAAACGATCAAGGCTTGGGTTTTCGCCGGAGCGAGGGGGCTTCGGGCGGGCGGTCCTTATCTTCCTGCGTCTTTTCGACGGGCTCTTCCGGTGGAACGAGCCAATCCCAGCCGCGCTGCTCTCCCATGGTGCCAAGGACAAAAGGAGCGTTGCCCGCGATCAACGGCAAGAGGGCGCGCAGGAAATCCGCGGAATCGCCCGGCAGGGCTTTCTGGGCTTGGCCGCCCCGTATGTTTTCAAGCACCTTGGCAAAGCGTGGATCGCCGGAGCCCAGTCGCGAGATCCGCGGGTCGTTGTTCCGAATCAAGTCAGATACTGCCGGCCCGTTTGCGTCGGCGGGATAGCGGACCTCCACCAAGGTATGCGGGGTATGTTTTTCCGGGGGGTAGATTTGCGTGAAACGCGGACGAAGAATGCGCGTCTGCCAATATTCACCGCGGGTGGCGATCATCTCCTGTTCGATATGGTATTCCGCGAGCCAAACCTCCGGGCCGTAGTCCTGGGGGGCATAGCCGATGATGACGAGCTGGAAAATCGGGGAGTCGGGAGGGAAATCGAGTTTGTGGTGAAGCTGGGCGACGAGCGGGCGGAGTTTCTCAAGAAAAACGACGCCCAAGGCCTCCAGA
>Ga0099828_10003848_pt1 | contig 10536 bp, 6 predicted proteins | sample CZO8metaG_2_FD_79338 | JGI IMG/M metagenome (GOLD analysis project Ga0099828, IMG submission 79338) | Vadose zone soil microbial communities from the Eel River Critical Zone Observatory, Northern California, USA - CZOApr15con2H1.8 metaG | ecosystem: Environmental > Terrestrial > Soil > Vadose...
AGCTTGGGTGCGGCCTTGAGCTTGGGTGCGGCCTTGAGCTTGGGTGCAGCCTTGAGGTTGGGTGCAACCTTGAGCTTCGCTGCCGCTGTGGCCTTGGCAGGAGCCTTGGCTGCGCTCTTCGAGGTCGCCTTGCTCTTGGCAGCAGCCTTGCCCTTGGCAGCAGCCTTCTTCTTGCCAGCGACCGATCCCTTGAGCGTGGCGCCCGCCTTGAAGACCGGTGCCGTGGTGGCGGCGATCTTCACAGCTGCGCCGGTGCGCGGGTTCCGCCCCGAACGGGCGGCGCGCTTGCGGGTGTCGAAGGTTCCGAAACCAGGCAGCGTGACCTTGTCGCCCCTCTGCAACGCCCCGCTGATGTGCTCGAGGACGGCCTCGAGCAGCCCCGCTACCTTCGTCTTGCCTTCGTTGGTAGCGGCGGCGATCGCGTCAACGAGGTCACTCTTGTTCATCCTTTGCCTCCAATGTCTCCCGAGAAATACCAGCTTCCGGCAGTAAACCCCAAGAAGGTTGGCGAGTCAAAGATTCCCGCGCGGATGTCCGGATATTTCGGCGGTGCAACGTGGCACTCGTGACCCCCGTCGTGGACCCCAAACCACCGTGGTGTAAGGGCCTTCGGGCATGGGTACCACCTGCCTACCGACCCGGCGACGGGTGGGTGCAGCCTATCTTCGGCGGGATCAGCGGAGGGAGACAGCGATGGAAACTCCACGACCCACCCACACGCAGCAGCGCGACGGCTCGACGGAACGATCCACCCTCGAGATCCTCATGTCGATCGCCGATGACACCAAGCACCTGCTCACCAAAGAGATCGAACTGGCCCGCCACGAGATCGTCGACGCCCTCCTTGCGAGAGCCATGGCCGCCGGGGCCTTTGCCGCGGCCGGCGTCATCGGTCTGATGGTCCTCGTCTTCGGTGGGCTCACGGCCGCCGCGGCGCTTGACAACGTGCTGCCCCCGTGGGGTTCCCGGCTCGTCGTAACGGGAGGCTTCGCCCTGCTGGCCGTGGTTGCCGTGCTGTTCGGCAAGGCAAGGCTCCGCAAGCCGTCGCTGGTGCCCGAGGAAACCAAGCGGACCTTGAAGGAGGGTGAAGAGTGGGCAATAGCACAGCTGCAACGCTGACCGACATCGAGGAGACACGCCACCGCCTCGAGCGGGACATGGCAGAGCTCGCCGGGCGCCTGCCGGCCCCGGCGATCTGGGCAAAGCGACTCGCCGGTGTCGCCGTCGGGGGCGGGATCGGCGGGAGCCTCTTCTGGTTCGTGGTGCATCGGATCCGCAACAGATCCAAGCGGGCCAACAAGGAAACGCGCAAGGAAGCCGGCAAGGCAGCGATGAAGAAGGCGAAGCGGGCGCTGAAGGAGGCCCCCCTCCCCACGGTGGTCCAGAGCCCGGTGGTCCAGGTGCTCCCGCCCGCGTGGTCCGAGCGCCTTGGAGAGCTTGTCGAGACGGGCCAGTGGAAGGGACCCGCCCTCGCCATCGGCGCCGTCTGGTTACTGCTGCGGTGGGCGGAGCTGCGCCGCCTCAAGCGGCTGACCAAGGCGATCCTGATGCCCCGCTAGACGGTACGCTGCCCGGCGAACTCCGCGACCCCTTTATCACCCAACCATCAAGGAGGAAGTATGGGCGAGTACGTCGCTGTCGGCGATGCCGGCAGCGTGCCGGACGGGCAGATCAAGGTGTTCCCGGTGGGCTCCCACATGATCGCTGTCGCTAGGGTCGAGGGCCGTCTCTATGCCTTCGACGACACCTGCACCCACGCCGCCTGCTCGCTGGCCGACGGCGAGCTGGAGGGTGCCACGGTTGTCTGCGCGTGCCACATGGGCCAGTTCGACCTCGACACCGGCGAGGTGCTCGACGGCCCACCCCCGGACCCCATCGACGTGTACGCCGTGCAGGAGGCCGACGGGAAGCTGCTGGTCGAGCTCGGTCCGTAGATGCCGGCGACGTTTGTGATCGCCGGCGCCAACCTCGCCGGTGGGACGGCCGCAGCGACCCTGCGTTCGGAGGGCTTCGACGGGCGCCTGGTCCTGATCGGGGAGGAACCCGTCGCTCCATACGAGCGGCCCCCGCTCTCCAAGGAGTTCCTCCGTGGGGAGGCACCGTTCGAGAAGGCCCTCATCCGTCCGGCCGACTTCTGGGAGGCGAAGGAGGTCGAGTGCCGGTTGGGCACCCGGGTCACGCGGATCGATTCCGGCGCGCGGGAGGCGATCCTCGGCGACGGCGACGTGGTCCGCTACGACAAGCTCCTGATCGCTACGGGCCTGCGCAACCGGAGGCTCGGCGTCCCCGGCGCGCATCTCGACGGCGTCCGCTCGCTCCGCACCGTCGCCGACGCCGAAGCGATCCGAGCCGAGATGGCAGGGGCGACGAAGGCCGTGATCGTCGGCATGGGATTCATCGGCGCCGAGGTTGCGGCGTCGCTGCGGCTCTCCGGCCTTGAGGTGGAGGTCATCGAACCCTTGCCCGCCCCCTGCTACCGCGCGCTCGGGCCGCAGATCGGCTCGGTCGTCGCGGCGATCCACGCCGACCACGGCGTGCGGATGCACTTCGGCGAGTCGGTGGACGCCCTCGAAGGCGCCGGCCGGGTGGAGCGCGTCGTCACGGGCTCGGGGACTCGCATCGACTGCGACTTCGTCGTCGTCGGCGTGGGCACCGTGCCCGTGACCGACCTGCTGGACGGGGTCGGGGTGCCCCTGGACAACGGCGTCGTCGTCGACGAGTTCTGCAGGGCCGGCCCACGGGGACGTGACCACATGCCCCAAGGGGACCCTGACCTTGGCATCTACGCGGCAGGCGACGTCGCCAACCACTTCCATCCGCTCGTTGGCCACCACGTGCGCGTGGAGCACTGGCAGAACGCCATGAAGCAGGGCGCGGCTGCAGCCCGCAGCATGCTGGGGGCCTCGGAGTGCTACGACGAGGTGCACTGGTTCTGGTCCGACCAGTTCGACGCCAACATCCAGGCGGCCGGCCACGTGTCCAGTTGGGACGACCCGGTCATCCGGGGTGACATCGAGGCCCGCAGCTTCGCGGCCTTCTACCTGCAGGAGGGCCGGATCACTGCGGCGATCGCGATCAACCGGGGCAGGGATCTGCGCCGCTGCCTCGCCCTCATCAAGGCGAGAGCGGTGGTCGACCCGGTGCTGCTTGCCGACCCGGACACCGACGTGCGCGCCGCGGCAACGACCTAGTCACGACCCCCACCATCCGCACGCATGGGTGGTCAGATCGGGCCATGCCGCGCATCCCCGGCGCCCTTTTCCAGCCGGCAAAAATAGGCCCAACGGGCCATGTACGACGCCTGATGCCACTGCCATCATTTTGCTGCGATGAATCCACGCGCGGCCCAGGCTTCCCCACGTACAGACGCGTCCGGACCTGAAGCGCCCGCAGGGTCCGGTTCGCCTGGTTCCGACCTGCTCGCGCCGCACGCCGTCCCGCTGGTCATCGCCGGACGCTACCGAGTCCGTCGCCTCCTCAAGGAAGGCAACGGCATCGCCACGTACCTTGCAACCGACGAGTTCGGCCAGGACGGCGGCGCGGCGCTCGTTGTGGTCAAAACGACGCCGATGGGAAGCCTCTCGACCACCGCATGGCTCCGCCTCCACCACGAGGCTGCGGTCGTCTCGGCTCTCCACCCGCCGGGGGCGGGGGGCAGGGTGACCGTGGGCAGGGACGACGACATCGCCTTCGTGGTCCAGCCGTTCGTCGACGGCATCCCGCTCGACCACCGCCTCGAGCAGTCCGGGGAGCCCATGCCCGTGGCCGACGCCCTGCTGATCGCCCGGGAACTGTTCGGGACCCTCGAGCGGGTGCACGAGCAGGGCGTTCTCCACCGCGACGTCAAGCCCGCCAACGTCATCATCGACCCCAACTCCCCTCCGGCATGGGCAGTCCTCATCGACTTCGGGCTTGCCCGCAGCAGCCGTCTCCCCGAGTCGATCCGGGACCTTCCCGTCGGCACCGCCCGCTTCATCTCCCCGGAGCAGGCGGGCCTCATCGAGGCCGACGTCGATGAGCGTGCTGACCTGTACTCGGCCGGCATCCTCCTGTTCACCTGCCTGGCAGGGCGACCTCCCTTCGACGGGGAGGAGGCGGGTGAGCTGCTGCGGGCGCAGGTGTCCAGCCCGGTTCCCACCCTGGCCTCGATGGGCATCACCGTCCCGGCAGCCGTCGAGGCACTCGTCCAACGACTGCTGCGGAAGGACCCGGTGGAGCGGTACCAGTCCGCCGCCGCGGTGGTCGCCGACGTCGACGAGATCGCGGAGGGCCTCGCCGCCGGCGACGACGACCCGCAGGTGCTCATCGGCCTCCACGACCACCGCCGGACGTTGACCGAACCCGTCTTCGTGGGCCGGACCGCGGAGCTCGGCGCCCTCGCCGCCCAGCTGGAGGAGGCGGCCAACGGACATGGTGGCCTCGTCGTCGTCGAGGCGGAGTCGGGCGGCGGCAAGACCCGCATCCTCGAGGAACTTGCCCGCCGCGCGGACCAGCGTTCGTTCTGGATCCTGCGCGGCCAGGGTCTCGACCAGACGGGCCAGCGACCGTTCCAGATGCTCGAGGGTGTCGCGGCGGCCGTGCTCGAGGCGACCTGCGACCCCCACGTGCAGCGCCGCATCCGCGAACGGGTCGGCGAGCAGGCCGAGTCCATCGTGGCAGCCCTTCCGGAGCTGGCGACCGTGCTCGGGCAGGCGGCAGGCAAGCTCGGGCCGGAGACCTACGGCGAAGCCCGCAGCCTCCAGGCACTCCCTACGCTCTTCGAGGCCCTCGGGTCACCGGAACGCCCGGCCGTCGTGATCTTCGACGACTGCCAGTGGGCGGACACCCTCACCGCCAAGCTGCTGGCCCGGTGGCAGGCGGTGGCGAGCAGGAGCAGCTTCGTCAACGTCGTCGTCGCCTACCGCACCGAGGAGGTCGACCAGGGCCACCCGCTGCGGGCGCTGCGGCCGGCGCTCCACGTGCACCTTGCGCCCCTCGATGCGTCGGAGATCGGCGGCCTCGTGCAGTCGATGGCGGGTCCGTTGCCGCGGGCGGCGATCGAGACCGTCACGCGGCTGTCGGAGGGGAGCCCCTTCATGGCCGCCGCCGTGCTGCGCGGCATGGTCGAGTGTGGCGCGCTGGTTGGTTCGAGGGACGGCTGGGAGCTCGACGCGATCGCCCTGCGTGGCGTCCAGGCCTCCCGGCGCGCTGGGGCGTTCCTGTTGCGCCGCATGGATCTCCTGTCGCCCCGGGCGCTTGCGCTGCTGACCGTCGGTGCCGTGATCGGCAAGGACTTCGACCTCGGGCTCGGGGTCGCGCTGGCGGGTCAGGACGCAGGTGCCGCCGTCCCGGCGCTCGCCGAGGCACGTGCTCGACGCATCCTCTGGGTCGCCGAGGACGGGGGACGCTGCTTCTTCTTCCACGACAAGCTCCGCGATGCGCTCCTGGCACGGCTCAGCCCTGCCGAGCGGGCTGCGTTGCACCTCCAGGCCGCCGAGCGGATCGAGACCGAGGACCCCAGCCAGGATCCAGGGCGGGTCTTCGAGCTCGCCTACCACTTCGATGCCGCCGGCGCTCCCGAGCGGGCACTGCCCTACGCCCTTGCTGCTGCACAACAGGCCCGGTCGCAGTACGCCCTGGAACTTTCGGAGGCCCAGTACCGCATCGCCGCCCGTGCCGCCGAGTCTGGCACCGACGACGCTCGCCGCATCGCCGCCGAGGGCCTCGGGGAGGTGCTCAGCCTCCGGGGAAGCTACCCCGAGGCGCTGGAGCAGCTCCGGGCCGCGAGGGCGCTTGCGACGACCCGCACGACCCGTGCCCAGCTCGACTGGCGGATCGGGGAGGTCGGATTCCGGTGCGGCAACGTCAACGACGCCCTGACCGACCTCGAAGGTGCCCTCGAGGGCCTCGGACGGCGCCCACCGGCGAGCCGGGTCCTGCTGCTGGTCGCCCTCCTCTGGGAGGTCATGGTGCAGGCGGCGCACACCCTCGCCCCTCGGTTCTTCCTCGCCCGCCGGAGCGGGCCCATGCCCGAGGAGGAGTCGCTCGCCGCCCGCATCTACAGCCGCCTCGCCTACGTCCATTGGTTCCGCAGCGGCCGGATCCCCTGCGCCTGGGCACACCTGCGCGAGCTGAACATGGCAGAGCGCTACGACGCGGGGCCCGAGCTTGCCCAGGCCTACTCGGAGCACGCCCCGGTCATGACGATGGCGCCCTGGTTCTCCCGTGGGATCGAGTATGCCGAGCGCTCCCTCGAGATCCGGACCAGGCTCGAGGACCGGTGGGGCCAGGGCCAGTCGCTGTCGTTCAACGGCGTCGTCCTGTACGCGGCATCGGACTACCCGGGCTGCATCGACCGCTTCCGCAAGGCCATCCGGCTCCTGGACCGCACCGGCGACCGCTGGGAGGCCAACACGGCCGCCTGGCACATCGCCATGGCCCACTATCGTCTGGGCGAGCTGAGCCGTGCCCACGAGCTCGCGGAACAGACCTACCAGCGGGCCGAGGAGATCGGCGACCAGGCTGCGATGGGCATCGCCCTCTCCGTGTGGTCCCGGGCCACGGGCGGGCGGGTCCCTGCCGCGCTCGTGGCCGCGGAGCTCGCGAAGCACACCGACGACGCCCACACTGCCACCGAGCTGCTGCTGGCCGAGGGGGTCCGCCGGCTCCAGGTCGGCAAGCCGGCCGAGGCAACCACGACGTTCCAGCAGGCGGCGGCGGTCGTCAAGGCTGCGGGGCTGCGCCAGGAGTACGTCGCCCCGGTCCAACCGTGGCTCGCCACTGCCCTGCGGCGCCAGGCCGAGGCCTGCGACGCCTTCCACCTGGGTGAGCGCCGGCGCCTCCTGCGCAAGGCCCGCCGGACCGCCCGCACGGCGGTGCGCACCGCCCGCCACTACCGCAACAACCTGCCCCACGCGCTCCGTGAACTGGCCCTGATCGAGGCCATGCTGGGCCACCCCGATCGGGCCCTGGCACCCATCAACGAGAGCCTTGCCGTTGCCGGCGAACAATCCGCCCGCTTTGAGCACGCCGAGAGCCTCGCCGCCAAAGGGCGGATGGGCACGGCCGCCGGATGGCCGGGGGCCGTCGAGGACTCCCTGACCGGCGAGGCAGCCCTGGAACTGCTGCTGCAACCGGTGGCCGGCGACGAGATCCCGACTGGCGACGAGGGCACCCTGTCCCTGGTGGACCGCTTCGCCGGGCTGCTCGAGGCAGCCCGGACGATCGCAGCGGCCCCGTCCCTGGTGGCCGTGCACGAGGCCGCCCGGGCCGCCGCCGAGCGCCTGCTCCGCGGCGAGGCCTGCCACTTCCTCGAACTCACCGGCGACGCCCTCCACGACGGGCAGGCCCTCTTCATGGCCGGCGCCGGGGGCGGCGCCACCGGGGTGGAGGCACCGCCTGAAGTGAGCCGGAGCCTCGTACGCCAGTCCGTCGCCATCGGCAGGCCGGTCACCGACCGCCTGAACGGCTCGGCCCAGGAGAGCCTGGAGCTCGCCGGCATCCGCTCCGCCATCTGCGCGCCGATCCTCCTGGACGGTCGAGTGGTCGAGTGCCTCTACGTCACCCATGGCCAGGTCGGGGGCCTCTTCGGCCCGGAAGAGGAGCGCCTTGCCTCGTTCATCGCCACGTTGGCGGGGGCGACGCTCGAGCACCTGGCCGGCAGCGAGGCCCGGTTCCGCTCCCTGGTCGAGCACTCCAGCGACGTCATCACCGTCGTCGACGCGCACGGCACCATCCAGTACCAGAGCTCGTCCATGGACCGGGTGTTCGGCCTCGCGGGATCCGCCCTCCTGCAGACGCCGCTGCTGGCTTGGGCGCACCCGGAGGAGGCCGGCGAGCTCGGGCCCCGCCTCGCGCAGCTTGCCGCCGGCGTGGCGGCGATCGGCAGCGTCGAGTCCCGGCTGCGCCACGCCGACGGGACGTGGCGGCCGGTCGAGATCACGTTCTCCAACCTCCTGCATGACCCGGTGGTGCGCGGCATCGTCCTCAACATCCGGGACCTGACCGAGCTGCGCTGGCAGGAGACCCACGACTCGCTCACCGGCCTGCCCAACCGAGCGCTCTTCACCGACCGCGCCACGGAGGCCCTCGACAAGGCCCGGTGGGGCCTCGCCGCCCCAGCCGTCATCTACGCGGATCTCGACGATTTCAAGGAGGTCAACGACCGGCTGGGCCATCGCGGGGCTGACGCCGTTCTCGCCGCCATCGGCAAGCGGCTCCGGGGCTGCGTCGAACCGAACGACACGGTCGCCCGGTTCGGCGGTGACGAGTTCGCGATCCTCCTCGCCGACGCCACGGACGGCGTGCCGCAGGCCGTGGCCACCGACCTCCTCGGGCGCGTCGCCGCGCCGCTCGTCTTCGCCAACCAGGAGGTCCGGGTGCAGGCGAGCGTCGGCATCGCCCGGCCCGCCCAGGGCCACAGCGTCGGCGACCTCCTGGCGGCAGCGGATCTGGCCATGTACGGGGCGAAGGCGCAGGCGCGGGGCAGCTTCCGGGTCTTCGAGCACCGGATGCGGTCGGCCGCCGTGGAGCGTTCCACGCTGAAGGCCGAGCTGTCCGGCGCCGTCGAGCGTGAGGAGTTCGTCCTGCACTACCAGCCGATCGTCGAGATGGCCACGGGGCAGGTGGTCGGCCTCGAGCCGCTGCTGCGGTGGCGGCACCCCCGGCGCGGCCTGCTCGTTCCCTCGGACTTCATGGCCATCGCCGAGGACTCGAACCAGATCTTCGAGCTCGGCGCCTGGGTACTGCACGAGGCCTGCACCCAGGCCGTCCAGCTTCCTCCCGAGTGGGGCGGGCCGGGGCAGGGCCACGTCAGCGTCAACGTCTCTGGGCGGCAGGTGGAGGATCCCCGCCTCACCGACGCCGTGAGCGAGGCCCTCGCATCCTCGGGCCTCGACCCCTGGCGGCTGGTGCTCGAGATCACAGAGACGGTCATGGTCCGGGACTTCGACGCCATCGTGCACCGCCTGACGGAGCTGAAGGCCCTCGGGGTCCGCCTCGCCGTCGACGATTTCGGGACGGGCTACTCGTCGCTGCGCTACCTGCACCAGCTGCCGGTGGACATGATCAAGATCGACAAGACCTTCGTCGAGTCCCTCTGCGACAGCGCCGAGGTGGAGCTGCTCGCCGAGACGATCGTGCGCCTGGGCCGCATCCTGGGCCTGACGACGGTCGCCGAAGGCGTCGAGACCGCCGCCCAGGCCGAGCGCCTGGCCGCCCTGGGCTGCGAGATGGCGCAGGGCTACTACTACTCGTACCCCGTCGACCTCCCGGGCCTGGTGAGCCTCGTCGCGGCCGCCTGACGCCCGCGCGTCCTCTAAGATCTGGAGACATTCGCGCGTATACGCGTGTTTTTTTCCAGGCCTTCAAGGTTACGTCTAGGGCTGCCTCGATCTCCGACGGCACTTTGCACTTCTTGGTCGATGGCATGGCCGAGCTTCGGATACTCGATGACTCGCTCCGTGTCGCCGACGATCATGTTAATGACGAAGGCTGGATCTCCGATGGCCTCCACGTAGCCATCGAAGGAGTGGGGGGCTGAGGCGCAGATGACACGAAGACTCGGCCAGAGGCGCCGGCACGTGGCATAGGCTCGTCGTTGCTGGTAGGGACGACAGGTGAGTATCGCCGATTCAGGGTCGATTCCTCGATCGGCCAGGAGGCAGCGGGAGAACTCGATGTTCTGCCGGGTGTTGGTAGCTCTTGGCTCCACGAGGATGGCGTCGGGCGGCACGCCCAACTCGACAGCCCGTTTGCGATAGTGGACGGCTTCGCCGGCCGGGAGTCGGTCACGGGTGGTGAGGGCGTTGGCGCCGCTGAAGACGATGAGGGGAAAGAGCCTTCGAGCGAACAGCTCGGCGGTGAGGTCGGCCACTCCGAGGTCGTGGCTGCCCAGGCCGATGGCGACGGAACAAGGGCGCAGCTCGTGATGCAGCTGATTGAAGTCGAACAGCGCCCTGGCGTCTTCGTAGACATCGTGAGGAATCCCCGCAAGGCCGTGGCTCACCGCAAGTACCTTCAAGGGTCCGGCCCCCGGGGCCTTCAGTGCATGCCGGTGGGCGTCCTTCCTCGGCGGGCCACGGCGTCGATCGTCACCGCAGCCAGGAGCACCAGGGCCGTCACGATGAGCTGGGTGGCGGCGGCCATGCCGAGCAGGCCCATGCCGTTGGCGATGGCGGCGATGACGATGCCGCCAAGGACCGCATGCAGCGGCTTGCCCCGGCCCCCGAACAGGCTCGTGCCCCCGATCACGGCGGCGGCCACGGCGTACAGGACGAGGGTGCCCCCGTCGAGGTTCGTCGAGACCGACCGCAGGCGGGAGGCGTAGACGATCCCGGCGATGCCGGCAGTGAGCGAGCACAGGATGAACGCGGCGGTACGGATCCGGGCCAGGTTGACGCCGGAGCGTCGGGTGGCCTCGGCGTTGCCGCCGATGGCGTAGACGTAGCGCCCGAAACGGGTCCTCCCGAGCAGCACCGACCACGCCGCCAGGACGCCGAGCACGATGAGCACCACCCACGGCACGCCTTGGATCGGCACGAGCAGGCCGCGGTTGGC
>Ga0099828_10003850_pt1 | contig 10534 bp, 9 predicted proteins | sample CZO8metaG_2_FD_79338 | JGI IMG/M metagenome (GOLD analysis project Ga0099828, IMG submission 79338) | Vadose zone soil microbial communities from the Eel River Critical Zone Observatory, Northern California, USA - CZOApr15con2H1.8 metaG | ecosystem: Environmental > Terrestrial > Soil > Vadose...
AGGCGGCGATCGCGCACGGCGCGGACACCATCGAGCACGGCATGTACCTCAACCAGCGGCCGGACCTGCTCACGGCGATGGCCGCCCATGGCCAGATGCTCGTCCCGACGCTGTCTGGCTACTACTGGATGGCCGGGCTGGGCGACGCTATCGACGAGGCAGGGGCGCCATCCGATCCCGAGATGCCGCCGATGCTGGTCGAACTGGCGCACCGCAACCTGGCTGAGGGCGCCGCCAGCATGCGGGCGGCCAGGCAGGCAGGCGTCAAGATCGCGCTCGGCAGCGACATCTCCGCTGGCACCGGGCTGGAGATCCAGCGGATGATCCGCCACGGCCTCACCGCCGCGGAGGCGCTCGTGGCCGCGACGAAGACGGCAGCCGAGGCGCTTGGCCTGGCGGAGCACATCGGCACGGTGGCGGAGGGCAAGCTCGCCGACCTGCTGATCGTCGACGGCGACCCGCTGGCGAAGCCGGAGCTACTCGACGACGCCAGCAAGATCTGGCTCGTGCTGCAACTCGGCGCCCCGGTCACCGGCCAGGCCCTTGAGCAGGACGTCGGCTGAGCCCACGCTCGCTTCTGGCCCGATCCCCGCGAACCCCCGGCCGGGCGCGCGCCTGGCGGAGCGCTACTGACCCGCGTGCGCATGCCGTCACGACGCACTACGATTTCTGCCATGAGCCCTGATTTCCGCCCCGGCGACATGCCAGCCAGGCCCACGCTTGACGGCATCGAGGAGAAGTGGTCGCACCGGTGGGAAGAGGTGCGGGTAGTACAAGTTTGACCGCACCACGAGCCGCGATGGCGTCTATGCCATCGACACTCCCCCGCTGACGGTCAGCGGGTCGCTGCACATCGGGCATGTCTTCTCGTTCACCCACACGGACGCCGTCGCGCGGTTTCAGCGGATGCGCGGCAAGGAAGTGTTCTACCCGATCGGCTGGGACGACAACGGGCTGGCGACCGAGCGCCGGGTGCAGAACTACTACGGCGTCCGGTGCGACCCGTCGCTGCCCTACGACCCCGGCTTCGAGCCGCCCGCCGCCGCGCGGAAGCCGGCTGGCCGGGCGGTGCCGGTGTCCCGGCGCAACTTCGTGCAGTTGTGCCAGCTGCTGACCGAGCTGGACGAGCAGGCCTACGAGCAGGCCTGGCGGCGGCTCGGGCTGTCGGTCGACTGGTCCACGAAGTACCGGACCATCGATGAGCGGTCCCGGGCCGTGGCCCAGCGCGGTTTCCTGCGCAACCTCGCCCGGGGCGAGGCCTACCTGGCCGAGGGACCATCGCTGTGGGACGTGACATTCGGCACGGCGGTCGCGCAGGCTGAGCTGGAGGACCGGCCGGTGCAGGGCGCGTACATCCTGATGAACTTTCCGGTCGCCGGCGGCAGTCCCTATCGCGGCGGCCCGGGCCGGCATCCTGCGGAGGTGCTGGTCGCCACCACCCGGCCCGAGTTGCTGCCCGGGTGCGTGGCGCTGGTGGCGCATCCCGATGACGAGCGGTACGCCGCTCTGTTCGGGCGCACGGTCCGCACGCCCGTGTTCGGCGTCGAGGTTCCGGTCCTGGCGCACCGGCTGGCGGAGCCGGGCAAGGGCACCGGCATCGCGATGGCGTGCACCTTCGGCGACACGACCGACGTGATCTGGTGGCGGGAGCTGCAGCTGGAAACCCGCCCGGTGATCGGCCGCGACGGCAGGATGGCGGCCGAGCCGCCGCCCGGGCTCGACAGCCCGCAGGGACGCGCCGCCTACCAGCAGCTGGCGGGCGCGACGGTGAAGGCAGCCAGGCGGCGGATGACGGAGCTGCTCAGGGAATCGGGGCAACTGCGCGGCGAGCCAGAACCGGTGCTGCACGCGGTGAAGTTCTACGAGCGGGGCGAGGCACCGCTGGAGATCGTGACCTCCCGGCAGTGGTATATCAGGAACGGCGGCCGGGACGCGCGTCTGCGCGCGGCGCTGCTCGCCCGCGGGGAGGAACTCAGCTGGCACCCGGCGCACATGCGCACGCGCTACGAGAACTGGGTCAATGGCCTGGCGGGCGACTGGCTGATCAGCAGGCAGCGCTACTTCGGGGTGCCGATCCCGGTCTGGTACCCGCTGGACTCCGGCGGCGAGCCGAGGTACGACGCGCCGATCGTGCCCGCCGACGCGGCGCTGCCGGTCGACCCGGCCGCCGGCGCGCCGCCCGGGTACGAGCCGGGGCAGCGCGGCCAGCCCGGCGGCTTCGCCGCGGATCCGGACGTGATGGACACCTGGGCCACCTCCTCGCTGACGCCGCAGATCGCCGGCGGCTGGAGCACCGACGATGACCTGTTCCGCCGGGTGTTCCCGATGGACCTCCGGCCGCAGGCCCACGAGATCATCCGGACCTGGCTGTTCTACACGGTGCTCCGGTCGCATGCCGAGCACTCCGCGCTGCCCTGGCGGCACGCGGCGATCTCCGGCTGGATACTCGACCCGGACCGCAAGAAGATGTCCAAGTCCAAGGGCAACGTGGTCACCCCGATGGCCATCCTGCGCGAGTACGGCTCGGACGCGGTCCGCTACTGGGCGGGCAGCGCGCGGCTGGGCACCGACACCGCCTTCGATCCAGGCCAGTGCAAGATCGGGCGGCGGCTGGCGATCAAGATCCTGAACGTCAGCAGGTTCGTCCTTGCGGCGCTGCCCCCGCAGGCAGCGGCCGGGCCCGCGGAGGCCGGCCCGCCGGAAAGCGAAAGATCAAGGGCAGCTATTACGGAGCCGCTGGACCTGGCCATGCTCGGCAGGCTCGCCGTGGTGGCACGCCAGTGCACGGCGGCGTTCGAGGCGTACGAGCACGCACGGGCGCTTGACCTCGCCGAGCAGTTCTTCTGGTTCTTCTGCAACGACTACGTCGAGCTGGTCAAGACGCGGGCCTACGGCGCCCACGGCGCCGATGCCGCCGGGTCGGCGATCACGGCGCTGCGGCTGGCGCTTTCCGCGCTGCTGCGGCTGTTCGCGCCGGTGCTGCCGTTCGTCACCGAGGAGGTCTGGTCGTGGTGGCAGCCGGGCTCGGTGCACCGCGCCCCGTGGCCGGAGCCGGCCGAGTTCACCGCGGCCGGGCCCGGCGCGGGCGCCGAACCGGATGACAGCCTGGACCGGATGCTGGCCGCCGCATCCGGGGCGATCGCCGCCGTGCGGGCGGCCAAGTCGGCTGCCAGGCTGTCCATGCGGGCGCCGGTCAGCGAGCTTGTGGTGTCCGCCACGGCGGCCGACCTGACGGCACTGACCGCCGTGCTGCGGGACGTGCAGGCGGCCGGCCAGGTGGCGAGGGTCGAGCTGCGCACGGCGGCGGTACCCGGGCCCGAGTACGGAGTAAGCCTGTGAGCGGCGCGCTCCGGGTAATCTCGGCAACATGGAGAATGTCCAGCTGACAGAGACCGAATGGCGACAGCGGCTGACCCCCGAGGAGTACCGGGTGCTGCGGCAGGCCGGCACCGAGGCCCCGTTCACCGGCGAGTACACCGACACCAAGACCGAGGGCGTCTACCGCTGCCGGGCCTGCGGCGCCGAGCTGTTCAGGTCGGCGGCGAAGTTCGAGTCGCACTGCGGCTGGCCGAGCTTCTACCAGCCGACCGCGGACGACGCGGTGGAGCTGATCGAGGACCGCTCGCTCGGCTCGGTCCGCACCGAGGTGCGCTGCGCCAACTGCGGTTCGCACCTGGGCCATGTGTTCGAGGGCGAGGGCTACCAGGTGCCGACCGATCAGCGCTGGTGCATCAACTCGGTCTCGCTGACGCTGGAGCCGGCCGCCGGCAGCGCCGAACCGGGCGGGAGCTGATGGCCGGCGGGAACGCCGGGCAGCCGGCCGCCGGGGCACCGGCGGCGCGGCTGGCGCTGATCAGGGGCGGCGACCTGTCCGGCGCGACCGCGCAGACCAGCGGCCTGCTGCGGGCGGCCGCGATCTCGGGCGACCTGGTCGGCGCTCGGTCACTCTGGATGGGCCGGACCGTGCTGCCGCCGGGCGCGTCCTCCGGTGATCATCACCATGGCGAGTCCGAGACGGGAATCTTCGTAGTGTCGGGCCGCCCGGCCTTCGTGTTCCGCGACCCGGCGTCCGGCGGACTCACCCGGCTCGAACCTGAACCCGGCGATTACGTCTGGGTGCCGCCGCATGTCCCGCACCGCGAGGAGAACCGCTCTCCCGATACCGAGGCGGTCGTGGTGATCGCCCGGTCCACCCAGGAAGCGATCGTGGTCAACCTGGGCGGACTCTAGAACCGCCGGGACCGGCCAGGCTAACGCAGCCCGGTGCCGCCACTGGCAGGTGCGTCGGGCGGCGGGTCAAACTCGTATGCCGGACCGTATCTGGCCGCCGCCTGGCCATCGTCGTGGCCGGCCGGCCGCGCGCGCGGCGCGGTCTCACCGAACGGCCGGGGCTGGCCAGGGCTCACCCAGCTGGTCCGCAGCCAGCCCGGACGCAGCCAGCCCGGCCGCAGCCTGGCCCACGCCGATCCGGGCAGCAGCAGGCTGACCAGGCCGGCGAGAATCAAGATGACACCCGCGATGTGCACGTTCAGCCCGTGCATGGAGCGCAGCGTAACGGCGAACCGTAAGACCGCGCCGATCCCGATGAGCAGAATGCCCAGGCCGGCGCTCATCGCGCGCCGACGGCCCGCTGGCAGCTGATATCGCTGGCCCGGCTCGGCGAACCTCTTCATGGGCATGTCATCCCCCTGGCCGCGCGAGTCCTGGCCGGAAACTGCCCGTACACGGGAAAGGAAGAAATCCGGCGCTGCTTCGCAGACGCGGCCTTTACGCATCTGAGCTGCCGGAACCCGGAGCAACGGGTCCAGCGTACGCTCCGGCGGGTCCTGGGCATAGGGCACTGCGCGCCTCATGCCCGGACAAGGGACTGGGGGCCCAGTTCGTCCAGGCTCGCATACCCGGACAGCCGCATGGTGAGCTCGAAGTCGTTGCGCAGTGCCCGCAGCACGTGCCGGACGCCGTCCGCACCGCCCATGCCGAGCCCGAAGGCATACGGCCGCCCGATCAGCACCGCCCTGGCACCGAGCGCCAGCGCCTTGAGCATGTCCGAGCCGCCGCGGATGCCGCTGTCGAACAGGACGGTGAGGCGCCCGCCGACCGCGGCGGCGATGCCCGGCAGTGCGTCCAGCGCGGCGACGGCCCCGTCGACCTGGCGTCCGCCGTGGTTGGACACGATGATCCCGTCCATCCCTGCCTCGGCCGCGCGCTCGGCGTCCGCCACCGACAGGATGCCCTTGAGCACGATGGGCCCGTCCCAGTGGTCCCGCGCGAACGACAGGTCTGCCCAGGTCAGCGAGGGGTCCCCGAAAATACGGATGTACTGCAGGACCGCCTCACCGAGGTCAGCGGACGCCGGCTCGGCCAGCAGCGCCTGGAACGCCGGGTCGGTCAGGTAGTTCTGCACCCCGATGCCGCGCAGGAATGGCAGGTACGCCTGGTCGAGGTCGCGCGGGCGCCAGGCCAGCATCCGGGTATCCAGGGTGATCACCAGCGCGGTGAAGCCCGCCGCCTTCGCCCGGGCCAGGAAGCTCGCCGCCACCGCCCGGTCCCTCGGCCAGTAGAGCTGGTACCAGCGCTGGCCGTCGCCGCTGGCGTCGGCGACCTGCTCCATCGGCGTCGAGGAGGCGGTGCTCAGGACCATGGGCACCCCGCAGGAGGCCGCCGCCCTGGCGACGGCGACCTCGCCATCGGGGTGCGCGATGCCCAGCGCGCCGACCGGCGCGAGCAGGAAGGGCACCGGAAGCTCGGCGCCGAGCACGGTGCTCGCGTAGCACGGGGCGCCGACGTCCGTGAGCATCCGCGGCACGATCCGCCAGCGCCGGAATGCCTCCCGGTTCTCCCTGGCCGTATCACCCGAGCCGGCTCCCCCGGCGATATACGCATGCGCCTGCGGGGTGAGGCGGCCTGCCGCGGCCCACTCAAGCTCGTTCAGGTCGGTCGGCAGATCGGGTGTTACGCCGCCGAGCCCGGCCAGGTAGATCTCGTCCTGATATGTCTCCAGCGGCTGATCCACGACCTGCCGCCCGGGTCAGCCGAACAGGTCGGGGTCAGAGGCGATGATCTGGTCCCACAGCGGCCGGAACTGGAACCAGCCGGCCAGATGATGACCGATCTGGTCGCGCACCGTCCGCGCGGTGGCGGCGTCGATGTGCTTCGGCGGGCCGGCCGCCATCGCGAGCAGCTGCGCCTGGCACGAGCGTTCCATGGTGACGAACCACCAGGCCGCCTCCCCCACCGACTCGCCGACGGTCAGCAGGCCGTGGTTCTGCAGGATGCAGGCCTTGGCTGCGCCAAGCGCGACGCCGATGCGGCGGCCCTCCTCGACGTCGTAGGCAACGCCGCGGTAGTCGTCATAGAGCCCGTGGTCCTCGAAGAACGCGCAGGCGTCCTGGGTCAGCGGATCCAGCCGGATGCCCAGGCTGGAGAATGCCTTGCCGTGCAGGGAGTGGGCGTGCGCTGCGGCGACCGCGTCCGGCCGGGCCTTGTGCACCTCGGAGTGGATGCAGAAGGCCGCCCGGTTCACCGGCCTGTCGCCCTCCACGACCTCGCCCGTGTGATCCACCAGGATCAGGTCAGAGACCTTGATCTGGCTGAAGCTCATGCCGAACGGGTTGACCCAGAACCGGTCCGGGTACTCCGGGTCACGTGCCGTGATGTGCCCGGCAACGCCTTCGGAGAAGCCAAACCGGCCGAACACCCGGAACGCGGCAGCCAGTTCACGCTTGCGGTGCAGCCGCTCCTCCGCCGCTGAGGTGAAGACCGGCTGCCCGGCCGCGCCGAGCTCCCTGCCGGTGATGAGTCCGTCAGCCTTGCCCGTGGTGAGTCCGTCAACCGTGGTCATCGTCAGCTCCTCCGTGCGGTCCGGGGCGATCAGGATGTCAGCATCGCCCGTGCAGCTCGTGCGGCCCGGGCAAGTCCGTGCGGCCCGGGTAAGTCCGTGCGGCCCGGGCCGGCGCGCGCCGCCCGCACCGCGCGTCCCGGCATCCGGCGTGCTCCTGCATCGTCGGAGGCGCCCGGCGGAGATGTCAAGTGACGCCCGCCCGGCACGCCGTTAGGCTCCATGACGGACGAGCGGAACGCGGCGGAGTACGCGGCCGCGATTGCCGCCGCGCGGCAGCGGCTGATCGGATTCGCCGAAGGCTGCTCAGAAGACGACTGGAGCGCCTCGCCGCTGCCCGCAGATCGCCGGGCAGAATGGATCCGGTGAGCCGGGTCAACGATGAGGTCGCCGCACTGCTCAACGAGTATGCCGCCCTGCTGCACATCACCGGGGGCGACGAGTTCAGGGTGCGCAACTACGAGAAGGCCGCGCGCGCCGTCGCAGGCTACTCAGGCGACCTGGCCCTGCTGGACGCCGCCGGGCTCCGCCAGATACCCGGTGTCGGCACATCGATCGCGAACAAGATCGGCGAGTACCAGCGCACCGGCACGATCAAGGCAGTGCAGGAGCTTCGCGCCCAGATCCCGGCTGGGGTGCTCCAGCTGACCAGGATCCCGGCTCTCGGCCCGAAACGCGCACTCCAGCTCTACCAGGAACTGGGCATCAGCTCCGTCGGCGAGCTCGCCGACGCCATCAAGGCCGGCCGCCTTCGGGACCTGAAAGGTTTCGGCGCGAAGAGCGAGGAGAAACTGCTGCGTGGCATCGACCTGGTCCGCCAGGGCAGCGGCCGGGTGATGCTCAACGTCGCGACGGACACCGCCGCCGCAATGGTCGCGGCGATCAGCGCGGTCCCCGGCTGCACCCAGTGCACCTGGGCGGGCTCGCTGCGCCGGATGCGCGAGACCACCGGCGACATCGACATCCTGGCCGCCGCCGACGACAGCGCGCCGCTGATGGCCGCCTTCGCCGGCCTGCCCGAGGCGGCAGAGGTCATCGCGGCCGGCCCGGCCAAGACCTCGATCCGCACCGCTGCCGGCCTTCAGGTGGACCTGCGCGTGGTTCAGCCCGACTGCTGGGGCGCCGCCCTGCAGTATTTCACCGGCTCCAGGGAGCACAACGTCAGGATCCGCGAGATCGCGGTCAGGAAGAAGCTCCGGCTGTCCGAGTACGGCCTGTTCGACGTCGAGTCGGGCGAGCTGATCGTGTCGCGCACGGAGGAGGAGGTCTACCGCCGGCTCGGCATGGACTGGATACCGCCGACGCTGCGCGAGGACGCGGGCGAGGTCCAGGCAGCGCTCCGCGGCCAGCTCCCCGACCTGGTGACCGAGACCCAGATCCGCGGTGACCTGCACACCCACACCAGCCTGACCGACGGCGTCGCCTCGCTGGCGGACATGGTGGCCGCCGCGGCCGGCCGCGGCTACTCCTACTACGCCGTCACCGATCACGCGCCGAACCTCTTCATGCAGCGGATGACCACCGAGAAGATGCTTGCCCAGCGTGCCGAGCTCCGCGACCTCGCCGCGGCGGCGGCCGGCGCCGCCACGCCGGGCGGCGGCCAGCCGATGGAACTGCTGCACGGGACCGAGCTCAACATCGCCCCGGACGGGACGGTGGACTGGCCGCCGGACTTCCTCGACGGCTTCGACATCTGCGTCGCCTCGGTGCATTCGCATTTCGACCAGCCCAGGCAGGCGATGACCCGCAGGTTCATCACCGCCTGCGAGAACCCGCACGTGAACGTCATCGGCCACCCGACCGCGCGCAAGATCGGCCGCCGGCCTCCGGTGGACGTCGACTTCGCCGAGCTGTTCCGCGCCTGCGCCAGGACCGGGACCGCGCTGGAGGTGAACTCCCACCCGGACCGGCTCGACCTGCCCGCGGATCACATCAGGGCGGCCAGGGACGCCGGGGTGAAGTTCGCCATCGACAGCGACGCGCACTCCACCGCCCACCTGGCCAACCTGCGGTTCGGCGTCGGCCAGGCGCAGCGCGGCTGGCTGACCCCCGGTGACGTGATCAACACCTGGCCGCTGCCCAAGCTGCAGGAATTCCTGCGCAAAAGTCGTTAAAACGAAGTCTGGCTCTCGGACGACCGACCTGTTCCATGCGCATATTCAAACATATGCTCGACTACATTCAAAGCCCGCTGCGCCCTCTCGATGCGAACTAGAAATCATGCTCCACTGCGTGGCGCTGCCGTGGGTCACGAAAACTGGGTCGCCGCGCGCCCACCGGGGGACCCAGTTTTCGGGTTAGCGCGAGACTGGTCTAGAACGGCAACTAGCACGCCAAGTAAGGCGGGTCAATGCAGCTTGACCGCTGGGCATTTGTCAAGGTAGCTTGACCAGAGTGAGGGAAGCCCAGCCGGACCAGGTGACGGAATTGGCCGCTGCGACGAGTAGCCGTGACCCCGAGGTCGGTCTTGCGGCGGTGGCGGCCCTGCGGGGCCTTGTCGATGTCCTGGAGGCCTTGCAGGTCGAAAACGCCCGGGCCAAGGGATGGACATGGAAGGCGATCGCGGAGCGGCTCGCGGTCAGCAAGCAGGCCGTGCACCAGAAGTACGCCGGCGGCAGGCTGTTCCGGGCCGGGAAGTAGGCAAGTGTGTTCGAGCGGCTCACTGAGCGCGCCAGCAAGGTCATGTGCCTGGCGTACGAGGAGTCCGAACGTCTCCGCCATGACTACGTTGGCCCGGAGCATGCCCTGGTCGGCCTTGCCCAGCAGGAAGACAGCCGCGCGGCGGCGATCCTTGGGGCATCGGGCCTTGGGCCGGACGTCCTCCGAGCCGGGATGGATCACCTGGTCGCCCAGGGCATCTTGCCGGGTCCTTGGCGCAATAAGGCTGATCTCCTGCAAAGCGTGGGCATTGACCTGGCGTCAGTACAGCAGGCCGTGGAGGAATCATTCGGTATGGAGGCGGTGCTTACAGCGAGCCGAAACGCCCGGAGCCGGTCATGGCTGCGTGAAGACTGGATCATGTGCACGAGCCCGATCAGCCCGTTGTCCGGGAAGGCGATGCTCGTCAAGCGGGCCTTTCAGCTGGCTGGCCAGGAGGCCGATGAGCTGGGCCTGCACGAGATTCGCCCTGAACATGTTCTGCTCGGAGTTTTGCGTGACGCCCAGGACCCTGTTGGTACTGGGCTCAGCCGCCGAGCTAGGCGAGTACGCGCCTATCTTGGCCTTCATCCGCGGGGACCAAGCCCGGTCAGGCTGGCGATCGAGGCTTCTGGGACCAACCTGGCGGCGTTGCATTCTCACGTCCTGGCCGATCTGCACGCAGCGACGTAAGTCGCGGCAGGCTAAGCCCGGCGTTGCTGGACCGGGCGCGCCTATGATCAGCTCCTTGCCGTCCTTCTGACTGGCGCCGACCTGAGCCGGGCAAGATCACCGTTAAGAGTGAGCGAAGCGAATCACGTGCGATGGCCGTGCGATGGCGCCGCAGCCGCCGCCCTTGAGGGTGACCTTGCCCGGCTCAAGACTGGAGCGCTGGGAGGATGGCCCTTCACCGCGGGCGTCCTATGGCCGTGTCAACCCCAAGTGGCCCCAGTGTTCTCTTCTTATCTGGCCCCACCGGGCGTGGTCGGAGGCTGGGAGTTCTCCTCTGATTTGGCCCCACCTGATGTGCGGCGTGCTGGCGGCCGGTGCGGGTCAGAA
>Ga0099828_10003851_pt1 | contig 10534 bp, 8 predicted proteins | sample CZO8metaG_2_FD_79338 | JGI IMG/M metagenome (GOLD analysis project Ga0099828, IMG submission 79338) | Vadose zone soil microbial communities from the Eel River Critical Zone Observatory, Northern California, USA - CZOApr15con2H1.8 metaG | ecosystem: Environmental > Terrestrial > Soil > Vadose...
CGCTCCACGTCTTTTTCCACCTTTTCCAGCTTCTGGCCGCTGTGCTTGGCCAGCAACTGGTTTGTAATCTCCCGCATACGCAGAATTTCCCGTGCATGGATGTCAATATCGGTGGCCTGGCCCGAGAGCCCGCCCATGGACGGTTGGTGGATTAGAATCCTCGAATTTGGCAGCGCCAGCCGCTTCTTATCCTCTCCCGCCGCCAGCAGCAGCGCAGCCATACTCGCCGCCTGGCCGATGCAGATGGTCGTAACATCGTTCTTTACATACTGCATGGTGTCGTAAATCGCCATGCCCGCGGTGATCGATCCGCCCGGCGAATTGATGTAGAGCTGAATGTCCTTCTCCGGGTCTTCCTGCGCCAGGAACAGCATTTGGGCAATGACCAGATTGGCGATGTTGTCGTCAATCGGTGTGCCGATGAAAATGATGTTATCCCGCAGCAGCCGGGAATAAATGTCGTACGCACGCTCACCCCGCCCGGTCTGTTCGATGACCATGGGCACCAGCATCATCTGTGGTTCTTTCACATTCACCTTCCACACTCCTGCCCCAAAGAACCTGGCCTATGGGGAGGGTCGAAGTGATCCGCTCTACGCGGACTGGTGATACAACAAATCGAGGGTCTTTTCGTTGCGGATTCTATTTCGGATTCTATCGAGCGCCCCGTCACGTGTCAATCGAGCCCGGATTGCTTCCGATGTCTGCTTTGACTGTTGGGCGAGCGCTTCGACTTCCCGATCAATCTCCTCATCGCTGACCTCGATCTTTTCCTCCTCGGCGATTTTATCCAGCAGCAGCGAAGCTTTCACTTCTTGCAGCGCTTGCTCCCGCTGTCCGGCCCGGAGCCGGTTAAAATCCATTTTCTTGATGTCTTCCGGCTTCATGCCCTGCGCCGCCAGCGCGCGCAAACCACGCTCCAGCCGGATATCAATCTGCCGCTCCACCAGCGCCTCGGGCACTTCGAATTGGTTGCGCTTTACCAGTTCCGCCACCAGCTTATCCTTGGCCTCGCGCTCGGCCGTATGTTTCCGCTCCGCTGCCATGCCTTCGCGGATGCGTTTCCGCACCTCGTCCAGGCTGGTGAACTCTCCCAATTCTTTGGCAAACTGATCGTTCAACTCGGGCAGGCTCTTTTGCTTGATGGATTGCACTTTGACCGTGTAGGTGAAAGTCCTGCCCGCCAGGCGCTTGTCGGACGAATCCTCGGGATAAGTCACATCGAAAGTGCGGTCATCGCCGGCCGAGGCGCCGCGCAGGTTCTCCGTGAACTCGGGCATGGTGCTCTTGCCGGCGATCTCCACCAGGATGTCATCCATATGAACCGGACTGCCTTCGCCATCTTTCGGCTTGCCATCGAGCGAGACTTGGGCAAAATCGCCGTCGGCCAGTGATCGGCCTTCCAATGAAGTAAACGTGGCGTGCTGCTCACGCAGGCCGTTCAGCGATTGCTCCACTTCTTCGTCAGTGACGGAAATCGCCGGCTTGTCCGCCCGCAGCTCTTTGTAGCCCTCGGGCCGGATCGCCGGCATAACCTCGAAGCTCGCCTTGAAGCGCAGGGGCTCGCCCTCATGCACGTGCAGATCGGTCACTCGTGGCTGGGAAACGGGGATCAGCCCGAGCTTGTCGGTCTCCTTGCGAAAATAGCGCGGCACCAGCGCGTCCACAACGTCGTTCTTGAGGTCCTGGGCGAAGCGCTGCCGGATGATGGATGCGGGCACATGCCCACGGCGGAAGCCGGGCAGGCGCGCGAGTTTCTGATATTTCTGGATCAGGGTCTCGGTTTCGCGGCTTACTTCGGCAGCGGGAATTTCGACCTCGATCTCCCGCTTGGTAGTGTTGTTGGTTTCTGTAGGGCTCACGTTTAGCCTTCGCGGTCCGAGCCGGATTCAGGTATTCCGTCGCGCCATAGACAGGGCTGAATCCACACGGCTTCAACTTTGAGTGTAAAGACAGAGGGAGAGAAGCGTCAAACGCGGAAGGGGACAGCGATACAAATGGAACAGAACGGGGAGGGAGCAGGAGGCTGCCAAGGTGGCCTAATGTTCCACGATTTGATGCCCCACCCGTCGCCAAGGCGGTGTCGGATGGGGCAATCGACGTACTATGCCTGGAGCAACATTCGCTGAGCCGGCACCGCCGTGCTGGCCGTGATCCGCTTCCGACCGGGAGCGGCCCCGTCCACTCCCGCAGAACAGGTGCCAACCAGCGCGCTCACCCGTGCGACTACGCCCTGGGTTGCACCCCGGATTGTTTGATAGTGGTCGAGGCGTCTGCTCCAGAAGCGCTCATGCGCCTTGCGCTCGTCGGCAAGTTCCTCCTCGAGTCGAATTGACCTTCGTATTGCGTCCTGAAGAGGGTTCCTGAACTCAGCGCTGGCAAGAAACCCAAGGACTGCCTCGGCGGCGAGCTCCCGCGCTCCTGCTGGCATTCGAGCTTTGGCAAGCTCGATAAGGCTCAGGCGAAGCCATTCCGCAAGGGCCAACACGCCAGCTGGATGAACAATCAGTACGTCCTTTTCTAGCCAGAAGCCAAACGTATTCTTGGCTTTTGCGGTTGTGACAACGATGGCAAAGTCCGCCTTACGGAGCACCATTGCCCGTCTCGCCTGTTCTATGTAGCAACTCTGGAGTCTCAGGACTTTCTTGCACTCGTAGACGATGCGGCCAACGAGCTTGCCATCCAACCGAACTTCTTGAATGACATCACCGCCTTTTCCAGCAGAAATAATGGAATCCTGACTGAATTTCTTGAGAAGCTGCCTCGCCAATTCCTTTTCGTAAAGCAATCCCTCAATCTGCGGCGTGAGGCCAAGCTCCAAACGGTCCTTCGTCTTCTTAAGCTCGCCTCTGAGGGATGCAAGCTTGCCCCTCAGAAGAACGATCTCTTTGGATCGCGAGCTGCGTTCTTCGCGCCGGGCCTTGTCGATTTCTGATTTCAGCTTGGATCGAAACTTCACCTCTAGCTGTCGCAACTTGTCCCATCGACCAGTCAGCTTCAGGTACTCGGACTCAGAGACTTCGTGGTTACACAATGGGCAGAAGAACTTTTCGTTAGTCATAGAGTTAACTCCTCAATTGAATTTGACAAAGTGAAGTAGCTGCTTAGCCGCGAGGAGTTAACCGCCTTTCTTGTTAAGGCCAGCAACAATTTGCTTGGCCTTTTCTGCTTGCTTAGTTGCTTTTTCGGAGGTTTCGACAGCTTTTCTTACAACTTCCTCAAGTAGATCTGGAAGCTTGTCAATTGCGGCAAGCCGAACGTCCCGAGGCGCTTCCCGAACGAACGCGAATTCATGGCGATCGTCAGATTCCTCAGCATCAATGTACGTTAGCAGGCCCCACTTGCCATCCTTCTTGCCGTAGCCAAGACGTTGGGTGCGTCCTAACATCATGAGGTGCTTGCCGTCGGTGTCGCTGCAAGTGTCTTCCCATTGCCATAAGTCAACCCAGGCTTCGACCCCCAACTTGTATTCGCGCAGAGATGCTTCAACTTCAGCAATACGTGAAGTTACTTGGTCAGAGGCTTGGTTGAGTGATTGTGAAACTGAGGCGAGTTTCTTGAGGGTGGATTGGATCTTATCGGCCATACAGGCCTACCTTTCTTGGGCCAGACAGCCCACTTGGTTATACAGCCGTTAATGAAGCAGCCGTACGAGCCACTCCACTTTGTCTGATGAAAAGCCTAACACAAGGTTCCAAAAACATCAATGCCGTCCGCGAGGAGCCGGTCTTCTAAGCTTTCCCCTGGCGAAATAAGAGACAATGGCATCTGATACAACGGTTTCAACCTGAGGTCCGATGCCCGACGCCTGTCCCGACTGGCTCACCATCCTCAATCGCGAAGTCATCGCCTGCACCCGCTGCCCCCGGCTCGTCGCCTATCGAGAAACGATCGCTCGCGAGAAGCGCCGCGCCTACCGCGACTGGGAGTACTGGGGAAAGCCTGTCCCCGGCTTCGGTGATCCCAATGCCCGTGTTCTCGTCCTCGGCCTTGCTCCCGGCGCCCACGGCTCCAATCGCACCGGACGGCCGTTCACCGGCGACGCCTCCGGCAACTTCATGTATCCCATTCTCTACGAAACCGGATTCTCCAATCAGCCCCGTGCCACTCACCGCGGCGACGGGCTCAAACTGAAAGATCTCTACATCACGGCCGCCGCGCGCTGCGCTCCTCCGGACAATAAGCCGCTGCCGCAAGAGCTGGCCAACTGCGCTCCTTATCTCGATCGCGAAATGGATGGGCTCAAGAACCTCAAGGTTGTGGTGGCCCTGGGCCGGATTGGCTTCGATGCCTATCTGAATTACCTCAAGGGACGCGGCCAGCTTCGGAGCAAGAAGGCGTACGTTTTCCGGCATGCCGCAAAGTACAAGATGCCGGACGGGAAGACCTTACTGGCGTCCTATCATCCCTCCAACCAGAACACGCAGACCGGGAAACTGACTCGCCAAATGTTCAAGCGAATCTTTAAAGAAGCGGCGCAATTGGCCGATAAGTAAAGAGAGGCGGCTGCCGTCTCTCACTGATGTGGGTATCCCGATGGAGCGACGGGCGTCCTCGCCCGTCCATACGACTGCGGGCGGGGACGCCCGCAGCTACATCGAATCTGGTAGTTATGGGAATCTTGCGAAACACGCTCAAAGAATCATTCAAGATCCAACAGGGGTTCAAAACCCCACAAACACCGGCTCCGGCTCCAGCCGGATGCTCCAGATATCTTCCACGCATTGCTGGATGTGTTCTTTCAGGGCAACAATGTCGGCTGCCGTTGCCTGGCCGCGGTTCACGATAGCCAGCGCATGTTTGCGTGAGATGCCGACGCGTCCACGGCTATACCCTTTGCTGAAGCCGGAGTGCTCCACCAGCCAGGCAGCTGAAACTTTCCTCTGGGCCTCAAGCGCGGGATAGCTGGGAATCTGCATCCCTTTTGCCGCCGCCCGTTTTGCGAGCTCCTCGTACTGCTCGGGCAAAAGCACTGGATTCTTGAAGAAAGAGCCCGCGCTGCGGCAGTCTTCGTCGCCCGGTGTGATCAGCATCGCCTTAGTCGCCCTTATCCGGCGCACGGCTTCCCGCGTATCCGCCAAGGTCGGGGCTTCATGCCAGCCTGCGAAGTGTTTTTTCAGGTCGGCGTATTGGATGCGCGGCTCGCCCCCTGGAGTCAGCGCGTAGGTCACACGCAGGATAATGTAACGTCCCTGCTCGGTGGTGTTGAAGATGCTGGTGCGGTAGTGGAACCCGCAGGCCTGGTTGCAGAGTTCGCGTACCTGACCATCTTTCAGGTCCAACGCGAGGACAGACTCAATGGTCTCCGCCACTTCCTGCCCGTAGGCGCCCACGTTCTGCACGGGAGTGCCACCTACGCTGCCGGGAATACCGCTCAGACACTCCACACCGGCGCGGTTGCGTGCCACGGCGCCAGCTGCAAATTTGTCCCACTCCTCGCCCGCTCCCACTTCGAACAGCGATCTGCCATTCTCGCTGTGTTCTTCGATGCCGGAAATAGCGACTTTCAAAACCAGACCGGACCATCCCGCGTCGGAGATCACCAGGTTGCTGCCGCCGCCCAGCACGAACAATGGCAGATTTTCCGCGCGCGCGAACGCCACGGCTTCGCCCACCTCGGCGATGGTCTTTGCCTCAACGAGATAGCGTGCCGGCCCGCCCACTTTGAAAGTCGTCAGCGGCGCCAGCGGCACGTTTTCCAGGATCTGCATGGTGGTTGTCACAAATATATACGCCCGCTTGGAAACCCTGCTGTGCCGACCCTCCCTTCGGGTCTATTTTCTTCAACCACAAAGGATCGTCAACGACAAAGGACACGAAGGTTCACGAAGACCTGGATTCATAGTGTTCCTTCGTGTTCCTTCGTGCCCTTCATGGTTAACGGGGTTGATCCCGTATTACAATTACCGCACAAAAGGAGATGCAATGTATCCAGAGATCATGGTGATCCCGATGCGCGAGGATCTGACTCGCCTCGGCATTGAGGAACTGCGCACCGCCGCAGAGGTTGATCGCGCCATCGCCAATCAGCCCGGCACCACAATGTTGGTCGTCAATTCCATTTGCGGATGCGCCGCTGGCCGCATGCGTCCCGCACTCCGCATTGCCCTCCAGCACTCCAACCGCCCCGAAAAGATGTTTACCGTTTTTGCCGGACAGGACAAAGAGGCCACGGAACGCGTTCGCACCTATTTCACCGGATACCCGCCATCTTCTCCTTCCATCGCGCTGTTACGCGAGGCAAGCTGATCCACTTGATGCAGCGCAGCGATATCGAAAACCGCGAGGCGGCGGACATCGCGGCCGAGTTGAAGAGTGTTTTCGACAGGTTCTGCGCTAAGCCGGCCGCGGCGGCACGATGAACCGCACCTTGTCATCCTGAGCAGGTCATCCTGAGCGAGCTTTGTCTTTCGCTTGGCGAAGGGCAAGGCGAGTCGAAGGACCTGCATTTCGATTTCTTTGTCCTTGCTCTTGCATGTTCTAATACCCACCCCAGGAAATTCCCCATGAATCGCCTCTTGTCTGCCGTGCTGCTCGTTTCTTAAAATCTTAAATCGGAGGTCGCCGAGAAGTCGCAGAGGGCGCGGAGAAACTAATAGCTATAAGCTAGCAGCCAGTAGCTAAAACCGAAATAAGTACGATGCCTTCACAAAGAAATTCCGCCCATCATTGACGAAGCGCTTCCCGCGCAGGAGATTTCCGTCCGAATCGGCACCGAGCGGCGAGAGCACGTTCTCCAGATTGCTGTTGTAGCCGACATACACCGCCGTGCTGGGATGCACCAGGTAGGTGATCAGAAAATCGGCGTTGAAGTTCTTTACCGTCTGCAGCGAGGTGAAATGCGGGTTGGCCAGGACTGTGTTGTACTGCCCGATAAAGCGGAACGAGAGTTCCCGGTTGAACTGGTAATTCCATTTCGAACGGATAATGTGATTGTTCAGGCTGCCAAATGAACCCAGCCGATTATGCAGGCGGAAAAGAAGGTACGTATTGTCGATACGCAGAGATTTGTTGGGCCGCACGGTCAAAGTGGTGGTGACACTGCTGCGGCCGGCCAGAAAGGGCGGACAGCGGGCGGGGCCCGGAAGAGCTTGACAAAAAAACGGAATCTGCGGAATCTGCCCCGACGGCGGATCATAGTTGACCCGGCTACCGAAGCGGTAGTCGGCATGGAATGAAAACGGCCGGTAGAAGCTGGTATCGAAGGCCATCTCGGTGGTGTGGCGCACATATTTCTGATTCGCCGGTAGCACTGGGAAATCGCGGGGCCGTAGCAGTTCCATCTCCTTGGCGTACAAAACGGTCAGGAATGTCTGACCCACGAACTCCGCTTTCATGGCGGGTATGTAGCCTGAGTTCAGATAATTTCCTTGGTGGTCGAAGATGTGATAGACCTCCATCTGCGGTCCCCAAGAGATCAGGTGCTTGCCTTCAGGGCGGAAACTATACTGCAGCCTGTGATAGAGATTGTGAATGTCGGGTTGCGGATCGAAGCCCGGCAGAGTGCGAAATCCGTCACTGCGGTCGGTGTAATCCATGAAGTAGTTCAGCTTTCGCCCGTCGCGCTGCAGCAGGACTTCGGCCGCCGGGCCGGCGAGGTAGGTCCCAAGCGTGCAGATCCTGTCCGTGATGTCGCTGCAAAGCGTAGAGCTGACTACGCCCTGGAAGCTCGCCACCCAGTGCGTATTCAACTTGAACCGGCCATCGATTCCGCCCACACGGTTGAAGTAGCCATCCAATTCGCGATCGACATAGATCAGGCCCAGCGTAGACTGCTTCCCGATGTCGCGGCTCACCCGGCCAATCGCAAAATGAGCATGCTTGCCAGCCAGCGGATCGTTCAGCGGCACTTCCTCTCCAGGGGAGGCATCGTCTGCCACTAGCATGCCCACGGCCCAGGGACCATCTTTTCCCGTTAAACGCACACCCCACTTGGGGTCGGCAATCCGCCGGGTAAAAACCAGGTTGATCGGGGTCTGGAAATAGTTCGAATTTTCCAGAAAGAACGGCCGCTTCTCCGGGAAGAAGACCTCGAACCTCTGGTTCACCGTCACCTGCGGCTGGTCTGATTCGATCTGGCTGAAATCCGGATTGGCGGTGGCGTCGAGAACAAACTTATCTTTCAGAACCGCCTTGGCATCCAGCCCCAGCCGCCCGTAAGCGTCCCGTTGCGTGAAAGTCGGATGGCTGGGATCGCGTAGATCCAGCTCTTTGAAGGAGCGGAAGATTCCGTAAGGAATGAACTGGAAGTTGCGTCCGGGAGAAATGTGCTCCAGGCCAGCGGCGTCGCCTTCCTGATTCAGCCGCCCCTGAATGCGGCTGGAGTACTGCGGCCAAAACGTATCTTCATTGTTTCGCGGGATGCCACGATTCAGAATTATGCCCCACGTCTTTGGATCGCTTGAGGCAAAGCGCAGGCTACGGAAGGGAATCGCTATCCACACCACGTAGCCTTGCTGGGTAAGCCTGCCCTCTGAGTGCCAGACCGTGTCGAATGAAAAGTCGAAACCCTGGTCTTCCGTCCACAGCGCATCAGCCTGCACGCCCAGCGGATTGGAGAGAAACGAGTAGGCGCGGCGATGATCATGGAAGGTATCGAGCATGATCTCGACGGAATCGTCGTCAAACATGTCTTCGCGGCGGGAGAGGCGGGCACGGATTTTTTGCGGCTCTTTGTCGAAACAGACGAAAATGGCATACAGATTCTTGTCGTCGTAACCAAGATAGGCATCGGTGTGCTGCGAAGAGGGCTCGCCGTCACTGGGAATCCGCTGGATGAAACGGTCCGCTTTCGCAAGCCGGCCTTCCCAGGCGGGACTGGGTTTCATTTCCAGGAAATCTTCGAGCTTGGGAGCACTGCTTACCCGCGGGATCGTGATCTGACCAAAATTGGGCGGAGGCGCCGCGCCTAAAGCAGGCGTGACAAGCATAATCGCGGCCACCGTGCAGCACAGCTCCTGCCGCAATCCCCGCACCACCCACCCCCGTGGTTGGTAATCAGAATTTCGTGCTATTAGACGGAAGCGGTCGGAAAACGTCATTTACACTGCTCTCGCCAGGTTGTAGAACGCTGCAAGACTGTTAATGCCTACCTGCGGCGGCGCTGGACGGCCGCAAAGGTCATCTCTTTCGCCGGGCTTCCGGTTCGCCGCTTCCATTCGAAGAATAATCCGGCATAGGTCAGAGTGATGTAGTCACTCAAGCGAATCCCAAGACGGCGCGCGGTCTGATCAATCCACCGCGCAGGGCCCTCGATCTCACCAAAGTTCCCGATAGGTGTTTCATCTACCACCACGTGGCCTTTCCCGTCAGCCCACTCGGAGCGGAATTTCTGATAGCGGAACGTGGGCTTGTAGCCCAAGGCGTGCAGAATGGCTTCCACCTTCGCCCCATCGGCAACCTTGGTTTCCATCTCTAGCCTCGTTTTGTGACGTCCCACCTTGCCCTTCGCTTTGTGAGTCAGCACCCACGCAGATCCGTATTTGCGCAGGCGAAGCAGATCGCCGCGTTTTCGCAGCGGCTGGCCGGGAAGATCGTAAAGCGTATTCATTTCGTGGGTACGCCGTGTTTCCAGCTGGAACCCTGCCGCGCGCAGTTTGCGTATGAGCGCCCGCGGGTCGTCCACACGAAACTTGATTTCGACTTCCTTCTGCGCTGACATTACAGGCAGTATAACCGCGGCAGGTTTCAAGTCTCAGGCAGCAGGAGTATTTGCGGAGCTCACAAACCAGTTGCCATCCTGGGCGGCCTGAAGGTCGCTCAGGATGACAACTCGCCTCGGCTAACGACCAACGACTAACGACCAACGACCAACGACTAACTAAACGTCGGCAGCTTCACCAAGTCGTCGTGCGGCACCGGTTCCAGCGGCTCTCCCGCCTTCCGCCATGCCGCCAGCCCGCCCACGATCACGAACGCGTTGAATCCTTTTTCCCGCAGCAGATGCGCCACCCGGGCGCTGGTTGCTTCGCGTGCTCAAGTGCAGTACAGGTAAATGTCCGTAGCCTTGGTCAGGGTCTTAAGTTCATCAGACAGGTTATTGGGTTCGAGGCGGATCGACCCCTTGATGCGCTCGGTCCCGGCATCGTAGTAGCCATGACTGCGGACGTCCACGATCAGGATATTCCCATCTTCTTCGGAAGCCAGCTTGCGTGCCAGTTCCTCGACCTGCACCCGCGGAACCACGCGATACACGGGGTACTTGCGGTAAAGCCATATCCTGTACACGACGTAAGCGATCAGCGCAGTCAGTAGCACGATTTCCATCGCGCGACCCGCAGCGCGGAAACCCTGCGCGATTGATACCAGAAAATCGCGGAACAGAAATCCAAGAGCGAGGTAGGCGGCCACGTAAAGTGTCGCACCGGCCAGATCGAGCCGCAGGAACTGAAGAAACCGCATCTTCATGCTCCCCGCCAGCGGCGGCGCCATGGTATTCACGCCGGGAATGAACTTGGCAATCACCAACGTGATCTTGCCACGCTTGTAGAACGATTCGGCCGAGCGCAGAATGCAGGTCTCAGGATTGACCGAC
>Ga0099828_10003853_pt1 | contig 10532 bp, 9 predicted proteins | sample CZO8metaG_2_FD_79338 | JGI IMG/M metagenome (GOLD analysis project Ga0099828, IMG submission 79338) | Vadose zone soil microbial communities from the Eel River Critical Zone Observatory, Northern California, USA - CZOApr15con2H1.8 metaG | ecosystem: Environmental > Terrestrial > Soil > Vadose...
GCTGTGGCAGCGGCTTCTGGGGCGGCCAGCGTCCGAGTCTGGCACATTACGTCACGGGGATGGGACCCATGGACGGAGCGACCGCTGCCGGAGGTCGTTCGTGTTGCCTATCCTCCAGACGCTGTCCACAATCATTTCTTTTTGAGCAGCCACCAACGAACGAGCTTAGCCCACGCAGAATCACGGGATTCCGCCACAGCTGGAAGCGAGGATTTTGATCGTAGACGCTTGGCGGCTGAATCGGCGCTCTATGGCCATCAGGCCAGTCCACCCATTTCCGCCTCCGCCTGCTCCAGCCAGTACGTCATGTCCATCTCGCGGTACATCGTCGTCGCGGTCGTGAGGTGCTCCTCCGCCTCCTGTCGCTTGCCCGTGCGCCGGTAGAGCTTGCCGAGGCCGAGATGGCAATGGGCGACGAGGGGGCGCATGCCGCGCGGCTCGGCGAGCGTTAGCGCCTGGCGGTAGTGCGCCTCGCCGCTCTCGGCGTCGAACCGATCGGGATGGGTCGCGATGTCGCCGAGCAAGTGCAGGGCATGGGCCGCGTTCCCGGGTTGAGACGGAAGGGATTCGACCACGCAGTCGGCCAGGCGCCGCGCCTCGTCGAGCCGGCCGAGCACCAGACAGGCGCGACCCAGTGCGCGGTAGGCCCCGCCGAGACGGACGCCGATTCCCCTCGCCGCCTCACGATCGACGAGCTGCTCGCCTTCCCGGACCCGGTTCAGCGCCTCGCTCGGCTCACCGAGCTGCGCCAGTACCCAGGCGGAGGAGGCGACCGCGAAGGGAAGCTGGATGATGACGTTCCCCGTCTGGAGCACCGCGATCCCGTGCTCGAGCAGTGAGCGCGCCTTCGCCCAGTCGCCCTTAACGAGATGGAGCGTGCCCGCGGTGCGGTAGGCCCAACCGACGGTGAACGCATGCTGCGTCGGCTCGGCGAGCCGGATCGCCTCGGCTTCATACTCGGCCGCCTCGGCGAATCGGCCGAGCTCGGCGAGGCTCATGACCAGAAAGGTGCGATCCCAGACCGATGCCGGCGCGGCGTTTCCGAAATACTCGTAGGCCCAGTCGGTAGGCAGGATCGCCAGATTGTGGGTGGCCAGCGCGACCACCCGCTCGTACTCGCCCCGGGAGTAATGCACCCGCTCGAGATGGGTTGTCGTGAGAATGCGGAGCCTCAAGTCCCCGAGGCGCTCGGCGATCTCCAGCGCGCGGGTGCCGGTCGCGAGCGCCTCGTCCGGCTCGCCGAGCTCCGAGTGGCTGTTCGTCATGACCGCGCAGACCCGACCTCGCCGGCGGTCGTCGTTCAACCGCTCGGCAAGGATCTCGGCCTCGCGCAGGCGCTCCAGCGCCAGCCGGAATTCACCGAGCTGGTTCAGCACCATCCGCATCTCGAGGCGGATCTCGAAGCCCTGCTCCAGCGTGGACGGGCTCGCCGGCAGCCCTTCGAGAACACCGAGCGCCTGCTCGAACCAGCCCCTGGCGTTCGGGAGCGCCCACCGCGCGGCTGCCTTGAGTCCGGCCTGGCGGAGATAGTCCAGCGCCTTCTCCCGCAACTCGCCCCGGAGGGCGTGGTGGGCGAGCCGCTCGGTGTGCTCGACGAGGCGATCCCGGTGGAGCGTCTCGATCGCCTCGACGATCCGCGCATGCAGCTCGCGCCGACGCTCCTGCAGCAGCCCGCCGTACGTGACCTCGTGCGTGAGCGCGTGCTTGAAGGAGTACTCGAGATCCGGGAACAGCCCCGTCTCGTAGACGAACTCGGCGGCCTGCAGATGGTCGAGCCCGCGACGGAGCGCCTCGTCCGGCAGCTCGGCGATCGCCTGGAGCAGCGTGAACGGCACGTCCTTGCCGACGACGGAGGCGACCTGCAGGAGGCGCTTGTCCTCCGGGGCGAGCCGGTCGATGCGCGCCGCCAGCATCGCCTGGACCGTGGCCGGGACCTGGATCGCCTGGACCGATTGCGTCAGCCGATACCGGCCTCGCTCCCCCGCCAGCGCCTTCGTCTCCACCAGCGTCCGGACCGTCTCCTCCAGGAAGAACGGGTTCCCGCGCTTGACGAGGAGCTGCTTGAGTGGGTCGAGCCCGGGATCGCCGCCGAGGAGCGCCTCCAGTAGCTCCCCCGCGCTCTCGGCCGGCAGCGCGTCCAGCCGCATCTGACTGTAGGCCGTCTTGCTGCCCCATGCGTGCTGGTACTCGGGACGGTAGTTCACGAGCAGCAGCAGGCGCGCAGACCCCAGGCTCTCGACCAGGCCGTCGAGCAGGGCCTGAGTCTCGCCGTCGATCCAGTGGAGGTCCTCGAAGATCACGAGGAGCGGCTGTTCGCGCGCTTCGCGGAGCAGCAAGCGTTTCACGGCGTCGAGCGTGCGCTGGCGCCGCTGCCCCGGGTCGAGCACCTGCCACGCGGCGTCGTCCACCGGCACGTCGAGCAGGGCCAGCAACGGCGGCAGCGTCGGCTTCAGGGAATCGTCCAGGGCGAGTAGCTTGCCCATCACCTTCTCGCGGATCTCGCGCAGGTCGTCCCGGTCCTGGATCTTGAAGTAGCCCTTGAGGAGGTCGATCACCGGTAAGTAGCTCGTCGCCTTGCCGTACGAGACCGAGGCGCTCTCGAGGACCAGCCAGCCCTGCAGGCGATGCGAATGGGTGAACTCATAGACGAGGCGCGACTTGCCCACCCCCGCCTCGCCCACGATCGCCGCCACCTGACCGCGACCGTCGCCGGCGAGCTGCTGGGCGCGGCGGAGCTGCTCCAGCTCGGCGTCGCGGCCGACGAAGCGTGTCAGCCCACGCCGGGCGGCCGCCTGCAGGCGGGTCCGCGCCGGACCCGCCCCGGTCATCTCGAAGACTTCCACGGGATTGGCGAGCCCTTTGATCGGCACGGGACCGAGCGACTTCACCTCGACGTAGCCCTCGACCAGCGCCAGCGTATCGGGCGTGATCACGATCGCGCCGGGATCGGCGATCTGCTCCATCCGCGCGGCCAGGTGCGTCGTCTGGCCGACGGCCGTGTAGTCCATGCGGAGATCGCTACCGATGGCGCGCACGACGACCTCCCCGGAGTTCAGCCCGACGCGGATTTTGACCACCGCCGCGTGGGAGCGTCGCACCTCTGCCGCGTACTTCTTCACGCTCTCCTGCATCCGCAGCGCCGCGTAGCACGCCCGCACGGCGTGATCCTCGTGGGCGAGGGGGGCGCCGAAGAGCGCCATGATCCCATCGCCCATCACCTGGTTCACGGTGCCCTCGTAGCGGTGGACGGCCTCCATCATCCGCTCGAGCACCGGGTCGAGGAGCTTGCGTGCTTCCTCGGGATCGCGATCGGCCAGGAGCTCCATCGAGCCCTTGAGGTCGGCGAAGAGCACGGTCACTTGCTTGCGCTCGCCCTCCAGGGCGCTCTTCGACGTGAGGATCTTTTCGGCGAGGTGCCTGGGAGTGTAAGCCTCAGGAGAGGTGAAGCGCTGTCCACCCGGCGCAGTGGCCACCGGTTGCCCGCATGCGAAACAGAAGGCTGCGCCCGTCGGCAGCTCCGTGTTGCACTTGGCACAGGTCAGGGTGAGACCGGTGCCGCACTTCATACAGAAGTGCGCTTGGGCCGGGTTCTCCTGCTGGCACCGCGGACACGTCATGCCGTCGCCCTCCAGGGCCTGAGTCGGTGAAGGTCGGAAGGGTGCACCGAGCGTAGCTGCGCGGCTGGCACCGTCAAGGACAGCTACGAGTGAACTGTCAGTGGCCGGTCGCACCGCTGAGGGCGACGTTCAGGCCCCTTGGCCTCCGCGGTGGCTGTCAGCGCAGCAGCCCGGAGGATGGCCGGGTCAAAAACGTCACTGAGAAGGCCCGCGAAAGGCAGCGCATTTGGAGGTGTCCCAGAGGCAGAAGATGCCGGCTCAAAAAGAAATCGGTTCATCCGAGTATTGAGTGGGTCGCCGGGTAAAGATCGAGTCCGCCACAATGAAAGTAGATGGCCGTCTTGAAGTGCTCCCGGCTGCGGAAGCCGTAGGCCATTTTCTTGATGGTCTGGATCTTCGCGTTGAGGCCCTCGCTGACGGCGTTGGTGATGCGGTGGGCGAAGAAGGTCATGACGTTCGGCAGGTGGCGCTGGATCAACCGGGCCGTCGCGATCACCGGCGTCAGGCGCGAGTGGGTCGCCCAGAAGTACCAGCGCTTCCAGTGGCGTTCGGCCCAGCCGACCCGGGTGTAGTGCCAGAGCTCGCGCAGGCTTTCCTTGATCGCCCAGGCGCGACCGGTCTTGAGGGTGGTGGCCTTGAGCTGGGCGAATCGCTCCCGATGCTGCTCCGGCAGATTCTCCGCCGCGTAGAGCCAGAGGTACTTCGAGCCGCTGAGCGTGTCGTCCCCGGCCGCGCGCAGGGCGCGGTGCGCGCGCTTGCGGACGTCGTCCACGGCCTTCCCCATGTGCGTCATGATATGGTAGCGATCGTAGACGATCAAGTGGCGGAGAGGTTCAATCTCAATTTCGAGAGGGACCAACTCTTCTGGCTACTCGAGAAGCTCGAGCTCGCCGCTCTCCATCTTGAAGCAGACGACGCTCCGATTCAGGAGCGGCTGCACCGTGCGCTCCTCGAAATGCATGCCGTTTGGCCGCGAGATCTCCCAAACGATCTTCATGAGCAATTCGACCCGATCCGTGGCGCCATGCGCGCCTTCTCGACGAGACGGGCCGCCGGATGCAGCTGCGCATGGAGAACATCGCGCCCGAGTGTCCGGGGATATTCGAGGGGTCCGCGGAGCTCAACGACACGTTGATGGTGGGCACCTATCGCGGCAAGGATTGCGAGGGAGCCGTAACCAGCGGGAAGCTGGAGCTCCGGCCGCAGTAGGCAGAACTCCACCTTCCCCCACCGCTCGGGATTCAATTCGGGGGGTGTTTTGATCCCCTCACGAACATTTCATTCGGGACCAACGCCTCATCTGGACGGCCGCGCTCGGCTCTAGCGGCCGCCCCGCACGCGCGACCGGCCGATCGGATCGCGAGGACGTGGGAGTCCCGACCCCGGCGACGAGCTGAAGGTGAAGCAGGTGCTGTTGAACCTCCTGTCCAACACTTTGAAGTTATCGACCTCATGGAAGTGAGCGACGACGATAAGGAAACACTTTTGGGGTGCTGCTCTTGAACACGCAGAACCACTACCTCATGCAGGGGCTCTCAGACACGGGCCCCTTTCAGACTCTGCCGATACCTTCGTTCCAGCGCCAGTGTCTGTGTCTGCACAAGTTCCCTTCAATCATCGAGGAGGCTGCATGAGGCGAACGATTCTGACACTTATTGACTCCTGCGTAAGTAATGTCCTATCCTCCGGGTGGGGGGATACCAATGCGACCATCCGGAAGCCCGGAGGAACTTGAGCGGCGTCGCCGGCGCGCCATCGCGCTCCTGCAGCAAGGCATGGCGCCGGTCGATGTGGCGCGGCACGTCGGAGTGGATCGGCGGTCGGTTCGTCGCTGGCGTGCCAGCCACGATCGCGCCGGCCCGGCTGGGGTAGACGCGAAGCCAGCGCCGGGCCGTCCCCCGAAGTTGGATGCTCGTCGACGCGCCCGGCTGGAACGCCTGTTGCTGCGTGGAGCCGCGGCCGCCGGGTTCGCCACCCCGCTCTGGACGTGTCCACGCGTGGCCGACATGGTGCGCCGCGAGTTCGGCGTGCGGTATCACGTCGACCATATTGGTCGGGTGCTCCGGACCCTCGGCTGGAGTCCCCAGAAACCTGAACGCCGGGCGCGGGAGCGCGACGAGGCCGCGATTCAACGGTGGGTGAAGGTGGAGTGGCCCCGCATCAAAAAAAAGCGCGGCGCCTGAAGGCCAGCCTGGTGTTCATCGACGAGAGCGGCTTGCTGCTGGCCCCGGTCGTGCGGCGCACGTGGGCGCCCTGCGGCCAGACCCCGATCCTGTATCAGCGGGGCCGCGCCCGCGACAAGGTGTCTATCATCGCGGCCCTGACCCTGTCGCCACGCCAGCGTCGTCCAGGGTTGTACTTCTCGCTGCGGGCCAACGAGAACGTCACCACGGCGTGGTTGGTTCCCTTCCTCCGCGCGCTCACTCGTCATCTGCGAGGTGCCTTTGTCCTCGTCTGGGACCGGCTGCCCGGTCACCGTGCCCAGGTCGTCACGGAGTACCTGCAGCGCCGGCGCCGGGACGTCGCCCTGTTGCCGCCCTACGCCCCCGAGCTCAACCCGGTCGAGATCTTCTGGGCCTATCTCAAGAGCAATCCCTTGGCTAATTTCGCCGCGACGGACGCCCGACACTTGGCCCGCGTGGCGACTCGCCATGTTCAGCGCCTCCGGGGCCGCCCGGAGCTCCTGCGCTCGTTCTTCGACGCCACGCCCCTCTTTTTTTCGCGTGAATAGGACATTACTTATACAGGTGTCAATAGCTTGATGCTTACCCTTGGAATCGCCATGGGAGTAGCGGCAACCCGCGTCCTCAGCGCACAGGGAGAGGGAGTCAGGCGCATAGAGATCCTCAAGACGGACTTAGAGGCATCGCCGCTAAGATAACTTGCCCGTAAATCGCCACTCGTTGCGTTCACTGGATCATAGCACCCCCATCGCCAGGAGGGGCTATGCCCAAGCGCGCGAAGACGATCGATCTGCTGCGAGTGGTGGAGTTGCTCCAGGAACACATCACCCCGGCGCTGTGTCGGACCGTCTTCGGCGCGGTGCGCCGGACCGAGCGGCAGCGGGTGTGGACGCTCGAGGCCTTGGTCCGCTTCTGGACCGCGGTCGTCTTGCGGGCGCCGAAGGCGCTGAGTCAGGCGCTGGTCGATTCGCTGGAGGGCCGCGACCCGACGTTCCCGCGGATCGAGGCGACCCCGGAAGCCTTCTTCCAGCGCTGTCGGGATCTGCGGCCCGCGTTCTTCGCCGAGGTCTTCCAACGGTTCACGGCCAGCGTGGTGACGGCGGTGCCTCCACGGTACGCCGCCGAGATCGCGCCCGTGCGGGAGCGGTTCACCGCCCTCGTGATCCTCGATGGGTCGCGCTTGGCCGCCATCGCGCATCGGCTGAAGCTGTTGTGGAACGAACGGGCCGTGGTGCTGCCAGGCTGCCTGCGCGGGGTCTACGATGTGGGGCGCGGGCTGTGCCGCCACCTGCACTTCAGCGCCGACGCGGCGGCCAGCGAAATGACCCGCGCGAAAGCCGCCCTGGCCGCCCTCGCCCGCGACACGCTCGTCCTGGGCGATCGCCTCTACGGCACGGCCGATTTCTTCGCGGCCTTGGGCCGCCACCACTGTTGGGGCCTCGTCCGGCGCAACCGGCAGTTGAGTCTGCGCAAGCGCCGGCGGGTGCGCAAACGCCGGATCCACGGCGGCCTCCTCGAGGACTGGCTGGTCGACGCGGGCACCGGCGTGTCCGCCCCGGTGCAACGTCTGCGGTTCATTCGCTGGCGGCGCGGGGGCACGCGCTACGAGCTGCTCACCAACGTGCTGGCGCCCGCTCGCCTGAGCGCCGAGGAGGCGCTCGATCTCTATCCGTATCGCTGGGGCGTCGAGCGGATGTTCTTCGATCTCAAGGAAGTGCTCAATCTCAATCGCCTGTACGCCGCCAGTCCCAATGCGGTGGCCATGCAGGTCTACGCCGCCGCGATCGTCTACAACGCCCTGCGGGTCGCCCAGAGCGACGGGGCGGCCCAGGTCGGGCTGGCGCCCGAGGCGCTCTCGCCGGCCAAGTTCTACCCGAAGGTCGTGACGGCGACGTTTCTCTACCTGCATCGGCAGCAGTGGGAACGCGAGATCCGGCTCCACCATCGTCGTCTGCATCTCCGGCTGGTCGGCGGGCGCCGGCGCTGGGTCCGCGTGGCCCCGGAGCCAGTCCAAGTTGAACACCGAGCCGACCACCGTCGCGTCCGGCGCTTCTGTCCCGCACGCCGCCACTGGAAGTCGTTCGTTCACGTCCGTGGCGGGCGCCGCTTCACAGAATTATCTTAGCGGCGATGAGACTTAGAGGGGCTTGAAGGGAAAGAAGGACACATGTGGGTCGTCGTGATCCCACCAGGGCAAGCGACCGGGAAACACTATCATCCTGGCTACGAGTTCATTTACACGATGGAGGGTACCGGTGTCATGCAGGAGGAAGGGAAGCCGAATGTAGCTATCAAACCCGGTGTGTCCTTCTATCTGCGGTCGTCGTTCGACAAGGCGGAATACGTACACGAGGCCAAGAATACCGGGAAGACGCCGATCAAGTTCCTGGTGGTCTTGGTTAGCGATAAAGGACAACCCATGGTAAAGCCAGCAAAATAGCTCGCACGGCCAGAGGAGCCTCCAGGAAGTCATTCACCTAGAGTTTCGCCTGTCAGGTCGGCTAACAGCGTCACGCGGTACCTCGAACCGAAGATCTCGCGTCCTGTTTGCCGGCAAGTGATTGCGGGCCCGGCGCTGGCATTGTCGCGGGCGGGGTCGGGTATCATTGAGGCATGGCGGACCCGGTAATCCGCGATGACCTGAGCGATCGGCTCGTGCACCTGACTCGGGGTGACCCCACCCTCGTGGCGGCGGGTACGTTCCTGTCGATCGTCGAACAGCGCGTCCTGCGCGGGGGCGACGGCTTCATCAAGGGCGGCTATCGATGTGTGTGCTTCAGCGAGGCGCCGATCGGCAAGCTTGCGCATCTCCTGGCGGCATCGGCGCAAGGGACACGCTACAAGCCCTTCGGGGTCATGGTCGACAAGGCGTGGCTCTTCTCCCAGGGCGGCCGTCCCGTGATCTACCAACCCGAGACCGAGTTTGCGTTGCTCCACGAGTCCCAGCGCTACCGGCACGTCCGCTACGAGCCTCCGGCCGTCGACTTCACGTGGGAGCGCGGGTGGCGCGTGTGCGTCGACGAACTACCCCTCGACCCCGCCGCCGTGACGCTGGTGGTGCTAACGCGGGCGTGGGAGCGCTGGTTTCAACGGCGGTACGAAGGGGCGAACGGTCGCCGCACACTCCTGCTGGGTGGGCTCGGAGGTGGCGCGCCGTTCCCGTGGCATTTCGTGGTGCTGGAGGACATCGGTGTCGACATCCCGATCGACCTTGAACCGCCGGAGTGAGCACGGGCGCGAGAGGAGCGCCTCCCGATGGCCGATGAGCTAGACGAGATTCGCGAGGCGGAAGAGGCAAACTATCAGACCTCGCTGAAGGTCCTGGGTGACTCGGTCTCGCTCGTCCAAGATTTGCTCGACCTGCACAAGGTCATCGCGACGACGGCCCCCAAGACCAAGCTCATCCTGAAGGCGGGGTACTATGTGACGCTGCACTTCATCCTCGCGGCGCGCTACCACTTGACCATCGGGAGCTTGGCGGCGCTCCGGGCCCATATCACCGACGCCCTTCGGAGTGGCCGGATGGCGATCGAGGTCGCCGCGTTCGCGGCCCGGGTGACGACCTACCCGGACCTCGCCATGGCGTGGATTGAGGCGGGCGACAGCGACGAGACCTATGACCGCTACACTCGCATCTTTTCGAGTGGCAGAATCTTTCCTGAGGAGCATGCGGTGCTCCGGGAGCTAGGCAGGCGGTTCGATACGACGTCGAAGCTCTCGCACCCATCGATTTACGCGCTCGCGGAGCACGTCCGGATCGTTAGGACCGACTCGGGCGTCGAGGTCAAGTTTCACTACTTCCCGGTGGACAAAGACGAGCGAGGCGAACCCGCCCGGACCTTTTTCTGGACGATCGACACGCACTTCGGGGTCTTGCGCATCTTCGTCGAGATGCTCGCCAAGGCCCTGGAGAGCGAGCACAAGGCGATCGATGTACGCATGAACGGGATCGAGGCGAAGTTGACGCTGCACAAGAACCGGTGGCGGGAGGCGATCCTCCGCAAGCCGGAGAAGCCGGTGGACCCCTCCGCGCTGATCGTCATCCCGCCGTTCTAGCGCGAGCTCCGTAGCCGCCAGAATCGCCCCCAGGCCCCGCGATCGGCCTTCAGTCCGGCCCTCCTCACCCTGACTCCGAGGCCGATCACGCCTAGTGGGCCGCCGAGAGCCTCACGAGAGGCGAGCGCCCCTCGCGTTTCTACGCCGCTAGAGCGTACACCCCCGAAAGGCTGGGCGCGCGGGGAGGCGCGGTCGTCCGGTCACCAGTAGGGATGTTCAGGAACGCGTTTCCCCTCGTTGCCGAACGGCGCCCACTCGGAGCCCGCCAACGTTTGCGGGCCAGGGATTTGAACTGACAGTGCCGGACGGCAGACTCGCCTGATCGCCATAGCGCACCGATCATCAGCCACGCGTCCTCGGGTCAAAATCCTCGCTTCCCAGCTGTGATGGAACCTCGTGGTTTTGCGTGGGCTGAGCTCATCCGTAGGTGCCAGCTCAAAAGGAAACTTTTTTGCTCTCCGCGCTTTGCTTGCTCGCCGTCGCGCAGGCCGGGCCCTCGGCCGCGCAAGACACGCATTCCGCGCAGCGCACCCGCATGGTGGCGGAAATCGTGGCAATGGCGCGCGAGACCGGCCGCGCTACGGGAAGGCCGAGTCTCAGCGAGGCAGTGCTGAGGGCGATGGGAACAGTCCCGCGCCATCGGTTCGTGCCTGGCCCCCGGGAGGTCTTGGCCTAC
>Ga0099828_10003855_pt1 | contig 10532 bp, 9 predicted proteins | sample CZO8metaG_2_FD_79338 | JGI IMG/M metagenome (GOLD analysis project Ga0099828, IMG submission 79338) | Vadose zone soil microbial communities from the Eel River Critical Zone Observatory, Northern California, USA - CZOApr15con2H1.8 metaG | ecosystem: Environmental > Terrestrial > Soil > Vadose...
CGGTACGCCTCGCCCTCGCACGTCTCGGGGGGGGCGTGCGTCGAGCGTGGATGGTGGGCAACACGCCCGATGACGTGCGCGCCGCCGCCGGCGCGGACGTAGTGCCGCTCGGCGTCGTGGCGCCTGGCGATGACCTCGCCGCGACCGCCGCGGCGTTGGCCGACGCCGGCGCAGCTCACGTCCTCGATCAACTGGCCGAAATCGAGGAGTTGCTGCGATGAGCGCGCGCACCGCGACTGTCACCCGCACGACACGCGAGACATCGATTCGCGTGACGCTCGATCTCGACGGCATCGGCAAGACCGCCGTGAAGACGGGCATCGGCTTCCTCGACCATCTCCTCGACGCGTTGGGGCGGCACGCTCGCTTCGACATGGCCTTGACCTGCGAGGGCGACCTGCAGGTAGACGATCACCACACGGCTGAGGACTGCGCGCTCGCGCTGGGCGAGGCGCTCGACCGGGCCCTGGGAGAGCGGCGTGGTGTGAACCGCTTCGGGTGGGCCCTCGCGCCGCTCGACGAAGCGTTGGCTCGGGCGGTCGTGGATCTCTCCGGCCGACCCTTTTCCGACGTGGCGCTGGGTCTTCGCCGCGAGGCGATCGGCGGGCTCGCGTGCGAGAACGTCGCGCATGTGCTGCGCTCGCTCGCCACTGCCGGCCGGTTGACACTGCACGTCGATGTGCTGAAGGGCGAGAACGACCATCACCGGGCTGAAGCGGCGTTCAAGGCGACCGCACTCGCGCTGCGGCAGGCGGCCGCGCGGTCGGGATTCGACGACGTGCCGTCCACCAAGGGCACGCTCGGAGGTGCGAGCCGTGAGTGACGTGGTGATCGTGGATTCGGGCGTCGCGAACCTCGCGTCGATTGCCGGCGCGTTCCGCCGCCTCAACGCGAGCGTTGTCGTCACGGCCGATCCCGCAATCGCACGGGACGCGACGCGCATCGTGCTGCCAGGCGTGGGCGCGTTTGGGGCAGGCATGACAGCGTTGCGGTCTCGCGGTCTCGACACAGTCATTCGCGACCTCGCGTTACGCGGAACGCCGCTCCTCGGAATTTGTCTCGGCATGCAGATGCTGTGCGAGGCGAGTGAGGAGACGCCAGGGGTGGCTGGACTCAGCGTTGTCGCGGGAACCTGTGGCCGGCTGCCGCCGCACGTGCGCATCCCGCATCTCGGTTGGAACCGGGTGAGTGTCAAGCCAGGAGCCCGGTTCGTGGCGAGCGGCGTCGCGGCGTTCGCGAACTCCTACGCGCTGCGTGAGAGCCCGGCCGGATGGACGCCTGCCTGGGCGACGCACGGCGTTCCGTTCGTCGCCGCGCTCGAGCGCGGCCCCATACTCGCTTGCCAGTTTCACCCAGAGCTATCAGGTGCCTACGGCGCGGCGCTACTCGAGCGCTGGCTCACCGGTCGCGTCACCGATCCCGGGCCCGCAGCGAACGGTGCTTCGGGTCTGTTGCGACGCATCATTCCCTGCCTCGACGTACAAGACGGCCGTGTGGTGAAAGGCATCCGATTCCAGGATCTGCGCGACGCCGGCGACCCCGCTGAGCAGGCGGCGCGGTACGAAGCGCAGGGCGCCGACGAGATTGTTATCCTCGACGTCGCGGCCTCCGCCGAGGGGCGCGACACGCAGGTCGAGACGGTGCGGCGAGTCCGTGCGGCGATCCGCATTCCACTGACCGTGGGCGGCGGGGTCCGCAGCGTGGAGGACGCACGCCGCTTGCTCTCCGGCGGCGCCGACAAGGTGAGCGTCAACACGGCCGCAGTGCGGCGGCCCGAACTGTTGACCGAGCTGGCGCAGGCGTTCGGTTGCCAGTGCGTCGTCCTGGCGATCGATGCGCGTCGCGCCGCGGAGCGCTGGGAGGTGTTGGTGGTCGGGGGGCGCGAGGCCGCGCGCCCTGACGCGGTGGCGTGGGCCCGCGAAGGTGAGCGGCTCGGCGCGGGCGAGATCCTGCTCACCAGCTGGGATCGCGACGGCACGCGGGCGGGACACGACATAGAGCTGCTGCGCGCGGTGGCGGATGCCGTGGGCGTCCCCGTCATCGCCTCCGGCGGCGTCGGAACACGGGCGCACGTCGCGGCCGCCTTCGCGGCGGGCGCGGATGCGGTGCTCGCGGCATCAGTCCTTCACGACGGTGACGACACGGTGGATGGCATCAAGGCGGACCTCGCGGTCCGGGGAGTACGGGTGCGGCGATGATCGTACCGAGCATCGACATCATGGGTGGACGCGCGGTGCAGCTGCGGCGCGGCAAGGAATTCGTCCTGGACGGTGGCGATCCCATCGAACGGTTGGAGGAGTTCTGCGTGGCGGGCGAAGTGGCCGTCGTCGATCTGGACGCCGCGCTCGGCCGGGGGGGGGGCTCGAACGCCGCGTTGATCCGTGATCTCATACGCCACGCGCCTTGCCGCGTCGGTGGAGGCATTCGCGATCTCGATAGCGCGCGCCGCTGGCTCGACGCCGGTGCCGTCCAGATCATGATCGGCACAGCGGCGACACCAGAATTCTGCGGCGCGTTGCCGCGCGAGCGCGTCATCGCGGCCGTGGACGCCGAGCGCGGCGAGGTCGTGGTGGATGGTTGGCGCACGAAGACCGGCGTGCCGGTGCTCGAGCGCGTGCGCGAGCTCGCCCCGGTCGTCGGCGGTTTCCTCTTCACACAAGTGGAGAAGGAAGGAGAGATGGGAGGATTCGAGTGCGCCGCGGTCGAAGCGGTTGTGCGCGCCGCGGCAGGGGCACGCGTGACTGCCGCAGGTGGGATCACCACCGCGGGCGAAGTGGCCGAGCTCGATCGCCTCGGAGCCGACGCACAGGTCGGCATGGCGCTCTACACCGGCAGGCTCTCGCTTGGCGACGCCGTCGCCGCGCCCCTCGCGAAGCCGTTGCCGGGCGAGGTGTGGCCTACGGTGGTCTGCGATGAGGCTGGTCGCACGCTCGGTCTCGTCTGGAGCACGCGCGAATCGCTCGCGCGCGCCGTGACCGAGCGACGCGGGATCTACTGGTCTCGATCGCGCCAATCGCTGTGGGTGAAAGGCGAGACATCGGGAAACTCGCAGCAGCTCGTCCGTGTGGACCTGGACTGCGATCGCGACGCGCTGCGTTTCACGGTACGCCAGGCGGGCGCAGGGTTCTGTCACTTGAATCGACCCTCGTGCTGGCGCTCGGAGTTCGATCTGCCCGACTTGGAGCGCGCGCTCGCTGACCGGATCGCCCGGCCCGTAGCTGGATCGGGAACTGCGCAGCTGCTGGCTGACCGCGAACTGCTTGCGGCGAAGCTGCGCGAAGAAGCGGACGAGCTGGCGCGGGCGGAGTCGTCGGAAGACGTGGTGCGCGAGACGGCCGACTTGTTCTACATGACGCTGGTGGCGTTGGCGCGCGGGGGAGGAACGTTGGCTGACGTGCGCGCGGAGCTCGCGCGCCGTCACCGCGCGGTGAGCCGGCGACCGATGGTCAGGAAGACTCCCGCTTGCTGAGCCATCGTTCGGTCGCCGAGCTGGTGCGCCGTCGCGTTGTGGCCCTGCCTGCGGACGCATTCGCAGTCGCCGCGCCAATCGTGGAAGCGGTGCGGGCGCGCGGCGAAGTGGCGCTGCGGGAGTACGCTGAGCGTTTCGGCGACGTCGTAGCGGGCGGACCGTTGTTTCTGGACCAGGCAACGCTCGACCGCGCACTTAAGGGCTTGCCGACGGGCGACCGCGCGCGCCTCGAGCGGGTGGCCGAGCGGATCCGGACATTCGCCGTGGCGCAGAAACGTGCACTCGGGGCGGTGACCGTGACGGTGCCGGGTGGTTCGGCGGGCCACTGGATCGCGCCGCTGGATCGCGCCGGGTGTTACGCGCCCGGCGGGCGCTATCCGCTTCCGTCGTCAGTGCTGATGACCGCTGTTACTGCAAGGGCGGCGGGCGTCAAGTCGATCTGGGTCGCGAGCCCCAAGCCGGGACCGATGACGCTCGCGGCTGCCGCCATCGCCGGCGCTGACGGCGTCATGTCGGCGGGCGGCGCCCAGGCAATTGCGGCGCTCGCGTTCGGCGCTGGCCCTGTCCCTCCCTGCGACGTGATCGTCGGGCCTGGGAACCGCTACGTCACGGTGGCGAAGCAGCTCGTCGCGGGGCGCGTTGCAATCGATATGCTCGCCGGCCCCTCGGAGCTGGTTGTCTTCGCCGACGCCAGCGCATCCCCTGCGGTGATCGCGGCCGATCTGCTCGCGCAGGCGGAGCATGACCCCGACGCGCTGCCCGTGCTCGTCACACTCGATCCCACTCATCTCGATCGCGTCGAGACGGAGCTCGCGCGCCAGCTTGCCAATCTGCCGAGCGGAGAGGTCGCCCGTGCGGCACTCGCGAACGGCGGCGTCGTGGTTGTTGCGAATGTGCAGGAGGGCATCGCCGCGTGCGACGCGCTCGCGCCCGAGCATCTGGAGCTCTGCCTGCGGGACTCGGCCGCGGTCGCGCCCCGACTCGCGCATTTCGGCGCGCTCTTCATTGGCGGCGGGTCGGCGGAGGTGCTGGGGGACTACGGCGCCGGACCCAATCACGTGCTTCCCACCGCGGGGACGGCGCGGTCGAAGGGCGGCCTATCCGTCTACACGTTTCTTCGGGTCAGAACCTGGCTGCGCATCGACGACTCCGCGGCGGCGCGTCCGCTCGTCGAGGATGCCGCGTGGTTCGGCCGGGTCGAAGGACTCGAGGCTCACGCGCGCTCGGCCGAGCGGCGCTTGGATTGATCGAGCGGGTTTTAGTCCGCCCCTACCGTCTCGGGCTTCTCGCTCTTCTGAGGTTCCCGAAGCCCCAGCGACCGCTCAATCTCCCGAGTGATGTGCATCGAGCAGAACTTGGGCCCGCACATCGCGCAGAACTCCGCGCTCTTGAAGTACTCCGCCGGCAACGCCTCGTCATGCAGCTCGCGCGCGCGCGCGGGATCGAGCGCCAGACGGAACTGCTCGTTCCAGTCGAACGCATAGCGCGCGCGTGACAGCGCGTCGTCCCGCTCGGTCGCGCCGGGCCGGCGCCGCGCGATATTGGCCGCGTGCGCCGCGATCTTGTAGGCGATGACGCCCTCGCGCACCTCCTCGGCGTTCGGCAGGCCGAGGTGCTCTTTGCGCGTGACGTAGCACAGCATGTCCGCACCGAACCAGCCGATCATCGCGGCGCCGATCGCTGACGTGATGTGGTCGTAACCGGGCGCGACATCGGTGACGAGCGGGCCCAGGGTGTAGAACGGCGCCTCGTGGCACAACTCCTTCTCGAGTCGCACGTTCACTTCGATCTGATGCATCGGGATGTGTCCGGGCCCTTCGATCATCACCTGCACGTCTTTCTTCCAGGCGCGCTCGGTCAGCTCCCCCAGCACCGTCAGCTCGGCCAGCTGGGCTTTGTCCGTCGCATCGGCAATCGATCCGGGGCGTAGCCCGTCGCCGAGCGACAGCGTGACGTCGTACGCGCGCGCGATGTCGAGCAGCCGGTCGTAGTGCTCGTAGAGCGGATTCTGTTTGCCGTGCTGCGTCATCCAGTACGCCATCAACGATCCGCCACGGCTGACGATCCCCGTGACTCGGCCGAGCGCGAGACCCACGTGCTCGCGCAAAATCCCGGCGTGCACGGTGACATAGTCGACGCCCTGTTTCGCTTGATGCTCGATGTTGTCGAGGATGTCGTCCGCCGTCAACCTCGTGACGTCCTCGGCAATTTGGATTGCCTGATAAATCGGCACGGTGCCGATCGGTACGGGCGATGCCGCGATGATCGCCTCGCGAATCGCGTCGATGTTTCCGCCGGTCGACAGATCCATCACCGTGTCGGCGCCATAGTGAACGGCGTGGTGCAGCTTCTCGAGCTCGCCCTCGATGTCGGACTCGACTGCGGAGTTGCCGATGTTGGCGTTGATCTTGACGCTGGCGACTTTGCCGATCGCCATGGGATCGAGCCGCTGCGCCAGGTGGTTGACGTTGGCGGGAATGATGAGCCGGCCAGTCGCCACTTCGTCGCGAATCGTCTCCGGCGGCAGGCCTTCCCGCTCGGCGACGCGCTGCATCTCGGGAGTAAGCGTGCCCTGGCGGGCGAAGAACATCTGGGTGCGGCAGGTCATACGGAGCTCCCTTCGCCGGTACGAACCGGATCAGGTTCTAAGGGTGTGATCTCAGCCCGCCGACTGCGGCAGGCACCCCTGTCGTTCGAAATCTACACTTCTCTGGGCCTCGGTGGTCCGTAACGCTCGGTGGGCTTGTGGTGTTTCTCCCATTCCGCTCTGTAGGCGAACGGGTCGAGTCCACTCGGCTGGTCCAGGGCGAGAATGCCGTCGAGATGGTCGAGCTCGTGCTGCAAGAGTTCCGCCATCGGGCCTTCGAGGTCCATGTTCACGACCTTGCCCTTCATGTCGGTATAGCGGAGCGTGGCGCGATGGGCCCGCGTCACGCGGACCAACAGGTTCGGAAACGAAAAGCAGTCGTCCCAGACGTGAAAGTCCTCGGCCCCGACGTCCGTGATTTCGGGATTGATCATGCAGGCCCGGAATTTCCCGATCTCCACCAGGACTACTCGAACCGGAGCGCCGATCTGCGGTGCGGCCAGCGCCCTGCCCATGTTGTACTTCTTACGGGCGGCGCGGAGCGTGTCCCGCAAATCGTCCGAAAGCAGTCGGACCGCCGGCGACTTGGGATCTTCCACCGGGGTACTGCGGACCCTCAGGATCGGGTCGCCGAGTTGGCGAATGCGTCGGACTGCCATGGGCGCGCGCCAAAATTGCCGGTTTCGGCCCCGCATGCAACTCCTAGACGCCGAGAGGCCTAGATGCCTAGGCGCCTAGGCGTCTCGGCGTCTATTGTTCCCCTATGTCCTTAGCGGGCGTCGTCCTGGCGGCTGGTCGGTCGGCCCGGATGGGCTCTCCCAAGGCCCTGTTGGACTTCCTCGGACTTCCCTTCGTCGTCCGAATCCTCGAGGCCTTGGAAGCTCTCGAAGTGAAGACTCGAGTCGTCGTTCTGGGACCCGATGCGCCCCGGATTCAGCCTGTTCTGGCCGGCCACGACTGCATGATCGTGGAGAATCCGGAGCCTGAAACCGGGCCCATAGCCTCGCTCCGAGGCGCCCTGCGCGCCCTGCAGCCGCTGCAACCCGGCGCCGTGCTCGTCTGGCCCGTCGATCTGCCACACGTCCGCGTGACCACGGTCGAGCGGCTCCTCGAGACGCACCGCCGAAGCGGGGCGTCAGCGGTCGTCCCGACGTTCGGCGAGCGGCGCGGGCATCCCGTGATCTGGGGATCGGCGCTGTTCGGCGAGCTGCTGGAAAGCCGGGACGCCACGCGCGAGGGCGCGCGGGCTGTCCTGCACAAGCATGAGAAGGACATCGTGGCCGTTCCCGTGGATGATCCGGCCGTGATCGACGAGCTGAATACGCCGGAGGACTACGAGCGGCTGGTCCGGGAGTGGAATCGAGACATCTACTAGCGTAATCCCGACAAAACCATTAGGATTCCCAGCTAGGCCGACGTTTTGATCGCCAAGCGTATGTCCGGTAACGACTTCCGGGAGTAAAATGACCAGTATTGAAGCCCACGTCCAGCAACCATACAAGTACGGCTTCGTCACCGACATCGAATCCGAGGTCGTGCCGGCCGGCTTGAACGAGGACGTCATCCGGCTGATTTCTGGCAAGAAGGGCGAGCCGGAGTGGATGCTGGAGTGGCGGCTGAAGGCGTATCGCAACTGGCTCAAGATGTCGGAGCCGCATTGGCCCAACGTGAAGTACGGGCCGATCGACTATCAGGCGATCAGCTACTATGCCGCCCCGAAAAAGCTCCCCAAGCTCGACTCGCTCGATCAGGTTGACCCGAAACTGGTCGCGACCTTCGCGAAGCTCGGCATCCCCATCGAGGAGCAGAAGCGCCTCACGGGTGTCGCGGTGGATGCCGTATTCGACAGCGTCTCGGTCGCTACGACGTTTCAGGCGGAGCTCGCGAAATACGGCGTCATCTTCTGTCCGATCTCGCAGGCGATCCGTGAGCATGCCGATCTCGTCCAGAAGTACCTCGGCACCGTCGTCCCACACAACGACAACTTCTTCGCGGCGCTCAACTCGGCCGTCTTCACCGACGGCTCCTTCGTGTACGTGCCGAAGGGTGTGCGTTGTCCGCTCGAGCTATCAACGTACTTCCGCATCAACGCGTCATCGACCGGCCAGTTCGAGCGGACGCTCATTATCGCGGACGAGGGCAGCCATGTGAGCTACCTCGAGGGATGCTCGGCGCCGATGCGCGATGAGCATCAGCTCCATGCAGCGGTCGTGGAGCTGGTGGCGCTGGACCGGGCGACGATCAAGTACTCGACGATCCAGAACTGGTATCCGGGCGACGAGGAAGGCAAAGGCGGGATCTACAACTTCGTCACCAAGCGCGGCAAGTGCGCCGGGGCGAACTCCAAGATCTCCTGGACGCAGGTCGAGACGGGATCCGCGATCACGTGGAAGTATCCGGGCTGCATCCTCCAGGGCGACAACTCGATCGGCGAGTTCTACTCGGTCGCGGTGACGAGTCACCGCCAGCAGGCGGACACCGGCACGAAGATGATTCATCTCGGCAAGAACACGCGCTCCACGATCGTGTCGAAAGGCATTTCGGCGGGCCGCGGGCAGAACACCTATCGCGGTCTCGTGAAAATCATGAAGGGCGCCGAGGGCGCGCGGAACTACTCGCAGTGCGACTCGATGCTGATCGGCGACAAGTGCGGCGCGCACACCTTCCCGTACATCGACGTGCGCAACAGCACGGCGATCATGGAGCACGAGGCATCCACATCGAAGATCGGTGAGGATCAGATCTTTTACCTGCGCCAGCGCGGTCTGTCGTCGGAGGACGCGGTCTCGATGATCGTGAACGGTTTCTGCAAGGAAGTCTTCAAGGAGCTGCCGATGGAGTTTGCGGTCGAGGCTACCCGGTTGCTCGGGATCAGTCTGGAAGGGAGTGTGGGGTGAAGAAGGGAAAGGCTCTGCTCGAGGTCAAAGGGCTTCGCGTCGCCGTCGCTGGTAACGAAATCCTCAAGGGCGTGGATCTCACGATCCGCGACGGCGAAGTGCACGCGATCATGGGGCCGAACGGCTCGGGCAAGAGCACGCTCGCACAGGTGCTCGCCGGACATCCGGCGTACACGGTGCTTGCTGGGACCGCGCAGTACGAGGGCAAGGATTTACTCGACATGAAACCGGAGGAACGTGCGCGTGCAGGTGTCTTCCTCGCGTTCCAGTATCCGGTCGAGATTCGCGGCATCACGAATTCCTATTTCCTTCGGTCGGCGTTAAACGCGCTGCGCAGAGAACGGGGGGAGCCGGAGCTCGATCCGATCGACTTCCTGCAGTTTCTCGAACAGAAGCTCAAGGCGATCGGCTGGGACGACTCGATGATGAACCGTCCCGTGAACGAAGGTTTCTCCGGCGGCGAAAAGAAGCGCAACGAGATCCTGCAGCTCGCGGTCCTCGAGCCGCGCCTCGCGATCCTCGACGAGACTGACTCGGGGCTCGACATCGACGCGCTGAAGACCGTCGCCGAGACGGTGAACCGGCTGCGCAGCCCGGACCGTGCGTTCTTGATCGTGACGCACTACCAGCGGCTCCTGAACTACATCACGCCCGACGTTGTCCACGTCCTGGCGGACGGCCGGATCGTGAAGTCGGGCGGGCCCGAATTGGCCCAGGAGCTCGAGGCTCGTGGCTACGACTGGCTGCGTGATGGCGTAATGGTGTCGTGACGATGGCAGTGAAAACAGGCTCGGTAGAACGGCTAGTCGGCTCCTATCACGCGTGGGCTTCGAACGGGGCCTCCCGCGTTCCCGCTTGGCTCAAGGATCTGCGCGAAGGCGGGATCGCCCGCTTTGGCGACCTGGGCTTCCCCACCATGAAGCAGGAGGCGTGGCGCTTTACGAGCGTCGCGCCGATCGCGAACGCGGCGTTCGAGCTGGCGCATCCCCCTACTCGCATCCCGCGGCTCGAGGAAATCCAGCCGTTCCTACTCAGTGAGTCGGGGCATCGCCTGGTGTTTGTTGATGGTTTTTTCCAACGCTCTCTTTCGACGCCGTTGTTCGACGGTGTTCGATTGGACGGTTTGGCGCAGGCGCTCACCGATGCCCCTGACGTCGTCCGCCAACATCTGTGCAAGTACGCCGAGTTTCAGGACCGTCCGTTTGCCGCGCTGAGCACGGCGTTCGTTGCCGATGGTGCGTTCGTCCACGTGCCGGCGAAAGTGACGGTCGCTGAGCCGATTCAGCTGTTGTTCCTGACGACGGGTGGGGGGGGGAGGCAAATCGTCACGCATCCGCGCAACCTCGTCGTGGTCGAGCGCGAAGCGCGCGCCGTGATCGTCGAGACGTACGCCTCCCTCGAACAGGGCCTCTATTGGACGAACGCGGTCACGGAAATCAGCGCGGGTGACGGTGCGCGCCTCGATTTCCATCGCGTCCAGCGCGAGAGTCCCCGCGCCTATCACGTCGCCGCCACACACACGCATCAGGGCCGGGACAGCACGGTCAACCTGCATACGGTCGCATTCGGGGGTGCGCTC
>Ga0099828_10003860_pt1 | contig 10526 bp, 6 predicted proteins | sample CZO8metaG_2_FD_79338 | JGI IMG/M metagenome (GOLD analysis project Ga0099828, IMG submission 79338) | Vadose zone soil microbial communities from the Eel River Critical Zone Observatory, Northern California, USA - CZOApr15con2H1.8 metaG | ecosystem: Environmental > Terrestrial > Soil > Vadose...
CACTCGCAAGGAGGAGAATTCGGATGGCAGGTAGCCGATGCCCGGCCGAAGCTGGTCAAGGCGATTGTCACGGCCGAGCCAGCCGGCCCGCCCATCAAGGGCGTAGACCCCGCCAGGTCGGCTTACAACACAAGCGGCGCTGGCGGCGGGTTGAACTGGGGCCTCACCTCGCTTCCGCTGCATTACGATCCGCCGGTCAGCAGCGCTGCGGATTTACAGCCCGTGCTGGAAGAGAAAGCCGAGGGCCCAGACATCGTTCCGTGTTATTTGCAGAAGGCCCCTGCGCACAAGCTCGTGAGCCTCATTGGCATCCCCGTCTTGGAAGTGTCCGGCGAGCAAGCTACCACCGCGTGTTCGATTCCTGCATTGCGAAATGGCTGAATCAAGCCGGCGTGAAGGCTGACTACGTAAAGCTCGAAGAGGTTGGGCTGCCGGGCAACGCGCACGAAATGATGCTGGAGAAAAATAGCGACGGCATCGCCAAGTTTTTCGAGAGCTGGCTCGCGAGGAACGTGCACTGAGCCAAAGGCAGGACACCACCGCTTCCTTTCATTCGGAGTCACAGAGAAATGGCGGGCCGACGAGACTCGAACTCGCGACCTCCTGCGTGACAGTTCTCCAATGCGAAAAACATAGGGCGACGCTGAGGGAACGCGAGCGACATCAAGACGCAGTGTTTATGCGGGTCTGACGCACATTCCGGCGGTTCTGCCAATAGCCGAGTGACAGCCAGCGAGAGGGTCCGATACCGGTAAGGATGGCAGGGCTACGACACAAACAGCAGTTGTAAAAAGAGCGGACAAATAGTCTTCACGCAGTGCTCGGCAACTTGAGCAATTGGTTCGACAACTTGAGACCCCTAGAGAGAACACAAAAGTAGTGGAGAGCACTTTGATGAGCGCCCTGGGATTGTTCAATGACTCTCATAGCCAATACACATTGCTGAACGCGGGTCTAAACAAGATTGCGGGCGAGGTAAACGCGATGGCCTCTGCAGCCGCCAGCGCCGCCCATTCGGCCATTGAAAGTCAGAGAGCTCTCTATTGCAAGTGTCGGTTCAAACCGCCGCTCAGATAGAGCATCTAGCAGAGGCGAACCGTGGTCAACAGGAAGTGTGGACTGCGATTCAGCTGAGAATGGAGCAACACAATAACGGATCTGCTCAGACTGAACGGGCCGCGCGAGATTCACTGAGCCAAATCGCGCAGCACGTAGACTCCCACCTGGAAGTCACGAAGCGCGGCTACGGCGAAATGGTCAAGATTGCGGACGAGCACTTTGCTCATGCCACACAGAAACTCGGTGCATCCGAGGATGAACTGGATGAGCATCTTCAAGATTAATTGAAATCGCTCGAAAGACTCGGGGGAAGACTGATGGCAACCGAGCATGAGCACACAAGTCTCGCAAGTTCTCTTCCTGACTCGACGACTTCCCTCGCAGTGAGGTTGATTCTCTCGCTTGTTGCGATGCTCAACAATGGGCGGCAACAGGCAGAAGGTACAAGCAGCCAAGTTCTCTCTAATTTAGTGCTCGCGTAGTCCTTCCTCCCGAGCTGCACAACGGCTCGAACTAGGAGGAGCGGGCTGCCGTTTCCATCCGACGTGCTCGAAAATCAGCGTTCCGCCTTCAGCCGCTGGAGATTGGAATTTTCAGGAAAGATGCGCAATCCGAAGCGTACCGCCTGCGATGCGGAGTGCGGGTCGCCGAGCGCCTGATAGACGTCATAAAGCAGCGCATAAGTTCCCGCGTCGGCGGTTGGAGAAAAGCGTCGCACGAATTCCAGATTTTGCAGCGCCTCGGTCCAGAGCCGTTGTTGCCGAAACAAAACGCCGAGGTAAAGATGTGCCTTCAAATTGTACGGATCGCGCGCGAGACATTCCTGAAGCGCATCGCGGCCCTGATCGTAGGCCCTGGTTCGCAGAAGCAACTCTCCCAGCTGCTCGTAGTCGGCGGCGCTCGTGCGCGGATTCGCCGCGATCACTCGCTGCTCGATTTCTGTTGCTTCCATCCAGCGCATGAGTGCTACATCAACTTGGACCAGCGACATCAAGGCGGGCAGGTACTTCGGGTCTCGCTCGAGAATTTCGAGCGACTCCTGGCGGGCGGCCTCACCATTGCCCAAGCCCCGGTTGACTTCGGCGCGTCCCCACGCCGCTCGAATGGAGCTGGGATCGAGAGACAACGCAAAATTAAAATCCCGCCTGGCGTCGTCAAAGTTGGCGTGGGCCAAGGCCACACGCCCACGAGCGACCGCCGCTTGCGCGGTGAGCGGACGGTTCGCGAGGGCCCCCGCAAAACGATCGGCCCCCTCCAGATCGTTCAGGTTCACAGAATCAATAGCAGCGGACGCAAAACTTATCTCTCGTAAATCTCCACTGAGATCCGCGGGCAGGATATCTTTCTGCGCGTGAAGAATCTCGCTGTGATTGTTGTCTTGAAGATTGTGGACCAGCAAGGCCCTCGACGCGTGGTACTCGAGGAGCGGGAGATCGTCGGTATTGATCGGAGCCCCCGCCGAAAAAGCACGCAATTCTCCGTCGCCAAGCAAATATAAGCCGAACAGGCCGCCGGGTTGCTCCATGCCAAGCTGGCTGAAATCCTCGTGCAGCAATGAGTTGCCCCAGAGCACCCCCACGCGATCTCGCATTTTTTTAGCCGTAGGGCTCGGCGCCATTAAGAGCAGGTCATTCACCTCGCCGTGCCACAGGGTCGCGCTTGGAAATTCGGCCAGAAACGTCGCGCAGATCATGCGCAGGTCGGCCGGATAGAGAGAATAAGCCTGAACCCATTGCACGAAGATCCCGCCGGGAGCCAGCCGCTGCTGCGCGGCAGCGTAAAACTCACGCGTGTACAGGCTGGCGATCCCCGCCACCCAGGGATTGGACGGCTCGGAAACAATCAAGTCGTAGCGCTGCCAGGAGGTAAACAGGAAGTTGCGGGCGTCGTCCAAGATGACGTGCACGCGCGGGTCCTGCAGTACATTGCGGCTGAGCGAGGTGAGCAGCGGCGCAGTCCGCATGACCGCCGGCTCGATTTCCACGCAGTCCAAACGCTCGACTTCGGGATAACGCGCGAGCGCCGACAACGTCATACCGCTGCCGAACCCGATCACCAGCACGCGGCGAGGCGCCGGGTGGGCCAGTGCGCCCAGATGGCCCAGAAGCAGTTGCGTGGTGATGTCGTGATTGGAGGCGTCCGGCTTTCCGTTCGTTCGCAGGGAAAGCATGTTCTCCGATTGCGTCACAGAAATCGTGGAGTTCACACCATCAGTGAAATACAAAACGTCGGCGGTATGCGCGCTTTCCCGAACCGTCAGCGGCCGGTCACTGTCCCAATAGAGCACGGTGCTGAAAGCCGCGACCTCGGGATCGTAAAAGTATGGGGAGAACGCAACCAAGCCGACGAGCAACAGCAGCGCAACATCCGCTGCGCAGGGTGCCCAGCGGCGGGGCGCCGCGGTTGCAAACAACAGCGCGGCAATCAGGAAGTTCGCCGCGACGGTCGCCGCGAGCATACGAAAGCTTCCAAGCAGCGGCAACAACCAGAAGCCTGCGCCCAAAGCCCCGGCGATAGCGCCAAATGTGCTCCACGCGTACGCGCGGCCTACCTCCGCCGAAGCGCCGCTCTCGCCGGCAGACGACCCCGTGACGAGCAGGGTTACGACTGGAAAATTAAATCCGAAAAGAACTGCCGCCGGAAGCATAGCCAGCGCACTGACGGTACATTGCGCCACTACCAAGCCGCGAAACGATTCGTGCGTGGCGCGCAGGATCGGAGACAACAGCTCAGGCATTCGGGGAAAAAATACCAGGCAGGCGAGGGAGGCGAGCGCCGTGAGAGTTTGCGTAAGAGCAAAAGTTGTGCGTTGCGCCTTGTTGCGCCGTATCCACCACTCGAACGCGACGCTGCCGAGCACGATGCCAACGAGAAAAGTTGCCAGCATGAGCGTGAATGCATACGTGGAGCTGCCTAGCTGCGTCGCGAGCAAGCGAGTCCAACCGATTTCGTAAGCCATCGCGGTCGCGCCCACCAGCGCGAGACACACCAAAAGAAGGCGCGAGTCTTGCTGCTCCGGCCGGGACTCCGGTCTAAGCACCGGCGCAAAGCCTTCCTCGCGACGCGAGAGACAAAGCGCGAACACCCCCGCAAACAGGTTGAGGGCGACTGCAATCTCGAGCGTTCGCCGCAAACCGATTGTCGGAAGAAAGAAGAAGCCGGCGGCAACGGTTCCGAAGCAGGCTCCGGCTGTATTGACCCAGTAGAGCCGGGCCAGACGCCGTCCGAATTCCGCCCCATCCCGAGCGAGCCCGCGCACAAGCATGGGCAGCGTTCCGCCCATCAGGAATGTCGGAACAAAAAGCACCAACGCCGCTCCGATCAGGCGAACAGCCAGAAGGACGGAAGCGTGCCCAGAAGCGTAAGGATATGCGGCCGAGTACGCCTCGCGGACCGCTCTCAAACCCGCCAGCGACGCAGCTCCAGTGGCGGCGGTGCCAAGCTCCAGCCAGCCGTACCATGCGATCGGGCGCGCCAGGCGCTCGCTCCAGCGACCCAGCACGGCGCTGCCCGCCGCCAGCCCGCCCATGAATACAGCAAGAACGGCAGCCGCAGCATAAGCTGTGTGGCCGAAGATCAGGCCCAACGCTTTGCCCCACGCGACTTGATAGATCAGTCCGGCTGCACCCGAAAGGAAAAAACAGATCAGCACAGCGGGAACAGTGAAGCGTGCGTGCCGTTGATTCGGCATGGCGGCCGCATGGTAGTCAGGCCATTTCTCAAAGTCAAATCAACGTATCGCGGCAATCCGGCGCTGAAGGCTCCTGCGTCCGCCTCACTCGAAGGCAACAGGTGCGCTCTACGCCTGTTTTCGCGCGGGAACTAAGCCCTTCGACAGCAGTTCCTCGATCGTTTCCGTCGGAATGGTCACACGATCCCAGGTGCGCGGGGCGATTCTCCGCGCGCTAAATTGAGATGGCGCAGATTTTTTTAGGCATTTTTTTTGGCTTGACAATCGAGCCGCCTGGGTATAAACACGCCGACAGATTGGTTAGACCATCGCTTCCCCAACATAACGCAGGTTTAACGGCTACGCACAGGGGTAATCCAATGATTCGCTTGGCAGCGGTTGTGAGTAGATGGATGCGGCCCAATGTCAGGAAAGCTTCTCAAATCCTGGGCGCCACGATCGCGGCGTTTCTGGTTTGTGCGCCGCTGTGGTCGCAACTCAATACGGGTCGTATTTCGGGGGCAATTACCGATCAGACTGGCGGCGTGATTGCCGGCGCCAATGTGTCGGTCATTGATGTCGCCAGAGGCGAGACACGGTCTCTCATCACCGATTCGGCCGGGCTCTATGCGGCGCCGAATCTGAATCCCGGCACCTACACGGTGCGCGCCGAGTTCCAAGGATTCCGGACTCTCGATCGCGAGAACGTGGTTGTGACGGCCGGCAGCGACGTTCGCGTAGACATCACTCTGCAACCCGGCGCACAAACGCAGACGATCACCGTCACCGAAACCCTGCCGATTATCAACACCACCAACGCCCAGACCGGCGGCACCCTGGACAATCAGGAGCTTGCAAACCTGCCGATCAATGGACGCAACTATCGCTGGCAGTCCATCTTCGTTCCCGGAGTGGTGGTCGGTGTGGGGGAGGGAAGCTCGAACCAAACGGTCAATGGGACCCCCCTGTCCAATGGGATGTGGAACTTTTTGTTTGACGGCCTGTATTCGGAGACGTTCTTTACGTTGGAGGCCGGGGCGGGGGGCACAGGTGAGGGCGGAGACGCGACGCTGATGCCCCTGGATGCCATTCAGGAGATGAGCGTGGTCCTGAATCCGAAGGCGGAATATGGGTGGGCTCCGGGCGTCACGGAAAATATCAGCTTGAAGTCCGGCACGAACAACATCCACGGCAGCGCCTACGCTTACGGCCGCGGTACGGCCCTGGACGCGAGAAACCCGTTCGCCACGACGAGACAGCCTGTGGCCTTCGAGCAATTTGGGGCCACCCTGGGCGGGCGCATCAAAAAAGACAAGCTGTTTTATGTTGTGGCCTACGAAGGGGAACGTTTGAATGTCACCTCCGACTTCACTGTTGACACCCCGACGCTAGCCGACCTCGGCTCTAGCCCCTCCAACGCAAAGAGCAGCATTCCGGATGCCATTGCCGCCATCAACCAGCAGATAGCTTTGGGCACGCCCGGCGCACGACTGAATGCACTGAGTTTGAATCTGGCAGGTTGTGACCCGACCAAGATCACCAGCGGCATGACCACTGGCGCGGCAGTTGTGGCCTCACATGCGTGCGACGCAAACCAATTCGGTGCACCAGGATTGTTCAACAACAACAATACGAAAGATACGTTGAACCCCACCACCGTGACGCATGACTTCCCGAACTTTGGCGGTTCAGACAACGGCTTGGCGAAGCTGGACTATCATATCAATAACCACCACTCGCTAAACGGGTCGATTTACATTGGCCGCTATGCCGAGTATCTGGTGCCGCGGAATACGCAACTTGTACAGCAGTACTGGGAGCAGCTGCTCGGGACACAAAGTGACATGGGCCGGCTGGTGTGGATCTGGACGCCGAATGCCAACTGGCTAAACGAAGCTAGGGTGGGGATTGATCACGGCAGCCGGCCGGTGGTTCGCGCGGAGTGCGCCGCGAATGGCAGCTTTAGTAATCCCAGCGGAGTCGGCGCCAGCCCGGGAGGTTCGGTAGGCGGCGCGAAAGGGCCGGACTACCTCACCCAATATGGCCTTAAATCTGGCGCCGCAGGCTGCGGAATCCCCACGATCAGCATTAGCGGCTTCGGGGGCACTTTGGGGTTCGCAAATAACCGGGAAGACTGGGAGAACCCCATACAAGGCGCCGACAGCGTCTCCTACACCCATGGAACGCAGCAATTCAAGTTTGGTGTGGACATTCGCGCGGAGCACTTTAGGGGGGCCAAGGTACTCGACTCACAGAGCGGCAAGGTTTTCTTCGGAACGAAGGGCTTTGACGCTTTCGGGGGCGCCACGCCACTGGAAGATTTCCTCGCGGGTGCAGTGGCCTCGGAGCAGATCCGCGCGGACAGTCCCATACGGGACATCAGGTCGACCAAAATCGGCGCGTTTGTGCAGGACGACTGGCGGATCGTGCCGAAGCTAACCTTGAACCTCGGCTTGCGTTGGGAAGGAGAAACACCCGAAAGGGACGCCAACGGTCTGATCGGCAATTTCGCCCCGGGGACGCCGACGGGGATGGTGCAAACCAACCAAATCTTCAAATTCCAGTCGGATTGGGAGCCTCGTCTGGGCTTTGCTTATGACCTCACGGGCAAGGGCAAAACCGTGGTCCGGGGAGGCGGCGGCGTGATGTACATGATTCCCCAACTCCAGCAGTATATCGCCGGCGGCGTGGGCCAGGACTACGGCGGTGAACCCACGGGGGCCACTCTTTTCGACCTGGCCGGCAACTCTATAAAAGGTCCCGGCAATATCACCAGCGTGCTTGTTGCGCCGCAGGCCGCCACTTCAGGCGGGATCATTACAAGTGCCGGTCGTCTCCCTTGGGATGTTGGCGTTGCCCTGTTCAACCCCGTGGCTCAGTGCGGAAATGGACTCACCAAAACGGGCGGCGGTTCGAAGAATCCACCGACATGCACCGGCACAGGGGGCGATCCCAATCTGAAGCTGTTCCCCTATTACTTTTGGAACTTGAACGTGCAGCACGCCTTCACGAACAATATATCTTTGGATGTGGGCTACGTTGGCTCCCACTCCTCGGACATATTCGAGAATTTTGACATCAACACGCCTTCTGTGGGCGCCTCGGGAGGCACTGCGGAGCAGATGAGGCGGCCGTTCTTTATTGCCGCAAATAACAGTTACGGCGTTGCGTATCCTTGGTTCTCGACGATCAATTACACTGGGAATTTCGGCAGCTCCAACTATGCCGGCCTGCAGACGAACTTGACTGTGCGCAATGTACACCGATTGACGCTCAATCTCAATTACACCCTGGCTCACGCTCTGGCCCAAACGACTATCACCGACGTGCGAAATCCCTTGGGGGACTACGGCAACTTGGGTTTGGACGCCCGCCATCACTTCACGATGACCGGAAGCTATGCGATCCCCGGCTTCAAGTCGCCGGGACAGATGCTCCAGGGCTGGGCCCTGAATGCTTCGGTAAACATCATGTCGCCGCTGCCGCTCGACATCGTCGACGGCCGCAGCGGTATAGGCGCCTCCAACACAGCCACCTTGGACGTGGCGGGAACCGGGAGATTGGCGCGCTGGACACTCTATGGCCCCGGCACACCGTTCAATCAGATCCTTGGCGGCCCGGGGACTATTCCCTGCTACGGGCTCAACGACACTGTCAACAAAAGTAAGCTGGCCACCGCGAGCGGGTCGCCTTGTCAGGTGGTCAAGGCCGGCGTCAATCTATGGGACAATTTTCCCGCAGCCTGCATCTCGGGAGCGACCGGCGAGAAACGCGGCGTCAACACCGGATTGGAGCAACTTGCGGCGATCGGCTGTTACGCGGTGGGCGACTCCGCCATCGTTCCTCCGGCGCAGGGAACCTACGGCACCATGACTCCCAACGAACTGCGCGGCAAGGCATTCCACTTGGTCAATTTCTCGGTGACCAAGGATTGGAAGATCACGGAGCGCCTGACCACCCAGTTCCGGTTCGAGGCATTCAACCTTTTGAATCAAACGCAGTACGGAACCGTTGGTGCTGACTTGGGATCGCCTAGCAGCTTCGGGCGATCGCAAAGCACGCCCGACGTAGAACACGGCAGCCCGGTTGTTGGAAGCGGCGGCCCCCGCGAGATGCAGCTAGCCTTGAGGCTCACCTTCTAACGGTTAGCCAAACTCGGTGAGCCACCCCCTGCGGAACTCTTCCCACCGGCGCCCCACTCAATGCGCCGCAGGCGGCCGCCAATTCACTCAGGCTTGATGGCTAGCACGTTGCACTTGAAGACTCAGAAGGCTTATCCGTTGCGCAGCTGAACTTGGCTTATAGCGTTGCCAAGGAGGATTGGGAACTGGTCGCCGTTGCGGAACAGGGGGATGGGTGTGCGATCATGCCGTTTTGCAAGTCAAAAAGGCGATTCCGGCCAAGAGGCCCCTCCGTGGACGGTGGGGGTCCGAATGCTGAAAACCCTACTGGTCATTGCATTGAGAAGCGGTTAGTGGTATGTTCCCGCTCCATTGGGAAGTCAAGATGGAAATTCCGGATCAATTGGAAATATCGGGTTAGGGGGAATAGCGACAGTGACTCGAAGAGTTCAGGCAGCGATGGGATTTGCCCGGAGGGTTTCAGAAGGACCAAATGAGACCGTTGTGTCTGCCGCGGTTCGCAAGAGTGGCAGGAGTGGACTAGGAGTCATGTTCGCTGGCTGCGTGCTTTTCGCTCTCGTTGGTTCGGCTATGCTCCTTTCTCAGTCCAAACCGGCTTCGCAATCGGCTTCGTCGAGCAAGGCGCTGGCTGCCGAAGCACCCTCGCAGGGTTTGACCGATGCGCAGATGTCACAAATGAGCTCCAATGAATTAGCGCACTATGTCTTCGAGCACCATGGCTGTAACGGCTGCCACACGTTGGGGGCCAACGGAAAGCTAGGCTTCACCGAACGTGGCAAGCAGGTGGGCAAGGGCTTCGAGGGATGCATCTCTCTGCTTACCTCGATGAACGGTATTGCCCAAGTGAAAGAAGCCGATCGCAATGCGGACCAGAAACAGAAGGCCGCTCGCTTCCAGGAGTTCGGTTGCACCACCTGCCATCAGATCACGCCCGGAAAATTGGGGCTCACCAATTATGGGACCAAGCTCAAGTCTCTGCACATGGCGTGCACAGGCGTAGAAAATATCCTGGCGGCACAAAAGCGGTGATGCCGCGCAACCAAATGATTGGTAACGTGCCGCTGCCGCTTCTTAGCGTGTCATCCTGACGATCCGTTCAGTACCCTCCTCCCGACGTGAAAGGCTCGACTAAACCACTCATCTCTATGATGGCGGTCGCTTCCGGGGCCGCGTCCCTAACCTATCAGGTGGTGTGGATGCGCCGCCTCGCTCTGATCTTCGGCAGTACAACGCTCGCGACCAGCACAATATTGGCGGCATTTCTCGGCGGCCTGGCGATTGGGAGCTGGACCTGGGGCCGTCTGGCAGACCGCCGCCCCCAATCCAGCCTGATCATTTTTGCGGCCCTGGAGGTCGTCACGGGACTTTACGGCTTCGCGAGTTTGTGGGTCTTCCGCGGCGTCGAAGTGCTGTACGTGGGGGTCTATCCTTCGCTGGCCGGTCGTGCGAGTCTTGCCACGGGCGTGCAGTTCCTGTTGAGCGCGCTTGCCATTCTCCCACCGGCGGTCCTGATGGGCGGATCACTGCCCTTGCTCGCTCGCCGCATGGTATCTGATACCTGCGGAATCGTTGGCAGTCTGAGCGCAGTTTACGCGTGGACCATGCTCGGCGCGGCCTTAGGCGCCGCCGCGACGACCTATGGCTTGCTGCCCGCC
>Ga0099828_10003866_pt1 | contig 10521 bp, 5 predicted proteins | sample CZO8metaG_2_FD_79338 | JGI IMG/M metagenome (GOLD analysis project Ga0099828, IMG submission 79338) | Vadose zone soil microbial communities from the Eel River Critical Zone Observatory, Northern California, USA - CZOApr15con2H1.8 metaG | ecosystem: Environmental > Terrestrial > Soil > Vadose...
CGATCGCGGGCGTGATCGACCGGATCGGCTACGACCCGGTTCGTTTGGAAAGTTTGCGAGCGGGCCGGGTACTGCAGCCGGGCGGGCCGGTGTTCGGGGTCGCGCTGACGCTACCTGAGTTCGAGCGGGCCGTGCGCGAGGACGCCAGGAGCCTGGCATGACATACACCTTCGGGCTCGACACCTTCGGCGACCGGAACAGCGACACGGATGGCAAGCCGCTGTCGCACGCCCAGACGATCCGCAACGTGGTCGAAGAGGGCGTCTTCACCGAGCAGGCCGGCGTGGACTTCTTCGGGATCGGCGAGCATCACACCGAGTACTTCCCGATGCCGGCCGGGGACGTGGTGCTCGCCGCGATCGCAGCCCGTACCGAAAGGATCCACCTCGGTTCAGCCGTCACCGTGCTGAGCTCCGACGATCCGGTCCGGGTATTCCAGCGGTACTCCACACTGAACGCGATCTCCGGCGGCCGGGCCGAGGTCATCCTCGGCCGTGGATCGAGCATCGAATCGTTCCCGTTGTTCGGCTACGACCTCGCCGACTACGAGGAGCTCTTCGAGGAGAAGGCGACGCTGTTCGCCGAGCTGCTCAAGGGCGGGCCCGTCACCTGGGAGGGCAAGACCCGCGCGCCCCTGCTGAACCAGGACGTGGTGCCGCACACCGAGTCCGGTCCGTTCCCGGCGTGGATCGGCGTCGGTGGCAACCCGCAGTCGGTGATCCGCGCCGCCCGCCTCGGGTTCTCCCTGGCGCTCGCCATCATCGGCGGTCCGCCGGCCCGGTTCGCCGCGCACTCGCAGCTGTTCCAGCGAGCCCTGGAGAAATTCGGCCGCCCCCCGCTTCCGGTGCTCGTGCACTCGCCGGGCCACGTTGCGGCCACCGACGAGCAGGCGAAAGCGGAGTTCTGGCCCCGCTGGCGGGACATCATCACCCTCATTGCCCCCGAGCGCGGCTTCGCGATCCCCACCGAGGAGTCATTCGACCGGGAAACCGGGCCGCACGGAGCACTGTACGTCGGCTCACCCGAAACCATCGCACAGAAGATCGCCTCCACCCTCCGCGCCCTTGGCGCCACCCGGTTCGACCTGAAGTACGGCATGCCAGGCCTGACGCACGAACAGCTCATGACCAACATCGAGCTGTACGGCGACCAGGTCATCCCGCGCGTCCGCGAGCTGCTCAGCTGATCCCGAGAATGACCGGGCCATCGCAGCTCCATGGAACGGTGATCCCCTCGGTTGGTCGTGCCGGGCACGATCCGTGGCGGGTCGGGTGGACACATTCCGCGGAGGTGAAGTGATGCCCGGTCCTGGCGGTGATCAGCGCGCCGTGATCTACGGGCTCTCGGCCCGCGAATATTCGGCAGGGAGCGGAATCGCGACCTTCCGACGGGACCCCGCTCACTCTCAGTGATGATCATCGTGTCATCTTCGTGACCGGCAACGGGCAGATCCTGATGGCTGCCCACAGCGCCCTGCGGACCGAGGTGAGGTAGGCAACGCCGAACTCATACCAGGCACCAGCCATGGTAAGGAGAAGGTCTACGGTTCGATTCCGTAAGGGGGATCTGCTGCAGGTCAGAGACATTTATCAAAATCTGTCGCTGGTCATCCCCGACCTGCATGTCTTGTGACCTGCGCCGGCTAGCTCGATCTTCCGTGCGTGGCCGTGGCTGGCCCTTCCCGGCCGGTGATGACGGGGACGTAGCGGCCCGCTCGCCGGGCGCATGCCGGCCGGGCCGGCGGTTTTACCGACGGTGACCGCTTTGGCTTGGCTGTATGCCGTGACCTGCGGTGACCCCGGCAGGCCGGCCCAACGACGCCACAGAGGTGCGCCGGAAGGACGGCACGGACCTGGATAGACCGGACGCGGTTACCGTGGCCGCGGCTGCGGGCCCATATGGGCAGCAGCCACCCGCGCGCCAGGTCATACAGGGTGTCCCCCAAGCCCGGTCGTGCCCGCTGGCGCACAGGATCGCTCGCGAGGGTTACCCTGGTCTCAATCGAAGGATGCGCTATGTCCAAGCTGGGCACTCTCCCGCGGTTACTGACGCTGACAGCGACACTTGGGCTGGCTGGCGTGTTGCTGTTGTCCCAGGGGGCGGCTGCCGGCGCCTTGCTGGCGACCGGGCCGAGTCTTGACTGGCCGCAGTATCTGCATGGCCCGCAGCACAGTTCGATGAGCCTTGCGACGGCGTTCACGCCGTCCAACGCGGCTGCGGCGAGCCAGGTGTGGCACTTCCAGCCGCCGTCGGTCACGGGCAGGCCAGCGCCCCGGCTGGATGCGAGCCCGACCGTCGTCGCCGGGCGCGTGTACATCGGCGCCCAGAGCGGCGGGTTCTTCGCGCTGAAGGAGTCGACGGGCGCGAAGGTGTGGAGTCGTCAGCTCGACACCGAGCCGCATGTCACCTGCCCGGCGCGCGGTATCACCTCGACCGCGGCCGTGCTGCCCGACCCGGTCACCGGCACGAGCACCGTCTACGTGTCCGGGGCGCGCTTCTTGTATGCGCTGAACGCCGCGACGGGCGCCGTGGCCTGGAAGACCGAAATCGGCCCGCCGAGCCTGTCCGCCCCCGACGCGTACTACAACTGGTCGTCGCCGACAGTGGCGGGCGGCCACATCTACGTCGGCCTGGCGTCGGGCTGTGACAATCCGCTGATCCGCGGCGGGGTGGTCGAACTCAGCCAGCACACCGGCCAGGTGCTGAACACCTGGTTCACGGTGCCCGCCGGGTCGGTCGGCGGCAGCATCTGGACGAGCGTCGCGGCGTCGGCCAGCGGCAGCGACCTTTGGGTGTCGACCGGCAACGAGTGCGACCCCGCCATCAACACCTGCCCGGCCGGCAACCAGATCGGGAACTCCCTCTCGATCGTGCACCTGTCCTCGTCGCTGGGACTGCTCCAGGCATTCCAGCCGCAGGGCATCGCCGGCGGCGGCCATGACTTTGACTTCGGCGCCTCACCGACCCTGTTCGGGGCCGGCAGCCCGCCGGCGGACGTGGGCGCCTGCAACAAGAACGGGAAGTTCTACGCGCTGGCCGCCAACCCGCTGGGCAGCTCACCACTATGGACCGACATGATCGGCGCGGCCGCCGCCGGGACGCTCAGCTCATGTCTCGCCAGCGCCGTCTGGGACGGGCCGGCCGGCGCGCTGTACATCGGCGGCGACGGCGCCGCCATCGGCGGGGTCAGCTTCGGTGGATCGATCCGCCAGGTCAACCCGGCCACCGGCGCCTTCATCTGGCAGACCGGCCTGCCCTGCGCGGTGATGGGCACGCCAACGCTGGACAGCGCCGGCGTGCTCGCCGCCGGCACCTACACCTGCCCTGGCACTAGTACTCCGGGCGCCTACCTGATCAATGCCTCAACCGGCGCCAAACTCAAGACGCTCCCGGTCGGCTCGAGCCGCGTCTTCGGCCAGCCCGTCTTCGCCCAGGGCACGCTGTTCGTCGCCACCGAAACACGCGGGCTCTACGACTTCGCACCCTGATCTCTCGCAGCCGCGGCAGGGGCGGGCGGCCTCGCCGAAGTGGAAGCCTGCTCCGTGGCTCGGCCTTTCGGCCCCATGCGGTGACCATCATCGGCAGCGGCAGGTGCCGACCGACCCGGCTGCCGCGCATAAGGCGGTTCGCGTACATCACATAGTTGATGGCACAGCTACAGGGCGTGACGGGCGGCGGCAGGCGGCTCCCGGCATCCGCCAGGGGATCGCGGCTCTGGGAGCGGATCGGACGGCACGAAGCCGAGGCCGGGGCGATGTGGCGCCCGGCAAACAGCACGGTTGGGCATTCAAGCCGCAAAAAGGGACCGTGGTCGGCTTAGGTGCCTGGGTTCATGCGGCCGGCCGCGATGTTGTCCGTGCCGGGGGTTTCGCCGGGGGAACACCTGGGCCGCTGCCACGCCGGAACCGTCCCAGGGGAAGTTGCGGTCACCGTCTCCGGGCGGCGCCGGTCACGCTACCGTGACTATCGGACGCCAGGATTCAGGCAGTACGCCAATCAGCGGACACAACCGCCGGGCCCTGCGCCGGGGGGCGAGCCCTGGAGCGGCTGCCCGGGCCCTGAAGTGTTTACGGTCCGGTCTTTCCTGTCAGCTCGGTGTATAGCCGGATGTACTGTGCGGCGACAGTGCCGATCCCGCAGAACGCGCGCAGCTCGGTGAAATTCTCGTCGGTCCACCTCTTCTCCAGGTTGTGGTCCTTGAGCAGTGCGATGGCATTCTTCACGGCTGCGTCGAGGACGTCACGACGGAGTTGGCGTAGCCCTGCGAACTCGTTCAGCCGTGTGAGCTGCTCCGTGTCCCCAAGCGAGATGTAATGGGGAATATGATTACGGACGAACCGCTTGAACACTGGATATTCGAGGACGGCCAAGGGCCGTTTCGCCCAGACCGCCTCGATCGCCTGATTGCCGAATCCTTCGTGCTCAGGGGGGTAGCAGACAAGGTCCACCGCCTGGTAGGTGCCATAGAAGGGGTAGCGATCTAGGTCGCCATACTGGAATCGCCGATCGGGGACGACGATGTTTCCCCCATAGACCAGCTTGATCTTGCAGTGCCGGGCGTACGCCAGAAGCCTTTCGAAGTACTCCCGGTTGTCCTCAAGATCCTCGCCCTGGGGCAGCAGAAGCACAACGCTGCTGTCCGCGCTGAACCGCCGCCGGTTCAGCCCCAAGCCCTCGGGCGCGCTCTCCAGGGCGGTGCGTTCGCGATTCAGCCCGGCGACGAACTGGATGGCTAGCTCGATCGCCTTATTGATCGCGATTCTGGCCGGCATCGCCACCACCAGGTCGTCGGCGCCCACCGGTCTGGGATCACCGGCAAGCACCTGGAGCTTGCCGCGGAAGGCGAGCTCGTCGATGGGCGGAACGTCCCGGCCGAAATCGAACCCGTCAGGAACGACAGTGCCCTCGAGGCCCTTCCTCGCCTGCAACGCCTCCGCGGCGAGAGGGTTGATGAGCACGTGTCGCGCATTGGGCAGGGACGGGCACATGATCCGGTCCATCAAGTCGCTGACTTGCCGGTGCGGCGTCAGGAAGTTCCTGGCGTTAGGGCCTTCCCAGTAGATGTCGTGGTGCTGCATGAGGAAACCGATATCGGGCCGTTCAACCGCCAGGCTGTACATAGCCAGCGTGGCCGGGAGGTTGTACGGCAGTGACATCAGGTTGCGGATGTGCAGCAATGGGATCTGGTGTGCGTCCACGTAATCCTCGACCCGTCGCCGGATGACCCTGGCACGCTCGGTGATCTCATCGACGAGGGCGGCGCCGTCCGATACCGGCGAAGACGCCCCGGGGGCCGGGGAGAAGATCCGCTTACGCAGCGCGATTGCATCGGGCGACTGGTAAGACAGCTCTGGCAGCCTCAATCCATCAGCGTGCGGCGGCACGTCACACGCACAGGACAGGACACGCCAGCCCCTCGCGCTGAGTGCCCTCGAGAGCTCCTGGGACTGGAGCGACACCCCATCGGTGCCGAACAGCTTGAAATGTATCTCCAGTGTCCTCTTCGAGGCAGCCCCGCCACCGGCCGCGACCCCGGGGGGCTGCCCCTCCTCCGTGGCTGCCTCGCGCACCGTCCGGGCGGCCCGCTGCCCTGGCCGCGCCGGATACTGCCGCGGTGCCCGGCCGTTCCTGATTGCCATGGTCCTCCCGAAGAATGGCGCGTCCATACGCCAGCACGCTAAATGGCAACCCAGGCCGGCAAGAGCCCCCCCAGCGGATGCCGGTGGCGTCCGGATGCCAGCAGGCCCGCTACCGCCCAGGCGGCGAAGCCGCAGACCGCGCGGCCAGCAGACCATGCGGGCGTGGCCACATGGCGCCGACGCCACAGCGCAAGCGCCAGGCCGGCGCCCGCGAGGGGCGCACCACGGCCAGGATCAGCACCGTGACCTCGCAGCCTGTGTGATACCGACGATACCGTCGCCTGCGCCCCCTCGTAATCGCCTGCGGCAGCTCAATCATCGGCCTGCTGCTCGATGCGGCTTCACCGGCCAGCGAGCGGCCAGCACGAAAGCCGGCACGGCCGGCCTCGGCCGCCTGCGATTGATGCAGCGCGCTAGCCGGGAACAACCAGAGATCACCGCCGCGTCACCAGAGCGCTTCATAGCGTCGGTGGCGACCTGCGGTTCCTGCGTCAGCTCGCGGAAGGCTGCTCACATGTTCTGGTCGGCACGGAGTCTGCTCGCACTCGTTTTCGCAGCCGCCGGGGCAGTGACCGGCGTCTGGCCGACTGCTTGGTGAGCCCTTCGTCCGGTCAGGTTAGCGGCCGTCGCGCCCGCCTGATCTTGTCCTGTTGCGTGTTGCGCCGGGGGTGGCCGGCCCCGGCGCCAGCGCCGGCCAGCCCGGGACGCCGGTGTTCGCGCTGGCCGCGGTCGGCTGCACGCTACCCGGGTTCGTGGCCGCGTCGGCGGCCGGAGTCAACCCGGCGTGGGCCGCCGCGGCCGGAGCGGCGGTGCTGGCCACTCGTGCCCTGACCCGCCGGGCCGTTTCGGCGGCCGGGATCTGGCGGGCCGCCGACGTCCCGTTCCTGTTGTTCGTCGTTTCGCTGGGATCGTGGTCCGCGTGGTGGTCGGCAACGGGCGCTCTGCGCCTCGATCACCTGCATGAACAAGCATTATGTAGCCCGAAGGGCGAAGGTGATCTTCGATCACCTACATAATGCCGATGAGCGGACGATCATCACGGCGGTTTCGCGGTCCGGCTGTGCGAATGCGAGCTCTATGCATCCGCTGACGGCGGACGGGAATACTGCCTGGATGTCGGGTAACCGGCGACACCCTCTCGATCGGGCTCGAGCCGACGTCCGCGCACAAAGGCGGCTCTGTGGGTCTGCCGTGTGGAGCTTCCATCACAGTGATCAGTTGGCGAAGGGCCTTTCAGAATGTGCTCGTGGGCTCGGGGTGGCGAAGGTCGGCGCGAGTGATCGCAATGCTATCCAGCGGATGAGGCTGCTGAAGGGACCGGCGACCCTCCAGTAAAGCCGGAAGCGCCGCCGCCTGCCGGATCGGCCAAGGCAACCCGGGTCTCCATCGTGAGGATCGATGATGCAGTCCATGGGCATCGACCCTGAGGTCGAGGGTGTTGGCGGTTAGGCCGCTCCGCCACTGGGCACCACCTGATCATGCTGCCCATGACGATCACCATTGACGCCGAGCATCCCGGGCCGGTGGTCCCTGATGATTTCGCTGGGCTGAGTTTCGAGCGGGGGCCACTCAATCCCGGCAACGCCGGTGTGTCGGGCAACCTGTTCAGCCCGGCGAACAACTCGCTCGTCACCCTTTTTCGCAATCTGGGCCTGGGCAACCTCCGAATCGGAGGGGGCTCGGTAGATCAGTTAATCCCGGCGGGCACGGGCAGCGACGGCTTCACCGGAATCGACAACCTGTTTGCCTTCGCCGTCGCGGCCGGGGTGAAGGTCATCTACTCGCTGCGCCTGCTCAGCCCCGGTGCGCGGCCAATCGGTGACCTGAAAGCGGTCCACGCCCGGGCCGCCGGGTACATCTGGCAGCACTACCGGCAGAATGTGGCCAGCTTCGCCATTGGCAACGAGCCGGACTGGCATGCCTATCACACCTGCCCGGGCCACCCGTTGGATCCGGCGATCCATGAAGAGGTGTCGGGGGTGCCGGGCAGTGCGTATCCGTCCTACCTGACCCACTGGCGAAACATTGCCGACGCGATCGCGGGCGCGGCGCCGGGGGCGCCGTTGTCTGGCCCAGACGCCGGGGCCTACAGCACGCTGACCTACACCCCGGATCCGGATACCGGCGTGTCGTGGACTGAACGGCTCGCCAGCGATGAGCGGGACTCGGGCCGGATAGCAGAAATCACCCAGCACTACTACGTGGGGGACAGCCCGGGGAGCACAACCGCTCAACAGGCGATCAGCAACATGCTGTCCCCCGAATGGGTAAACGGCACCGCGATCGGGACTCAGCCCACAGCCACCACCTACACCCCCTATCCCTGGCTCTATGAAAATAATCTCGCTCCGGTGGCCGCGGCTGGCCTGCGCTACCGGCTCACCGAATCCAATGACTACCTCGTTGGCGTTCCGGGAGCGAGCAACGCTTTTGCCTCAGCGCTGTGGGCGCTGGATCACCTGCACTGGTGGGCAGCCCACGGCGCCGCGGGCGTGAATTTCCACAACAAGCAGTGGCTCTACACTGACACGATCGTCCCGAATCCGGCCACACCCGGCCAGGGCTATGCGATCACCCCGAAGGGATACGGCATCAAAGCGTTCACCCTCGGCTCGGCTGGGCAGGTCAAGCCCACCCAGATCCAGAACCCGGACGGCATCAACGTGACCGCCTATTGCATCGGCGGAGCGGGCGAGGATTACGTCACGGTCATCAACAAGGCACACGGGGCGGGCGCTGCGGATGCCACCGTCACGATCGTCCCGCCCGGCCCGGGGGTGCAGGACGGGGAGATCATGACTCTCGCCGGCGGGCAGCCGGGAGACGCCAGGGGGGCCAGTGCCACGCTCGGCGGCGCCACGATCACCGGCGACACCCCCTGGGACGGCAAATGGAGCACCCTGCCCGCCGATCCGCGCTCGGGAATCAGCCTGACCGTCAGGGCCACAACCGCCGCCATCGTCAAGATCCACAGCGGTGGCTGATACACCCGCCGCCGATAGCGGTGGTCATGGCTGGGGTGGCCTGCCACACCGCCCTCCCGCTCACCTGAGCATCCACCGCGGCGTAAACAAACGAAACACGGCAGGTGAGAGGTTGAGGTTCCAGCCGCTGACACGGCGTTGGGTGCGGCGTGGCGCTGGCGGTCGGCGCGTTCGCCGGCCCGGTGCCGAGCTGCTATCGAGGAGGACCGCCGGGCGGGGATCCCAGCGATCGCGATCGTCGCGACGGCAGGCACGACGAGCACTGGCGCCGTCGATCCGCTGCGCGAGATCGCTGGCATCGCGCAGGCCCGCGGCCTGTGGCTGCACGTTGACGGCGCCTACGGGGGCCTGGCGGCGCTGGCTGTTCCCGGGCTCTTCGCCGGCCTGTCGCAGGCTGACTCGATCTCCCTGGATGCCCACAAGTGGCTATACCAGCCGCTGGATTGCAGCGCGTTGCTCTACCGCGACGCCGGCGCCGCGCGCCGGGCCTTCGCCTACACCGGTGAGTACGCGGCGAGCCTCGCCGGCGACCCGGTCGAGGGCTTCGCGTTCTTCGAGGAGTCCCTCGAGCTGTCTCGCCGGTTCCGGGCGCGCAAGCTGTGGCTGTCGCTGCGCTACCACGGCGTCAGCCAATTCCGGGCGGCGATCCGCGAGGACCTCCGCCACGCCCAGCTGCTGGCACGGCTCATAGAGGCCGAGCCCGCGCTGGAGCTGCTGGCACCGGTTGAGCTCAGCACGGTGTGCTTCCGCTGGAAGAACGCCCCGGAGGCGGGGCTGGATCAGCGCAACGCCGCGATTTTGCGCGAGGTACTCACCCGCGGGCGCGTCTACCTGTCCAACGCCAGCATCCGCGGTGCCTTCGCCCTCCGCGCCTGCATCGTCAACCACCGCACCACCGACGCCGACATCGCCGCCGTCGTGGAGGAAGTCCAGGCCGCAGCAGCCGCCAGCCCCGCCTGACGGCGCACCCGATTCAGGACCGGGCCGACAGCGGGCCAGGACGTGCGCGGCGTGACCCGGGCATGCCCAGCTCGGCCCGATGGCGATGCGCTGTCATGCCTCCGTGGGTGGGCTGGCCTTGATTTACCGGTCGTTCCGGGGCCGGCACGGTCAGTCATGTGGCTTGTGCGCGATGAACACCAAGTCGTCGCTGTCGCGGGCCGCGTCTGCGTGCGCGTAGCCGCCTTCGACCCGGATGCGGTCGAACCCCGCCTGCTGCCCGCGGCAGGTCCAGTTCGTGCATCGCCTGCCGGTACAGCGCCGGGGCCAGCGCCTGCTGCCCGGCACGAGAACGGCACCAGGCCAGCATGTCCGCTGAGATGTCACAGCCGTCAACGTCGAGACCGTCCCGCAGGTAAGGCAGCAGCAGCCGGCCCGCTCCGCAGGCCACGTCCAGCGCAGGCTCCCCGTAACGCTCGATGAACGCCCGGAAGCAGGCGATCTCGGGCCCGCCGGCATTGAACTCCGACCACCACTGGGCCACCACACCGTAATGCCAGCTGCCCGGGGCACCTGCCCCTCCCGCCGCGTCCATCCAGCCAGCGAACACACCACACCCGCCAGGCCGCAAGCTTCCGGTGAAACGTTGTGCACGCAATCCCAACGGACAGCGAACGGACTGCACCGGGCACATTCCCGCTCCTGCCGCACCTGATGCGGTCGTCTGGGCAGCCTTGTTGTGACCTGATGGATGAATGCCGTGGGTGCCAGGCGTAGGCTCCGGCGACGTGATGCCCGATGAGCGGTGGCTCGCCGCGGTGTGGCCGTTCGTCCGTGCCCAGCTGCCGGCCGCGCCGACCTGGGTGGTGTAGGTCGGCACCTAGGCGGAGCATCGTGTACGCATGCCGTGTCCGCGCCTTGATAAGGCCGTCGGGGGTTACCGATACAGTCGCGGACCA
>Ga0099828_10003868_pt1 | contig 10521 bp, 8 predicted proteins | sample CZO8metaG_2_FD_79338 | JGI IMG/M metagenome (GOLD analysis project Ga0099828, IMG submission 79338) | Vadose zone soil microbial communities from the Eel River Critical Zone Observatory, Northern California, USA - CZOApr15con2H1.8 metaG | ecosystem: Environmental > Terrestrial > Soil > Vadose...
CCGCATAGGAGATGAATTTGACGCCGTGCTCCGGATCGAACTTGCGGACCGCCTTGAGCAGCCCCTCGTTGCCGATCGCCACCAGCTCGGAGAGCTCGAGCCCGTGCCCCTGGTACTTCTTGACGTAGGAGATGACGAATCGAAGATTCGCCGTCACCAGGCGCTCCGCGGCCGTCGGATCACCCGCCTGTGCCCGCCGCGCCAACCGCTTCTCCTCCTCGGGGTCGGTGATCATCGGGAGCTTCTGGATGTCGAGCAGGTATTGGTCGAACGCGCTGGAAGGAGCGGTGCGGAACAGCGGGCGTGGCTTCCCGTTGTTGCGGACGACAGGCATAGACCACCCCGGGCAAGGGTTGACCTAACGACCGATTGTGGAGATCAACAAAGGGAACTGCGTCGTAAGCCGTTGCGGCAATTGAATATACGGAGGCAGGGTAAAACGGTCAAGCGAGCACTGTTTTCCACATCACAAAACGTTCTTTGAGAACCGGTTCCTCCCTTTCTCCACTCCCCTCATTTTATGGGGAAAAGTGACGAACTGCCCGAAATCCCCCGGTTTAGCCGCCCCCGGCCGCCCCGATCCCGTCCAGCGCCGAGGCGATTGCCCCCTCCTCCGCGGCCACGGTCCAGCGCTCGCCCGGGTACATCGTTCCCACGTCCCGCGGCAACGCGAACCGCACCCGCGCCGCCCGATTTTTTTTATCCGCGGCCATCGCCGCCAGCACTCGATCCCGCGGCAGCCGCCGATCCAGTCGTACCGGCAGCCCGAGCCGGGTGAGCAGCGCCGCCACGTCCGCGCCGAGCCCCCTCCGCGCGATGCCGAGCGACTCGGCCAGGGCGCACTCCGCCACCAGGCCGATCGCAACCGCGTCTCCGTGGGTCAGCGCATACTCCGACGCGTGCTCCACTCCATGCGCCACCGTGTGGCCGGCGTTGAGGATCGCGCGGCGACCGTCTTCCCGCTCGTCTTCGCCCACGACCTCCGCCTTGATCTCGACGCTGCGACGGACGAGCGTCGCGATCGTGCTTTCGTCCCGCCGCGCGATGGCCTCCGCCGAATCGCCGAGCCAGGCGAAATACGCAGCGTCGGCGATCAGCCCATGCTTCACCGCCTCGGCGAGCCCGGCGCGGTACTCCCGCTCCGGCAGGGTGCGGAGCACGAGCGGGTCGGCAACGACGGCCACCGGTGGGTGGAAGGCGCCGATCAGGTTCTTGCCGTGGGGCGTGTCCACTCCCGTCTTCCCGCCCACGGACGCGTCGAGCATCGCGAGCAGCGTCGTGGGCACCTGCAGACAGGGCACGCCCCGGAGGTAGGTCGCGGCCACGAACCCGGCGAGGTCGCCGATCACACCGCCACCCAGCGCCACGACGGCGCTGTCGCGACCCAGGCCGCGGTCGAGCAGCGCATCGGAAAGCGCGGCCCATTGAACCCGGCTCTTCGACGACTCTCCCGCGGGCACGCTCAGCTCGGCGGCGAACGAGGGCAGGTCGGCCTCGGGCGCACCGGTCGCGCGCCACGGGCCGATCCCCCGGCGGAAGGCATCGAACAGGGGGCCGACGGTGGACTCGGTCACCAGCGCGAGCTGCCTTCCGCCGGCGTGGGTCGCGGCCAGCGGACCGAGACGGCCGAGCCCGCCGGGCTCGACGTAGACCGGGTAGCTGCCCCGCGCGTGGCGGACGATCACCACGTCACGTCACCGACCCCGGCGCGGTGGTTGGCGAGGCGGGCGAGGGTGAAGAGCAAGTCGGACAGGCGGTTCACGTAGACCAGGAACAGCTCGGGCACCTCGCCATCCTGCGCCAGGCGTACGATGCTGCGCTCGGCCCGGCGGCAGATGGTGCGGGCGAGGTGCAGGGCGGCGGCCTTCGGCGCGCCGCCGGGGAGCACGAAGGCGCGGAGCGGGCCCAGCTCCTGGTCAGCGGCGTCCATCACCATCTCGAACTCCCGGATCCGCTCCGGGGAGAGGGTGGCCCGCTCCAGGGCTTTCGCGACTTTGACGGGGTCGGGGGTGGCGAGGTGCCCGCCCAGGGCGAAGAGATCGCGCTGGATCGCCTCGAGCAGCGGATCGGCCAGATCTGACGGCGGGGTCGCGCGGGCGAGCCCGATAGTGGCGTTGAGCTCGTCCACGTCGCCGTAGGCGGCGACCCGGGGGTGATCCTTGGGGACGCGGCCGCCGCCGAAGAGGCCGGTGGTACCGGTGTCGCCGGTGCGGGTATAGATAGGCATGGCTGTAAAGTATCGGAACGGCTGATCCGGATCAGCCATCGCGGTATATTGCCGCGCTTGGCCTCATAACTAGCCAGCGGACAGACGATGCCTGAGCACGACCTGCGCGACATTTCGATCATCGGCGGCGGCCCTACCGGGCTGTTCGGCGCCTTTTACGCCGGCATGCGCGGCGCGTCGGCGCGGATCATCGACGCCCTGCCGGCCCTGGGCGGCCAGCTCCAGGCACTGTACCCGGAGAAATACATCTTCGACGTCGCCGGGTTTACCAAGGTGCTCGCCAAGGATCTCGTCGCCGCCATGGTGGAGCAGGCGCTCCAGTTCGGCGCGCCCGCCCATCTGGGCCAGGTGGTCACCGGACTTCGCCGGGTCGAGGAGAACGGGACGAGCCACTTCGTGCTGGAGACGACGGAGGGTGACTACCCCACCCGCACGGTCGTCATCTGCGCCGGCATCGGCGCGTTCGAGCCGAGGAAGCTCGGCGTCGAGGGCGAGGACCGCTTCGAGGAAAAGGGCCTCTATTTCAAGGTGGTGGATCCGAAGCTGTTCGCCGGCCAGAACGTGCTTCTCGTGGGCGGCGGCGACTCGGCCTTCGACTGGGCCGTCAACCTCCAGGGCATCGCCCGCTCGGTCCGGCTGATCCACCGCCGGGATCACTTCCGCGCCCACGCCGCCACGGTGAAGCAGGTCCAGGATCTCACCGCGGCGGGCAAATTCGACGTGCGGACCTTCTGGGAGGTGAAGGCGCTGCACGGGGCGGACCGGCTCGAGCGGGTCACGATCTTCCAGAACAAGACCAAGGAGGAGGAGACGATCGAGGTGGACGCGGTCATCCCCTTGCTTGGCTTCCATTCGGATCTGGGCGCGATCAAGGAGTGGGGGCTCGACACCGACAAGGCCGACATCAAGGTGGACCAGGTCATGGCCACCAACGTTCCGGGGATCTACGCCGCGGGCGACGTGACCAGCTATCCGGGGAAGCTCAAGCTGATCGCCACCGGCGCCGCGGAGGCGTGCATCGCCGTGAACAACGCGGTGCACTATATCAACCCGAAGATGAAGGTGAACCCGGGGCACTCCTCCAACATGGCCATCTTCGGGCAGAAGGACGACTGACCTGCGGTCATAGCATCTTCGGCCGGAGAAAGAACCGGAGCGCCGCGCCTTTCGCGTCCACCCGGTCCACCTCGACGCCCAGCACCCCGCTCTTGGGGAAGTCGATCGCCAGCCCGGCGGCGCTGCCGGTCAGCAGCAGGGCGGCCAGCTCCTCGATCCAGGGGGAGTGCCCCACGAGCGCCACGACTGCCTTACTCTTGCGCGGTCCCACCGCAGCGTCGAGTGCGCCGAGGTCCGGCTCCGCGGCGAGCGCGGGCGCGGGCACCGGCGGCGCGATGCCGAGCCCCTGCGTCAGCAGCTCGGCCGTCTGCGCCGCGCGGAGCCACGGGCTCGTAAGCACGACCTCCGGCGCCACACCGGCGTCTCGCAGCGCCTTCACCACTTTGCCCTGAATCTTCCGACCCTTCTCCGTGATGGGCCGGAGCGCATCGTCGGGCCAGTGCGCCGGGTCGCGCTCGCCCGCGTCCGCGTGGCGCACCAGGAGCAGCAGCATCGTCCCTCCCTCCGCCGGGTCAGCGCCGCCGGGGCAGCCCCCGCGCGATGTCGCCGACCAGGCTGTCGAGCGTGGCGACCATCGCTGCGTTGCTGAGCGTGTGGTGGTTCACCAGCAGCGCAAAGGTAACCCGTCGTCCGTCAGCGAGGTCCAGGTAGCCCGCCAGCGCGTTCACGCCGGTAAGGCTCCCCGGCTTCGCGGCGACCCGGCCTTCGAGACTCGACTCCAAAAACCGGCGCCGAAGCGAGCCCCGGTCTCCCGAGCGCGGCAGCGCGGCGAAGAACGGCTCCATCCCGGGGTGTCCCCGGGCGAAGCGGAGCAAGGTCACCAGCGCCAGCGGGCTCGCTTTGTTGGACCAGGCCAGGCCCGACGCGTCCACCGGCGCGATCTGGGTCGAGTCGAGGCGCACCGAGTCCACGAGGAAACGCCGCTCGACCGCCAGGCCCTCGGCCCAGGAGCCCGCCCGCCCGAGCCGGCGGCCCAGCTGCTTGAGCAGCATCTCCGCGAACCAGTTCTGACTGCTGTTGAGGATCGGGAAGATCCAGTCGCGGAAGGGGCGCGAGCGGATCTCCGCGAGCGCGCGAGCGGTGCGCGCGCCGCGGTACGCATTGGAGTCGGTGGTCGAGCGGACGGTCCCCCGGACGGTGATGCCGGCGTCCGCCAGCGCGGCGGCAAACGCCCACGCGGCGTAGAGGTTCGGGTCCGGCAGGGCGAAGTGCTCGATCTTGCCGCCGGTCCCCTGCGCCACCCGCCCCTCGGCCCGGATCCGGTGGGTGCCGGCGTCGCGGAAGAAATCGAGCGTGGTACCGGTGTCGCCGGGGATCACGACCGTCCGGTTGAGGAGCGAGACGTCGCCCAGGGCCGGAGCGAAGGCGATCCGGGCCGGCTCGCCCACGGCGCCGGGGCTCCAGGAGATGTCCACGCTGTTGTCGTTGAAGCCGAGGCCCGACACCGGCGCGGCGTACCACCAGTTGAGGTCGTAGTTCTCCCACGCCGGATGCACCATCATCGGCTCGAGCCAGCTCCCGTCGCCCACCAGATCCCCGGCGACCGTGCGAATGCCGAGCGTCTTGAGTGAATCCGCCAGGCGACGGAGTGGAAGGGCAGGGTCGCGCTGGCAGGCGGACGCGCGGGTCGTGTCCAGCCCGTAGCAGCGGCTGTCCATCGTTGGGTCGCCCCGGCCGTAGAGAACCAGGTCGCCCTGCACCTCACCGCCCGCGACCGGCCCCGTGGCGTACACGCTCGTCGGCACGGTGCCGTCGGCGGGCAGCGTCGCGACCGCCACGGCGCTCACGAAGAGCTTGGCCGTGCTGGCGGGAATGAACAGGCGATCGGCGTTCCGGCCGTAGAGCAGCCGGCCCCGGTCGTCCGCGACGGCGACGCCCCAGAGGAAACGGCTCTGGGGTGCGGCGTCGAGGCGCCGGTCGAGCAGTCGGGCGAGCGGGCTCTGGGACGCGAGCGGGAAGGGAACGAAGAGCGGTGGCGCGAGGAGGGCGAGGACCGCCGCCTTGCGGACCAGGCTACTCGTACGCCACTCTCGGATCCACTTTCGCGTAGAGCAGATCCACGACGAGGTTCACGAGGACGAACACCAGGCTGAGAAACAGGATGCTGCCCTGCACCGCGGGTAGATCCCGCTTCTCGATGGCGGTGAGCACGTACCGGCCGACACCGGGCCAGGAGAAGATCGTCTCGGTGAGGATCGAGCCGGTGAGGTAGCTGCCGAAGTCGAGCCCCAGAACCGTGATCACCGGGAGCAGCGCATTCCGAAGGCCGTGCCTGAGGACCACCGCGGTCTCGCCCAGCCCCTTGGCCCGGGCGGTACGGACGAAGTCGCTCTGCAGCACTTCCTGCATCGCCGCGCGGGTCATGCGCGACAGGAACGCTACCGAGCGCATGCCCAGCGTGAGCGCCGGGAGCACGAGATACGCGAGGCCGCCGTAGCCCGAGGGCGGGAACCAGCGGAGCATCACGGCGAACACCAGGATCAGCAGCAGTCCCACCCAGTACACCGGGAACGACACGCCGAGATAAGCGGCGAGCGCGCTCAGCCGGTCTACCCACCCGCGCGGGCGCCAGGCGCCGTAGACGCCGATCGCGACGCCCGTCAGTGTGGCGAACAGCATCGCCGCCCCCGCGAGGCGGAGCGTGGCCGGGAACCGCTCGAGCAGGTCCCGGAGGATCGGCCGGCGAGTGATGTAGGACGTGCCGAGGTCGCCCCGCAGCACGCCGCCGACGTAGTGCGCGAACTGCTGCGGCAGCGGATCGTCGAGATGCAGCTCGGCCCGAAGCCGGGCGAGCGTCTCGGGGTCGGCGCGCTCGCCTACCATCGCCAGCACCGGATCGCCCGGGGCGACGTAGAGCAGGACGAAGGTGACCAGCAGAACCCCGAGGAGCGTGGGAATGAGCAAGAGCGCGCGGCCGGCGAGGATCCGCGTCACCGCGCCCGCCGCACGTCGGTCCAGCGCTGGCCGGTGAAGATGGCGGGGACGCGCCAGCCGGACAGCTCGGGGCGCACGGCCCAGAGGTCCACCGGAAACCAGAGAAAGATCCAGGGCGCCAGGTCGAAGACGCGGGCGTCGATCTCACGGGCCAGCCGGGCCTTCTCCCGCTCGTCCTGCGTGGCCCGCATCTGCCCGATCAGGCTGTCGAGCGCGGGGTCGGCCAGGAAGGCGTAGTTGCCGCCCGGCCCCTTGTTCCTCGAGTGGAAGAGCGGGTAAGTGAAGTCCTCGGGGTCCGGGTAGTCGGCGTACCAGTCCGCGAGCAGCAGGTCCACCTCACCGTTCTTCGCCGCGGCCCGCATGCTGGCCGGATCACGCTCGACGATCTCCACCTTCACGCCGATCTCCCCGAGGCTCTGCTGGATCACCTGGGCGATGCGCGCGTACTCCGGCAGATGCGAGCGCCAGAGCTGGACGGAGAACCCCGTGGGATAGCCCGCGTCAGCCAGCAGCTGCCTGGCCTTGGCCGGGTCGAATCCGTAGGGCGCCCGGGCCGAGTCGTGGCCGGGGAGCCCCGGCGGAATCGCGCCGGCCGCCCGAACGCCGCGCCCCGCCATGATGCTGCCGAGCAGGGTGCCGACGTCCACGGCCTGGTTGAGGGCGCGGCGCACCCGCGGATCCTTGAGCGGCCCCCGGGTGGTATTGAGCGCGACGTAGAGATCGCGCAGCGCCGGCCGCCGCTCGAGCTCGGGGCTGTGCTGCTCCTCCCAGCGCTTGGTCTCGCCGTAGGGCACCTCGACGACGCTCAATCGCCCCGCCTCGTACTCGGCGGCCCGCGTGAGCGGCTCGGGGATGATCCGGATGCGGAGCGTGTCCATCCGCGGCGGCCTGTCCCAGTAGCGCGGGTTCTTCGCCAGGACCAGCTGGTCGTCGTGCGACCAGGAGACGAACCGCCACGGGCCGCTCCCGGTCGGGTGCTGGTCGAAGTCGGAGGGGACCGGCGCGGGCACGATCGCGGCGACCGGCATGGCGAGGAGCTTGGGAAAGACGTTGAGCGGCTCCTCCAGCGTCAGCACTATAGTGGAGTCGTTCGGCAGCGTGATGCCCGCGATCGAGTCCGCCTGGCCGGCGGAGTAGGCGCGGGCGCCGCGGATCGGGAGGAGCGGCCAGGCCCGCCCGCCGGTCGAGCCGGGGGCCAGGGCCCGCAGAAACGACGCCCGCACGTCTTTCGCGCCGATCGGGCGGCCGTCATGGAACGCGGGGCCACTCCGCAGGTGGAAGGTGTAGGTCGTTCCCGCGTGGCTCGTCTCCCAGCGTGCGGCGAGCCCCGGGACCAGCGCGCCGTCCACGTCGAAGCGCGTCAGGTTGTCGAACAGGAGCGCAGTGAGCTCACCCGTCGGCACGTCGGTGGACAGCGCGGGATCGAGCGAGCGGGGATCGGAGCCGAAGTAGTAATCGAGGTTGGTAGACGACGATGGAGCCGCGCCGCCGCATGCGGAGAGGACGAGGACCAGCAGAAGCGGCGGCCAGCGAGGGCCCATTGGCGTTGACATGCGACCGTAAGGCCGTCAAACTAAGGAGCTTAGAGCATCGCGTCAATCGCCGGCCGGAGGTTCCGGGGCCGGTCCTCCCTCCCCCGGAGCGCCGCATTCCGATTCGCCACGCCCGCCGCTCCCGACCAGGCTTCACGCTTAGCGGAACCGGGCTGTTGGTGGCGCTGATCGGGCTCGCGGCGCCGCGACCTGCGCCCGCCCAGGCGCCGCTCCGGGTCGTGCGCCAGCTCAAGTTCGAGGGCAACGCCTCCATCGACAAGGCGACGCTCGCGGCGGCGATCGGCACGACCAAGTCGACCTGGTTCGCCACGTCCCCGCTGGTGCGGTGGCTGGGCCTGGGGGCAAAGCGTTACTTCGACGAGACCGAGTTCCGCCGCGACGTGCTCCGGCTGGCGGTGCTCTACAAGCGGAGCGGCTTTCCCGACGTCGTCGTCGATACGCTCGTGCGTCGCACCGACCGGGATGCCTACGTCACCTTCCGCATCAAGGAGGGGCGGCCGGTCCTGGTCACCTCGTTCGCGATCAACGGCCTTGATTCGCTCCCCGAGCGCGCCCGCACCCGGCTGCTGCTCGATCTGCCGCTGCACCAGGGGGACGTGTTCAATCGGTACTACATGCAGGCCACCGCCGACAGCATCGCTTTCCGGCTCAAGAACCGCGGCTTTCCCGAGGCGGCGGTATACGCCGGCTTCGTGAGCAACCGGGAGCAGTACACGGCCGACGTCACCCTCGACGTCGCGCCCGGGCAGCGGGCGCGCTTCTCGACGATCCGGGTGGAAGGGGTGCAGCGGCTCGACTCCGCGGTGGTCCGCAACCTGCTCGTGGTGCGGCCGGGCCGGCCGTACTCGCGGGACGAGCTGTTCCAGAGCCAGCGCAACCTCTACAAGAGCGATCTCGTTCGCTCGGCCACGGTCGGGATCGATTCCGCGAACTACACGCCGGGGGACTCGGTCCCGCTGCTCGTGCGGGTGGCCGAGAGTCCCCCCTTCCGTCTCCGCGCGGGCGTGGGCTACGCCACGACGGAGTGCTTCCGGACCCAGGCCGACTGGACCGTGCGCAACTTCTTTGGCCAGGGGCGCGTGTTCGACCTCGCGGGCAACATTTCGGGGATCGGCGTGGGGCGCCCCTTCGGCTTCGGACTGGGGAACAACCTTTGCAGCGTCGCGGCCGAGGACTCGATCGGCTCCGCCCGCTTCAACTACCAGCTGTCCGCCACGGTGCGGCGGCCGGCGTTTCTCTCGCCCGACAACACGGTGAGCCTTACCGCGTTCGCCGAACGACGGTCGGAGTTCAAGGTGTACGTGCGGTCGGACATCGGCACCACGATCGAGCTGGCACGGGAAACGCCCCGCCGCCAGTATCCGATGTCGCTGGGCTACACGATCTCCTACGGCAGCACCGAGGCCACACCGGCCAGCTTCTGCGCCTTCTTCAACGCCTGCACGCCGGACGTGATTGACCAGCTCCAGCAGCGCCGGCTCCTGGCCGCGCTCACCGGGCGGATCAGCCGGCCGCGGGCCAACAGCCCCATCGATCCGACCCGCGGCTCCAACGCCACGCTCGAGGTGACCTACGCCTCCAAGCACATCGGGTCCTCGCCCCTCCAGCAGTTCACCCGGGTCCTCGCGGACGCGGCCTGGTACCGATCCCTGGGCGGGGACGTCGTCCTGACCTGGCGGCTCCGGGGCGGGCTCATCTTCTCGCCTACCGTGACGCTCGGGAGCCAGACCAACACCGCCTTCGTGCCGCCGGAGCAGCGGTTCTACGCCGGCGGCCCGAACGATGTGCGCGGGTTCGGCCGCAACCAGCTGGGGCCGGTGGTGTACGTCGTGACGTCGACCGCGCTGGCCCAGGCCGGCACTCCGGACAAGCTTTCGCCCGATTCGGTGCAGGTGTCGCCCACGGGAGGCAATACGCTGGCGGTCGGCAACGTCGAGCTCCGGCTCCCCTCGCCCATCTTCTCGGGGCGGATGCGCCTGGCCGCGTTCGTGGACGCCGGGATGCTCTGGGAGCGGGGCCAGACCGATATCGCGCCGGCGCGGCTCCGCCTGACACCGGGACTCGGGCTCCGCATCGCGACGCCGCTGGGGCCCGCCCGGCTCGACGTCGCCTACAACCCGTACGCGCTCCTCCCCGGTGCGCTGTTCAGGACCGACTCGACCGGCGCGCTCACCAAAGTGCAGGATGGGTTCTCGGTGGACCGGCGGTCGCACCTTTTCGGGATTCCGCTCACGGTGCAGTTCTCGGTAGGGCAGCCGTTCTGATGCGTCGCCGCCTCGCGCGCTTCGTCTTCGTGGTCCTGCTGGGGACGCTCGCCGGTATCCTCGGCGTGGTGACCGCGCTGGTGCTCACGCCACCGGGCCGCGATCTGCTGGCGCGCACGGTCTCGAGCGAACTGAGCCGGGTGCTGGCGGGGTCGGTCGAGGTCGGGTCGGTCTCGGGCTCCTTCCTGTACGACCTCACCATCGACGGCCTGGTGGTACGCGACACCGCCGGCGTGCTGCTCGCGGATCTGCCCCGGGTGCGGATCGGCTACCGGCTGCCCAACTTCCTCGCCCGTCGCTTCGTGCTGGCGCGGCTCCAGGTGGAGCGGCCTACGATCCAGCTGATCAAGCACCGGAACGGGCGGATGAACTACGAGGACGTGCTCCGGCTCGGCGGGCCGGGCGGGGGCACACCGCCCTTGATCGA
>Ga0099828_10003872_pt1 | contig 10518 bp, 8 predicted proteins | sample CZO8metaG_2_FD_79338 | JGI IMG/M metagenome (GOLD analysis project Ga0099828, IMG submission 79338) | Vadose zone soil microbial communities from the Eel River Critical Zone Observatory, Northern California, USA - CZOApr15con2H1.8 metaG | ecosystem: Environmental > Terrestrial > Soil > Vadose...
CGGACGCGGCCGACCGCCCGGCGCGCACGTACTCCGGAGGGATGCGCCGCCGGCTGGACCTCGCGTCGAGCCTGCTCACGCGCCCGCGGATTCTGTTTCTCGATGAGCCGACCACTGGGCTTGATCCGCGAAGCCGCAACGAGATCTGGGGGATCGTGCGGGAGCTCGTCCGCGATGGGGCGACGGTCTTGCTGACGACTCAATACCTCGAGGAGGCCGATCAGCTTGCGGACCAGATCGCGGTGATCGATCACGGGAGAGTGATCGCGCAGGGCACGGGCAACGAGCTGAAGGACCGCGTCGGTGGGCAGATCCTCGAGGTCGAGCTGAGCACCGCGGCTCAACGCGACGAGGCGCAGTCCGTGCTCGCCGGGGTGGGCTGCGGCGATCCGGAGCCGGGCGAGCACCTGGATCGGCTCACGCTTCCAGCTCCGCGTAACGGACTCGAGCTCATCGAGGACGCCGCTTCGGCGCTGCGTCACGCGGGTATCGGCGTCAGCGATCTCGGGTTGCGGCGCCCGACGCTCGATGACGTGTTCCTGCAGCTCACGGGGGTGCCGCCGAGCGAGGACGGCGCCGGTCCGCCGACGCCGGTGAGCGCGGGCGGCGCGCAGGCGGCGACGGGTCCGCACAGCGCGGCCGGCTACCGCGCGAGGAGATTCCTGGCGCTGCGGCGTCCCTCGCTGCTGGGCATCCGTTCAGCCGTGACCGACGGGGGCGTGGTCACCGCGCGCAACCTGCGCCACTTTATTCGCCAGCCCCAGCTACTGATCTTCTCGACGATCCAGCCGATTATGTTCGTGCTGCTGTTCGCCTACGTGTTCGGCGGTGCCGTGCAAGGCTCGCTGCCTGGGGGAGTCAGGTACATCGACTTCCTTCTGCCCGGTATCTTCGTGCAGTCGGTGGCCTTCCGCGCGACGCAGACCGCGGTCGGCCTTTCAGAGGACCTGGAACGCGGGGTCGTGGACCGCTTTCGCTCGATGCCGATGGCCCGGTCGGCCGTGCTGCTCGGGCGCACAGTTGCCGATCTCGTCCGCAACGTCCTGATTATCGGCTTGATGATCGGCGTGGGCTACGTGATCGGCTTTCGCTTCCACACCGGACTGCCCGGCGCGCTCGCATCCGTTGCCGTCGTGAGCGCCTTTGGATTTGCACTGAGCTGGATCTTCGCTTTCGTTGCGCTGGTCGTGGGTGGCGCCGAGGCAGCACAGTCGGCCGGTTTCGTCGTCATCTTCCCTCTCGTGTTCGCGAGCTCGGTCTTCGTGCCGGTATCGAGCATGCCTGGCTGGCTGCAGGCCGTTGCGAAGGTCAGCCCCGTCACACTGACGGCGAACACGGCGCGGTCGTACGCGCTCGTCGGCGGCGTGCCTAGCTCGCTGGGAGGAACGGCGGCCTGGATCCTGGGGCTGCTGGCCCTGTTCATTCCGCTGTGCGTGTGGCGATACCGCCGGATGAGCTGAGCAAGCGAGATGTTCGTTGTCGCGCTTCCGCGTAGCGCGATTTGGTAAGTTCCCCGGCGAGCTGGCTGGTCGACTTCGTCGCCCACCGCAGCAGCGAGACCGGATCGCCCCGCTCGGCCGGCTCGACCAGCGCCAGCAGCGCCGGCCGCAGTCCCGGATCGAGATCGGCCAGCCGTTTTGCGGCCCCCGACTTCCGAACCGGCGCGGGCCACCGCGAAGGCTGGTCGCGCGGGCGCTGTCGGCGCCATGGTGTGGCACAGCCATTCTGCTGCCGCAGTCGGCTCGAAGATCAGAGGCGGTCGCTGTGGCGCCCGCCCGGACGGGGGTTGCGGGAGCTACAGGGCCGTGCCTAGCATGAGGGGTTTTCCGTCGTCGCACGAGCCTGCGGAGGACTCAATGCCGTTGCAAGCGCGTCCCCGAGTGATGTTTTCAGTTGTGACGGTGCTGTCGGCGTTCGCCTTGCTGGCCTTGCCGCAGACCGCGGCCGCCGGGTCAATCTCCGTGAGCAGGCCGGTAAACGTTACTCACGACCTGTTCGCCGACAACGAGGAGTCTCTGGGCATGAACGGCTCAGGGACGCTGCTCGCGGGTGCCTGGAACGACTTCGACTTCAACGACGGCTGCGGGTTCGCCTTCTCCACCACCGGCGGGAGCACCTGGGCGCCCCGCACGTTCGTGCCGGGCTTCACCAAGTTCACCAATGACCCGAACGTGCCCGGCACGGGCTCGTTTGACGTCGCCGGTGACCCTTCGGTCGCCTGGAACCCGAGATTTCACACCTTCGATGTGGTCTGCCAGGCCTTCGACGTCAGCCCGCCATTCCCGATCCAGCTGCTGGAGACGACGTTCGACCCGGCCAAGGCCAATCCGGACGCCGGTGAGAACCAAAGCTATGGCGCGGCCGCCTGGACGCACCCGGTTACGGTGGCGGTCGGCACCTCCACCGGCACGATGAAGGGCAGCAACGGCCAGTTCCCCGACCATGAGTCGATCATGGTCGACACCAGCACCGCGCCCGGGCACCATTTCGGGCGCATCTATGTGACCTGGGCGAAGTTCAACGGGTCTGGCCGCTCACCGATCCAGGTCGCGTTCTCCGACGACAACGGCCAGCACTGGACCGGGCCGATCACGGTGAGCGACAAGGGCCACCAGTTCGACCAGGACGCCCGCATCAACATCGGCCCGGACGGCACGGTCTACGACACCTGGGTCAACTCGCCGAACGAGGTGAGCCTGACCGACAACCAGGCCATGGTCGCGGCGTCGGCCGACGGCGGGCGCACCTGGAGCGCGAGCACGACGGTTGCCCCCATCCTCGACCCCACGCCGGGGCTGCTGCCGAATTCGAATTACCGGGTTTTCGCCGACGTCACCTCCGCCGTGGACCAGGTGACCGGGCAGCTGGTCGTGGCCTACACCGACCAGCGTAGCGGCGCATCCAACGTGTGGATCACCCACACGTCGCCGGGCGGTTCGATCTCGTCGTTTACCACGCCCGTTCGCGTGAAACCCAGCCCGAACGAGGAGTTCTTCCCCTGGATGTCGTCCGCGCCCAACGGGCGTGTCGACCTCGTCTACTACGACCGCAGCTGCGATCCCGCAAACACGTTGAACTGCGTCACACTGTCCTCGTCGTTCAACGGGGGGGCCAGCTGGACGAACACCCCGGTCACCACCAACGGCTTCAACGGCGACACGTTCCAGGCGTGCCTGGCGTTCGTCCAGCCGTCGAACTGCGGCACCTTCTTCCTCGGCGACTACATCGCCGTGGCCTCCGCCAACGCCAAAGCACAGGTCCTCTACACCGGCAATGGGCCTTCCGCCATGGACGTATTCTCCATTCACGCGAACTTCTCCGGCTAAGCCACGACAGGCACTCAGGGCCGGCCAAACATGGCCCACCGGTGCCTCCCGCAGAGTCGGCCCCATACTCCTTCTACGACCGCCCCGGGCAAAGGTTCAGCCGCCAGGAGCTTGCATTGAGATGCCGCCGCCTGGGTCGCTGGTGCTGCTCAGGGCCCCTATTCGGCACCTGAGAAGACGCAGGTCGGGCTGCTCAACCTGCAGGTCTACGGTAAGCACCGCCCAGCCTGACCCGATCATGACGAAGATCGTGGACGCGCTGCTCGGCCTTGGGCTGCCTACGCGCGCGGGCGGGCGTTGCGGTATTGAGTGTCGGTGAGGTTCGCCTCAAGGAGTCTGAGGGCATCGGGCATGTTGGCCCTGCCGAAGCCGATGCGGACGTGGCCGGGCTGGTCGTAGACCGAGCCTGGCAGGAGCAGGACGCCGACCTCGGCGAGCCGTGCGCAGTACCGGGTGAGGTCATGGATTCCGGTGACGCGGGGGAAGCCGATCGGGCTTGCCGTCGGGCGTATCCACTCGAAGGTTTCGGCGTGCCGCTCGAAGAAGCCGTCGAGGACAGGCAGGTTGCGCCGCACGATCGCGAGGTTGCGGTCGAGCAGGACGTGGCGGTTCCTTAAGGCCAGCGCGGTCAGGAACTCGCTCGGCGCGCTCGCGCAGATGGTCGTGTAGTCCTTCAGCGCGGCGACAGCGTCTCGCAGGACGCCGTCGCGCGTGGCGATCCAGCCGATCCGCAGCCCCGGCAGGCCGTAGCTCTTGGAGATGCTGCCGAGCGACACGGCACGCTCGTACAGGTCGCACGCGGACGGCAGCCGGTCGGCGGGATCGTGCTCGAGCTCTCGGTAGACCTCGTCGCTGAACAGGACGAGCCCGTGCGCGCGAGCGAGTCCGATGACATGCTCGAACACTGGCCGCGCCATCAGCGTGCCGGTGGGGTTGTGCGGCTGGTTGAGGTAGAGCAGACGCGTCGCCGGGCGGATCAGATCCGCCAGCGCATCCAGATCATGTGCCCAGCCGTCTTCGTACCGCCGCCTCCACTGGCTCACCTCAGCGCCGGTGCTGCGCGCGACCTCGAGCGCCGACTCATAGCAAGGCGTCTCAACGATCACGTGATCGCCGGCCCGCAGCACGGCGTGATAGAGCAGGAAGATGCCCTCCTCGGCGCACGAGGTGACGACCACCTCCTCAGCGCCGGTCCGCTCATACAGCGAGGCGATCGCCTGGCGAAGCCCGGGCCCGCCCGGCGACTCGGTGTACCCGCACCAGCACTCCAGCAGCCGCCCGTGCGCGTCCGGTTCAAGCTCGAGCAGTTCCGCGATCGTGCGCGACTCGCAGTCACTGCTTGAGAGCATGAAGGGCGTGCTGTGTTCGTACTGCGCGTAGAAGCGCTCAATCCGGAACGGACTCAATTCCACCACGTCAGTATCGCGGCCTCTTCCGGGCCACGCCATCGACCCCCGAACGCCCATGCCGATCGACAGCCGCAGCAGTCTCTTGCCCGGGCGAGACAGGGCAGGCGGGCGCACTCGATCGTCAGGCCCAGACGGCCAGCCGGTCGATGCCAGGCGCCGTCGTGATCACCGCGGCTCGTCGCGCGCCTGCCGACTCGACACGAGCGCTCGCCGGCGTAGTCCACTCCTGGGCCGTTCCTCACCACCACTTACGCTCGAGGGCGCGGTCGGTGCATTGGTCTGGTCGAGCGCGTCGAGCTCGGCCATGTCCTCGTTTGGCAAGGCGAAGTCGAAGATCTGCGCGTTCTGGCGGATTCGCTCGCGGTGGGTCGACTTGGAGATGACCGGAAGATCATGCTGAAGGCACCAGCGCAACAGCACCTGTGCGGGCGTCCGCCCCACGCGTCACCTGCGGCTGGGCGTCGTGGTCGATGGGGTAATGCGGCCGTCTGTGTCGGCGCGGGGCGGGTCGGCGACCGCACTCCCGGTGGCCTGGAGGCGCTCGAACACCAGCCGCACCGCCATCGAGCCTTCACCGATGGCGGTCGCGGCCCGCTTGACTGACCCGCTGCGGACGTCGCCGACGGCGAAGACTCCCGGCCGGCTGGTCTCCAGGAACAGCGGCATCCGGCCGGCGTCGTCGAGCTGGGCCTGCGGGATGTTGCTGCCGGTGAGCAGGAACCCCCGGGTGTCTTCGGCGAGCTGGCCCGCCAGCCACTGGGTGCTGGGTTTTGCGCCGATGAAAACGAACAGGCCCCGGACGGCCAGCGCGGACGTCTGCTGCCGGCTGGCATCCAGCAGCTCCACGCCTTCTAGCTGGTCTTTCCCGAGCAGCGCGATGACTTGTGTTCGGGGCGTGACGATAATGCGGGGGTCCCGCTCGATCTGGTCGATCAGGTAGCGCGACATGGAGGTCTCCAGCGTCTCGCCCCGGATGATGACGTGAACTTCAGCGCTGCTACGGGAAAGGAACAGCGCGGCCTGGCCGGCGGAGTTGCCGCCGCCCACGATGGCGACCGGGTCAGCCCGGCAGGCCTGGGCCTCCATCTGGGTAGCCGCGTAATAGACGCCGACGCCCTCGAACTCGGCCAGCCGGGCCACCGGCAGCCGGTTGTAGCGTGCCCCGGTCGCGATGATGACCGATTTGGCGGTGATCACATCGCCATCGTCAAACCCGACTCGGTGCACGCCGGAGTCCGACGACAGCGACACCGCTTTCGAGGCCAGCTTGATGCGGACGCCGAACTTCTGCGCCTGCAAGACCGCGCGCGCAGCCAGCTCCTCCCCGGACAGGCCCGCCGGGAAGCCCAGGTAGTTCTCGATCCGGGACGACGTTCCCGCCTGGCCGCCCAGCGCGGTGTCCTCGGCCAGGACCGTCGCCATCCCTTCGGAAGCACCGTACACCGCGGACGCCAGGCCGGCCGGGCCAGCTCCCACCACCAGCAGATCGCACCCGCCGGACAGATCGGTGTCGGCCGGGCCGGACAGGCCCAGCGCGTCGAGCAGCTCGCGGCCGCCGGGGTTCCTCAGCAGCGGCCCGCCAGGCACGACGACGATCGGCAGGTCCCCGGCGGGCACATCCAGCTCCCGGAGCATCGCCTCGGCTTCGGGTGATCCTTCCAGCTCCAGCCACCTCGACGCCAGCCGGTTGCGCGCCAGGACCTCCAGCAGCCGCCGGGTGCCGGCATCAAACCGGGATCCGATCAGCGTCAGGCCCGAGCCCAGGCCCGTCAAGATCGAGTGCCGGAGCAGGAACGTCCGCAGGATCAGCTCGCTGAGGCCGAGCTCCTGCGCCATGATCACCCGCACCTGCTCCACGGGCACGCGCAGCACCCGCCCGGCCGTGCTCGCCACCGCGCTCAGGTAAGCGCGCTGGCCGGTGAGCAGGCCGATCTCGCCCAGGAACTGCGACCGGCCATACGTCGCGATAACCGTCTCGCCCGGCTGGCCGCGGCGCTCGATGATCCGGACCTCACCGGCCAGCACCACGATCAGGTCATACGTCACGTCCCCGTCGGCAAACAGCACCTCTCCCGCGGCCACGTCGTGCTCGCTCCCGTACCTGCGCAGCACCTCCAGCTGCGCCCCGTCCAGGACCGGGCTGCGCCCGGCCTGCGACCGCTGCGAAGATCCCCCGCTGCTCCCGGCAAACGAGCGCGGAGAAGATCCAGTTCCGTCAGGGCCCTCGGGGCCGCCTGCGCGCTGCCTCATCGCGGTCCGGCCACCTCCTCCCAGAGAGAACCGCCGGCGGCCCCTGGCCCGCAGGGGCGTCCTGTGCCGCGGTCCACGGCGATCGGCTTGTACGGGGCGACGAGTACGTCGAGGTGCAGTGGGCTGGACATGCCGGTTCCTTCAGGATGATGTGGAGTGCGGGCCTCAGGAGACCGTCTCCTGTTAAGCCCAGCGCGGCTCACAGCGGTGTATTCCCGCCTTAGCAGGGCAGCTCACGCGGCCGACGGCTGTAGCCAGCCGAGCACAAACCGCGTGTACCCGGCGAAGTAAGGCTGAGCCTCTTACATACCGTCCGTCCAGACCGGCTGCCACGACTGGCCACTGGCGGATGCGAAACGCGCCCCGACAGCCTCACCCTTAAGGGCATGACACGCTTGCTGAAAGGTTTTGCCTGATGACGCTGCCGAAGGTCCTGCTGAGGGACGACTTCCGGCAGTGCCTCGACCTGACGAACACTTGGGCGCTCACGCGGTTTCCGCCGCGCTTCAGCGCCGACGACGGCATCGTGTCCACGTCGAACCGGGGTCTCTGCGTGAAGGCCGCGGGGACGAACCCGCTGACCGGGGAGCCCGCGTTCACGAAGACCTCGCCCGGGGACTTCGATCACGTCAAGTGGATGGCGGATACGCAGCACCTTTCGTCGAACTCGGTGCCCGGCTTCGACGCAGTCCCGGGTCAGGAACTGCAGTGCAACATGTGGGCGCGCGGCCGGACGTTCGGCACCGCCGCGAACCCGTTCGGCAGCGCCGTGACGAACCCGGACACCGACCTGCGGCTCGCGTCGTTCGCGATGAACACGACGGACTTTGAGACCGGGATGGTCTTCGACGTCTGGATGACGAACAACGCGATCTATCCCTACTACGAGCGGCTCAACCTGAGCGGCACGGCGGCCTACGCCGCCTTCTCGTCGGTGTTCCCGCCGGTCTCGCGGACGCCCGGCGAGCAGGTGAAGGTAACGGTGGCCTATAACCGCGCGGCGGGTGTCGTGCGCTGGCTCGTCGATGACCTGGAGGTCGCGCGCGTCAGCAACATCGGCTTCCCGGTGGCGGGCGCAACGATGATCATCGATCATGGCGGCACTCCGCAAGCGGCCACGCCACGGCAGCTGAACTGCGGCATGGCGCTGTTCACGCTGCTCGACGGCGGGCTGCCGCCCTCGGGGACCGGGCTCGTATCCCTCGCGCCGCCGTACACGTTCCCGACCGCGTTCGCCGACGGCCCGAACCTGTTCGGCCAGGGTACCGAACTGCGAGTCGAGCGTTTCGAGATCGACAGCGCTAACGCGGGTTAACTGTCCCGGCGCGGCGCGACCTCGCTATTGTCACCGCATCCGGCGCGGAACTCTTGACGCCAACTATGGGTTCACGAACGGGACGAGGCTGGCGTCGGCACGGCGCAGCACGGCCACCGCCCCGGCCGGCGCGCCGTCAGGACCGGCAAGCAGGCCCAGCGTTAGCGCCAGCGGCATGACATCTCCGCCCGGGGTCATGGCCTCGACGCGCGCAGGCTGGCCGCCGTGCCCGAGGCGCCCGCTGCTCATGGCGGCGCGGAAGCAGGCGGCGTGACGAGCCCGGAGGGCCTCCGGGATGATCAGGGCGAGCGACTGCCCGATCGCCTGCTCAGCGCTGGCGCCCAGCAGCAGCTCAGCTGCGCGGTTCCATGACGTGATCCAGCCATGGTCGTCAGTCGTTACGATCGCATCCCCGGCCGCCGCCACCGCCGCTGATGCCAGAGCCGGGTCAGCGGTCACCGGCCGGCCTTCCGGCGCGGCACCGGCCACTCACAGCCAAGACGCGGCTGTTGCCCGCATCGCTCATGCAGCACCCTCTGGTCAGATCTGTTTATGCCGCGGAAGCAACTCACGATAGCATCGAGGGCGCCGATAACGTCACCGGGATGCTGCGCGGCTTCATCGGCGCACTGCCCGACCTGCACGCGGCGGAGCAGGACATCGTGGCGGCCGGCGAGACCGTCGCCGTGCGTTACGTCGTCGAGGCGACGCACCAGGGAAATCTCCTGGGGATCGCCCCCACCGGCCGCCGGGTGCGCTGGGACGCTGTCGATGTCTACCGCCTCGCGGACGGGATGATCGTGGACGAGTGGGCCGCCGACGACGCGGCGGCGATCCTGCATCAGGTCGGCGCGTACACGCCGCCATGGCTTGCGACTTCAAGGTCAACCGACGCGGAGGGAGCCGAATAGCACCGGACGCTACCGGTGATGCTGCGGGCGAGCACGCACAGCCGACATGCCGGGCCGTCGCTGCGCCTCTGCTGGGTGAGGCCTGGCATCTCGTGCGTGTAGCGGCCTCGAGCGAGACCAAGATCGGGATGTCGCAGCGCAGCGTGCCAGACCGTGGTCGCCGTGGTACGCGCACCGGCTGCCTGGTACGGCTGGCGGGCGTCGCGGTAACCTTCGCAGCGATCGCCACGACGATCGCGGCCGGATTCCTCGGCGGCACTGCGGTGGCCGGCGCGGGCTTCGGGCGGGCGTTCCAGTATCGAACGAGTTCTCGGCAGACCCGAAAAGAGGAGGCTTAAAAGCGAAAGAACAGCCTGAGATGACGGGTGCTATCGAGCAAACCTCTGCCTACTCCCCGCGCCAGGCAGGGCGGGCCGTGGCACAGAGTGCATCGAGCAGGCTTAGCCCCATGTCCAACCAGCCGACGTCCACCCGGCGGGCGCGCAGCTACCCGGCGGCCGCGGCCATCTTGTCCGAGCAGGACCCCGTCCTGCGCCGCCTGATTACCGAGGCCGGCCCGCCCAGGGTGCGCCCGCCAACCGAGACCAATTTCGGGGCTCTGGTCCGTGCGGTTCTTTACCAGCAGCTAGCCGGAGCCGCGGCGGCCGCCATTCATGGGCGCCTGATCGCCGCGCTCGGCGGTGAGGTGATCCCGGAACGGCTGTTGTCGTTGCCTGCCGACACCCTCCGTTCCGTCGGCCTGTCCGCCAACAAGGCGGCGTCCCTGCGGGATCTGGCGACCAAGGTGCTTGACGGGACGGTGGTGCTCGACCCGGCCGGGCTGCGGGCCCAGAGCGACGCGGAGGTAATCGACCGGCTCTCGACCGTCCGGGGTATCGGGAAATGGACGGCCGAGATGTTCCTCATATTCCAGCTACGGCGCCTGGACGTGTGGCCGATAGGCGATCTCGGTGTCAGGAAAGGGTTCGGCCTGGCGTGGGGAATCCCGACGCCGACGGCGAAAGAGCTCGAGCCACTTGGCGACCCGTACCGGCCGTACCGTTCGGTCGTGGCCTGGTACTGCTGGCGGGCCGCCGAGCTCTACGCCGGCGCAGCCGACAGTGCCCTCACCAGCTGAACCGACGTGCGCACCAGGCTCCCACGGCGAGGTTCCTGCATGCCGCCGTGAAGGGACCGCGCGGGTTCCCGTGTCGCCGATGGTGGGTGGGCTGGCTGCGGGTAGCGTGCTGCCCGTGGACCTTGGCCTGCGCGGCTCCCGCGCGCTGATCACCGGAGCCAGCCGCGGCATCGGATTCGCCGTGGCTGAC
>Ga0099828_10003874_pt1 | contig 10515 bp, 9 predicted proteins | sample CZO8metaG_2_FD_79338 | JGI IMG/M metagenome (GOLD analysis project Ga0099828, IMG submission 79338) | Vadose zone soil microbial communities from the Eel River Critical Zone Observatory, Northern California, USA - CZOApr15con2H1.8 metaG | ecosystem: Environmental > Terrestrial > Soil > Vadose...
CGTGCGGAAATAGCCCATCAGGAGCCAGGTGCAGAAGGGGACGAGAAAGGTCGGATAGGTGACGACGAGCGCCCACAGGCTATCGGAGAGGCCGAGCCGGTTCACCACCGTGCTCAGGGGCAGGAACAGCAGCGACGGCGGCACCAGGTAGGTGATGAAGATGGCCACCCCGAAGGATTCCGCGCCGGGAAACTTGAGGCGCGCCAGCGGGTAGGCCGCGAGCACGCCGAGGACCACCGAGATCGCGCTGGCCGCCACGCTGACCATCAGGCTGTTCACGAACCAGCTCCAGAAGAAGGTCTCCTTCGACAGCAGCTCGTAGTGCCCGAAGGTGACGCCGCGCCCGATCCAGAAGGGTACCGAGTTGACGTCGTACATCTCGGCGTTCGTCTTGAAGGACGTCACCAGCATGAAGTAGAGCGGGAAGAGCGCGAAGAAGACGAACGGCATCGTGGGCATGTAGACGGTGAAGACGGGCCGGCTCCGTCGCGCCCAGCGCGTGAGACTACTCATAGGTCGTCGACTTACGGACCACCCGGAGCTGCACGAAGACCACGAACAGGAGGATGGGGAAGAGGAAGAGCGACACCGCGGCCCCCTGGCCGATCTGCCCGCTCTGCAGGCCGAGCGCGAACGAGTAGGTCGCGAAGAGGTGCGTCATGTTCATCGGTCCGCCCTTGGTCAGGACGTAGACGATGTTGAAATCGGCCAGGGTGAAGATCGCCGAGAAGAGGATCACCACCGCCAGCACCGGCTTGACCAGGGGAACCGTGACGTGCCAGAAGCGCCCGATCGGGCCGGCCCCGTCCGACTCGGCCGCCTCGTACAGCTCCCGTGGGATGGCCACCAGCCCGGCGAGGAGGGTGATCGCGAAGAAAGGCAGGCCCCGCCAGGTGTTCACGAGGATCACACTGAACATGGCGAGGTAGGGGTCCGAGAACCAGGGAATGTCGTGATTCACCAGGTGTAGGTGCTTGAGCGTCCAGTTCACCACGCTGTAGAGGGGCTCGAACATCCACCACCAGACGAGCGTGCTGAGCGCGGTCGGCACGATGAACGGCAGCAGCACCGCGCCCCGGATGACGCGCTTGAACACGGTGATCCGGAAGAGCAGCAGGGCCAGCGCCATCCCGAAGACGGTCTTGAGCCCCAGCGCCAGCGCGGTGAACACGATGGAGTTCTGCAGGGTCTGGAGAAAGATCGAGCTCCTGAGGAGCCGGCGGAAGTTGTCGAGGCCGATGAAGGCGCCCGAGTCGCCCACGCGGGCGTCGCTCAGGCTGAACCAGACCGAGAGGGCGAAGGGGTAGGCGACCAGGAAGAGCAGGAGGAAGAACGCCGGCCCGACGAACGCATAGGCCACCGACGTGTCGCCGCCCAGGATGTCGGACAGCGTCCGGACCTGACCGTCGCCGCGCGCGGCGTCCTTCGCTACGTCCCGGTTGAGCGTCTTGAGCTGCACAGCGCGCTCCCCTCGAGGAGAAGCGGCCACTCCGCCGTCTCCCGTCGGGACGATTAGGACTCCATGCCGGCCGGGGCGCCCGCGGCGCCTCCCCGGATCCCGGCATCAATCGAGGGACAACCTAGTGCAGGCCCCGACGAGTGTCAAGCGGCGATGTCGATGGGGAGGCGCGCCATCAGAACGCGGCGGACATGCCGCCGTCGAAGTTTATTGCGGTGCCGGTGATGTAGGCCGCGCGGTCGGAGACTAGGAAGGCCACCAGGTCGGCGAACTCCTCGGCCTCGCCCATCCGGCCCACCGGCACGCGCTTGGCCGCCTCGCGGTAGTACCCTTCCAGATCGCTCTTGGCCCGGCGCTCCCACTGCGCGCTCTTCACGAGGCCCAGGCAGATCGTGTTCACCAGGATGCGGTCGGGCGCGTATTCGTTGGCGAGCGACTTGGTCAGGTTGATGCCGGCCGCGCGCGTCACGCTGGTGGGCAGGGCGCGGGCCGCGGGAGCCTTGCCGCCGACCGTGGTCACGTTGACGATACGGCCGCCCCCGCGCGTCTTCATCTGCGGGATCACGAGCCGGCAGAAGCGCACCGCGGCCATGAGCTTGACCTGGATGTCGGCCTCCCACGTCGCGTCGTCCACCTTCTCGAAGCTGGCCGCGGAGGAGGTGCCCGCGTTGTTGACCAGGATGTCCACGCCTCCGTAGGTGCCGAGCGCCGCGCTCACCACCGCGTCCACGTCGGCGGGGCGGGTGACGTCGGCGGGGAGGGCCAGGACCTGCACGCCGGTCTGGCGGCGGATGTCCTCGGCGGCGCGCTCCAGCACGTCCTTGCGGCGCGCGCAGATCACGACGCGAGCGCCCTCCGCGGCCAGGCGCATGGCGGTGGCGCGGCCGAGCCCCTCGCTGCCTCCGGTGACGATGGCGACCTTCCCGGTGAGACCCAGATCGAGCATGGCGGTATCCTCCCGGTCGGGACTGTAGCCGCGGCCCGTCGCGCGGTCAAGCGCGCCCGGCCCCCTGCCGCTGCTACATGATATTGTCGTCGCCATGCGCCGGGTCCTGGTCACGGGCATGAGCGGTCTCATCGGCACCGCGGTACGCGGCCGCCTCGAGGGGCGCTGGGCGCTGCGGGCCCTGAACCGCCGGCCGGTCGCGGGCGTGGAGACGCACCAGGCCGACATCGGCGACCTGGACGCCATCGCGCCCGCCTTCCGCGACGTGGACGCGGTCGTGCACCTGGCCGCCAACGTGGCCAACCTCGAGGGCACGCCGGGGTGGGACGCGGTGCTGCGCGACAACGTGATCGGCACCTATAACGTCTTCGAAGCGGCGCGCCGGGCCTCCGTGAAGCGGGTCGTCTACGCGAGCAGCGGCGCCACCGTGAGCCGCATCGAGGGCGACGCGCCCTACGCGGCGCTGGCCGCCGGCCGCTACGACGAGGTGGCGGAATGGCCCATCCTCACCCACGAGTCGCCGATGCGCCCGAACGGCCTCTACGGTTGCAGCAAGGTCTGGGGCGAGGCGCTCGCCCGACACTTCGCCGACACCACCGCCATGTCCATGGTCTGCCTGCGCATCGGCCACGTGAGCGCGGGGGACCGGCCGGTGAAGCCGCGGGAGTTCTCGGTCTGGTGCAGCCGGCGCGACATCGCCCAGGCGATCGAGCGCGCGCTGACCGCGCCGGACACCCTGCGCTTCGACGTGTTCTTCATCACCTCGGAGAACAAGTGGGGCTACCGCGACATCGAGCACGCGCGAGCGGTGCTCGGTTACGTCCCCGAGGACCGCGCCGAGGACTATCGGTAGCATGAGGATGCCTTGAAGCTCCTCTCCTGGAACGTCAACGGGCTCCGGTCCCTGTGGAAGAAGGGCCTGCTCGATGTTCTCGGCGCGGAGGCGGCCGACGTGGTCTGCCTGCAGGAGACCAAGCTGCAGGCCGAGCACGTCACCGACGAGATGCGGGCCCCCCTCGGCTACCGGAGCTACTGGAGCTTCGCCGAGCGTAAGGGCTACAGCGGGGTGGCGACCTTTCTCAAGGCCGAGCCGGTTGCGGTGAGCACGCTCTGCGACTCGCCGGTGCTCGACTGCGAGGGCCGGCTGGTCCACACCGAGCTGCCGGACTTCCATCTCTTCAACGTCTACTTCCCGAACGGCGGGATGGGCCCCGAGCGCGTCCAGCACAAGCTCGCCTTCTACGAGGCCTTCCTCGCCTTCACCGAATCGCTGCGCAAGCGGGGCAAGGGGGTCGTGGTGTGCGGCGACGTCAATACCGCGCACACCGAGATGGACCTGGCCCGGCCGAAGGAGCACGAGAAGACCTCGGGGTTCCTGCCCGCCGAGCGCGAATGGGTGGCGCGCTTCATCGCGGCCGGGTATCACGACACGTTCCGGATCTTCACCGCCGAGCCGGGCCACTACACCTGGTGGGACCTCAAGTCGGGCGCGCGGGCCCGCAATGTCGGCTGGCGCATCGACTACTTCTTCGTCTCCGACGAGCTGCGCGGGCGCGTGCGCGGCGCGGCGATCCTGCCCCACGTGCTGGGCTCGGACCACTGCCCGATCACCCTGACGCTGGAGTAGAGCGGGGCGAGTGGGTAATGGTATTCTGGCGGCCGTGACGCAGACTACGGACCTGGCGATCATCGGCGGCGGCATCGTGGGCCTCGGCACCGCCCTGGCCCTCACGGAGGCCTACCCGCGTCTGCGGGTCGTCCTGCTCGACAAGGAGCCGCAGCTCGGCTCGCATCAGACCGGCCACAATAGCGGCGTCATCCACTCCGGCGTCTACTACAAGCCCGGCTCGCTCAAGGCGCAGCTCTGCGTGGACGGGGCGCGCCGCATGAAGCAGTTCTGCGACACCCACGGCATCAAGTGGGAGGCCTGCGGCAAGGTCATCGTGGCCACCGACGCGGGTGAGCTGCCGCGGCTTCAGACCATCTACGAGCGCGGCCAGGCCAATGGGCTCGCCGGCCTCAAGATGCTCTCGGCCGAGGAAGTGCGCGAGTACGAGCCCAACTGCCGCGCGGTGCGCGCGATCCAGGTGCCCGAGACCGGGATCGTGGACTACATCCAGGTGGTGGCGAAGATGGCCGAGCTCCTCCAGCAGCGCGGCGCCCGCATCCTCACCGGCGCCGGCGTGACCGCCATCCGGCGGCAGGGGAGCGGGCTCGTGCTCGAGACCGCGCAGGGCGCGGTGGAGGCCAAGCACCTCGTCAACTGCGCCGGTCTCCACTCCGACCGCGTGGCCGCGCTGATGGGCGTGACCCCGGAGGTGCGGATCATCCCGTTCCGCGGCGAATACTACATGCTGCGCCCCGAGCGCCGCTCGATCGTGCGCGGGCTCATCTATCCGGTCCCGGATCCCGAGTTCCCGTTCCTGGGCGTCCACTTCACGCGCACCATCCACGGTGACGTGGAGGCGGGGCCGAACGCGGTGCTCGCCTTCGCCCGCGAGGGCTACACCCTCGGCACCGTGCGGCCCGCGGAGCTCCTGGGCACGCTCGGCTACGCGGGCTTCTGGCACATGGCCCGCAAGTACTGGCGGGTGGGCGCCTTCGAGATGTACCGCTCGGCCAGCAAGGCGGCCTTCGTGCGCTCGCTGCAGAAGCTGGTGCCCGACATCGCGGCGGCCGACCTCGAGCAGGGCGGGGCGGGGGTCCGGGCCCAGGCGGTGGCCCCGGACGGCTCGCTGGTGGACGACTTCAAGATCAGCGTGACGGCGGGCGCCGTGCACGTGGTGAACGCGCCCTCTCCGGGCGCCACCGCGTCGCTGGCCATCGGGCGCCACGTCGCGGGCGTCGCGGCCGAGACCTTCGGTCTCGTCGCCGCGGCCTGAGCGGCTACTTCTTCGCCTGCCGGTCCTCGACTTCGCGCAGCCGGTCTTCCGCGGCGACCAGGTTCGCGGCCAGATCGCGGATCAGCGCGATGGCGAGCGCCGGATTCGCCCGCACGAGGTGATCGAGCCGGTTGGCGGGGATGACCATGAGCGTGACGGCGTCGGCGGCGATCGCGGTGGCCGAGCGCGGGGCATTCCGGAAGAGCGCGATCTGTCCGAGTAGCTCCCCCTTGGCGAGCGTTCTCAGCAGGCGCTCCTCGCCGCCGCTCTGCTTGCGGATGTCCACGCGGCCCACGTGCACCATGAACGCCTCGCCCTTGGCGTCGTCACCCTCGCGAAAGATCACGTCGCCGGGCTGGAACGTCCTGGTCGGCACTTCCCCGATCGGGCGGCTCATGGCTCCTGTCTCAGTGTAGAATGGCCTACAGTGGCCTTATGATACTGCGTCCAGCGCTGCTCGGGGCGGCCGTCGTCACGGCCATCGCCTCGTTCCCCGTCGCCGCCTCCGCCCAGAAGCCCATCACGGTCCAGGAGGCCTTCCAGCGCGCCAAGCCGGCGGTGGTGCTGGTGGTGGCCGAGTTGGCCTCCGAGGTCACGCTGGACTGCGGATCCGGGCCGCAGAAGGTCACCCCGCCCGTCTACCGGGAGACCGGAACCGGCTGGTTCCTGGACACCGACGGCTGGCTGATCACCAATGGTCACGTCGTCCAGCCCGCCCACGAGCCGCCCCGCTGGCTGGCCAATCAGCAGGCCCAGCGGGCGGTGACCACCGCCTGCCTGCCCCAGGTGCTCAAGCGGATGGGGTTGCGGCCGGGGGATGCGCCGGAGCGCGAGGAGGCGGCCAAGCGCAAGCTGCTCGACACCGTCCTGCCCACCGCCAAGGTCAACCTGCAGCCCCAGATCTTCGTGGTCACCGCCAAGGGTCGTGTCAAGGCCGAGGTGAAGAAGTACAGCCCCCCGGTGAGCGACATGTCCGCGAAGGATCTCGCCCTCCTCAAGGTACCGGGGGAAGCCTTCCCGATCCTCCCTCTGGCCGACTCGAAGAACGCTCAGATCGGCGATCCCATCCACATCATCGGCTTCCCGGGCGTGGTGCTCTCCCATGAGCTCCTCAACCAGTCCGCCAAGGTCGAGGCGTCGTTCACCAACGGAGCGGTGTCGGGCCTCAAGGAGGACCAAAGCAACAACCCGCTCATCCAGACCGACGCGCCCGCGGCATGGGGGAACTCGGGCGGGCCGGCGGTGGACGACCGGGGCAATGTCGTGGGGGTGCTCACCTTCGTCTCGCTGGCGCCGGGCGCGGAGGGCAGCATCGTCCAGGGCTTCAACTTCGTGATCCCGTCGGCGGCGGTAGTCGACTTCGTGCGCGGCACCCCCGTCAAGGTCAATGCCGGGAGCAAGTTCAACGACGCGTGGTACGCGGGGCTTCACGCCCTCAAAACCGAGGACTGGACGGGCGCGCTGCGTCGCTTCGAGGAGGCCGACAAGCTCCACCCGAACCTGCCCGACGTGCGGCGCAAACTGACCGAGGCGCGGGAGTTCGTGAAGAACCCGCCGCCCAAGCCCTTCCCGTGGTTCTGGGTCGCCATCGGCGTCACCCTGGTCAGCATGGGCGGCTTCGGCGGGCAGTGGCTGCATCGCTGGAACAAGAACCGCTACCGGGTCCAGCCCTTCGGGGTGGTGCGGATGATCGAGGCCGGCAAGGCGCCGACCATCCTCGACGCGCGCAAGTCCGACTCCTACGAGCAGCTCCCGCTCAAGATTCCCGGCTCGATACGCGTGGTGCCGGAGGACCTGGCCAATAGCATGGCGGGCCTCGAGCTCGATCCCGCGCACCCGGTGGTCGCCTACTGCTCCAGCCCGGACGAGGAAACCAGCGCCCGGGTGGCCCGCGAGCTGCGCAAGATGGGCTTCAAGGACGTGCGGATCTTGAAGGGCGGCCTCGGGGCCTGGACCAACGCGGGGCTGCCGATCGAGACGCGGTCGGATCTCTCGCAGGTCGGCCTCGAGCTCTACAAGGCTCTGGCCGGCGGCAACGCCTGACACACCGATCCCCTCACCCTGCCCTCTCCCCTGAGGGGCGAGGGGGATGAGGAGGAGAGGCCCTCAATAGCCCAGCGCCCCTCCATCCGCCCGCGGGTCCGACCCGCCGACCAGGCCGCCGTCCTCCGGCTCCACCCAGATGCCGTGCGCGTGCCCGAAGAGGTCGTCCCACTCCCCGCCGACCGCGACCTCGTGCCCGCGGCCGGCCAGCTCCGCCGCGAGCTCCGGCGGGTAGCGTCCCTCCAGGCTGAGCGCCCGTGACGCGGTCCCCCAGGTGCGCCCGTAGAGCCAGCGCGGGGCCTCGATCGCGGCCTGCGGGCCGAGCCGCCGGAACAGGCGGCGGGTGAGGATGGCGGCCTGGGTCTGCGGCTGGCCCTCCCCGCCCATGGTCCCGTAGACGAAGCGCGGCCGCCCGCCTTCGAGATACATGGACGGGATCAGCGTGTGCAGGGTGCGCTTGCCCGGGGCGAGCGCGTTGACATGGCCGGGATCGAGCGAGAAGAACGAGCCGCGGTTCTGCAGCACCACCCCGGTGTCGCCGGCCAGCAGCCCCGAGCCAAAGGTGAAGTAGAGCGACTGGATCAGGGAGACTGCGTTACCCTCCCGGTCGGCGGTGACGAGCGCGACGGTGTCGCCGCCCGCGGGCGCGGCGGGCTGGGGCAGGCGCGCGCGCTCGCGCGAGATCAGCCGGGCGCGCGCCTGGAGGCGCTCGGGGTCCAGCAGCTCGCCGGGGCTCACGCGCATGTGCGTCGGATCGGTGAGGTACCGGTCGCGATCCTCGAAGGCGAGCTTGGTGGCCTCCACGAGGACGTGGATGTAGTCGGCCTCGGGCAGGGCGCCCATGTCGAAGCGCTCGGTCATGCCCAGGACCGCGAGCGCCGAGATGCCCTGGGTGGGCGGCGGGAAGCTCGCGACCTGCCCCTCCGCGTAGGCGATGCGCAGCGGCTCCATCCAGTCCGAGCGGTGCTCGGCGAGATCCTCGACGGCGAGCGGGCTGCCCGCCGCGGCGGCCGCCGCCACCAGTCGCCCGGCCACCTCCCCGCGGTAGAAGGCCTCGGCGCCCCCGTCGCGCACCGCTTCCAGGGTGCGGGCCAGGTCGCGCTGCACCAACGGCCCGCGGCGCAGGGCGTCCGGGTGGTAGAGCGGCCAGAGCCAGCCGCGAATCTCCGCCGGCGCGCGCTCGGTGAAGAGATCGGGCTCGCGCGGCGGCGGGATGCGCTGGCCGTCGGAGGCCTGGAATCCCTCCCGCGCGTACAGGATCGCGTCGGCCAGCAGCGCCTTCCAGCCGATCGACGAGCCCATCGCCCCGCGGCTGTACTCGTGCGCCTGCCACCAGCCGTCCACCACCGTCGGTACGGTCAGCGCGGCGGGCCCGCCACGCGCTGGAATGGCGGAGGTGATCCCGCGTGCCGCGTACCAGTCGATGCTGGCCGCGCGGGCGGCGCGACCGACCGCGCAGAGAGCGCGGAGCCGCTGCTGGCGCGCGTCGTAGATGAGCCACACGCTGTCGCCACCCAGGCCGTTGTTGTGCGGGTAGACCACCGCGATGGTGGCCGCCGCCGCGATCGCCGCGTCGAGCGCATTGCCGCCCGCCCGCAGCGCGGCCAGGCCGGACTGGGTGGCGAGCAGGTGCGGGGTGGCCACCATGCCGCGCGGGGCGCGCGCCTCGGGCCAGCGAGTGGTGGTCATCGGAGGGGCCCCTCACCCCGGCCCTCTCCCCAGAGGGGAGAGGGAGAAAGGGAATGAAGAACCCTCTCCCCCGCGAGGGGGAGAGGGCCGGGTGAGGGGGCGGCCTGCGTCAGGCCTACGAGCAGCCGGTGGTCGTGCCGCAGGTGATGCACCTAGCTCTCGACTTCCAGCATGTTTCTGGTGTCAGCATGTGCGCGATTCTACGTGATCCCAGGGGGACCAGTGTGTGTCATGTGCGACCTCGTGGACTTGGGAACGCGGACAGAACACGGGCACGCCGGCCTCCCCGAGAGAGACCTCACCCAGACCGCGGGTTCCGAATTGAGTGACGTGCGAACTGAACCGCCCCGGGTTCTCCGGAGAGCTCGTTACGTGAGTGCCGCCAGGCCGGCTGGAGCCGGCTGGCGGCCGTAGTAGGCCTGCTCGAACTCGTTCGGGGACACGTACCCGATCGGCTCGAGCAGGCGGCTCGTGTTGTACCACGCGACCCACTCGAGTGTCGCGAACTCGACGTCCTCGACCCCTTTCCAAGGCCCCCGATCTCTTCCGTCTTATAGAGCCCGATGACGGACTCGGCCAGCGCGTTGTCGTACGAATCCCCGGTGCTCCCGACCGACGGCTCGATGCTCGCTTCGGCCAGCCGCTCGGTGTAGCGGATTGACAGGTACTGCCCGAGTTCAACTGCACGCCGCGGTCGCTGTGATGCACCAGCCGCTCCGACTCCGCGATCGGGCGATCGTAGAGCGCCTGCTCCAGCGCGTCGAGCGCCAGATCGCTGCGCAGCGAAGTCGAGGCCCGCCAGCCGACGATCCGGCGGGCGAACACGTCGATCACGAACGCGACGTACACGAAGCCCCGCCAGGTCGCGACGTACGTCAGGTCCGCCACCCACAGTTGATTCGGCCGGGTCGCCGTGAAGCGCCGGGTGACCAGATCCGGCGGGCGGATGCCCGCGGCCTGCGGGATCGTCGTCGTCTTGAACTTCCGCCCCCGCACCACGCCCTGCAGGCCCAGTTGCCGCATCAGTCGCGCCACCGTACAGCGGACCGTCGGCCGGCCTTCCCGCCGCAGCTGCTTCCACACCTTGCGGACGCCGTAGACCTCGCGGTTCTCCCGCCACACCCGACGGATGTGGCCGCCGAGCGCTTCATCCCGGCGCGCGCGCGCCGGCCGACGGTCGGGACACCGCTGACGGGCCCGCAGCTCGTAGTACAGCGACGGGGCGATCGGCAGCACCGCGCAGATCGGCTCGACCCCATAAGCATCCCGGTGGTCGTTGATGAAGTCCACCATCACGTCGCTCGGCGGTCGAGCTCCGCCTGGGCGAAATACGCCGCCGCCTTCTTCAGGATCTCATTAGCGCGCCGCAGCTCGACGTTCTCACGCTCGAGCTCCTTCAGGCGCTGTCGCTCCTCGGCAGGCCGGGCCGCTTGCCCTGGTCCCGCTCGGCCTGTCGGACCCAGCTCCGGCGGAAGTTGTCAAGCCGAATGAGACAG
>Ga0099828_10003875_pt1 | contig 10514 bp, 11 predicted proteins | sample CZO8metaG_2_FD_79338 | JGI IMG/M metagenome (GOLD analysis project Ga0099828, IMG submission 79338) | Vadose zone soil microbial communities from the Eel River Critical Zone Observatory, Northern California, USA - CZOApr15con2H1.8 metaG | ecosystem: Environmental > Terrestrial > Soil > Vadose...
ATCCCCGCCCCTTCGCCCTCCTCCTCGGTGACACCTGCGAAAGTTATCCTGACGCCAGAATCGGCGGAAAGAGCCCCCGCGACAAGGAGGGCGCACAGCGGGGACTTGGCATCTGCGGCACCTCTGCCGTAAATGGAGTCATGGGTCTTCCTCACGGGGAGATTCCCAGGAACTGTGTCCATGTGCCCGCATAGGAGGAGGCTTAGGTCCCCGCGTCCAATTTCCCCAATTGCGTTCCCTGCCTTGTCGACACGCACCTTTGAGTACCCTGATTTCTCCATGGCCTGGACCAGAAATTTTGCGAATTCGGATTCTTTGGTTGTAGGAGAGTAGATCTTGAGGGAGTCGAGTAGAAGCCTGACAGGCCCTCCCAGAACGCCGCTCATTTTTTCTGGACTGAAATCAGATAGTCAATGATCATTCCGGGGATGTCAACCCCAGTCGCTGGAACGGTGTTCTTGAACTCTGTGGTGTTATTCACTTCGTGGACCAGTAACCCATCCTCCCCCTCCATCAGGTCAACCCCGACAACCTCTCCGCCGACTGCCTTGGCCGCGCGCAGAGAAAGCTCGTCGAGCTCCGGGGTGATCTTGCAAGCCTCAGCCCGCCCGCCTCGCGCTGTGTTTGTCCTCCACTCGGACCCGCCCGAATACCTGTAGATTGCCGCGACCGTCTTCTCGCCAATCACGAATGAGCGTATGTCTCGCGGGGGCCTCTTCACGAATTCCTGAAGGTAATAGATCTGGTACAGGGGGAACATATGCTCCCTGTCCTCGATCACGGCCCTGGCTGCGTCCCCGTCTTTCAGGAGGGCTGAAAGTCTGCCCCAACTCCCGACGACAGGCTTCACCACGACGGGGTAACCCATTTCCTCGGCGGAGCGGAGAGCCGAGTCCTCGGCCATGGACAGGACCGTTCGCGGTGTCGGGACTTTGTGCTTGACCAGTTCGAGAGTGCCGAAGAGTTTGTTGCCGCAGACCCAGGCGCAGGCAAAGGAGTTGATTACAGTATGTCCAGCTGCTTCGAGGGCCGCCGTCGAGTGGATGTTACGGAAGTAGCTCACGCATCGTTGGAGGACGACGGCGTCGTCGAGGGGGCGCTTTTCGGAGACGACGTCGATGGAGAGATCCTTGGAGTCTACAAGATTAGCGCGGACATCTCGTTTTTCAGCAGCGCCTACGATTGCCTTCTCTTCCCAGCGAATCGTATCGTAAAGAAGGGAAAACGACTGCGTCTGCTCACTCGCCCCAGTCTTCTTCCTCCAGCTCTGCTGGCCGGAGAGAGAAGAGAGCACCGGACTGCACCCTCACCAGCTCGAAGGACGTCCCGCATTCCTTGCAGGAGATTATTTCGCCTTGGATGGCGTCCGAAGGGATTGCGACCTGGGCATCGCATTCTAGACAGTTCACTGCGCTCGATTCCTCGCTAAGCCTGCTAGCCTGTTTTGATATAACGATTATCGGCCGAAATCACCGAATTGTGCGCAAAACCATGGTGGTATTGGTGCTAATCACCCCTTCTATTCGCCGAATTCCTTCGATTGTCTTGTTGACATCGGTTATGTTCGCACCAGTGATGATCGCGGCCACGTCGAACTGACCAGCAGTCTCGTAGACGACCTCGACCCCCTTTACACTCCTCATCTTCTCGCTCACCTGCTTCGTTGGGACGGAGGGGTTGACCGAGACCCAGGTAATCGCACTGCTCATTCCGCGGTCTGACACTTCGACCGTGAACTTCCGAATCCTCCCGTTTGATTTCAGGTTCTCGATCCTCCTCCTCACGGCGGACTCAGACAGAATCAGTTTGGTCGCGATGCCGGTGTTCGATACCCTAGAATTCTCTTTGAGGATTCCGATGATCAGTTCGTCGATCCTGTCAGAATCTGCTTGCTTCCTCTTCACCTATTACTCGCTCCAGTACCTCCAGGCCCTTCGATATTTGGCTCTCTTCGATGACAAGCGCCGGCAGGAACCGGAAGGTGTCTCTTCCGGAATATGCGAAGATAACTCCCGCCTTCAGGGCTGACAGCAACTGCGAGTGAATGTCAACCCGCGTCTGCATCGCCAGCATCAGCCCGAGGCCTCGCACCTCTTTGACCAGCTTGTGGCCTGATGCGATTCTGGAAAGGCCGGCCTTCATCTTCTCCCCCTTCTCCCTGGCCTTCCCTGGGAGGTCGTTCTTTGTAATGAAGTCGAGTACGGCGGATCCGGCGGCGCAGGATAGGGGGTTGCCTGCGAAGGTGCTTGTGTGCTCCCCGCCCTTGAGGCTATTCGCCACTTCGTCTTTGGCAATCGCGGCGCCTATTGGAATCCCACCCCCAAGGCCCTTGGACACGGTCATTATGTCTGGGACCACTCCCCAGTGCTCTGATGCCCACATCTTCCCGGTCCTGCCGAGGCCCGTCTGAATCTCATCGAGGATCATCAGGGCACCTTTTTTGTCGCAGATTTCCCTGACTTGCCTGAAGTAGTCCGGCGGAGGGACGATTATCCCGCTCTCCCCCTGAATGGGTTCGGCCAGAACCGCTGCCGTGTCTTCGTCGACGAGCTGGGTGAGGGACTGCTGGTCCCCGTATTCTGCGAATTCGAAGCCTTCGAGCAGAGGAGCGAAGGGGTCTCTGTATTTTTTGTTCCAGGTGGCGGACAGGGATCCGTAGGTCTTGCCGTGGAAAGCACCCTTCATCGAGATGATTTTCTTTCTGGCTGTGTGACGCTTCGCCAGCTTGATTGCTGCTTCGACCGATTCGGTCCCGCTGTTGGCTAGGAGTACTTTGCCGAGGCCCTTTGGAGCCACAGCGACAAGCTTCTCCATGAAGCCGGCCCGGGCATCGTTGTAAAAGGAGCCGTGGCATGTGATCAGCCTTGCCGCCTGTTCGCTGATTGCCCTGACCACCGAGTCGTTGGCGTGCCCGACGAGGGCCACACCGATTCCGGTCATGAAGTCGAGGTATTCTTTGCCTGTGTCGTCCCAGACGACTGACCCCTTGCCGTGGACGATGGTGAGGGGGAACTTTTTGAACGCGGGCGCTCCGAAAGCCTCCTCGAGCTCTTCGATGGAATTCAATTGGCTATCACCGTGCAGGTATTGTGCGCGAGCGCTTTGGTCAATGGGCTGCTCCTTGTCCCTGAGCAAATTATCGCTTCTTTGACTCCGCCCTGCACTGCTTCTACTGCGGCCATGACCTTCTTCTGCATCCCGAATCCGACTTTGCTGAGCTGGGACGTAGCCTCCGCTGGGGTCATGTGGCTCACAAGGCCTCCGTCAAGCTTCAGGCCTTCCACGTTGGTCAGGAACACCACGGCATCAGCACTTGAACCAACGGCCACTGAAGAGGCAGCCCTGTCTCCGTCGACGTTCAGCGGCTCCCCGGCCTCGCTTGTCGCGACGGGCGAGACAACAGGCAGGTACCCATGGGAAAGCAGTAGGTCGATCAGTGAAGAGTTGACCTCTTTGACCCTTCCTGTGTATCCTCCGTCGATGGCCACCTTTCTTCCGCGCTCATCGACGATCACAAGCCTCGTCTTCCGCTTTGCTTGCATCAGTCGGCCGTCTGCGCCCGACAGTGAGATGCCCCTCACTCCTGCCTTACCGAGAGCCAAGACAAGTCTCTTTGCGAGCAGGCCGCTCATCACCATCTGGTAGATTTCTGCGGTTTCTTTGTCAGTGTATCTGCTCCTGACTCCTTCTGGAGACACGACGAAACGCTGCTCTTTTCCCAAGCGAGTCGCCATCTCGGTGACGACGTCTCCTCCTCCGTGGACGAGTACGAGCTGGTTAGTTGGTGATAGCGAGACTACGTCGTTGATGAGCGCCTCCGGGATCCTATCTTTCATCAGACTCCCTCCAATCTTCACCACGACCCTCATGTCTGTTACACCGGATGCAGGGGCGCCATCGCAATCCCCTCCTTCTCGTCGAAGCCGAACATCAGGTTCATCGACTGCACGGCATTGCCGGCCGCCCCTTTGATCAGGTTGTCAGTCGCGGAGAGGGCGACTATCCGCCCCGTCCTCTCCTCAATCTCGAACCCGACGTCGCAGAAGTTCGAACCGATCACAAGCTTCGGGTCGGGGAGGCGGAATGGGCCCTGCTTGTCCCGGACCAGGCGGATGAAGAAACTGTCTGCGTACATCGCCCTGTAGGCTTTCCAGATGTCCATTGGCCTTGGCCGGCTGTTGGTGAAGACGTGGGATGTGCTGAGGATGCCGCGCACCATGTTGACGGCGTGTGCCGACATGGAGACCTTGATCTGTTCTCCTGCCATTGAGGCGAGGACCTGCTCGATCTCGGCCGAGTGCCGGTGGCCTGCGGGCTTGTAGGGCCTGACGACGTTGTACCTCTCCGAGAAGTGGGTCGAGAGAGAAGGCTTGCCTCCGGCGCCGGAAGACCCAATCTTCGCGTCCACGACGATGTGGGCCATATCAATGCCGAGAGATTTCTCCTTTAGAAGAGGGGCGAGCGCGAGTATGGTTGTGATCGCCATGCATCCCGGTGAGGAGACCAGGCGAGCGCCCCTGACCTTCTCTCTGTTGATTTCCGGGATGGAGAAGATGAACTTCTCCAAGAGGTCGGGGCGGGGGTGGTCGTAGCCGTACCAGGTCGGGTATTGCGCCTTGTCACCAAGCCGGAAGTCTGCGCTGAGATCAATTACTCTTAGACCGGCGTCCGCGAGCTCCGGGACTACCTTCACCGATTCCCCGTGGGGAAGAGCTGCGAAGACCACGTCAAGGTCGGTGAGCTTCGATTTGTCGAGTGCGGTGAACTTCAAGTCGGTGATTCCTCTGAGGTTAGGATGAACCCTGAAGACGTACTCCCCTGCGTATTTCCTGGAGGTTGCCGCGGCCAGCTCAACTTCAGGATGCTGGAGAAGGAGTCGGAGCAGCTCTCCGCCGATGTAACCTGATGCTGCCAGCACACCCGCGCGGACCATGCTACCTTTTCACCGTGTGCGCCACGTATTCGATAATTCTCTTGGGAATGTCCACGTCGACGGCTGACTGGGCTCCCCTGAACTCCACGGTGTTGTTCACCTCGTGGACGACGTAGCCTGAGGATGACTCCATGGCATCTACTCCGAGGACTCCTCCTCCCACTGCTTCGCTGGCCCTGTGGACAATCTCCTTGAGTTCCGCATCGGGCTTGAAGGCCTCGGAGGTCCCTCCGCGGGCAACGTTGGTCCTCCATTCGCCGGGCGGGGCATGTCTGTGGACACAGGTAACGAGTCGGTCACCTGCCATTATGGCCCTGATGTCGCGCGGAGGCCTCTGAATGTACTCCTGAAGGTAGTACATGTGTTCAATCGGGTTGGCAAGCTCCTCCTTGTATTCGACCAGGGCCTGGAGCGTAGCCCTGTCCTTGACTATTGTCACCATCCTTCCCCAGCTCCCGACGAAGGGCTTGAGGACCAGAGGATACCCCAGCTCCTCTGCCGCGCCTTCGACTGCGTCGGAGGAGAGGGCAAGGAAGGTGCGCGGTGTCGGGACGCCTGCCTTCGAAAGGGCAATCGACGTTGCCAGCTTGTTGCTGCACACCTCGGCGACCGAATGGCTGTTGATTACCCGCAGCCCGGATCCTTCGAGTGTCTGAGAGAGGAGCAGAGATCTGTAGTGGCTAATGCAGCGCTGAAGGACGACGTCCCCGAACTCTGACCGCTTCTTGGCAACCTCGAAGTTTAGGCCTTTGACATCGATGAGGGAGGTCTCCAGCCCCGCTGACTCGGCCGCCTCCTTGAGCGCCTTCTCCTCCCACCTGAGCCGGTCGAAGGTTATTCCTAACTTCACTACTCGCCCCAGTCCTCCCCGACCTGCTCGGATGGCTTGAGAAGCACGGTGCCGTTATTGATCTCTGCCACTTCGTACTCCGACGAGCAGTCCTTGCAGGAGACTATCTCTCCCACGATGACGTCGTTGGGTACTGCTATCTGAGCTCCACATTCGTTGCAGCTTGTGTTCAATCCCTAGGTTTCACCTCCCGGGCTATGCCCGACGCTATCGTCTGTAGCTTCCTTTCCGCCTTCGCCAGCGACCGGCCGAGCTCCGTGAGCTTGGCCTTGTTGACAGAAAACTCCTCCTTGCGGACTTTCAGGTCCGCGGCAATGAACTTGGGGTTGCTTCCGCCTTCGGTGAAGATCCCGTTGAGGAAGTGTATGGGGTCGAGCAAAGCCTTTGCTGTGGGTCCGTCGATTGTCAGGCGCTTTCCGTGCTTGGAGGAGACTGATCCCATGTTCGCAGCGGCGATTTCGTCAAGGGGCCTCCCGGTTTCGAGAGACGTTCTTACGAGATGGCCGACAATCGAGTGTGCCTCCCTGAAGGACACCCCGTGCTCCTCGACCAAGTAGTTGGCCAGGGCGACCGCGGTCGACTTGTCGTCGGCCATGGATTCGCGCAACCGCTTTGGCTTGATTGTGACCGAAGCCAGTACTCCGCCTAGGACCTGCGCCGAGCTTATCGCGTCATCGAGGGCACGCCAGATATGCGGGGTGGCCTCCTGCAGGTCCAAGTTGTACGAGTAAGGGAGGGCCTTGAGGATGGCGCATGCGGCCACGAGGTCACCAATGACGGAGCCCGCCTTGGCCCGGACTGTCTCGGCGACGACGGCGTTCTTCTTTTGGGGCATTATGCTGCTCGACGCTGAGTAGGCGTCGTTCAACTCGATGAAGCCGAATTCAAACGTACTCCAGAGGATCAGTTCCTCTGCCATCCTGCTGGCATCAATCATTGTCATGGTGGCGCATGAAAGCGCCTCGACGCCCATGTCTCTGGATGAGACTGCGTCCATCGCATTCCTGATGACCCCTGAAAATCCGAGGGTCTGGGCGACGAACCCTCTGTCGATTTTGGCGGTGGTCCCTGCCATGGCTGCCGATCCCATTGGCGAGAGGTTCACCCTGGAGTAGAGCTGGAAGATCCTCTCTACGTCGCGCTGGAATGCGTCGAAGTAAGCGAATAGATGATGCGCCAGGGTGACGGGCTGAGCCCTCTGCAGATGGGTGTATCCCGGGATGAGGGTCGTGCCGTGCTCGTCGACCAGATTGAGAATCGTATGCTGGAGGGTTGCGATGGACGCAAGTAGTTCGATGACCTGGAGTCTCAGTTCCATCCGTATGGCCGTGGCAACCTGGTCGTTCCTGCTCTTGCCGTAGTTGAGGAAGCCCGCTGTCTTGACTCCCAGAGCGTCCACGGCCTCTTGCTCCAATTGTTGGTGGAAGTCCTCTGCCTTCTCGTCAGGAGCGACCTCTGACGAGGCTCCGAGGAGGAACCCCATGCATTTCGCTGCTGTGGTTCGGTCGACGCCCTCCCCTCTGACAAGGGCAGCCATATGGGCCATGTTCACTCCTATGATGTGGCGCGCAATCCGTCTGTCTGACGACATCGAGGAGGTGAACGCGAGGGCCTCGTCACTGGGCTTTCTTAGCCTTGGTCCTCGGATGTCCATTCTCCCTTTTTTCCTCAACGTGCGAATTCAGACTGGCTGCGACGCGCGACTGGAGTCCCCAGAGCTCGATGAAACCCACAGCGCTCTTTTGGTCGAAGGTTGAGTTGCGGCCGTAGGTCGCGAGGTCCACGTTGTAGATCGAGTAGTCGGATGATCTGCCTACGACCCAGGCCGACCCCTTGAAGAGCTTCATTCGGACAGAGCCCGTGACCCTGTGCTGGGTCGCAGAGATGAACCGGTCCAAGGCGAGGCGGAGCGGCTCGAGCCAGAGGCCGGAGTAGACGAGCCAGGCCCATTCCCTCTCCACGTGGGCCTTGAAGTCGAGCTCGTGCCGAGTGAGGACAAGCTTCTAGAGGTCCTTGTGGGCTTCGATGATCACCGAGGCCGCGGGGCATTCGTAGACCTCGCGCGATTTGATCCCGACCAGCCTGTCCTCGACGTGGTCGATCCTTCCGACGCCGTGGGAGCCGGCGAAGTCGTTAACATAGCTGACAAGCTTCAGGGGTTCCATCGAGCGCCCGTTCACTTTCGTCGGGACTCCTTCTTGGAAACCAAGCTCGAGGTATCCCGGTTCGTCGGGGGCCTCCTCGGGTGAGGAGGTCCATTCGAAGGCGTCCGAAGGCGGCTCCGTGTCCGGGTTCTCCATTTGCCCGCTCTCAATCGACCTTCCCCAGATGTTCTGGTCCACGCTGTAGATTGACTTCGATGGTTTGACTGGAAGACCTCGCTTCTGAGCGTAGATTATCTCCTCGTCCCTGCTCATGTTCCACTCCCGTACTGGGGCTATCACCAGCAGCGATGGATTCATCGCCCTAACGGTAACATCGATTCTGACCTGGTCGTTGCCTTTGCCGGTGCAGCCGTGTGCGACCGCGGTCGCGCCCTCCCTTTCTGCGACCTCCACGAGCTTCTTTGCAATCAGAGGCCTTCCCAAAGCGGTGCTCAGAGGATATTTTCCCTCGTAGAGGGCGTTAGCCTTCACCGCCGGAAGGACGTAGTCTTTGAGGAACTCCTCCTTCGCGTCGACGGTGTAGTGATTCTTCGCGCCGATGAGCTTGGAGCGTCTTTCAATCTCGTGCAGGTCGTCCCGCTGACCAAGGTCCAGCGTGACGGTAACGACGTCCATGTCGTACTTCTCCTGGAGCCACTTGACGCAGACTGATGTGTCTAGACCACCAGAAAAAGCGAGGGCAACGGTCCTGCGCAATTTGAGACGAACGGACCGAAGAACGCTTTTATAGATTATGGACAGGAAAAATGTGATTTGGTCAGACGTGACCCAAAACTGGCCATGGGCGTCTCCGTGACCAGAGCAGTCAGGGATGAGGTGGGGTCTGACCTCTCAATCCAAGACGCCATAGCCAGAGACTACGTCAACCTGAGTGCGCTCTCGAGGCTTCTGGTCCCCAAGGTCGCTGCGCGGACGGGGAGGAAGGTCAAAGACGTCAAGGAAGTCGGCATTTCCACCGCCCTCAAGAGGCTGAAGAGCTCATATTCCCCCAGCTCCACCAAAGTAAGCAAGGTAATCGCAAAGAGCGTCATCAACGTCAGGACGCACGTCTCCAGACTGTCTGTCGAGAAAACAAGGAGGTCGTTGCAGACTGTTAGCACCCTCCTCACGGACTACAACGAGGATTTCATTCAGGTTTCAGAGTCGCTTTCTTCCATAACACTGATCTTTGACCAGAGGCTCCATGGCAGAGTGAAGAGGGCCCTCGCGGGGGCCGAGCTTCTCCAGGAGGGCGAAGAAGGCGCGGCGATAACGGTGCACAGTCCGATGGAAATCATCACGACCCCCGGATGCATAAGCTCCTTCTACAACCAGCTCTCCAGGAGACGCGTGAACGTCGAAGACACTGTTAGCTGTTATACGGACACCATCATGGTGGTGGACATGAAGGACGCAAGCAGGGCCTTCGAAGCCATGACGGAGCTCATCGGCGAGGAGCAACGGAAGTTGCAGGAGGAGTCCTAGTGAGTCGTTTGAAGGTCACTGTATCTCAGATGAGCGACGATAGGGAGAAGTTCGAAAAGGAGTGGGTGAAATTGGGCGAACACGTCAGGAGGCAAGGGAGTGATCTTGTCCTTCTTCCGGAGATGCCGTTCTTCCGATGGATCTACGTGGCAAGAAGATACAACCCGGCGGTCTGGAGGCAGTCGGTGAACGAGCACAAACGGTGGACAAAGCGGCTCGGTGAGCTGGGGTCGGGACTGGTCCTGGCGTCGAGCCCGGTTCACGTCAAGGGCCGAAGGCACAACGAAGGGTTCGTATGGACGAACGGAAAAGGGAAGAAGGGCATCCACCTCAAGAGCTACCTGCCGGACGAGCCGGGGTTCTACGAGGCGTCTTGGTATTCAAGAGGAGACAGGGACTTTTCTCCCTTCGACGCGGGGAGCTGCCGCGCCGGCTTCATGATCTGCAGCGAACTCTGGGCGATGAGCCAAGCGCGGAAATACGGCAAGGACGGGGTCCATCTCTTGGTGGTCCCGCGCTGCACGGGAAAGACCGTCGAGAAATGGATGGCCGGAGGGAAGGTCGCGTCGCTCATCTCCGGCTCATACTGCATCTCCTCAAACAGGGCCGGCGGAATGTTCGGCGGCGTCGGCTGGATCATCGACCCGAATGGAAATACACTGGCATCGACCTCTGCGGCCAAGCCCTTTGTCACTGCAGAGATAAATCTGAAGAAGGTCGAATCCGCTAAGCGGACCTACCCAAGGTACGCACTAGACCCGGACTAGTCCGGCCTTAGAAGGGAATCGAGGAACTTCTGGGTGTCGAAGGGAACCAGGTCGTCGTAGCCCTGGCCCACGCCCAGGAAGAGGACGGGCTTCCCGGTCGAGTAAACGATGGAGAGAGCTGCTCCGCCTCTGACATCCGCGTCAGCCTTGGTAAGGATTGCTCCGTCGAAGCCGACGTGCTGGTTGAAGAGTTCCGCCTGGGAGACCGCGTCGTTTCCGGTTAGGGCGTCGGCTACGAAGATTCTGAAATCAGGCTTTACCACCCGGACGATCTTCGCCATCTCTTCCATCAGATTCTGGTTCGTCTGCATCCTCCCTGCGGTGTCTATCAGAAG
>Ga0099828_10003876_pt1 | contig 10510 bp, 11 predicted proteins | sample CZO8metaG_2_FD_79338 | JGI IMG/M metagenome (GOLD analysis project Ga0099828, IMG submission 79338) | Vadose zone soil microbial communities from the Eel River Critical Zone Observatory, Northern California, USA - CZOApr15con2H1.8 metaG | ecosystem: Environmental > Terrestrial > Soil > Vadose...
CAACGAGCGCGAGCGCCGCGAACGGCGCGCGGTCGATCGGCCCGGGCGCGAGCGACGCCGCGGCGATGGCGAGGCCCGCGAACGGTGCGGCGTTGCGCGCATCGGTCCAGCGCATCGCGCCGCGCGCGATGGACACGATGCGCCAGAGGTAGACCTCGCCGAGCAGCCCGAAGAGGACGACGCGAGAGAGCGTGGCGAACCAGTCGACGTTCGCACGCATCGGCAGCGAGAGTCCCCACGCGGCGGCGACCGCGAGCGTGATGACGAGGATCACGGCGCTCCGGCGCTCCGTGCCCGCCTCCCGAAGGACGGTGGCGAGCACGAGCCCGACGCCGAAGAGCACGAGGGCCGTCGGCAGCACCGGCAGCGGATCTCGACCGGTGGCGATCGCGTGACCCAGTGACGCCAGCGCACTGAACGTCACCGCTTCGACGAGGCACCGCGCGCCCACGAGCAGGGCCACGGCGGCGCTAGACCGCACGAGTCAGCTCCGCGGGATGCAGCACGTCGATGACGACGCCGCGTGCGTTGAAGTGCGACACGACCTCGGGCGGCGGCGGCGTGACACTCACGGCGAGCACACGGTGGTGCGCCCGGCGCAGCGCCAGCATCGCGGCGGCGAGACCGCTCGAGATCTTCGGCGTGACCACGATCAGCGTGGCGCCCCACGGGATGCGGCCGCGCTCCGCGAGGAACACGACCTCGGGCGAGTTGACCGCATACGGCCCGAGCCGCGCCAGGATCTCGAGGCTCCGGGTCAGCGAGCGGGGTCCGCGCGCGAGTGCCGAGCGCGGGCGTTCGTGCGTGAGGTTGTCGATGCCGTTGGTGACGAGGCCCACCTGCCGGCCCGCGCGTGCCGCTTCGCGCACCAGGTCGGCGGTCGCGGACACGACCAGCTCCACTGCATCGGGGTCGGCCTGGATCCAGTACTGCTCGTACGACGCGACGTTCACCAGGAACACCGCGTCGAGGCTCGTGGCCGGCTCATACAGCTTGGTCTGGAGCGTCCGCAGCCGCGCCGACGCCTTCCAGTGGATCTCCTTGCGCGCGTCGCCGGTCTGATGCTCGCGCACGCCGCGGAAGCGCAGCGGATCTGGCAGGAGGCCACGACGCACGGCGGCTTCGGCCAGCGGGCGCAGGCTGGGCAGATGGCGATCGCGCGTCGCGAGCGGCGCGGGGTACGACACGACCGGGATCGCGACGCGGATCGTGCGCTCCACCGAGATGAAGCCGAGCCAGTCGGAGGCGCGCAGGCGCAGCGGCCCGACGGCGTACGCGCCGCGCTGCACCGAGACAAGCGGGAAGCGCACGGTGAGGCGCTCCCGGCCGCGCGGCGAGAAGCCGGCGTCGACCCAGCCGCGGGGTCGCACGCTCACTTCGTTCGCTGAACCGGGGCCCCTCCCCCGGGGCGCGATGTCCGGGGGCTCGATGCCCTCGGGCAGGAACAGCCGCATGTCGAGCCAGGGGAGCGGGATGGGCTTGCGGTTCGCGATGCGGACCGTGGCGACAAGACCTTCACCCGCGACCAGCCGGTCGGGCGTGACCTCGACGACCGCCTCGAGCGCGACCAGCGCCAGGCGCGATGTGAGCCACACCACGAGCCACACCACGAGGCCACCGGCCGCCAGCACGATGAGCGCGGGCGAGCGCGAAATGGCCGCGAGGATCACGAAGAGGAAGACGATCGGCCACTCGAAGCGGCCGCTAAGGCTCATGGGGAGGACGTCAACCGGCTGCGCGCGCGATGTCCTCCGCGGGCACGGGCGTGCGCGTCAAGACCTCGCTCACGACGGCGGCGCCGGTGCGTCCACGCATCTGCGCATCCGCGCCCATGAAGATGCGGTGACGCAGCACCGCGGTGGCCTGCGCCTTCACGTCGTCGGGGAGCACGTACGCGCGGCCGCGGATCGCGGCGTGCGCCTGTGCCGCGCGGTACAGCGCGAGTGCCGCGCGCGGGCTCGCGCCCAGCTCGACGCCGTCGGCCTTGCGCGTAGCGCGCGCGATGTCGGCGATGTACTTCCGGACCACGTCGCTCACCTTCACCGCGCGGACCTCGCTCTGAAGCGACGCGAGCGATGCGGCGTCGTAGATCGGCTCGAGTGTCTCGGTCGCGACGCTGGCCGGACCGTGTAGCCGCAGGATCTCGTCCTCCTCGTCCTGCTCGGGGTAGCCCAGCTTGACCAGGAACAGGAATCGGTCCAGCTGCGCCTCGGGTAGCGGGAAGGTGCCCTCGAGCTCGATGGGGTTCTGCGTCGCGATCACACAGAACGGGTCGGGGAGCTTGTGCGTTGTCTCGTCGACCGTGATCTGCCGCTCCTGCATCGCCTCGAGCAGGCTCGACTGGGCACGCGGCGTCGCGCGGTTGATCTCGTCTACCAGCACGAGGTTCGCCACGACCGGCCCCGGTCGGAACTCGAAGCGCTGGGTGCGCTGGTCGTAGATCGACACGCCAGTGATGTCGGACGGGACGAGGTCGGGCGTGCACTGGATGCGGTGGAAGGTAAGCGTGAACGAGCGAGCCAGCGCGCGCGCGAGCGTGGTCTTCCCCACGCCGGGCACGTCGTCGAGGAGCACGTGCCCGTCGACCAGCAGCGCGGCGAAGAGCTGCTCGGTGGCGACACGCTTTCCGACGACGACACGCGCGACCTGATCGACGAGGCGCGTCGACGCTTCGCGGACTGTTGGCACGCTCAAAGACTAAGTCGAGCGAGGAGCGGCTTGCCCGCGACGAGCGAGTCCGCAAACGAGCGAAGCGAGGCGGCGAGGCGCAGGCCGCCGAAGGCAGGCCGAGCCGAGCGCGACAACTGGATTAAGCCGCTTCGAGCGAGGCGACGTCGCCGGGTGTGCGCGGCCGGCTGTTGCGGATCGCCGACGCGGACGCGAGGGCGACCGCGAGCGCTACGAAGGCCGCCAGACCGTGGAGCGCGAGCGCCGCGGGATCGAGCACCCTCAGGGCGAACGGACTGAACGCGCGCTCGACGAAGAAGATCAGCGCGGTCGCCGTGAGCAGCCGAAGCGCGACCTTGCTGCCGTGGACGGCTCGCGTCGCGACCGTGAGCGTCACCGCGGCGAAGAGGTACACCAGCCAGCCGCTGCTCTCGCCCGAGAGGCCCCAGTCGCGCCCGCCCGGCGTGAAGCCGGACACGAGGCCGTCGGCGACGAGCACTGCCGCGAGGAGCAGTGTCGTGACGGCGATGAGCCAGGCGGTCTTCGGCGGGAGCTCGCCCGCCGCATTAGGGCGGGCTGCGGGCTCGTCGTGCTCTGTCGGCGGAGCCCCGGGCGATGCGCTGTCGAGGGCGAAGAGCGACTCGAGCTCGCCGCTTGCAACCGAGTGACCGAGGCGCCAGACGCGGATGGCCGTGCCGAGGATGATCAGCTCGACCAGCGCGGTCGCGAGATGGACGGCGACCGACGCGGCCGACTTGTCGCTGATGAGGAACGCACTGATCGGCCGCTCGAATACGAAGAAGAGCGAGAGGCCCATACGGAGTGCGAGGCTGCGCTCGCTGCCGCGCGCGACGAGGAGCGCGACGAACGTGTTCACTATCGCGAACACGTACGAGACGATGGCCAGGTCGCCAAAGGAGAACGCCGGGCCACCGGGATACGCGCCGTCGAGGGCGCCGGCGGCCACGAACAGGACGGAGGCGACCAGCATCAGCACAACGACTGGACGAAGGGCCCCCGCCATTACCGCTCCCCTACCACGAGGAACGGATGGTAAAGGCTTCCAGCGCCGCGATGGTGTCCGGCGGGACATAGACGCCCCCGAGATCCGCGCCGTGGTCACCGCGACCGTGAAAATCGGACCCACCGATTGGGACGAGGTCGAAGCGCGCAGCCAGGCGTAGGTATTCGGCGGTCCGCGTCGGCGTGTGGGAGCCGTAATAGCACTCGAGGCCACGGAGGCCCGCAGATACCAGCTGCGGCAGGAGTGCCACGAGGTCCAGGACCGTGCCGGGATGGGCGAGCGCGGGCACGCCGCCGTGCTTGCGCACCAGCTCGACGGCCTCGAGGGGCGCGAGTCCGACACGCGACACGTAGGCCGGCGACTCCTTGCTGATGAGCGTGTCGAACGCCGCGTCGTAGGACGGCACGTGCCCCGCTTCGAACAACGCCTGCGCCAGGTGCGGCCGCCCGAGCGATCCGCCCTGCGCGATCTCACGCACGCGATCGAGCGACACCGCGTAGCCCAGGCGATTCAGGTTCTCGACCATGAGATCGATGCGCCTGCCGCGGTTCTCGCGGAGCCACCTCATCTTCTCCTCGAACGCCGCGTCGCTCGGATCGACGAAGTACGCGAGCACGTGGACGTCGCCCCATTCGGACTCGGTGTTCAGCTCCGTGGCCGGGATGATCCGGACGCCAAGGCGCTGGCCCTCGGCGACGGCCTCCGCGACGCCCGCGAGCGTGTCGTGATCCGACAGCGCCTGGATGGTCACGCCGCGCGCGGCCGCGCGCTTCACCAGCTCGGTCGGCGTGAGCGCGCCGTCGGACTTGATGGAGTGTGTGTGCAGGTCGATCGCGTAGCCCAGAGTCACGGCCACAGGCGATCCACGCGCTCGATCGAGCGCGCCATCCCCGACGCATCGTCGATGTCGATGAGGACGCTGTTGAACTGCACCGGTCCGTCCGCGACCTCGAACCGGCGCGGCATGCCGTCGCGGAAGCGGCCGACGATGATCGCCGGGACCATTCCGAGGACCGAGTCGCGCGGACCGACCATCCCGGTGTCCGTCACCAGCGCCGTGCCCTGCGGCAGGACGCGCGGGTCCGCGGTGGGTACGTGGGTGTGCGAACCGACGACGGCGCTGAAGCGCCCGTCCAGATGCCAGCCCATCGCGATCTTCTCGCTGGTGGCCTCGGCGTGCCAGTCCAGCACCTTGATCCGCGGCGCGCGAGGACCGAGCGATTCGAGGAGCGTGTCCATCGCGCGGAACGGATCGTCGACCGGCGCCATGAAGGTGCGCCCGATCGCGTTGACCACGAGCACGCCCTTCGTCACCAGCCAGCCGTGACCGGGATTGCCCGGCGCGAGGTTCAGCGGACGGATGCAGAAGTCGAGCGTCTCGATGTCCTTCATGAACTGCCGCTGGTCCCACACGTGATTGCCGTTCGTGATCACGTCGGCGCCCGCGTCGCGGATCTCGCGCGCGATGTCGGCGGTGAGCCCGGCGCCGCCCGCGGCGTTCTCGCCATTCACGATCGTGAGGTCGACGCGGAGCGCGTCCCGTAGAACGGGAAGGAGCGCCGCGACCGCATCGCGGCCGGGGCGCCCCACCACATCACCGACGAAGAGGATGCGCAAGAACTACTTCGCGTACTCCACGGCGCGCGTCTCGCGGATGACCGTGACCTTGATCTGACCCGGGTACTGCAGCGTCTCCTGGATCTTCTGCGCGATGTCGCGCGAGAGCCGCGCGGACGTTAGGTCGTCCACCTGCTCCGGCTTCACGATGACGCGGATCTCGCGGCCCGCCTGGATGGCGAACGACTTCTCCACGCCCTCGAAGCTGTTGGCGACGCCCTCGAGCTCCTGGAGTCGCTGGATGTAATTGGACACGATCTCGCTGCGCGCGCCCGGACGCGCGGCGCTGATGGCGTCCGCGGCCGAGATGAGCGTGCCGGTCATGGTCACGGGCTCCACGTCACCGTGGTGACCAACGACGCCGTCGATGACGACCTGCGGGAAGCCGTAGCGCTTCAGCAGCTCGCCGCCGATCACGGTGTGCGCGCCCTCGACCTCGTGGTCGATGGCCTTGCCGATGTCGTGCAGCAGGCCGGCGCGCTTCATGGTCTGGACGTCGTAGCCGGTCTCGCCGGCCAGCATCCCGGCGACGTGTGCCACCTCGATGCTGTGCCGGAGCACGTTCTGCCCGTAGGACGTGCGGAAGTGCAGACGTCCAAGAAGCTTGATGAGGTCCGGATGAAGGCCGGCGATGCCGACCTCGTAGATCGCGGCGTCGGCCGCCTCCTTCATGACCTGGTCGATCTCGGTCTTGGCCTTGGCGACCATCTCCTCGATGCGCGCCGGATGGATCCGGCCGTCCACCAGGAGCCGCTCGAGGGTGCGCTTCGCGACCTCGCGGCGGATCGGGTCGAAACCGGACACGACGACCGCCTCAGGTGTGTCGTCGATGATCAGATCGACGCCGGTCAGGGTCTCGAGGGTGCGGATGTTGCGACCCTCGCGGCCGATGATGCGACCCTTCATATCGTCCGACGGCAGCGCTACCACGGTCACGGTGTGCTCGGTGGTGTGCTCGGCCGCGAACCGCTGGATGGCCATGGTGATGATGTCGCGGGCCTTCGCGTCGACCTGCTCGCGCGCTTCGATCTCCATCTCGCGCACGCGGCGGCTGATCAGGTCGCGCATCTCGTCTTCCACTCGCACGAGCAGCAGGTTGCGCGCCTCCTCCATGGTCAGGGAAGCGACGCGGGCCAGCTCGGCACGTTGCTCTTCCTGGAGCGCGCTGATCTTGTCGCGCTCCTCGTCGAGCTCCTTCTCCTTGACCCCGAGGCGCCGGTCGCGCTCGTCGACCTGGGCGACCTTCTGATCGAGCTGCTCGTCTTTCTTGTCCAACCGGGTCTCGTAGCGCTGGAGCTCGGCGCGGCGATCGCGGTTCTCGTTCTCGGCGTTCTTCGCGGTCTTGAGGGCCTCGTCCTTGGCCTCGAGGATGATCTCCTTCTGCTTTGCGCGGGCCTCCGCCAGGAGCCGGTCGGCGTTGGCGCGGGCGGTCGTCTCGCTGGAGAGCGCGAACGAACGGCGCAGGAAGAGGGCGATCCCGAAGCCGAGCAAGGCTGCGACGAGGGCCACAAGGCCCACGACGACCATGTCGGGCATGTCGCTGTCCTTTCCGTGTTAGCGCGAACGAGGACCCCGCCGTATCGGGGCGAGTGCCCCATTCGCAAACCGGCCAGTGGAACGGCGCGCTCCTCCGGCCGGAGGGTTCACAAAGTTCTTAGTGAGACGAGGATACCGCCGCGCGCATCTCGTACGCAATGCGGACGCCGGAGCGCACGGCGTACGCTCGTTTCCGCCCGTGATTCGCTCATTCCAGAGCTACGCGCCGCGCGGCACGCGTTTGCTGTTGCTCTCGTCATTCCTAGCGACCGTGCCGCTCGGCTATCTCATCGTCGTTCTTCCGCTCTATCTCGCGCGCGCGGGCATCGAGCCCGCGGTGATCGGCGGCTTCTACACCGCGTCCGGCGCGATGGCCGCGCTGCTCGTCGCGTTCAGCGGCGTCCTCGCGGATCGGTGGGGACGGCGCCGCTTCCTCCTCGCCGGCACGCTACTGCCGATCGTGAGCTTCGCCATCTTCGCCACCACGCGTGAGATCCCCTGGCTGATCTTCGCGAGCTTCCTCGGCGGCGTCGGACTCGCCAACGGCGCAGCCGGCGCGCTCACGATCTCGAGCTTCGACGCGCTGCTCGCCGATAACACCACCGAGAAGACGCGCACGAGGGTATTCGCAGCGAGCCAGGCGCTCTGGAGCGGCGCCCTCGCGCTCGGCTCGCTCTCCGCGGGTGCGCCGGAGCTCATCCATCGTCTCTTCCCGCAGGTCTCCGAGCTCGCCGCGTACCAGCCGCCCTATTACGCGATGGCCGCGCTCACATTCCTCGCGGGTGTCGTGCTCATCCCGATCCAGGACGACCCCGAGGTGCACAAGACGCGTGCCGCCGCGGGATGGATCCCGAAGCGCTCGCGCCGCGCGATCCTCACCTACTCCATCGCCATCGGGTTCCTGGGGTTCGGGCTGGGCGTGGCCGTGCAGCTCCTGCCCCTCTGGTACCAGCTGCGCTTCGGCGTGAATGAGGCCGAGCTCGGACCGTGGTACGCGGCGGGCCAGATCGCGTCCCTGGGGACGTTGTTCGTCATCCCGTATCTCGAGCGGAAGCTCGGCGGGCCCAACGCCGTCCTCCTCGCGCTCTGCGTGAGCGCGACCTGCCTCGGGCTCATCGTCGTCGCCCCGATCTTCGTGATCGGAGCGGCGCTGCACGTGCTGCGCAGCTTCGCGACGAACCTGGCGTGGCCGTTCCAGCAGTCGATGCTCCTGACCGCGACCGTGCCGGAGGAGCGCGGGACCGCCGTGGGCACCGGCTTCGCGGTCTGGGGCACGACGAACGCGCTCGGGCCGCTCGCGGCGGGCGCGCTGATCGGGGCCGGCGTGTTCGCGGTGCCGATGCTCGTCGGCTCCGTGGCGTACGTTTGCGGCGGGCTGGTCTTTGCGCTGGGCTTCCCGCGCCTGCTCGCCCGCCCGGTCGTTGCCGCCAGTGCGATGATCGAGTCACGTGAAGGTGCTCTTCCGAACTGAGAAGGTCCGCGCGACGTCAACGCAGATGCCCGATGGCCAGCCGCACGACGTCGAGGCCTGGTTCGAACTGCAGCTCCACGAAGGCCCGCCGGATCTCACGACCTGGGAGGGCTCGGGCCAGACCGCGGCGTACTGGTGGGAGCAGTCGACGCGTCTAAAGGACCCGACGCGCTGGGCGTTCCGATGTTACGGGGCCGATCCGGATCTCGAGGCGGTCGTCCCTGACGACCTCATTCGCTGTTTGCCGGCGGACGCCCGCATCTCCTTCGTGTGGACCGTGTGTCAGGTCTGACGCCAGGGGAGTCCGAGCTCCACCAGGAGCAGCTCGTGGCGCTTCTCGCGTCGGGCTCCGGTTGGACGCGCGAGGGCGAGACGCTCACGAAGACATTCCGGATGAAGGGCTGGAAGGACGCGATCGCGTTCGTCGATCGCGTCGCGAAGGCCGCCGACGAGCTGAACCATCATCCGGACATCCACGTCGAGGGCTATCGCAACGTGCGCATCACGACCACAACACATGCCACGAAGAGGCTGAGCGATGCCGACGTCGCGCTCGCGCGCCGCATCGACGAGGTCGCGAAGCTGGTCTAGTCCTCGTCCTCCGCGACGGACGCGCGCATGACCTCCTCGATCGTCGAGTAATCGAAGCCGCGCCCCGCGAGGTACGTGTGGATCTTGCGCTTTCGCTCCGCGGGCGCAAGCGTCGCCCAGCGCGTCAGCGGGCGCGACAGGGCGCGCTTCGCGAGCTCGACGTCCGCGTCGGGCGCGCGCTCGCCGAGCACGACGTCGACGACATCGCGCGACACGCCCTTCCCGAGGAGCTCGCTCTTGAGGGCGCGGTCGCCGCGCGGCTTGAAGCGCTCGCGCTGCTCGACCCACCAGCGCGCGAAGGCCTCGTCGTCGACGTAGCGCTGCGCGCGGAGTCGGTCGATGGCTTGATCGATGGCGGCCTGGTCGAAGCGCTTCGACCGGAGATGGCGATGTATCTCGGCGACCGTGTGCGGCCGCCCGGCGAGGTACCGCACGGCGACGTCGTACGCGTCGCCGGTCGGGACCGTGGCCGAGTTAGTCCTCTTCACCATCCGGAGGAGCGGCGGGCAGCGCCGCGGCGCCGGAGCGCTCGCGCACCTTCGCCTCGACCTCGGCGGCTACCGCGGGGTTGTCGCGGAGGTACTGCTTCGCGGCCTCGCGGCCCTGACCGATGCGCGTCTTGCCGTAGTTGATCCACGAGCCCGACTTCTCGAGCACGCCGGTGGTCACGCCCATGTCGAGCAGCCCGCCCTCGCGCGAGATGCCCTCCGCCGCGAGGATCTCGAGCTCGGCGATGCGGAACGGCGGCGAGACCTTGTTCTTCACGACCTTGACCTTCACGCGCCGGCCGATGATCTCGGTGCCGTTCTTGATCGGCTCGATCGGGCGGATGTCGAGGCGGATCGACGCGTAGAACTTCAGCGCCTTGCCACCAGAAGTGGTTTCGGGGTTTCCGAAGACAATTCCGACCTTCTCGCGAAGCTGGTTGATGAAGATCACCGTCGTCTTGGTCTTCGAGATGCTGCCGGTGAGCTTGCGCAGTGCCTGGCTCATGAGCCGCGCCTGCAGGCCCATGTGCGCATCGCCCATCTCGCCCTCGATCTCGGCGCGCGGCACGAGTGCCGCGACGGAGTCAATGACGACGAGGTCCACGGCGCCAGAGCGCACGAGGGTGTCGGTGATCTCAAGGGCCTGCTCGCCGTTGTCGGGCTGCGAGATGAGGAGCTCGTCGATATTGACGCCGCAGATCCGCGCCCACGCGGAGTCGAGCGCGTGCTCGGCATCTATGAACGCCGCCGTCCCGCCGCTCTTCTGGACGGCAGCGACGGCGTGCAGCGTCAGAGTCGTCTTGCCCGAGGCCTCGGGGCCATAGATCTCGACCACCCGGCCGCGCGGGTACCCGCCGATGCCGAGCGCCAGATCGAGGGCGATGGAACCGCTCGGGATCGCGTCGACGCTCTCGCCGCCCGTGGCACCGAGCTTCATGATCGAGCCCTTCCCGAACTGCTTCTCGATCTGCAGGATCGCCTGGTCGATCGCCTTCGTCTTCTCTGTCACTGCCATTTCGTCCTCACAACCGCCATCCGAACACCAAACGGCGCCGGCTTGCTCACACCGGCGCCGTATTCAATTCGTTCCCGGAACTGTTACCAGTCGACCTTTTC
>Ga0099828_10003879_pt1 | contig 10506 bp, 10 predicted proteins | sample CZO8metaG_2_FD_79338 | JGI IMG/M metagenome (GOLD analysis project Ga0099828, IMG submission 79338) | Vadose zone soil microbial communities from the Eel River Critical Zone Observatory, Northern California, USA - CZOApr15con2H1.8 metaG | ecosystem: Environmental > Terrestrial > Soil > Vadose...
CTTCATGTCGAGCACCGTGGTGGTCGGCTTCACCGCGGCGATCGGCGTGCTGATCTTCGCCAGCCAGCTCGGCAATTTCCTCGGCATCGCGCTCGCGCCCGCGGCGAGCTTCACCGAGCTTGTCGCGGGGACCTTCTCGCGCCTCGGGGATGCGCAGCCCTGGGTCGTCCTGGTCGCCGCGGGGACGCTTGCGATCGGCGCGCTCTCGCGCCGCGTGCTGCCGAAGATTCCGCCGATGCTCGTGGCGATGCTCGCCGGAAGCGTCATTGCCTTCGCGCTGAATTCAACGCTCGGGGCGGAACGCACGGGCCTGCAAACGCTCGGGCCTTTGTCCGGGGCATTGCCGCCGCTGTCCATGCCCGATCTTTCCCCCGGCACGCTGCGAAGCCTGTTCGGAAGCGCGGTCGCCGTGGCCCTCGTGTCGCTCACCCAGGCGGCCTCGGTCGCGCACGCCATCGCGCTAAAGTCCGGACAGCGTCTCGACAACAATCAGGAGTTCATCGGCCAGGGCCTCGCCAACGTCGCCGCGGCGTTCTTCTCCGGCTTTCCTACCAGCGCATCGGTGAACCGCTGCGGTATCAACTACGAATCGGGCGCGAAGACTCCGATGTCGGCGGTATTCGCCGCGGTGCTGCTGGTCCTCGTGCTCCTCGTGGTCGCGCCGCTCGCCGCCTATCTGCCGATTGCGGTGGTGGCGGGCATCCTGTTTCTCGTCGCCTGGAGCCTGATCGACTTTCACCGCATTCGCAAGATTCTGTCCACCAGCCGCGGCGAGGGCGCCGTGCTCGCCGTCACGTTCTTCGCGACGCTGCTGCTCGACCTCGAGTTCGCGATCCTCGTCGGGGTGCTCGCGTCGCTCGTGCTGTACCTCAATCGCACCTCGCACCCGATCATGAGAAGCCTCGTTCCCGACCCGCGCCACAGCCAGCGCAAGATGACCGAGGTCGAGGACAGCCTGCTCGAATGCCCGCAGCTCAAGATCCTGCGCGTCGAAGGCTCGATCTACTTCGGCGCGGTCGGTCACGTCGAGCGCCACCTCGACACGCTGCGCGAGCACAGCCCCGGCCAGAAGCACCTGCTGCTCATGTCGAAGAGCATCAACTTCGTCGACATGGCGGGCGCAGAGCTGCTCGTCGAAGAAGCGCGGCGCCGGCGCGAGGCCGGCGGGCAGCTCTACTTCTACAGCCTGAGAAAGCCGGTCGAGGAGCTGTTCGAGCGCGGCGGGTACATCGCCGAGCTCGGCCGCGAGAACATTTTCCGGGGCAAGCGCGAGGCGATCGGCGGCGTGTTCACGCGGCTCGACCAGTCGGTGTGCGCCCGATGCCGCGCGCGCATCTTCGAGGAATGCGCGAGCGTGCCGGAGCCCAAATGAGCCGGCTGCGCTGCGCCATCGTGCTTGTGCTTGCGCTCGCCACCGCTTGCGGCGGCCAGCCGAAGCTTGCGCGCCTTGCGCCCGACGCGGTCGTGCTCGCCTTCGGCGACAGCCTCACCTTCGGCACCGGCGCCGACCCGCAGGAGAGCTACCCGGCGCGGCTGGAAGCGCTGATCGGGCGCAAGGTCGTCGCCTCGGGCGTCCCGGGCGAATCGAGCGCGGAGGGACTCGCGCGGCTTCCCTCCGAGCTCGAGGAGGCGAAGCCGCAGCTCGTGATTCTTTGCCACGGAGGCAACGATCTCCTGAGGAAACTCGACGACGCGCAGGCGGCGAACAACGTCCGCGCGATGGTGCGCCTGGCGAAGGCCCAAGGTGCGCAGGTCGTGCTGATCGGCGTGCCCCGGCCCGGCCTTTTCCCTTCCGCAGCCGAATTCTATGAGGACATCGCCAAGGAATTCAGGTTGCCGTACGAAGGAACCGCGCTCAGGAAAATCCTCACCGACAACGCGCTGAAGTCCGATCTCGCACACCCGAACGCGGCCGGTTACACGCGGCTCGCCGAGGCCGTGGCGGCCCTCCTGAAAAAAGCGGGCGCAGTGTGAGGACCCAATGCGGCCCTATCGACCGAGGACGGCTCGTCCCCAAGAGGACGCCAAAGCCGATGTGGTCGCGGCATGTCCTCCGCCGTCGGGTGAAAAGGGGGTTTTTGTAAGGGTTCCCCGACTTTCCCTTCCAAGCGCGACGTACTATGCTGACGGCATAGCAGTTCGAGCCGATTCCATGTTAGATCGCCATCTCTGGATCGAAGTCGCCGAGTATCTCGCCGCCGTCGTCGGCGTGATCCTCATCGCGTGGGTGCTCGCCGAGGATCTCGGCACGCCGCTCTGGGGCGAGCTGACCAGCCTGCGCTGAAGTCCGTCGCGGTGCGCGGCCGCGCTATTTCGCGCGCAGCAGCCTCGATGCCCGCGCCACGTCCTTCGGTTTCACCCAGAATATCGCCCCGAAGCGCCGGCTCCCGGCGGTCACGGCATCCATCGCGACCATATTGATCTTCGCCTTCGCGAGCGCGTCGACGATCCTGACGAGCGCACCCACGCGATCCTCGCCCTGCACCAGGAACGCGGTCTTGCGCTTGCTCAGCTTCACGCCGTGCTTTTTCGCGCCGCGGGCGAATTCGGCGGGCTTCGCGGGAACGAAATCCACCTGCGCCCCGCCTCCGCTCGGAAATCCGGTAAACGCGAGCAGGTTCTGCCTGCCCTTCGCGATCGATTTCAGCATTGCGGCGCCGATTCCGGGGCGGTTGGGAACCTGCATTGAAAAATAGGCGACTTTGCGGATCATGCCTGCTCCTCCTTTTGATGGGGCCTACTCTACCGATAGCACCGACCGGGAAAACTGGCAAGCGGATTCGCGCTCAAGCGCCCGGCGCGCCGATACGGTACCGCCCGACGAAGCGCCGGTCGATGCGGTCCTTCCAGCGCCAGATCCAGGCACCTTCCAGCGCGAGCGGCCCCCAGGAGGCGATCGCGTAGCGCCCGCCGCAGCTGATGAGCGCGAGCGCCCTCGCGGGCGCGTGAAACGGCTCCGGGGCCGCTCCGGCGAGCGCCAGGCGCAAATTGCCCGCCAGAATCGGCCCCTGCCTGACGGCGATGACGCCGGACTTGGGTCTTGAATCGCCGACGATCGTCGCGCAATCGCCCGCCGCAAAGACCCCCGGATGCGACGCAGATTGCAGCGTCTCGCTCACGGCGACGAAGCCGCGCGGGTCGGTGGCGAGGCCGCTCTCCGCGATCCACGAAGGCGCGCCCGCTCCGGTCGCCCAGACCGTCGCCTGGGCGTCGAAGCCCTCGCCGCCTTCGAGCTCAAGTCCGCCTTCGCGTACGGCGACGACCCGCTGGCCCGCGCGCACTGTGACGCCGCGCGCGCCGAGGATGCGCCCGATCCTGCGGCGCACGCTCGCATTGTGGCCGGCGAGGACGCGGGTATCGTCGAATAGGGCGAATTCGACGCCGACCCCGGCCAATGCGTGTTGCATGGCAAGCAGCACCTCGACTCCGCCCGCGCCGCCACCGACCACCGCGATGCGCCGGACCCCGCTCCTACGCGCCGCCTCGCGCAGGCTCTCCCAGTCCGCGAGAAAACCCTCGACAGGCCGGACGCGAAGCGCGTGCCGTGAAACGCGGGCCGGCTCGCCGGAGGTCGATCCGATGTCGAGCGACAGGATATCGTAGGGTAGGCGCTCGCCTCGCGCAGTGGCCACCTCGCGCCGCGCGAGATCGACACTGACCGCCGAATCTTCGATAAAGCGGCCGCGCGCGCGCGCCGCAAGCGGTCGAAGATCGATGCGGCACTCCTCCGGCCGGTAGTGGCCCGCGATAAGCCCCGGAATCATCCCGGAGTAGACGACATGGCGGTTCGGACTCAGCAGCGTGAGGCGAGCGCTTTCGGCCGGCGCGTCGCCGAAGCCCTTCAGCACGGCGAGATGGCTGTGCCCGCCGCCGACGAGAAGAAGATGCCTCACCTACCGCGCCCGCATTCCCTCCGGCAGGCGTTCAAGATCCTCCGGACGGTCCACGTCCCACAGAGCGGGAAGCTCGATCAGGCGCCAGCGGAGCGCGGCGATGCGACGGCGGGTCTCCGGCAGGACCTCTGGGCCGCTCCAGGGAATCTCGCGAAACAGCTCCGCATCGCAGCGCGAAAGACCGATGAGGACGTAACCTCCGTCTTCCGCAGGTCCGATCACGGCATCGTTGCCGGCGACAAGCGCCCGTTCGGCGTCGCGGAGGTATTGCGCCGAAAGCGCCGGAATATCGCCGCCGACGAGGATCGCTCGCGGGGCGCGAGCGAGCGCCGCGCCGAATGCGCGCTGCATCCGGGCGCCGAGATCGCCCTCCCCCTGGGAGCGCAGACTCACCCCGAATCGGCGTTCACACTCGAGGAAAAACGGGTCGCCGGCGTCCGGTGCGCACCACAGCTCGACCGAGCCGACCTGCGCCTCTGTCGCCACACGGAGGCTGTGCGTCACGAGCCGGCGATGCAGCGCGGCGGCCCCCGCTTCGCCGAGCGCGGGGATCAGCCGGGTCTTGACCTTGCCCGGCTCGGGCGCCTTGGCGAAGACGACGACGCGACAGCAGTCTTTAGCCGCGCTCGCCGTCATAGAGGCGGGCAAGACTCGCGGGCGCCGCGCCGAAGAAAAACTTCAGCCGCAGCCGCCACATCAGGAGCACGGCGCGCAGGACTCCGCGCCGCTCCCATCGCCGTCCCGACGTAACGACTTTCTCGGCGATGCACAGCGGCCGCGAGATGCGCTTGAGCGAGCTCGACAGCGCGATGTCCTCCATCAGCTCGAGAGGCGGAAAACGCCCGACGCGCTCGAACGCCTCGCGGCGGACGAAGATCGCCTGATCGCCGGTGGCGATGCCGGTTGCGCGCGAGCGCAGGTTCATGAAAAAAGCGATCACGGGAAGCATGCGGCTTTCGCCCTCGATGCTCGCGTCGAACCGTCCCCATGCCCGGCCGCTCGCCGCAAGCTCGCGCAGGATTCGCGCGTCGGCGTTTTCGGGCAGGCGGGTGTCGGCGTGAAGGAAGAGGAGGACTTCGCCGCGCGCGAGCGCCGCTCCGGCGTTCATCTGGCTCGCGCGTCCGCGCGGGGCCGAAACGACGCGGTCGGCGGCGCCCCGCGCGAGCGCCGGAGTGCCGTCGCTCGAGCCGCCGTCGACGACGATCACCTCGTGGCCGCGGCTGCGCAGCGGCGCGAGCGCAGCAAGCGCCGCCGCGATTCCCTCCGCTTCGTTCAACGTCGGCACGATGATCGAGATTCGGGGGACGGGCTCGGCGGGTTTTTTCATCCGCGCCTCCAGGCGTGAAACTTCTCCACCCACCGGAGCGGCCCCTGCGGGGCGTGCGCCCACTTCCAGCTTCCCGCGGCGTACTTGTTGGCTTCTGCGAGCGTGGGATAGATATGGATGGTGCCGAGAATCTTGTTCAAGCCGATGCCGTGCTTCATCGCCATGATGAATTCGACGATGAGATCAGCCGCGTGTTCCCCGGCGACGGTCGCGCCGAGAATGCGGTCCCTGCCCGGCGCGGTCAGCACCTTGACCGCGCCCTGCGTTTCACCGTCCGCGATCGCGCGGTCGAGGTCCTCGAACGGATAAGTCGTGACATCGTAGGCGATGTTCTTTTCCTTCGCTTCGGTTTCGTTCAAGCCGACGCGGGCGACCTCCGGATCGGTAAAGGTAGCCCAGGGGATGACGGAGTAGTCGGCGCGGAATCGCTTCACCCCGCCGAAGAGCGCGTTCACCGCGGCGTACCAGGCCTGATGCGAGGCGGTGTGGGTGAACTGGTACGGCCCGGCGACGTCCCCGCAGGCATAGATGCTGGTGTAGAGCGTCTGGAGGTATTCGTTGGTCTCGACCGTGCGCGCCGGGCTCACGCCGATGCCGAGCTCTTCCAGCCCGTAGCCCGCGGTATTGGCGACGCGGCCGACCGCGCACAGCAACTCGTCGAAGGGGATGCGGATCTCCTTGCCGCCGTGCTCGCACACCAGCATCTTCTCACCTTCTTCCCGGACGACGCGAAGAGCCTTGTGATCGGTACGGACGTCGACGCGTTCCTCGCGGAACTGCCGCGCGACCATCTCCGAGATCTCCGGATCTTCGCGAATGAGGATGCGCGGCAGCATCTCGACCTGGGTCACGCGCGAGCCGAACCGCGCGAAGCACTGGGCGAGCTCGCAGCCGATCGGCCCGCCTCCGAGCACGACCAGTCGCCGCGGCAACACCCGCAGGTCCCAGACCGAATCCGAAGTGAGGCAACCGACTTCCGCGAGCCCAGGAATCGGCGGCACGAAAGGCCGGGCGCCTACGGCGATGACGATCGCGCGGGTCGTGAGCGAGCGTACATCCGTCTCGGTCTTCACCTCCACCGTCCAGGGCGAGGTGATTTTCGCCTCGCCCCGGATGCATTCGACGCCGAGATTTGTGTAGCGTTCGGCCGAGTCGTGGGGCTCGACGGTTCTCACCACGCGCTGCACGCGTTCCATCACATCGGCGAAATCGAACTCGACCTGCATCGACTTCAGGCCGAACTCGCGCGCGCGCTTCGCCTGCGCGATGAGCCGCGCAGACTTGATCAGGGCCTTGGAGGGCACGCAGCCGGTGTTCAGGCAGTCCCCGCCCATCCTGTCCTTCTCGATCAGGGTCACTTTCGCCTTGACCGCGGCGGCGATGTAGGCCGACACCAGGCCCGCGGAACCCGCGCCGATCACGACGAGGTTGCGGTCGAATTTGGCCGGCTTCGGCCACCTCGCCAGCCGCCGGCGCGCCTTGAAGGCTTCGACGGCGCGCTTGGCGATGAGCGGAAAGATGCCGAGCAGCGCGAGCGAGCCGATCAGCTCGGGCGACAGCAATCCCCTGATCGAAGTGAGAGTCGCAAGCTGGGTGCCAGCGTTGACGTAGACGATCGTGGCCGGAAGCATGCCGATCTGGCTCACCCAGTAGAACGTCCAGACCCTGATGGGCGTCACGCCCATCACGAGATTCACGACGACGTAGGGAAACGCGGGCACGAGCCGCAGGGCGAAGAGATAGAACGCGCCCTCCTTCTCCAGGCCCGCGTCGATGGCGCGGAGCCTCTCGCCGAAGCGGCCCCGCACCGATTCGCGGAAGAGGAAACGGGAGGAGAGAAAAGCGAGCGTTGCGCCGACGCTCGAGGCGAACGAAACGATCAGCGTGCCCCACGCGAGACCGAAGATCGCGCCGACTGCGAGCGACATGACCGCGGCGCCGGGCAGCGAAAGCGCGGTGACGGCCACGTAGATCAGGAAGAAGACTCCGCCCGCGGCAAACGGATCCGCTCGGCGAAATTCCTCGATCGCCGACTGCTGCGACCTGAAATATTCGAGCCGGAGATACTGACCGAGGTCGAGCGCGAAAAACGCCGCGATCAAACCCAGGAGCAGGACCGCTACGAGCAGCCGGCGATGCGACACGGTCGCGCCGCTTCAGGCTGCGCGCGAACGCGCGCCGGTCGAGAAACTCGTCCGCAAGGCGTGCTCCACGTCGTACCCGGGGCCGGAAGCGATGCGCTTGCGGTAAGAAACAGCGGCCGGCGAGCCGGCCGGCCAGACGCGGTCGAATCGGGCGAGCCACGCGTCGTGGTCGTAGCACGCGGGCACGGCTTCGACGACGATCGCGCCGAGCCGCGCGCCGTAAAGCGCCTCCCTCGAAGGCTCGCTCGCGATGCGCGTCGCGAGGCCGAAACGCGTATCGCGGAAATTCGGCATCCCGGCGGCGCCGTTATTGACGATGAGCGCCGTTCCGCGCGGCGTGGCGAAGTCCTGCATCACCGGCAGGCAGGTATGCGTGCACGCAAATACGTCGACGCCGGCGCAGGCGAGCAGCGCGCTGGCGCGCTCGGGATGGTCGCGCAGCGCCTCCTGCGAGAACTGCCAGCCGGCGAGCGATTCGGCGTCGCCGTGCGCGATGCCCACGCGCAGGTCCCCGACCTCCGCGACAAGATGCATGGGCAGGCGCCCCAATCGCGCGCACAGATCCGGAAAGCCGCGCGCGGTCTCGCGCAGGCGCTCGAGAATCTCGTTTGACCGTTCCACCTCGCCGTCGCCGACCCATTCAGGATAGCCGCAGCCGCAGCCGGCGCCGGAGTCTTCACCGGCGATCTCGGTCTCGACATTGCCTCGCAGCGCGACGTGCCGCAGGACGGTGTCGTTGATCTCGCGGAATTCCGTCGGGTCGGCGTTGAACCAGTTGAAGTCGCCGTTGAAGACGAGCGTCGCGCCTTCCCGTCGCGCAAGATCGAGGACCGCCTCAAGCGCGAAGGGATTGCCGTAGAGTCCCCCCACGACGTAGAGCGACCGCGCCTCGATGTCCGCCGGTCGAGCGAAGACGGCCGGCGAGTAGCGGTAATGGCGCGGACAGGACCGGCCGGGCTCAGCCATTGAGCGCGCCGCCGCAGCTCGAGCCTTGCCCGGCCGTGCAGCCGAAGCAGTGGTCTTTCACCACGATCGAGTTGCCGGAGAGATCGCGCCCGATGAGATCGGCGAGCTTCACCCTGGGTCGGCCCGCGATCCTGAGCGGCAGCCCCAGCATCTGGTTGAAGTCGCAATCGTAGACGTAGCCCTGCCAGTCGACCGAGATGAGGCTGCGGCACATGACGGCCGAGAGGTTCTCCTCGCGGAACGATTCCCGCAAGAGCTTCATGTAGGCGTTGAACTGGCCCCTGGAGATCAGCGTCGAGCCGAAGCGGGCGATCGGCATGTTGGCGAGCGTATAGAGCCGGTTGAAGCGGATGCCGAAGCGCTCGCCGAGCACCCGCTTGTAATCGGCCTCGAGCTTGCCCTGCTCGGGCGGCAGCGACGGCCCTTGCGGGTTGTACACGAGGTTGAGCGCGAGTCCGGAGCCTTCCGCGCCGTAGCCGAGCTCGTTCAAGCGCTGCAGCACCCGGATGCTCGATTCGTACACACCCTTGCCGCGCTGCCGGTCGACCAGCTCCTCGGTGTAGCAGGGAAGCGAAGCGACGATCTCGACGCCTCGAGCCGCGAGGAAATCGGCGAGATCGTCCCGGCCGGCCTCCTCCAGGACGGTGAGATTGCAGCGGTCGATCACGTGCGCGCCGAGCGCGCGGGCGCGTTCGACGAGCTCCCTGAAGTGCGGATTCAGCTCGGGCGCGCCGCCGGTGATGTCGAGCGTGCCGACCCCCGAAGCCCCGAGGTAGCGCAGCACGGTCTGCACCGTCTCGCGGTCCATCTGCTCGGTGCGCGTCGGACCTGCGTTGACATGACAGTGGACGCAGGTCTGATTGCATCTGTAGCCGAGGTTGACCTGCAGCGTTTCCAGGCGCTCCCTGCGCAGGGCGGGGAAATCGGAAACCTCCAGAAGGGGAAGCGTTGCGTGCACCGGGCTGTTCCCCTTTTCACTCTCGCGCGTGCTTGCCGACCTTCCAGCCGTGCGAGGCGAGATATTTCTCGCCGGCTGCGACGGGCTCGGGCTCAAGCGGCGTTCCCATCGTGTCGTTCCAGCGGTTGAGGAAGCCGAAGTACGCGACCACCGCGGCGATCTCGACGATCTGGTTCTCCGACCAGTGCTTGCGCATCTCGGAAAACATTTCGTCGGTCACGTCGTTCGGGACCGAGGCGGCGGCAAGCGCGAAATCGAGCGCGACGCGCTCGGCCTTGGTGAAAAGCGGGCTGGTGCGGTATTCCCAGACCGCGGCGAGCTTGCGCTCCTCGATGCCGTAATGGAGCGAGCCCTCCGCGGTGTGCGCCATGCAGTAGACGCAGCCCGCCGCGCGGCTTGCGACGTGCCCGACGAGGCGCTTGAAGCCGCGGTCCACTTCGCTATTCGGATCCCAGATCGCCTGGGAGAGCTGCGAGAAAGCCTTCACGAGCCTGGGCTTCCTCTGCATGATCAACTGGCTGTTCGGCACGAAGCCGAGGCTTTTTTTGGAAAACTCGAAGTTCTCCTTAAGCTCCGGAGAATGATCGATCGGCAGCGGCGCGAGCCGTGGCGACGGCCTGACTTTCTGATCCATGAGTTTCTCCTTTTATCCGGCTCCGGCGGCCTGCACCGGCGGGCACTTGATCGAACCATACGAGCAAAACACGCAGCAATCGCCCGCCTTCGGGCGCAGAAGAGCGCCGCAGCCCGCGCATTCGTAGAAAAACCAGCACGTGTCCGCCGGCATTTTCTCGCGTTTCCGATGGCCGCAGTTCGGGCAGGTTATCACCGACTCCATTATCGGTCCCGATACCACCTCGTTCTATCCGGCTTTCGCAGGAGGGCTCGGCCGGGAAGGTGCCGGCGTCCTGCGAAAGCGTGCCCAATAGTCCGTCGCGCTCGTGACGACCAGACCGGCGAACCCTGCGTAGATCAACGCTTCGGAGCGCAGGAGGTACAGGCCGCCGAATACGGCCGTACCGCTCAAGATCGCGAGCCCGAGCAGCCAGCCTTTGCGGTGTTGCAGGTACGCGAGCGCGTGGCCCAGCACGGCGACCGCAATCAGTATCTGAGCGGCGATGAAGAGCTGCGATTCGTACGCGCCGAGCGCGCCCAGGCCGAAGAGCGCGCCGATCAAGGCGAGTTTCGGAAAGCAGACCGGGCAGGCAGCCGCAGCGA
>Ga0099828_10003882_pt1 | contig 10505 bp, 17 predicted proteins | sample CZO8metaG_2_FD_79338 | JGI IMG/M metagenome (GOLD analysis project Ga0099828, IMG submission 79338) | Vadose zone soil microbial communities from the Eel River Critical Zone Observatory, Northern California, USA - CZOApr15con2H1.8 metaG | ecosystem: Environmental > Terrestrial > Soil > Vadose...
GAAAGTCGAAAGTCGAAAGGTAGAGAAACAATCCGGAGAGTTTGTTCCTGATTGCGCATTGAACCAATTTCGAAATTAAGTTGAAAGGAAATCATGCAGCTGTATATCGTTCGCCATGGGATTGCGATTGACCGGGAAGACCCGAAGTGTCCGTCGGACCCGGAGCGGTACCTGACCGAAGAGGGCGTCGAAAAAACGCGGCAGGTGGCCAAGGGCGTGGCGGCGCTGGGGGCCACTGCGGATCTTTTGCTCTCGAGTCCGTACGTCCGCGCGATGCAGACGGCTGAGATTTTCGCGAAGGAATTCGATTATGCCAAACAGAAGATTCGCCGGACGGATTTGCTACTGCCGGGAGCGGAGCCTTCGCTCCTGTTTCGTGAATTGGTCCGGGAGAAGCAAGCATCCTGTATTTTTCTGTTTGGGCACGCACCGCAACTGGATGAAATCATTGCCACCGCGCTGGGTTCGAAACGCCACATCAGTTCGCTGAAGAAAGCGGGCGTCGCCTTGATTGAATTGAAGCGCCTCTCGCCCCCCATTGCAGAATTGGTGTGGCTGGCAACTCCTAAGCTGCTACGGCGTTCCGGGAAATAGAGCAGCTACAGCGTAATCGTGAGCAGGTTTCAGTTGAACGAGAGTCGGTTCTTCAATCCGAGGCGACGGAGAACTCTGGAACGGGCCGCGCGGGCAGCGTAACGAGTTTGTCCGGCTTCGCGGCGGGCTTCACGATGAGTGGGCACTGGAAATAGTCTTCCAGCAGGTGCTTGCCGGCGGCGAGGCGTGCGGCGTTGTCCACATCGTCCGCCAAGTTGGGGACTCGAAGAATGACCGCATCGGCAGATTTTTCGGCGCGAATTCCCGCGCCGGTGTCCACTCCACATTTGCGGAGAGCGCGCGCAAATCGCAGCAGACCAGCGAGGGCTTGAATTTTGCCCTGTTGTTCGATCGAGAACCGAGAAAAAACGCCGCTTTTCGCGCTGGGCTCGGCGCCGCGGTGATACCGGACGGCGGAGGCCAGCATTTCCCATTCCTCGTTCGTCCAGCCGGGAGGAATCGCGAGACTCAGGAGGAACTTGCGAGCGCTTTTCTGCGGAGACTTTTCAGGGACCGCACCGCTGACGCCCTGCAGGCGAGCCGCGGCCAACAAAATCCGGCGAAACCCAGCATCTGCGAACGCGGGAGCGCAATCCGCGCGGCGGAGCGCATCAAAAAGGGCTACGGCGATGCGGGAAATCAGCGAGGTGCGCCGGGAATGCGGATCGGTGGCCCGGGCCGTCGCGCGCAGCCGCGCCATGGCGGCCGCTTCGACGCGGCCATTGGTGGGGAGTCCGGAGCGCCATTCATTCCACAAACTGGTTTTGCCCAGAGTGAGCTGGCGATACGTTTCAATGCGTTCGTGGCGCTGGCGTTCGATGGTTTCTTCCCAGGTCTTGCGGGAATCCTCGGTTTCCACCGAATCGGATTTCTTGATTGTGGCGAGCAGCACATCGAGATCGTGGACGTCACCAAGAAGATCCTGAACGCGCTTAAGGTTATCGCTCCAGGCCGCGTACTGCTCCGGCAGGAGGCCTTCGACGGTGTAGCGGAAACGCTTCAATCCAATGCGCAGCGCGTGCCATGGCCTGGATTTTTCGGTGCGCAATGCTTTGGCGTGAAGTTCACGGGCCCTTTCGAATCGTTCCAGCGCCAGGCATTCTGCAGCAAGACTTCCCGCCGGCACGATCCGTGAACGCTGCCGCAAGGCGCGTTCGAGCCGCCTCCAGGCTTTCTCGTCGAACTTGCCGGCCGCGCGAAGCGCCGCCTCGCGCAGCCCCGCGATTCTGGATTCGAAGGTGGCTTGCAAGTGAGCGCGAACGGGGTCGGTTTCCGGGGCCAGCCCCTTCACCCAGTCCTGCATGACCTGGGCATCGCGTAGCGCACCGAGGCTGTGGAAAAGTTTGCGCGCGATTTTGCGCATTTCCTGCCAGGCGGGGTCGGGATCCACTTCTTTCATTGCGGCTGCGAGCGAACGGCAACGCCGTATCGCTACACGCAGATCATGGACGGCATCCGCATCCGGCGAGGAGCGCACGTTCTCTAGTTCTGCCACGACGCGGTCCATCCAGAAGGAGAGGCCACGGTGTTCGGGGCGAGCTCCCTCTGAAAGGGGGGTAACAGTAGCCATGCAGAGCCTCGGAAAACCGTTCGATCGTCTCCGGGAGGGGAGACCCCTGTCGAGCGGGGCCCTATAGACTAGACCTTGGGTGCGGGCGAGTCCAGCCGGGGGCTGTGGATGTCTTGTTGATTTCTTGAGCGCGAGGCGCGGGCGTGCTATTTTGAATTGTTGGCCCGGAGTGGCGGAACTGGCAGACGCGCTGGACTCAAAATCCAGTGGTACTTAGTACCGTGTGGGTTCGACCCCCTGCTCCTAAGTTCCCACCATAGCAATACAAGCCAAAACTTGAGGTTTTTGCGATTTTAGCGGCTTTTCTGCGATTCTCGTACTGGCCGGATGTATCACCGTATGTCATCGTGTAGCAGGTTTTCGGCTTGATTGGCAACAACTGGTAACAATGGGGAAACAGCGATTTCAGAGGATTTTGGTGCCCGAGAATGGGGTCGAACCATCACGGCCTTGCGGCCACCGGATTTTGAGTCCGGCGCGTCTGCCAGTTCCGCCACTCGGGCACAACGGCAGCATAGCATCACCTGAGTCGCTGGTTCAACTGAACCCGGCCAGGAATTTGCGCTCAAATCCCGCCGTGCTACGCAGCAAACGTAGCACAAAATCAGGGCTTTCAGCTATTTTGGAAAAGCGGCGTCCAGTAGACCTTCGGCTTGTTCCAAGTACTCAGGTGCTCGCCCCGGTGTTGCTAAGAAGGTTTGCTTTCTCGACGCAGCGTATGCTTTCTCAAGTTCGCTCTTGGCGTTCATCATCGCGGCGTTTGCTTGAATCAGCAACGTCGCGCACTCAGGGAAAATTTGACGAGCATGGCTCAAAATATCTAGCAAGCCGGAATTAGCGAGCGGAGCGGGGTCTGGATTTCCGAGCGGCGGCCGCGCGATGTGCCGCCCGAGTTTGCCAACGCAGTAGAGCGCGGAACAATCACCGTATTTCTTGATCCCGTAACGAGTGACGAATTTCCGTTCTTAACCAAATGCGACAGCCCTCTATTCTGGGAGATCGCTGAACCTGGGAGCGAGGGGAAATACGTCTGCCGCCACTGCGTGGAAGTGGACTAGGGATGGAGTCATCTGGCAAGCCAATTACTCGACCGCGTAATTTGCTCAGTTGGTTCGACTGAGGCGTTGAAGTGCGGTCCGAATACTGGAGATTACTTTTTCCGCGTGATCAGCAGGAATCGCTAGCTTTAATACTTCGCCCTTTCCCGCTACGGCATCTTCTTTCGTCAGCGCAATCGTAAGTTCTAGTATCACGAGGCCGGGCGCAACGCCGCCTCGGTGCTTTAACAAGAACACAGTCTCGTTCGATTTTATTTCCACGAAGTCCTCCTCAGCCCCGCAAAATCAAATAGAATCAAAGCTAGCCATCGAAGTGACAGATATGCGGCAGGAGACTATTCTACCCGTTAATGAAGCGGCCCAAGCCAGTTACGTCTTGTACAAAGTGTGGAGCACCCGGCTATTCCTTACAACTAGCCAACGGGAAGTGTGGGCGCATGGCTGGCACGAAGAGATGCACGGGAACAAACTCAAGCGCCAACCAGGAGAATGACTGGGCCGAATGCCCATCTTGCACCGGTATGGGTTACGAGGGCGCTGCTCAATGTAGGCAATGCAGCGGTTCCGGTTGGGTGTTTCAGCGACGCTGACAATGAGCCTACGCCAGTGCAGAGGTTACGTGGAATCCGTTGAGTCGGTTCAAGCGCCAGTGGGCTTCTCCAACATAACGAACACCTGAACCATGCCATTAACGCCTAGAGTGGCAGCGGTCATGAGAATAGGTCGCCAGCCTTGCGTTGTTAGTGGTGCAAGGGTCTGCTGAATTTGCGCCCCAGGCGCGTGAATCACCTGATATTGATGTGTTGGTAGCATAGTTCCTCCCCAAAGCCGGGAGGCTATAACACAACTAAGTGCCGCGCAAGGTAGAGGAGCTATTGCAAACGGGGCCATTGCAGGGCAAAGAATCTAATTTGGGAGACCTTTTGTCGGAGTTCGTAAGAGAGTTGAAATCGCCTCTTCATCCTCAAACGCTTTCATTATTTTCTCGATGTGCGGATCAAACTTCGCATCAAGTGCTTGGCGAGCCTCTGGGTCCTGAAGTACCCGGGCTAAAGCCGACTCCCAATGCTGACGGAGTCCCTGGGTAGGCGATGTCCGAAACAAACTTTTCAGTGCCTCATTTTCTCCATATAACTCTTTGAGGCGAATCAACAAATAGCGGACATACTCTTTGGTGGAGTCTTCCATGCGGCGCGGATTATACGCCGCAAGCGGACAGTGCCGGGAGAGAAGCTAAGGCGAACAGGAATGCCACAGGACGCATCAGAACGCATGCCGCAAGGACGGAACGGGGGGGTGGGGTTGCGTGTCCAAGCACTGTCCTGTAATATCCCCTTCACTCGCTTCCACGCATCCAAGGTATACCTATTCGTAGGTGCGCTATGGCTCTCGAAAAAGAAATGGAAACATACAAGAAAAAACTGCCTGAGCTTAAGGCTTTCGAGGGAAAGTTTGTGCTCATTCACGGGGAAGAAGTTGTGGACACGTTTAGCAGCTACGAGGACGCGATCAAGGAGGGATATTCGAGGTTCAAGCTTGAGCCCTTCCTTGTAAAGCAAATCAGTTCAATTGAGCAAATCCAATTCATTTCTCGATTCGTTGAACCCCAAGTTGTCTCCTGAGCGACTTAAACGAAAGTGCCTCATTTCACTCTACAGGTTTCACCGCAGGGGCCGTTGCTCATGGCCTACATCGGCGTAAGCGCGGCACGACACACCGCGCTTACGGCTGCCGGTCTGCCGATTCCGAACGGAGTTCAAATTTCAAATACAGGCACTAATCGATACGGGTGCGAGCTGTAGCTGCATAGACCCATCGGTCTTGCAATCGTTGGCGCTTACTCCGACAGGAATAGTAACTGTGAATACGCCGTCCACGGGAACCCAGCCACACACGGCTCAGCAATACGATGTGAGCATTGCTATACCTGGAGCTTCACCGGCCCATTCCCCCTTGTTTGCTTACAATGTCCCGGTCGTCGCTGCGCAACTCCTAGCGGCCCAGGGCTTCCAAGCGCTCTTTGGTCGGGACATTCTCGCTGACTGCTTGTTCACTTACAACGGACCAATGGGTCATTTCACTCTGGCGTACTAACAAACGGGTGTAGAATCCCCTCTCCTGCCTCTACCGCATTTCAATCCTAAACTGCGGGGAATCCAATGCGAGCTTTCCTCGGCGACGCGAAGCACGGTGCTGACTCCACAGCCGCGTTGACGCGCGATCTTCTTCCAGCCAAGCCCCGGCGTGCGCGCGTCGATCTGCCGCATGATCCGAGTTGCGCTGAACTTCGAAATAGACTGTACTTTCACGAAACTAGCGCCCATACTGCAGCCAGCAAATTGTCCGAGCCACTAGGATTAGTTGCTGGTCTTCCGCGCCAAGTCCTTGCTTAGCGTGACCACCCTTTTTCCCTCCTTCAGTTTGCTTTACAACACTATGCAAAGCGGGAGGCATCCATGCGTTCTCCGTTTGAGATCCTGAAGAAAGAACCCGCGGGAAGTTTCCGCAGATTTGAGCCGGTGAGCGACCTTGCGTCTGCGAACATTCGCATTAAGGAGCTGACTACACTATCTCGGGGCGAGTACGTTGTGTTCGACCAGCGCACCCACAATCACATCGCTGCCGGCCGATCAAGTTTCTGGGTCGACGCCAGAAGGGAGTGAGCATTACGCGCAAGCTCATCTGCTTTTCGGCTTTGAGCGCGAATCGTACCTGATGCCAGGTCCGGAGCAGAGAGTGGTGAATTGCCCGTGCGGAGCAAGGTTGCTGCTTCGATGGACCTGGTCGAGAGGTTAGAAAGGAGGCAAAGCATGGAGATAATCCCCCTGCGATCCGACCCCCAGCCCGAACACGCACACCACGTTTGCAATATGTGCGGCAAGCCTTCGGAAATCACCATCTGCGACGAGTGCTCGGAGCGCCTTCGCATCGAAGCCCTCGCTAGAAAGAAACACGAAGAGCAGGGTAACGCCTGGTCTCACTGGGGATAGGTTAGCTACGCTCGAACATTTCTGCGGCATCCGGTCTGCAGGTGACGTTGATCGCCACGTGGCGTTCTTCGCCCGCGACGTTTCTGTTTGCGCGGACCCCGAGCTCGTGCGTGACCAGACGGTGGAGGAATATTTTATGAGTTTGCCTGATGGGCAGCCAGAACCAGAGCCAGTGCCGGTGCCAGAACGAGAGCCGGTGCCAGAACCCGGGCCAGAACCGACGCCAGAGCCAGAGCCCGGCGCCCGTGGCCGTGCTTGTGCCAGCTACCCGTAGTTTGACATTGAAAGAGATCATCGCTCGCAACAAGAGCAAGTAGCCTGCACTCTCGGCCCCGCTCTATCCGCCTGCGATTATCCTGCCGATTAGAAACGAGATGTCCACGTTGTTGACCTCCCTCTGTCCGTTTAGACCGGACCTTATGGAGGACGTAATTCTACGGCCAACGCAACCGCCTCAAAAACAGCTGTTTTCGGAACCCACTAAGAGGGGAGTCGCACCCTCTGATTTTGCTCAACTTACGGCTGGTGTCTTTCGAGGGTTTTCGGAACCGTCGGCAACCGCGCCAGCCGTCTGAGAGTTGAACCTGGCAACAATCTGCTGGGTGCGCTGGCTAAAGACGACGTATTCGCCGGGCGAACGCGCTTGTAGTTCTTGGACCCTGGCCTCGGCGGTTTGCAACTCTCGAACCACTTCAACCCATTCGAAATTCACGGCGTCTATCCTCTTCAGAATGTCGAAGAGTGGGTTCATGGCAGCACCTCTTTGCAACAATCTGATGGCCCTGGCAGCACGGGCAACGAATCGACCCTCGATTACTCGACGGCCCTTGTCTCCCTGCTCTCCCCCACAAGACCTGAACACTAGCGCTAGAAATAGGTTGCTGTCTGCCGGGTATGCAACACTGGCGGGAATTGCTATCTCAATCCGAGGTCATCCCCGAACTGTCGTTTTCGGAAGCCTAGCGCATCCTTGAAAAGATAGACGAACGCTGAGGACAAAAACCACAGCCGCCAAATGTGGAAAACATGTATGTTTACCCGGGGCAGACCAATCAACAATGGATGCAATGAGGGAGGAAGCCAATGGACACAAAAGGCGTGTTCACCACTGAGGAGAGAAGGGCCCTGTCCATACGCGCAGTCAATCAACTCATTGCTGATGTCGAGGCTGGGCGCTTAATGAATAACAAAGAACTGGCGGAAGTGATTGCAGGTTGCATTCGGCATACAGATCAGGCGTACTTGCAGACCTTGAAGAACATACTGGACCAGCACGAGCTGGAAGGTGTGCCACCGTGGGACAAGGACAAAAGAGCGAAGGGGCATAGCATGTGACAAGAGCGCAGACAGTCTACGTAACTTGCGTGGTACTTAGTTGTGGCATAGCCTCAGCCTAAGTACTTGGAGGTCTTGGGTATGCCAAGTCAGAAAAGCATTGATGACAATTGGGAAAAGGCGATTGAGATTGGCGGGAGGAATTTCGATGCATGGCGAAGGGACGAAAAGGGCAATGTAATTCGTTATGGGTCATACGGAACTCAGGGCGAATATGGATGGAAAATTGACCACCGTAACCCAGTCGCAAAAGGCGGCACAGAGAGTCCGCGTAACCTCCGACCGCTGCATTGGGAGGAGAATCGGGAGAAGAGCTCTCTATCAAAAATCTCGCGGCATTCCTGATTCAGGCGGAACCGGAGTCACGTGTCACGGAGATTTAATCTTCCTCGAATTGCTTTGCAGCCTTCCACTGCTACATACATGGTGCGGCCAAAGTGAGCGAGAAAAACATAATGGACATGGAAAAACTCTTAACGAAAGAAAAAGCCGACTTTATCTGTGAAAAGATCGCGAAGGGGTTGAAAGATAACAAAATCGTTGGAAGTGCGAACGTGATTGCTTACGCGATGAAGGAATCGTGGTTTGCCGGGTTTGAAGAGGGGCGCAAATATCCGCTCAAGGAATCTTGAGTCTGACTGCGGTCTAACCTTCGCGCTCTAGATCAAAAACTGCACGGCATTCCTTCTCGAACAGCCTTCCCTTGCGGCGTGCGCGGAAACGGTTTAGGCCCGAGGACAGTCGTTGAACTGACCGACCACTTCGATTTGGTCAGCAGTCAGTTCCAGAGATTTGGTTTTCCTCTTCGGTATTGCGGAAGTGTACCATTGGCCGTGTATGGTTAGTGGCCTTGAATCCGCCAAGCTAAAACTTGTCCGGGCATCCGAACACCTGAGCACAATCAACCGTGTTATTGCCGGAATCACCTCCAGAACAGACTCGTATGAAATCATTAAGGATGCGAACGGAAAAGAGACAGTTAATTTTTTGGTCGGTCCCCCGCCCGAGATTGCCATTCTCGCTGGAGAGATTGTTTATCATCTCCGGTCTGCCATAGACCACTTGGCGTTCGACCTCGTCAAGCTCAATCCGACTAAGGCCAGCCTTCCGGCTCACTGGTTCAAGAGTTGTGATTTCCCCCTCTGGCTCACAATTCCCGACCACCTCATCAAGAGCGGGCACACCAATCCGCCTCTCCCATATAACTGTTTCGCAAAACGTCTTCCGGGTATCTCCAGAGCTGCGTTTGCATTCATCGAGAGTGTCCAGCCGTATCGTAGTGGGACAGGAACCCATAGTGTGATGCGGCTAATTGCTCAACTCTCTAACGCCGATAAACACCGACACCCGAACGTTACACTTCCCCGAGTCGCCCTTCACCAAAACCTTAAATTGACGGGAGGCAGAGTGTTCACTTTGAGTCGCGGCGGATTCAAGGATGGCGCAGAAATTGACTCGCCCTCGGTCGTTACGGCGGATGACATTGTGGGTGTGCAAAGAACCTTTCTTCCGTACGTAACGTTCGCTGAACCGACCGTGGGAACAGGGCCGGACACACTCGAAGTTCAACACGTTTTGCAAGTCTGCTTGGAGCAGATTGAAACGGTCATTATCCCTGCATTCGCCCAACTCTTGAGGAATCCGTGATAATTCGGATGCGCATTCTTGAATTCTCGCGAAGCACTCGGATGCCATGTTTGGACCATTGAAGAAGTGGTATCTCTGTTAGAATCACCTGCAAAGGAATTTGCTGCATGAGTGTAGGACAAGTCTTTATCTCCGCAATTAATCACAGCATTTCTCTTGAAGTGGACTATGACCTCCACTTAAGGCTGGTATCGCCCAGGCGAGCGCATCTTTGAAAAAGCAAGATCTTCATTCAAGAAGGCACCACAAGCGAGTTGAAACGCCTCAAGGTGTGTTGGTCTTCTGGCGGTGCGGCCGAACTGAAGATACATCGCGAGTTAAAGATCTGAGTGTGGGTGGCCTTTTTATCAACACATTGAAGGTCTGCCCTGTCGATGCGACGGTTAAACTTAATTTTCTTGTTGAGGACGGAGCGATCACGGCCGAAGCCACTGTGCGCTACGCTAAAACTGGGAGTGGACTGGGTCTGAAATTCAAGAGTGTTCGCAGCGAAGATCAGATACGTTTCGCGACAATGATTAAGAGGCTCATCAAGCCAGAATAACGCGTCACCGGACAAGTGGCGCGCTACCTCCAGCCCGATTCGTCTAGAATCCCCTCTCCTGGCTCTAGCAATGCGGAGGGCTGCGGTGAGCTGCTTCAAAATGGAAAAATTAAAGTTAGATGTTCGTTTTGCCGAAGCCGACGCCAACCAACAGCACTTAGCCAGAAGATTATTTTTGGAATCCTACTCCCCAGGCGGCGACATAGACGAGCGCCCAGGTAGATCTTGTGCGGTTCTGTTACTTTTTGAAGCTTGGCCGGAACATTATGATGCGCCTCCAAAGGCATAAGTGCCTTATCAGCAAGGGTTTATCTCTTGGAGCGTGACTTGCACTGAGACAAGCAGGAATCCGCGTGTATAAGTGTCCTCACAGATACAAGCGTCAAGGAGGTCTCAGTGAAGAAGCTAAAGTACTTTTCCTTAGCAGTCCTTGTTCTTTCCTTGCTGGCCATTCCGGCGACAGCGCAGAAGGGTAAGGACCGCGACAATAAGGGTGGCGCGAACACCGGAGACGTCCGCGCGGACCTGGTTAAGAGTACCAACAAGACGCCAAGCAAGGGCAAGGGCAAGAAGACTCGCACACGCGAGGGCTGGGAAAAGACGGCCAAGCACCGCGGTAGCAGCAAATAATAATCCGCAGAGGAACGGGTCACTCGGAACATGGGGAGCCGCCAGGGAATGCTGGCGGGTTCCCATGTTCTGTTCTTGAAGTCCCGAAGAGTCGTTCCAATACTTATCGAAACCTGCTTTTCCAGTCTTGCCCACAA